>JAABUZ0100009409.1_pt1 | contig 11193 bp, 13 predicted proteins | sample 5562091 | NCBI WGS metagenome assembly JAABUZ01 (sample SAMN12813069, study PRJNA571459) | rock metagenome | isolation source: Antarctica rocks | place: Antarctica: Victoria Land, Linnaeus Terrace sud | collected 2015-12-21
AGCCTCCTTTTGTCGGGAGGCGTCCGTGACAAGGATAGGGTCACTGAGGAGCCGTGTGCGGGGACAACCCGCATGCACGGTTTTGGAGCAGAGGTGGAGGGAGCGATCCTCCCATCGACTGTAACGATCGCGGGCCAGGCGCGCCTCATCAGCCTGGCCCAGGGTTGGGGCAGGCGAGGCAACCGGGCGGGTCTTGGTCGCGGTGGTCGTACGTCGTGTGGCCATGGTCTTCTCCTTGATGTGGTCTCGATGAATGATCCGCCGGCAAAATCAGGCCGGCGCGTTTCAGTTGACTGCGAATTTTGGCGACTGCCCTCCAATCGCTCGGGCTCGCGCTGACGATGACGAGGGGACCTGCGCGAGTGGGAGGCCGGAGCATAAAATGTCCGGACCCGCGCTTTTCGCAGCGCCAGCCTTGCAGGCGCGCCTGGGCGATGAGGGCGTCTACGTCGTTCATCGCAGGTGCCCCGGTAGTATCGGGATACCCGGTGCCGGGGGCGTGTGGTCGGTCGGGCCGTACGATTGATGGGCGATAGGCTTGCGCGCCGGGTTGATGTTGTGATGCACGGGCGCCATGGTCACACTGTGACTCGTCTGTGTATGCGTCACGTTTTTTTTCGTGTCGGCATCCTTGACATGGACAGTGACCGTTATTTCACCGCGCACGGCGGCGGCATTCCCCGCCACGCCTTCCCCATACCATCGCCCCTCGCCCGGCTTTAAGACGTTCCACCCGTTTGGTCCCGCGTTGTATTGAGCCAGGGCATGCGTTATATCACCGTGTGTGCCGCGCTGCCCATGACCACCATGCAGTAAATCTTTGTCGTAATCCGCGGCCATCTGCGCGGCCACGCGTGGGTTAAGCGCAGCTTGCTTCCAGTCCATGTCTCCCATATGAAGCTCATTCGTGGCTTGCTGACTGTACTGCTGCGCCACTTTGGGATCAGTGAACTGGAAAAGCCCGACACCCCCATCCGCGGATCGCGCCGTTGGGTTGAGGTTAGACTCTTGCGCCGCCTGCGCGATCATCATGGCGGGGTCAACACCCTTTGAGTGCGCCGCCTGCGCGATAGCCCGCACGATGCTGGGTTGAGCGTACAGCGTGTCGCCGTGTATGTTTTGTACGTGAAGTCCCTGCCGCTCGGCAGCAGCTAGACCTGTTGCCTGTGGGTCGTACCCGTGGGGCGTTGCCTGTGTCGTGCTTGGCCTAATCGGAGGCAGACCAGGAGGCAACGCAGGCGCTAACCCGACCGTCGTATCTCCTTGGAGGGGATGCGTTGGCTGAATGCGTTGGGGATTTGCACCGGCGCTACGGTCTACCCCATCATGTTGATACCGGGGATCTCCCTTCGCCGGCCCATTATCAAGACCACCAAGGCGGAGCGCCGCGCCAGCGGCGGCGACGCCCAGTTGCTCCACATGAATCTTTGCCTGATCGGTGGCGCTGGTATACGCCTGAGAGGCGCGCTGCTGCGACGTGTGCCAATCATCTGTTGACTTAGGTGTAGATTCTTTCTTGTTGAGTGACGCGGCATAATCTTCAGCCGCCTTTGGCCCCTGCGCGACGAGTTTCTGGACGAGCGTGTTTTGCTGCGCCGCGCTCATGCCCGTGAAGTCAACCAGGCCCGATTGACCCAATATTTGTTCGGTGACCTGCGTGCCGTACGTCCCCCTGTCATAGCGTTTGGCGACGCCCGCAATGGCATCCCACATCTGCGCGGGGTTGCCAGCGTGGGTCGCGTCGCCCTGCATCGCGGTGAATTGGGCGGGCGTCAGGCCCGTGAGCGCCATCGCCTGAATTGCCTGTCCACCCGTCGCTGACGCGATGGGGCCAAGCAGCCGTCCCGTGTCGATGCCGGGGCCAGCCTCATGGGCGGCGGCGGCGAGCCCGTTGACATTTAGGGCCATGGAGCCGCCCGCTTGCTGGAATGACTTCATGGACTCCGTGATGCGATCAACGGACACGCCGCTCGCCTTTGCCGCCTCGGCCATGCGCTGCATCGCCTGAGCTACCTGATCCACTGACAGGCCACCCTGTGTCATCATCGTGGTAGACAGAGAAGTTGCTTGTCCCCGATCCATGCCGGTCATGGTCGAGAACGCCAGCGCGTTGCTCAGGGCGCCAGGGACTTGCGTGCTATCCAGCCCCGCGTCACCCATCTGCTTCGCAGCGGCGACGCTCTGCTTCTCGGAGACGAAGTAATCCCATCCTGTGTGTTGGATGGCGGCGAGTTCCTGCGCTGGTTGCGCGCCGCTCGTCGTCCCGATGGACGCGCCCATGTCACGTTGCTCACGGAGGAGGCGCGTCGATTGGTCGTTCACCCCGAGGCCGACGCCAACGGCGGCGAACGCCCCGGCCACGGGCGCGAACAACTCACCCAGGGCTCCGGCGACGGGACGCGCGATGCCCGATATAACATCGCCCGCCGCGCCCATGCCGGCCGCGTCAAAGGTCCCACGCGTCAGACCAGCGGCCACGCTGCCGCCCGAATGCGTGAGCGCGGACGATATTTTGTCGGCGAACGTCGTGGCCGTGCGGTCAGTATCCTGCGCCGTCCCGCTGCCACTCCCGCCGAAAATGGAGGGGGACAGGGTTCCGCCCGCCGTCGTGGACGATGCGCGCCCCTGCGCCTGCGTGGTCGCAGACGACGCCTGCTGCTGTTGGGTGAGCCATGCACTGAACGTGCGATATACGTCAGCAGGCGCCGACGATTGCGCGCCTTGCGCGCCCGGCGCCGGCTGTGCTGGCTGTGCTGGCTGTGCCGACTGCACCGACTGCACCAATGGGGCTGGCTGTACTGGCTGTACTGGCTGTACCAATGGGGCTGGCTGTACTGGCTGTGCCAATGGCGCCGGCTGTACCCCTGTTGGCACAGACTCAGGGGCAGGGGCGGTGGTCGCCTGCGCGAACTGATCAACATAACCGCCAATCGTCGCCCGCCTATCTTCGGCTCCCATAACGGCTTGATGGAGCGCCGGTGAGAGTGCCCACACGTCTTCGGGCGTGCGCGTTGCGAGCTGCGCGCGCACGTCGTCGTAGTCATCGGCCTTGAGCGGTTTCCTGCTCGAGTTAGACAGATCACTGGGGCCGGGCATCTTCAAGGCGTTGAACAGACGTGTCGCCTGTGTCTCGCGCTTCTGGAGGTCAGGGTCCAGCGACTCGGCGTCGCCGCGCAACCGGGTCAACGCCTCAGGCGCCAGACCGCTTGTCGGGGACGCGGGTGACGGGCTAGCCCCTCCTATCGCAGGAGGGGATGGGGGCGCCGTTGCTGGTTGCGTGAACGTCGCGGGCCACGCTGCGCCTACTGCGGGGGGTGTGGGCGTCCCTGGCGCTGGTGTCGCCGTGGATGGGGGGGGCGGCGTCGGAGGAGCGGTTTCCGACCATGCGCCATACGCCTGATAGAACGCGCCACCTGACAGAGTGGCCGCATCCGGGTGTGCCTGCACGAAATCGCGCAGCCGGGCGTCAATGGCGTCCTGGCGCGCGGCGATCCCCGCCTGGATGCGCGCCATCTCGGGGTTCTGCTGGGCATACAGGTCGGGCGCGTACTGGCTCGTGCGCTGCTCCACCTCGTCGTAGGAGCGGGCGGGACGCTGCTTCCCCTCCGGCGCCTGGTTAAAGACCTCCGTGCCGCGCTGACGCAACTCAAGCAGTGTGTCGTCGAGGGCCTGGGCATCCTCACGCAGGCCGTTAATGTTGGCGCGGGCCTGGTCAGTATCAACGGTGAGAGGGATGGATACCTCGTCGTCGTTCTCGTTCATGTCGTGGGGTTCCTACGATAGGGTCTAAGGAGGGGGTAGCCGTAAGCATCCCCTCATGGCTATATGATGGCTTGATCTACTGACGCACGCACGTACGTGGCGTTCTGCTGTGCCACGAGCGCCCGAGCCCTGGCCTCGATCTCGCGGTCGGTGATAGGGAGCAGCTCGCCGCAGGCGATGAGCTGGACGCGCGTTACAGCAAGCGCCGTCAGGGCGACCTCTTGGAACGTCGCTAGATAGTCAACGACTGCGGACGCCAGCGCCTCCACCTCGGACGGCGCCGGAGCCTCGGTTGCGGATGCATCACCGCATCTCACAGCTTCTAAGGCCGCGATTTTTGGCGCAAGACGATCTCCGCTGGCCCGAGGCGCTCCTGGCCGAGCCGCGCCAGGCTCTGCAGCTGCCCCTCTAACGTCGCGACCTGGGCCACGATGCGCGCTCGGGCGGCGCGGAGGGTAGCAGCCTCACGCAGCGCCTGTTGCTGCTCCTGCTCGAAGGGAGCCGCGGACGTGGCGGCCGATGGGGACGCGATATCAGTGGCGCTCATGCGTCTGGCGCCAAGTCGGTGAATAGAGTGCGGCGCGCATAATCCGCTGCATTGGAGTAGCCCGCCGCTATGGCCCGTCGATCGAGCTCCTGGCGTTCTTGTTCAGTCAAAAGAAGGTTGTACTTCACAAGTCGAGGCGGGGCGAGTCGCGCCGAGCCGCCCCGCCCTGTCGTCGTGCGCTCTCTCGTTAGAGTTGTCATCGCAGCCACCTTCCCCTCCTCCTAGCCATCGCGCTCACCATCGCGCTCACCGGAGCTATTTTGAGCACAAAAAGGGGCGCCGCACTCCGTGATTGGAGTGCGGCGCCCCTTAAGGGTATACTCGTCTACCCCTAGGATAGCATATTGGATACCTTTTGTCCACCTATCCACTACGCCGCGTTATCATTTCGCCTATGCTAGGCGACCGTCTCGCCCGCCATGCAGCGGGCGCGCACTTTCGCCAGCCCGGCGTCTACGCGCTTGCCCACGGTGCGATGCGTCACACCCAAGCGACGCCCGGCCTCGCGACGCGACAGGCCCTCGACCGTAACGAGATGCAGAGCAGCGTGCAGTTCCGGGTGCGTGCGGGCAAGCCAGATGGCGGCGGCGGTGGCCCGCGCGGCGAAGTCAACAGACGTCACCCCATCCAGATGGTCAACAAACAAGTCGGCGAGCTTAGGGCCGATGGCTGTCTCAACATCTTCAGTCAAGCGCCAGGGCATCCGGCCCCCGTTGGCTGTATATTCGTCCTCATCGCCCCTCACGATGCCCTCCTCGCCACGCCCTCGCGCAGGAGCGCCGTGCTGTGGTCGCCGGTAGATGGCCGCACACACCGCGAGAAGCTGCCCGGGTCCTCATCGGCCCACTCAACGACGCCAGGCGCGAACGTCCACGACGCCCACCGTTCCAGCGCATCGCGCAAGGTGAGCGGCATGCTCCAGCGGTAACGGCCAGCGTCGTAGCTGAGTTGGCTGTGACGGGGGAATGTCTCTTTAAGCGAGCGTCGGATGGCGTCCCAGGGTGCCGCGGACTGCCACATGACATACAACCGGCGGTCCTCCGCCCACAGGAGCACGCGGGCGTCCCTTGGTCCTAACTCCATCGGTCCACCTCTCTGAATACAAAGAACCCGCCGACCTCAGTGGTCGGCGGGTTCTACCTAACGTGCCGGTCTGCCCGGCCCCTTCTACTACGATGGCTAGAGCGGCGCGCCTCCAGCAGCCTGCGCCGCATCGGCGCAAGCGGCGCAGACCCACAGCCACGCGCCGCCTGTCTGCGGCGTCGAGCGCAGGCGCCAGCGACGCCCGCTGCACGCGGGGCAACCCATTAGGGGCAGCGGGTCATGGCTGAACTGCTCTTTAGGGCCGCGGTGACGAGGCGCGGCAGCTGGGCGCGGGCGGGCCTCGGGCGTCGCTGGCACGGGTTCTTCCAGGGGGGTCTCAGTCGCGCGTGTCGGCGTCAAGAGGACTAGCAGCTCCGCCTTATGTTCACGCAGTGCAGCCCGATCAGCCGCAGTAAGTTCGCCCGCGGGTGCATCGAAGGTCAATTTAGAGCCCGCCGCCGACAAAACTACCCCGCGTTCACGCAAGGACGATAAGAGAGTAGATGCCGACATACGACTTTTTACTCCAGCTAGCCAACACGCGAACGAGGTGACGGGTGACACAAGGTGACGCTTATTCCCTACAAGTAGCTACGCGAAAGCGTTTATTGAAAAACTTTACTAAAACTAGCGTCACCTTGTGTCACCCGTCACCTTGTGTCACCCGTCAGGGTTACAACTCTCCTGTTTCCCTTGGCGAGGCGGCGTCAAACGTTGTAAGGCCAAGGCCACACCATAGTCGAACACCTTTGGCCCCCCGCCTCTGTGTCAATCCCCGTTCTTTGAGGCGCGGCCCAAGCGCGCGTGCGCTCATGGATCGCTCGCCGTTGTCTTCACACCAGGCTGCGTAACTCTTATGCAACTCGACCGCTTTACATTCAACCGTGGGTGCTTCGACGCAGCAGTCCGCGATCCACGCCGCAACGAGGTCCATTTCGGCGCGGTACCCCTCCGTAGCCTGCTTTACTGGCTCGGGAACTGGTAGGCCGTCGCGCTGCCAGGCCAAGCATCCTGCGATCGCCCAGTTGAGGATGCCGGGAAGCTCCTCTCGCAGGCGGTCCAGCATACGCTCGTCTTTACAAAGAACGCCGTCCTCGTCGTCACCAGCCGACGCTTTGTCCTTGAACGTGACATCGAACGGAAGAAGCCGGATGCGGCGCCAGATGCCGTGGTCAGTGTTCTTAATCTGTGGCTTGTGGTTGGTGGAGAGCCAGACGGTGAACTCGGGACGCATGTCGAAGAAGTCGTTATACAGGTGGCGCACCGTTACGGTGTCAGATCCAGTGATCTGCTTGACGAACGCCTCACTGAATCGGCGGCCCTCATCACTTTCGACCGCAGCGGCCAGACGCACACCGCGCAGGCGCGCGATCTCGTTCTTGGGGCCGTCATCCCCGCGCTTCACCATCAGGGCGTCCGATGGCATCGCGCGCGCGTAGTCGCCGAGCATCGCTATCAAAGTTTCGATGAGGGTAGATTTGCCGTTAGCGCCCCCACCGTGCAGGATCAGCATGATTTGCTCACGCGTTGTACCGACGAGAGTGTATCCGATAGCGTGCTGTAGGAAGTCGACGAGATCGTCACGACCTTTCATGATGTCGTGCAGGAAGCGCAGGAAGGTCGGGCACGTCGCGCCTTCGTCATATACAACGGGCGCGATCTTGGTTAGAAGGTCCTCGTGTCGATGGTCCCTGCACTTGCCGGTACGCAGGTTGACAGTCCCGTTGCGCACGTTCAGCAGCCAGGGGTCGGTGTCAAATGCATCCGGCGCCGCCGCTATGCCTGGCTCCGACTTTGCAAGGTTGATCATCGCGTTGAGTCGTGACTCGGACTGGCTCTTGAGCGCGTGTTTGCCGAGGGCCTTCATGCGCTCGTCAGTAGGTGCTTTGGCGGCTTCGGCAAGCATGAAGCGGGTCGTCAACTTCGCGTACCGCATGACACCATACGTGTCGTCGACGACCCAGCGAGCTCCGTCCCAGACGAGCCAGCCGCCCAACGATTTACACCACCTGAACTCACTTCCGTGCTCCATCACGAGGCGCTGCGCGCTCCACATGTCGGTGAAGTGAATCGCGTCGTCTTCCGTTGGTGGCTTCTCGTCAGTGTTGTCTCCGTTGTCCTTGGAGGACTTACTGGTACGGACGAGGCGCAAAGGAGGTGTATAGAACTCGGTGCGCTCGGCGAGCGCCCGTCTAATGGTCAGAGAACCGTAGCTACCTTGCGGGCGTTGGCTGTCCCACTTATCGCGCATTAGGGCAGATTGTCGAAACAGGGTATCGATACGCGTGGGGTCAGGACCAGTCCAGAAGGCGATTAGCGAACAGAGCGCGAGATCGGCTGCGCTTTCGTCGCCGTTGTAGTCGGATGTGTCGCCGTTCCACAATCGAGTAAACTTGGCGCCATTGCTGGCCGCCATAGCACGCTCAATGATGGAACGGTCATCTATCGTGGCCCCTGTCACATCGGCCTTGGGATCTTTCCTCTTGGCCTTGACCTCGGGGAATGTTTCCCGGTACAGTGCGTCGAACTCAGCCTGGCGTTCCATGATCACGCTGGCAGTATCGGGGACAAGATGTCCGGTTAGAGTGAAGTAGCGGCCCTGGTCGTACATCTCGACACTGGGTGTCTTGTGCCTGCTGGTGGCCTGCATTACCGCCTTGACGATGGCTTTGACGCCCTCGCGGCGGGGCGAGACTTCCCAGTATCCCGGGATGTCCTCGGTGATCTGCTTGGCCCACTGCTTCAACTGTCCCGTCTGCGGATCGCGGCAGTGGTCGAGGTCAATACCCGCGTACGGGTCGTTGGCTGTAAATACGAACCCGATGCCATCGTAGCCGCCGCGCTCAACCGCTGCGCGTGCATCGTCGAACGTGCCCCATGTCGCAGGGTTTGTGGTGCTGGCGAGCCCTCCTGTCCCTGGTGTCCTCGGGGCCTTGTTCCAGTCATTCTTGCGCTCGTCCCATTCGTAGCGGAAGACGACCCATTGCGCTGGCGCCTTGAGTTCGGCAGGGATAGATGCATAGATCGGGGGGAGGATGTGTGGTCGAGCGGGCTGCTCGTGTGGTAGTGCGGTCACCATTGCACCCATTTTTGAGGTACAATGGAGGCGATGACTAAGGTGGGCATAATCACTCCTTGGTCTAGGTTGGGCGGTCCTAGGGGTGGGGTCATCCGATCGACAAAGGCGACGCCAGGTGTTTGCAGCACCTGGCGTCACCGCTTTTTAGAGCGGTACGTCGGTGCCGGCATCCCTCCCAAGCGTTCCCAAGACGCGAGCGCGCACGAATGCGGCGACTCGTAATCCCGAGGCCCGTGCCTCAGCTTCTAAACGAGTTTTTTCATCATCGGAAAGATGGATGGTCAGGCGGTTTGTTCGCCTGTCCTCGTCATCTTTTTGCGGCCTCCCCCCGACATTCGTGGTGGCCATGTGTATTGTGGTCATTGATGCTCCTCAGGCGTCACAACTCTGGCGTTGGTGCGTCCTAAGAGCATTGTAGCAGGTTATCCTACGTAGCTACAACACAGAATGTATGCATATGTAGGAACGTGGTCTGAGTGGATTGGGCAACAAAAAACGCAGCGCTAACAGTGGTCGCTGCGTCGAGGTGGTGGGTTATGAAAGCGCGGCGTGCGCCAAGGGTTCAGGCAGTCTGAGCTAATGCGCGCTCGTCGGCGAGGCGGCTGAGTGCCTCGCGGATCTGCTGTAGATCGTCCTCAGTGTAGACGCGCCGGCGCGAGAGGGCATCGCGGCGAGGAGTCGGGATATGTCCGAGAGATTCGAGCCGGCGTAATGTCCACGGGCCGACTCTAAGCTCGTGAGCAGCGTCGGCGATGGTCATCTGGTTGCGGACCATTGATGAAAGCCTCCAAATGCAAAAGGCCCGCTACCACCGTGGTAGCGGGCCTATTTTAGGCATAGTGAAACTCTGTTCCCCAGATGGGGTGCTGGCCTATCCCGGCTCAGACCCCTCTCGTAGCGAGAGAGTTTATAACACTAAGTATACCAGTTGGTGTTATCAGTGTAAATACCAAGTGCTGAGGTATTATTCCTCAACTTCGGGGATGTGGTGGGTCCATACCCAATTCTCACGCGATCCAGCAAGAGCGTTCTCATCGTCTATAGTCTCAATAGCGGACACCTGGCTACTCTTCTCCCGCCTCAGCCCCCTTTTCCGTTTGTCGGGCGTCGTGGTTGTAGCCTTGGCTTTGTCGCGATACGGCTCACTTTGACGACAGCTGGCTAGAAGCTGTCGTCGAATTTCAAAGATATACGGCTCGGCATCTACTTCGGGGGTGACGATCCACTCTCGATGGTCGAGCTCATACCCTTTAGGGGTGTTAGGGATGCCGAAGCCCCACAGGTGTTCAAGTTTATGGCCGTCGGTGAGGGAATCTTCAAGGGCGCGTGCATACTCAGCGTTGGCTATGCCGCTTAACATGCCACGCGCGGCCCGAGTAGCATGGTCGTCCCCGCGGTCAACGCCATAACGTCGCAACATGTCGGCCCACTCTGGCCACGTTCCGTGCCAGGTATTAGGCAGCTTCTCAAGAGTGTGGGGATCGCGCCCGTGTTTTAAGGCCCATACGAGACGATACTGCCAGTTACTAGGAGGATCAGGGGGGAACGCATCTTCCACGGTCGCACGGATAATGTGCGGGCTTTTAAGGAGATTGCGGACGCGTCCCGCAACGGAGGCAGGACTAGGGCGATACCTGGTGTCGCTGTACGGCAGGGTAGGCGATTTGAACGGTGTATGACGTGGGGGTTCCTGACTCTTGATTAGTACTACAACGTTAGGTTGGCGCGGCGCGGCGTAGACTGGGGGGAGGAGGAAGGCCCATGATCGCCGCCTACGCTCCCTTGGGTGCGCCGCCCTCGGCGCAACCGCCCACACCGAACCTGGCGCCGCGCGACGTGGAACGCCTCGCCGACGACCTGGTGGCCTACCACGCCCGCTTCGCCCCGCTGTTCCAGCGCGCCGAGCAGCGGCGCGCGGCGTTGCTCTACCTGCAGGGCCAATTGCGCGACCTGGAGCGCAAGACGATCGAGCCGCTGGCCCACGCCGTGCTGGGTGGCAATGTGCAGGCGCTCCAGCAGTTCATCGGGCAGAGCCCCTGGGACGCCGAGGCCGTGCTCCACGCGCACCAGGGCTACGTCGGCGAGACGCTCGGCGACGCGGCGGAGGGGGCGTTCATCATCGACGGCTGCGACTTCCCCAAGCAGGGGACAGAATCGGTGGGCGTGGCGCGGCAGTGGTGCGGGCCGCTGGGCAAGCGCGCCAATTGCCCGTCCAGCGTGGTCATCTGCTACGCCAGCCCGCGCGGCTACACATTGGTGGACCGGCGGCTCTACCTGCCTGAGCCCTGGTTTACCCCGGCGTACGCGGGCCGACGGCGGCGCTGCGGGGTGCCCGCCGACGTGGCGTTCCGCACGCACCCGCAGTTGGCCCGCGAGATGGTCGCGGGGCTGCGCGCGCGGGGGCCGTTGCCGGCGCGCTGGGCCCTCTGCGACGAGGGCTTCGGCCGGGACACGGCCCTGCTCGACCGGCTGGCGGCGGCGGACCTGTGGTACCGGGCCGAGGTCCCCCACACGACGCGGGTCTGGCGGGAGCGCCCGGCGGTCGGGGTGCCGGCGGGGACGGGGCAGGGGCGACCCCGCACACGGGTGCGCGTGGACGCCACGGCCCCCGCGCCGGTCGAGGTAGGCGCGCTGGCCGCCGCCCTGCCGCCAACGGCGTGGCGGCGCCACCTCCTGAACGAGGGGGCCAAGGGGCCGCTGGTGGCCGAGGTCGCCTGCGTAC
>JAABUZ0100009410.1_pt1 | contig 11193 bp, 10 predicted proteins | sample 5562091 | NCBI WGS metagenome assembly JAABUZ01 (sample SAMN12813069, study PRJNA571459) | rock metagenome | isolation source: Antarctica rocks | place: Antarctica: Victoria Land, Linnaeus Terrace sud | collected 2015-12-21
GAACGGATCGGGCGAGAACGTCGTAATGCGGTATTGCCACGCATTCCACATGATGATCCAAGATATATCTGGGCACCATCACGTAGTCCGCTCAAGGCTGACCTCCTTGCACACGTTTTAGGTGTGCTCGGCGACGATCCGCAACAAGCGATTCAAGGAATAGAGCGGCTGCGCGATGATCCTAAACTGCAAATGGAAGCACGCGACTTTTACGAAAAGAAAGTGCAAGAGTTACGAAGGGAGATCGGCCAATGAGTAGGGGCGCGGTCTAGTAACACGCGCCCCTACCGATACAGAGAGTATATGTACATTGGCTTCTCAAGCGGCTTAATGTCTATTGTGTATATGAAAGGAGTTGAGGAGATATGAAAACGGAGTTAGTGAGAGTGGGGGATATACATAAAGCTGTCCTAGAGTATCTGAAGGGGTTGAATGCAGGTGTGTATTGTAAGGTGTTGACTCTGGAGTATGATCAGCCATTTACGTATCAGGTGTGGCGAGCGAGAATACGGAAAGGAGTATTGTCTGTTATGACTATAAATGGTTGGGAGGTTCCGTTTGAGGTCTACGTGCGTGCGTGGAATTTGAGAAAGTGAGTTGTAACGATTGATACAAAAACCTCGATTGCTTGATCTGTGCTGTAAAGCCGGTGGTATGAGTATGGGTTTTCATCAAGCGGGTTTTGAGGTTGTAGGAGTCGATATTGAGCCACAATCGAACTACCCGTTTGATTTCTACCAAGCCGATGCTTTGACGTTCTCTCTTTCTGGTTTTGACGCCGTACATGTCTCCCCGCCTTGCCCTGGCTACTCTCCAGCTACTTCATTTCATCGAGGAGTAAGAAAAAAGCATCCTTTGCTTATTGGGATTTTTCGGGAAAGGCTACAAGCGGCTGGATGCCTCTATGTCATTGAGAATGTAGAAAACGCAAAAGCTTATATGCAGAATCCTATTCTGCTTTGTGGAGAGATGTTTGGATTGCGAACGTATCGACATAGGCTTTTTGAGAGCAATGTAGCCTTACAGGTACCTGCACATCCTAAGCATGTGATACCAGTAGCGGGGCCTGGCGCTATTGCAAGAACGGGTGAATATTGGTCTGTAGGTGGTCATTTTGGACAGAAAGAACGAGCGCAACGGGAGGCATTAGGTATTGACTGGATGAAAACAGTTGATGAAATTGCTAATGCTATCCCGCCTGTCTATGGAGAGTGGATAGGGCGTCAACTTTTGCAAGCGTTAAGCACGAAGCGGCAAGCTATACGCATACAAATGTGCGAGTGTGGATGCGGTCAGATGGCTCGTACTCCTGCCCGTTCGGGGCGTCCAGGGCGTTTTTATTCTGCTACTTGTCGTAAACGTGTAAATCGTGCATTAAGGGTTGATGTCACGAAATTAGTAACGGATGTTGCGAGGGGCTAGAGATAGTTCTACGTGCGTGCGCCCACGTGAAGAAAATCAAGGTGGTAGAGCGTTGTGTGTAAGCCTCTCTCGTACTTGCATGCTCAATAAGTAAGGGGTATTCATGGATCAGAAACCGTTTATCGTTGGAACTGGAATTGATACAGTCAAAATAAATATCAAATTGTTAGATGGTGATGGAGCAGTTGCAGAGGAACAGAAACTACCTGAGCAGATGTTGACAGCGTTGCATGACTGGCAAGAAAAGGCGCTAGAGAAAGGAAAGCCTATTCCTACGTCAATGTCTTCTTTTCATGATGCACGTCTCATGATGTTTCCCAATGGTGCTCCGGCCTGGAAGTACATTGTTCGCAATGATTGCCTAGAAATCAAACTAGCTCCACGTCTGTCGATGGCAATGGTTGCAAAAATCACCTTGCAAAGTTCCTACTTATGGGAAATGGGCGATATTCACAAGGCGATTGAAGAAGTACGCGCCTTTCTACGAAAAGAGTTTGGTCCATACTTGGCGCTTCAGATGGCTCAACTTGATTTATGTGTTGATCTCGTTGGGCTTCAACTTCCAACAGAATGGGAACGCATGTTTCTCTCTCAGGCAAAGATTAAGCGAGAAATGAGCAAAACAGAGAAAGATGCGGTGATTTATCGAGGGCGGGAACTTGAGACGGTGATGTTTAGCGGCCATGGTCGCCCGTTAAGTTGCAAGATGTATAACAAGGTGCTTGAAATCAAGCAGCATGCAAAAGAGAAGACGTGGTTCTTTCCCATCTGGTTAAGAGTCAAAGACAAAGCTGGAAATCCGTTATGGGATGGAAACGCCCCTGTCTGGCGTGTAGAGTATTCTGTTGAGCGCGAGGGCTTAGGACAGATGGGATTTGAGGGCGTTGATGAAACGATCCTAAATATCAAGCGCATATGGGAGTACTGCACACAAGAATGGTTACGCATGGTTCAACCTGGACGCACAAAAAACCGCGCTCGGTGGGCAACACACCCAACGTGGATACTCTTGCAGCATGCGTTTGACAACTATGGCAACGAAGCGGTAGAAGGTCTTGGCCCAATTGTGCGAGAGCGACGACGTGAAAAGAATATTGAACAAGCTGTAGCCGCCTTTGCTGGCTACTCTACAACGTATGCAGCATGGGAAGACATGATTCTCGATGATGATACATGTGCTCCTGAACTGTTTTCATTGATCTATGAGAAGGTACTAGAGCGGTGGAAGAATCGGGGCATTTCTCCTGTCGATGTGATACGGGATAAGAAGTTCATCTATTCTCAAGTGCCGTAGAGTAGGAAGGTTATGGAGTCAGATGTTTTTGTTCTGCTATCACGTTTGGTAGCGGCTGTTGGTCGCGTTGTCATGCTGGCACGTCTCAGGAAACAAACAGCTTTAGTTGCAGTGGTGTGCATGTTGCTTGACATGATGTGTCACGTGATGGACGCAATAGGAAAGGCTTTGCTGGACTGAAGTAAAAGAGGTGAAACATGTCAGGAAGTAAAAAACAATCAACATCGCAACGTCTATTGCTTACCGTGTCCGATGTTGCGATTGTCCTTGGTGTCTGTCCTGCTACCGTATATAACCTTATGTATCGGGAGGGCTTACCATCAGTAAAGATAGGTAGCATGAGACGTTTCTACATAGACTCCGTACAGACATGGGCGAAGCAACGTGAAAGTGCATAAACCTGGAAGATATCAAATTAGACCTTGCTGTTATTCGATATAGCGGCGAGGTCTTTCTTTTATGAGAAATGGGGCAGATATGGCTAGATCTAATAAAGGTAGGCGTGCAAAGGGTGACGGATCGGTTTTTCAGCGTAAAGATGGTAGATGGGTTATGCAGGTCTGGTTAGGAGATAAGTACAAACAGACCTACGTAAAATCTCAAAGAGACGGGCTTGATGCGTTGAAGAAAGCCCAACGTGAATTAGAGCAAGGAAATTTTGTTACCGGCCCTCAACAGACTCTAAAAGAATACTTAGAGTACTGGCTAGAAGAAGTGCATAAACCGACAATTCGTTTAAGCAGCTATGTAAAATATCGTAAACTTATTCATTCCTATATCATCCCGGCATTGGGTGGTATTAAGCTACAGAAACTAACACCACAGCATGTAGTATCACTGTATCGACAAAAAGAAAAGTATGGGCTAAAGCCAAAGACTATTAGCTCTATTCATGGTGTCCTGCATGTGGCTCTAAAGAATGCTGTACTTTGGAATCTGGTAGCTTACAATGTTTGTGATAAGGTGTCAGCACCACGCGTATCCAAGGGTGAAATAAAGCCTTTGACGATGGAGCAAGCACAGAATCTTTTGAGGGTTGTAAGAGGGCATAGGTTAGAAGCACTGCTAACACTTGCCTTAACGACTGCTATGCGTCGTGGTGAATTGCTTGCTTTACGATGGTCTGATGTTGATCTGGAAAACGGATCTCTCCAAGTAAGAAGAACTGTAGACTATATTCCTCATTATGGGTATGTCGAGGGAGAACCAAAGACAAAAGCCGGGCAGCGTATGATCTTGCTACCTTCATTTGTAGTTGGTCTTTTGAAACAGCATCGTATAGAACAATTAGAGATGCGTTTGAAAGTTGGTAGCAGCTGGCAAGACCGGGATCTTCTTTTCACTGGACTCAAAGGTGGTTACTTCAATCCTCGATACATGCCAAAACTCTTTGATAAAGTGTTGATCGAAGCAGGTCTTCCTCACATGAAATTTCATAACTTGAGACACAGTGCTGCTACTCTTCTCTTAAGTATGGGAGTCTCTGCTAAGATGGTACAAGAGATACTTGGGCACAGTGACATTAGTATGACGTTGGGGGTTTATGGTCATGTCTTGCCAGCTATGCATAAAGAAGCTATGGGTAAGTGGGATGAAAAGTTTAACTCTCAAAATCAGAATGATACAAAATCGAAGTAACCTTTTAACTGTCAATTTGACTGTAAACTGTAAATAAACTGTCAAATTGACCAAAGTAAAGGAAAGATGTCAATTTAATGTACACAATAAAGCAAGGCGAGAAGCGGATTTGTGACCTTGCTTCTCGCCTTGCTGAGTGGTGGAGATGAGGGAGAGTTGAACTCCCTGTCCAAAAGAACAAATCAAGGAATATGCTACAGGCTTAGTCGATGTTTTTCATTACACCTCGGTCTCCCATCGGCCGGATACCGAAGTGCTGGCCTTCTGGTCTTTTATGACGACTAGAAAGCAGTCGTCGTCATAGCATCCCGTATATATGGCGCCTGGACCCCAACCCTACGGGCGAAGGTCGGGCAGACGCTCGATCACTACTTTTTAGGCAGCGAAAGCGAGTTGGGGTGTTGCTTGTTTTTCGGCAACTAATTTTTTGTCGGTTGTTTAACGAGAGTGCGTACCGACACCTCGGCCTGCAATTCTTCAACCAGCCCCCCTGTCGAAACCCGACATCCCCAGATGAAGAACGATTGCTTCAAAACATATGCTCCCCAAAAGCACTCTTTGTTTCGAGACAAGCCCTATTATAACACGACGGTTGACAAATAGCAAGACTATACTGGAAGATGTTTCTTGCTCCCGCTGTACATCTGGCCACCCACTTTCTACCCTGAAGTAGAAGTGGTCTACTTTGTCACTCTTTAGCGTCTAATATGGAGTTCTGCAGAAGATAACAATGTGTTGATCGCTATTATTTCCTGTGAAATGAGCGCTGCACAAGCTAGAGAGCCGTGTTGCAATGCTCATAGCAGGCTTTGTATACTTTGTATGACAGGTGGCGTTATCGGTTTTATACAGCGAGGATGGGGGAGTTGAACTCCCTGTTCGATAAAAAAACGAGAAGCAGAATTCGTTCTATTTTCCTTGTGAGGTGAATCAGGATGGCGAATCAGGTTCAGCGTATTGCTCATCGTGGGGGGTCATTGCTGGCACCGGAGAATACTATGGCGGCGTTCCGGAATGCTTTGACGATGCCGGTAGATGTTATTGAGTTGGACGTACAGATGAGCCGGGATGGACAGCTTATTGTGTTTCATGATGCGACCGTTGATCGCGTGACGGATGGAGTGGGAAATATTCTCGATCTGGATTTCGCATACTTGCGTTCACTCAATGCAGCCGCCCATTTCCCCGGTGGTTGGCCCCAGGCTGAGCAGATACCGACGCTGCGCGAGGTACTGGCACTAGCGAAAGGTCGTGTGCACGTCTCGATTGAGATTAAGCTTGCCGAGCGGGACAATGCCTACTGGCGCTATCCTAAGATTGTGGAGGCGGTGGTGCGCGAGGTGCGCGCCGCCAAAATGATGGACAAGGTACAGATCATCTCTTTTGACTGGCAAACGCTCAACAATCTCAGGAAGGTGGAGCCGTCCTTAATGACAGGGGCAAATGTCTCACGCGAGCTCTGGTCGCCGGAGGATAGCAACGCCGTAGAGAACCTGTGTAAGAGGGTGACAGCTATTGGTTGTAACTGGATTAACATGGATCGGAAGCTGTTCACGACGGATATGCTCTCTGTAATTCGGGCCAACAGGCTGAAACTAGGGCTATGGACCGTCAATTCCCGCGACGAATTACGTCTTCAGATCGCTAACGGAGTAGATTCCCTCACGACCGACCGGCCAGATTTCTTCGAAAATCTACAGGACGAACCAGAATAATTAGCTGGAAGCCGCTGAACAGCTTAGGCATGCTGTTTGTGCCGAAATGTGTCTCTCTCCGATATCTATCCGTTATATTATCATTGAGACCACAAAAAGCGATGGTACCATAGTGTATAGAACACCTGAGAATCTATGTTATAATGTTCCCTGATTACAGGCCAGAATCTGGCGTATGCACGGGTTGTGAGTGGGAGACTAATTAAGATATGCAAAACACTGAAATTGCCTTAGAAACACATAAAGCGAAAATAGAACCCGTAGATGCGATGCAGAGGGTGGGGATCTCTATTGTTGTGCCTGCAATGAATGAGCAGGAGAATATTCCACTACTCTATGAGCAATTAGTAAGCCAGTTGAATCAACTTGAAAAAGCATATGAAATAATTTTTATCGATGATGGTAGCTCTGACAATACTTTTAACGTAATGAAAGCCCTGTACGAAGAGCATCCCGATATTGTACGTGTTGTGCGCTTCCGCCGCAATTTTGGGAAGACGCCCGCCCTGGTGGCTGGTTTCGATCTCGCACACGGTAATGTTGTGTTTACTATGGATGGCGACCTGCAGGACGATCCCCAGGAGATCCCTAGATATCTGGAAAAGCTGGATGAAGGATATGATCTAGTCACCGGATGGAAGTTTCCACGACTTGATCCCATCTCGAAGACATTTCCGTCGCGCGTCTTTAATGGCCTGGTAAACAGGCTGACTGGTGTTCACTTACACGATATCAATTGTGGCTTCAAGGCATATCGGCGCGAAGTGATTGAGGACCGGAATCTAAAGCTCTACGGAGACTTTCATCGCTTTATACCTGTCATTGCGGCCTCGCGCGGCTTCAGAGTTGCTGAGATTAAAGTGAGACATCATCCACGGAAATTTGGCGTCTCCAAGTTTGGAGCGAAGCGTTTTGCTCAAGGCCTCATCGATCTGATAAACATTTTGTTCTTAGTCACATTTTTGCGACGACCTTTACGCCTGTTCGCTCCACTCGGCTTCTGGACATTCCTGATCGGATTTCTGGTTGATGCCTACGTCGTATTCCGTAGTTTTGTCATCACACACGAGCCTATTCATCAGCAGCCGCTGCTGTTTGGTGGAATTCTACTAATGATCTTTGGAATTCAGTTCTTTTTAGCGGGATTACAAAGTGAGATGGTACGCTACTATTCTTTCAAACGTGGAGAAGAGTATAGCATCAGACAGGTGCTTGATTAATGCAACGGCAATCGAACAATGAAATCTGGCGGAAGCGTCTGGCGCTCCTCTACAGCCGACGCAGCCTCTATCCAGCTCCAGTGCCTATACCGCTTACACGCGCGTTTTGGATTGCGATAGGAGTTGTAACGGCAGTGGTCATCTGCTTTAGTACCTACTTTCTAGCTTTTCTCTTTGCGAAGCAAGATGCTTTTCAGACCAATGCTGAAGATTTTGGTATTATGGATCAGGCGATCTGGAGTACGGTACATGGGCATCCATTGCATCAAACGATCTGTAACATCGTTTTCGACACCAATTGTGCCTCTCCTGATGGTATCATGCGTTTCGCGATTCACTTTGAACCTATTCTTTTTCCCATTTCGCTCTTCTATCTTCTCTGGTCTAATCCTAAGGTACTGTTTGTTCTGCAAACACTCGTGGTGGCAAGTGGAGCCTATCCAGCCTTCTTGCTGGCTCGCCTACGTTTGCGTAGCAATTGGGCGGGTGTGGCTATAGCATGCCTGTATCTCCTCTATCCAGTGCAGCAACAGGCTACCGTTGCCGACTTTCACGCAGTCACATTAACCGCTGCTCTGCTGCTATTCGCGTTCTACTTTATGTATACGCGGCGCACAGTCTGGTTTTTTGTGTTTGCTATTGCGGCTATGGCGTGCAAAGAGGAGGTGCCGCTTATCGTCCTGATGATCGGTCTCTGGTCTGTGGTGTTTCAGCGGCGCTGGGTGAGTGGAGGAGGTCTTGCGCTGCTTGCCTGCTGCTGGTTCTTGTTGGGTTATTATGTCATCATGCCGCATTTCAGCCCGACTGGTCATCCTCTGCTCATTTCGCGCTACAACGATGTTGGCGAAAGCCCAATTGGACTTGTAAAAAATATCCTGTATCATCCACGAGTATTTTTAAATACTTATGTCTGGGAGAAGGATCATTTTGCCTATATTCACGTCTTATTAGGACCAGCAGGCTATCTTCCCAAACCAAATGGCGATCCGATCTTTTATCTGCCTCTGCTTGCTCCCTGGATAATGATACTAGCTCTACCGGCTCTCCTGCTCAATCTGGTGAGTTCGAATCCGCAGATGTATAGTGGGCTGTTCCATTATAATGCAGAGATTGTGCCAATTATCATCTTTTCGGTCATTGAATCGCTTGTATTGATAGTGTGGCTGGTGCGTCTGTGCGCTGTCATTCTGGCGCGCGGAGTCGAACGGAGCAGGCAGTCCGTCGGGCGGCTTTCTTTACGAATACAAAGATGGGGCCATGCAGTATCCGTGGGTTTACTCGTCCTGGTGTCTTTTGGCATGTTAGCCAGCGCAGTTCGTTCGGATTATTATTTTCATGGACAATTGCCTTTTTCGCAAGGATTTAGCTGGCCGCAATACTCAGCACATCTAGCCCTGGCGCAGCATTTTATCGATATGGTTCCGCAAGATGCCTCCGTCTCTGCCCAAACAAAAATTGTTCCGCATATGAGTCATCGGGAATTTATCTACATGTTCCCATATCAGGATACAAGAGTAGATTATGTCCTTCTGGATGTGACGAGCGATATTTATCCGTATGGAAGTTCGACGGAGTATGCGAATGAGGTAAAGCGTGTGCTCCTGTCCGGCCACTATGGAGTTGTGGAGGGTCAGGATGGCTATCTGCTGCTGAAGCGAGGACTACCAGGGCCGGCGACCTTGGCACTGTCACCTGTGCGACCAGACGAGGAGGGTGATCCAGCATTCGTTGCATTCGACTTGCCTGCAAGCTTTTGCTCAAATCTCTACGTTGCGCCGGGTCAGGTGGTTCATCCTCTCAACGTCTCCTTTTCGGGATCAGGAAATGGGAAGATGAGCCTGATTGGCTACGATTATAGTGGCTCTGGCTCGTTAAGTAAGGAAACAGGGTACGTCAACGTCACGACGTACTGGCGCGTAGAGAGTCCTATTACCACGCCTTTACAACTCATAATGTTTATGCAACGCGATAATGATAAAGATTATCTTGTGAGCAACGATGTTCCTGAACTCTTATGGTGTCAAACAAATACATGGAAGTCTGGGCAGATTATTCGTGTCACCAGTAGAGATTTTAACCTTCAGGGAAGTACAATCCCGGCTGGACTAGCACATTTGTCCATTGCCCTTTTACCTTTAGTGCAGCCATCGAGTACAATGATGGATGTACAAGCTCGGCTGTCTTTGCAGATCTTGAATGCTCCTGAAACGGTAACGACCAGACGAGGTACGAATGCCTTGCAGTTGATGCCATTGAAAATTGTAGAGTAAAGTAGAGAAGGCATCATTCATTTTCTATAGAACGAAAGAGGATGTAGGATGGGCATTTATTTAGGTCAACTTCCGCCCGCAGAAATCGCGCGCTTGAAAGCCGAACTGGCGGAGACGCTGATTGCTAATTTCTGCTATCCCCGTTTCTTTGATCATCGAACCGAATCGTTGCAGATGCGTCCGGTCGACCGTAAGAAGCGTCAGGAAGTATGGCTCTATTTGAGCTCTGTTGATTTTACCGCGTGGAACCGTATAGACCTGACAACACCTGAATTTCAGCATCAGATAGAGCGTCTCTTTATTCAGTTTGTGCAGCGCAATCGCAGCTTCTTTGGCGCTCAAGGGCGTCGCAGAATGTCCGATATCCGTATGCTGATTAGCTCGTGTGCGATAACGGTATCACAAGGGTTGCGCAATCACCTGACGGGCCAGAAACAGAACGTACCTCCTTTTGGAACACCACGTCCAGTCGTATCGTGGGTGACCTTGAGCATCAGCGGGAAGGCAGAGCCAGGCTGGGAGCAGATCTCGACTTCAACGATGCTTTTGCAACAGCAGATGCAGGAGATAAGAGGCGAGGCGAGGACGGCAACAATAAACGAGCCGCGCCCGGCACAAGCAGCGGTTGCTGCCGGGTCAACGAACGGTTCAGCACGGCGTCCTGTGCGTCCTCAGCCAGCAGCGTCGTCGATAGCGCAAAAAGCTAATAGCGATCTGGATGCTGTAGCAAGGCAACAGACGGCGGCGACCCAACCGGTGAACCCACGGCCACAGGCTCCTGTAAATCCATCAACCAGTACAAAGGAAGGTCCAGCCGCCAATCCAGTAGTAGCATCGGTTGTCAACCCTATGGCTAGTCCCGCTACCACAAGAAGCCTACCGCAGGAAGTGTCGGAAGAACAAACGGTGCTGCTGAATGGGAAGCGTCAAGCAGAGACGCGGGAACAATCTCGCGATAGTAAGCAAGCGTCTACTGGAGGAAGACAATCGGGACCTCTGGAGCAATCTACTGATAGTAGACAGGCAACCGCCGCAGGTAGGAATGCAGACGCGCTAAAACTGCCCATAGAGGCTCAAGCATCTCCAATGCCTCCTGTTTCAGCCCTGCAATCTGCTTCAGCTCCATTAAAAACTCCAGGTGGGAATGGCATAAAGGTGCCTGTCTCTCCCTCATCCTTTGCAGACACCTCGCCCTCTGCTGTAGTCTCATCGTCGCCTGCCTTGCATGCACGCAGCATTTCACAGGCAGCATCAGACCCACAAAATGGAGCACTCACACCCAACTCAGTTGTCGGATCGCGTGACTTGCTCTCTGTCGGAGAAGACGATATAGCTATATTTGAGCAGATGCGGCAGCAGCTTGTCATCTGGCTTCGTGTAGAGGCGATCAAAGCGGGGCTTGAAATCTCCGATCAAGTTCCTGCGCAACTGTTAGAGATGCTACGCCAGCAGGCTCACTTTGATGAGACTCGCTTGCAGATTGTATCAACGCTGCTGAACCTGGCGAATCAGGTAATCAAGACGGGTACGGTGAGCGTGCTAGACTACAAACAAGCCCTCATGTTTCATTTAATGCACACCAAAAGTTAAGCGCTTTTTCATACAGAATGCGTTGTCTATCCATTATGAGCAAA
>JAABUZ0100009412.1_pt1 | contig 11191 bp, 13 predicted proteins | sample 5562091 | NCBI WGS metagenome assembly JAABUZ01 (sample SAMN12813069, study PRJNA571459) | rock metagenome | isolation source: Antarctica rocks | place: Antarctica: Victoria Land, Linnaeus Terrace sud | collected 2015-12-21
TGTAGGCCCATGCTTATCTCTTGCAATGCGTAGGAGGGCTTTAACGTCTAAATCGTCATAGACGTTGTGGAAAGGCGATGTGATCAAAACAGTGCGTTGCCTGGAAAGTTTTCGTGATCAGCGACAGAGTAGGGCGAGGTGCGGACGGGGCGAGGTCAACGCGGCGATCCGCGGCCGGTGGCTAGACAGATAGGTCGCCGGCGCTCAACGCGCGGCGGCAGGTCAAGAGAGGGCTAAGAATGAACAGATCATGTCCATCGATCGGGACCGACCGGCCAACCGACACGCCTCAGTGGCTGGACCCCACCTACACGCGGTTCGCGCGCGAGAAGATCACGGGATGGAACGGCGGCGATACGCACCTCCTGCACGCCGCGGCACGGATGGCCGCTCTGCATGCCGTCGCCGCCGAGGAGCGGCGCGCGCGACAGGCGTGGTGCGGGAGGGCGTCACGTGTGCGACAGCGTCTGCGCACGCGTCTTGGGCTGCTGCTCATCAAGGCTGGCATTGCGCTGGGAGGGCAGCCCGTCTCGCCCTGCGCGTGTTAGCGCGCTGGGGAAAGCGCGTCGGCAAGGCGGAGTCGACCCTGGCGCGGCCGGTGACCACGCTGATGGTCTGACGGAAGGGGTACGTATGGGCGAGTATCAACCGGTCACAGGCGACGACCTCGAGAGAGCTCTCGCGGCCGTGATGGGTGTCCTCCAACCTGTGACCGGGCTGGATTGGTCGGCGCCGGCCGGTTCGCTGGAGGGGGACTGCTGGCACACTATTCAACACATGGCCTCCGTCTTGCTGCCGTACGCCGCGCGATTGGCGGTTCAGACCACGGACCGGTCCGTGCGCTTCCGGGCTTGTGCCACACCCGACGCGTCGCCGGCCGAGGTGCTGGAGTTCGCCGAGGCCGGGGGCGCATCCTCGTTGCCGTTGTCCGGACGGCCCAGCCGACGGTTCGCGCCTTCCATGTGACCGGCATGGCCGATCGTGCGGGGTTCGCCACGATGGCGTGTGTCGAGGTGCTCGTGCATGGCTACGATGTCGCGAGCGGTCTCGGCGTGCGACTGGACCCGCCACGCGACGTCTGCGCTCGCGTCCTGGATCGATTGTTTCCCACAACGACGATCGACGGCGATGCGTGGGACACCCTGCTCTGGGCGACCGGCCGCACAGAGCTCCCCGGCGGCGCTCGTTCTGGCGGCAACTGGACATGGCACGGCGCTCCTCTGGAAGAGCCTGGATCCCCTCTCCTTGATAGCAAAAGCGCCGTCACGTTGGTCAGGGCGCGACCGCCATACAACCCCCTTTTCCGGAGGATGTACCGTGATCGACAGATCGAGAGGATAGTGGGCCACGGACAGGCCAGGGCAGTTTGTGCCCCTGGTCATCGAGGACGAGGAGGTGTCATGCACGCGATTATATGGGAGTTTCACCTCGCGAGTGGTCGAGAGCAGGAATTCGAAGAGATGTATGGGCACGACGGAGCGTGGGCACAGCTATTCGGACAAGGCGAGGGGTACGTGGGCGCCGAGCTTCTGCGTGCCACCGATAACCCGATGCGCTATATCACCATCGATCGCTGGACCTCAGAGGTAGCATTCGAGACATTTCGTCACGACCGGCACAGCGACTATCACGCGCTCGATCGACGATGCGACCTGTTCACGGAACAGGAAATCTTGTTGGGTAGGTTTTCATATGGTGCATCCTGACATCTCTGAATGTAAAGGGTTCAGCATGGCGCCCTCTTGCAATACATTCCGCTTTATCCCGAACGCTATTGGGCGCCAGAATGTCGGGGTGACACGACGCATCGTGGGCATGGACGAGCGACGGTGTGGGGCGGATAGAACGAAAGGAGACGTAACGATGCGCATCCTGGCCCTATCGGGGAGTTTGCGAGCCAGTTCGACCAACTCGACCCTCGTGCGCGCGATCGCGGCGCTGGCCCCCGAGGGCGTGGAGGTCATCATCTATGACGGGCTTGGCGGTCTCCCGCATTTCACCCCCGACCGCGACGGTGACGACCCGCCCGCGTCGGTCGGTCACCTGCGCGGGCTGCTTCGATGGGTTGACGGCGTACTCATCTGCACGCCGGAGTATGCTTTTGGGGTGCCGGGAGCGCTGAAGAACGCGCTCGACTGGACGGTGTCCTCGGGCGAGTTTGATGGCAAGCCGGTGGCCGCGATCAGTGCCTCCCCGTTGTACACGGGCGGAGAGAAAGCGCACGCCTCGCTCCTGCTGACGCTAACCGCTCTGGGGGCGCATGTCCCGGACGAGGGGACATTGATCATACCGGGCGTCAAGGCGAAACTCGCTTCCAACGGTGACGTAACGGACCCGGCGACCGTGCGGGCGCTCACATCGGTCCTCGATGGCTTGGCACGGGCTCTGGACGGGCATCACGAGTGGAATTGGATAACGGAACATCCCGCGGGATAGGCTCATACCGAGACAGGGGACGCCTCCCATGACAGAGGGACGTGCCGTGCGCAGGACGAGATCGCTCCATTGTCCGCTGGCGGGGCGATGGACCATCCATGATCGTGCTGGCGTTGGTAGCGGTCTACCTTGTGTGGGGCTCCACCTTCCTGGCCATACGCGTCGCGCTGCAGGGTTTCCCGCCATTTATTATGGCCGGGTTACGCTTCGTGGTCGCGGGCGGCGCGTTGTTCCTCTATCTGCGTTCGCGCGGCGCTCGTCTCCCGGGATGCCGGCAGGGCGCCGCGACGGTACTGGTCGGGGCGCTCATGTTGGTGGGCGGCAATGGCGGCACGGCATGGGCGGAGCGGCATGTCTCCTCGAGTCTCGCCGCGCTGGACTTGGCGACCGTGCCCATGTGGGCGGTGTTGTGCGGCGGGCTTTGGGGGCAATGGCCGCGTCGACAGGGGTGGGCGGGCCTGGCGCTCGGTTTCGCGGGCGTCGTCCTGCTCGCCGTCCAGGGCGATCCGCGGGCCAGACCGACCGATGCGCTGACGCTGCTCCTGGCGGCGGCGAGTTTCGCCCTCGGGTCGGTCTGGAGACAGCGCCTGACGCTACCGCAGGGCATGATGGGCACGGCGGTCGAAATGCTGAGCGCCGGCGTGGTACTCTTGCTCTGGGGCGCGGCTGTCGGGGAACGGCTGCACGGCGTCCCGTCGCCGTCGTCCTCGGGCGCGCTGCTGTATCTAATCGTGTGCGGCTCGCTCGTCGCCTTCAGCGCCTACACCTACCTACTGCGCCGCGTGCCGCCGGCCCTGGCCACGAGCTATGCCTACGTCAACCCGCTCGTCGCGGTCGGCCTCGGTGCGGTTCTTGCCAACGAGCGCGTGTCCGTGCCAGAGGTGCTGGCAATACCGCTGATCCTGGCAGGGGTTGGGTTGGCCATCGGAGGCGGCCGTGTCGGGAGTGGCCGGTCTGCATGCGAGGGTGACACGTCGCCGTCCCACTCATCGTCGACATCCAAAACGGCGCCGGCGCGATGCGTAACCCCGCTGTCCCCAGCCTGCAGCACGACGACATCGTCCCCCGACGCGCAGCGCGACGACATCGTCCCCGCGGTCACAACGGCTAGATAAGGCGTGGTCATAATTCGTGGACTGGGTGCTGGAGGGACGCAAGTGGGTTGTTCGAATGATCAAGAAAGGGCGCATGAGGCGGCTCGGACTAGGAAATCCTAGATTCTGCTCTGTCCCAACATAGATGGAGCAGCGCCCAGAGGTCGTCTCACGGCCTGCAAAGCCACTCCAAAACACCCTAACACCCTTTCCAATCGAATTATGACCACGCCTCGGCTAGATTGCTCGATGAGCATAACTGATGGTGTGCGGAGACCTCTTCGGTTGATTGCAGGTGTTAGGGACTGTCAAAGAATCACCTCTCCATTTCTTTGGCCGATTCACACATGAAACAGGCGGAGGGTTGACTACTTTATTCTTTGACGATCCCTTAGTGATGAGGAGACAGGGATGGACGGACGGTTGGGCGCCCCTATTCAAGTGGGGTGGGTGGTCGAGGACCTGGACAGGGCGATGCGGGAGGTCACGAGACTCTTCGCTGTGCAGGAGTGGCGCGTCGCGGACTGGCCCGATCCCGCGCTGCCCGACATCGTGTCGTTCCATCGCGGGCAGCCGACGGCGGACTGGCGGGCGCGCATGGCGTTCGGCCACCTTGGTTCGATGGAGATCGAGTTGGTCGAGAACCTTGCGGGGGCGTCGACGTACGCCGAATGGCTGGCGACGCACGGACCCGGCGTCCACCACCTCATGTACCCGGTCGACGATGTGGAGGCGGTGATGACGGGCTTTGCCGACCAGGGCATCGCGGTGCTCACGAGTTGCGGGGTGTTGCTGACAGACGGCTTCCACCCGCGCTGGGCGGTGCTCGATACGGGGGGCGCATCGGAGTCAACACCGAAGTGGTCGCTCGTGGAGGCTTGCACGGCTGAGGAGGGGGTGACTGTGGCCGCCGACGTGCTCGGTATGGCTCGTGGGTCTGCCGCGCCAGGACGATGATAGGGACTCCCGCGACGTCGGGCGACAGCATCGATATAGAGATACGGCGAGATATTTCGCAACATCGCAACATGAGGAGAGGAGGAAAAGGTGAGGGATGCGATGATGAGTGTCATGACCAGCCGACCGGCGCCGCCAGCCGACCGGCGGCGCCGCCGGAGCGACTGCGCCCGCGGCGCGAGCCAGCCTGGCAGTCCTTGTGGCACACACTTACGAGGAGCGCGGCGGCGTGGCGACGATCCGCGCGTTGGAGCAGTACAGCGTGCGCCCGCTGACCGAGATCCCGGCTGCGCTGCGGGCCGACATCGTGTTTGCCACCCCGACGGCGACCTACTATATCGCCGGAGCGTAGCCGGGAGAATTCGGGCTGCGCCAGCCGCTGCTCCTGTTGCTGGAACGGGAACTCTCCGTGCATCACGGCCACGCTGACCGCCGCCGTCGATGCCCTCGTCCACCCCCTGCCGGCGGAGCTAGCCCCCGCCGCAACCCTCCTCATGGGAGGGAGCGCCGACGCGCCGCTCAGACTGACCACCGCACCGACCCGAGGCATGCTCACGCGCGGCGACCTGCACCGCATCGCGCGGGTCATGCACCAGGACTCGGCGGCCACGGTTGCCCGGGCGTACGACCTGCCGGTGGTCCGTGCACGCCTGCTGGCGGCGGGCACATGCGTCCTGTCGCGTCTGCTGGAACATTACGGCCTCCCGGAGGGGAAGGTCAAGCACGATGAGATCCGAGCGGGCTTGGTGGTGAGCTATGCGCGTGACGGGGCTGACGGGGCTGACGGGGCTGACGGGGCTGACGGGGCTGACGGGCGGGCGGGGCTGGTCGCTGCGGTGGAACCGCGGCTGGGTCCTCCGGGTTGCGGCGCCGTCGTTGCGTCGGGGCCTGCAGTATCTAGTCGATCTTCCACGCGCGTCCGAGCCGCGGCGCGAGTTCACCATCCAGACCCCAAGGGGCCAAACCTTGACCGTCCAACTCTGGTCGTTGGCACACCTTCTGCAGTCCGGCGACATCATCGCCGCGGCCGGCCGTCGTCGCGACCAGGAGGGCACGCCATGCCTGCTGGCCGACACCATCTACATCCGCGACCCCGAGCGCCCCCTGCTCGCGAGCACGATCCACGGTTGGCGACCGTGGCCGCCCCCGGGTGGTCGTTATGGCGATGGCCTTGACGCTGCTCTGGTACTCCTTCGGGCGATAGCGACGATGTACGCCGGGAACTAGACCATCCGAACCCGAACCATGTGCTGGCCTATAGACAAGCGGTGGACGCGCGGGGGCATGTGCCAGTCCCCCAGGGGCCCGGGCTAGGCGTGGGCATTGACTGGGACTACGTGCGTCGGGTGGAGGTCGGCGTCGTCGTGTACGAGTGATGGACGCGGGTGCGGGTAGGGCGCGGCGCCCAGGGAGACGATCAGGCCGTCTACTCACCGGCGCCGGTCACGACCGCCATCGCGGCCGGCACAACCGCTATCAGCGCAAGATGCGAGAAGTTTTCGTAGAACGTCCGTGCTATCATGTGGGCGCGGCCGGTAGAGATTGGGGAACAGGTCATGCAGGCCGCGCTGAGACACGTCGATCGGGGCGCGGCTGCTCGCCAACGCGCCTGCGTGGAAAGATAGACAGGCGGGAAGGAGTATGGGATGAGTAGGGTACGGGTCCTCGTTGGAACACGTAAGGGTGCGTTCGTGCTGACGGCGGACGGCGCACGCGACCGCTGGGAGGTCAGCGGCCCCCACTTTGGGGGCTGGGAAGTCTACCATCTCACGGGTTCGCCCCTTGACCCGAATCGGCTGTATGCGTCGCAGTCCAACGGCTGGTTCGGACAGCAGATTCAACGTTCGGACGATGGTGGCGCGACGTGGGCCCCGGTCGGACATGACTTCGTCTACGACGGGGTCCCCGGCACGCACCAGTGGTACGACGGCACGCAGCACCCCTGGGAGTTTGCGCGCGTGTGGCATCTCGAACCGTCCCCCACCGATGCGGAGACGGTCTACGCCGGCGCGGAAGACGCCGCGCTGTTCCGCAGCGTGGACGGAGGCCAGACGTGGCGCGAGCTGTCCGGCCTGCGCCAGCACACCTCGGGGCCCTCCTGGCAGCCCGGCGCCGGTGGCCTGTGCCTGCACACGATCCTGCTCGACGCGAGCCATCCCGAGCGCATCGTCGTCGCGATCTCGGCCGCAGGCGCCTTCCGCAGCGACGACGCCGGCGTGACCTGGCGGCCGATCAACCACGGCCTGCGCTCGGAGGGTATCCCCGATCCCGCGGCGGAGGTCGGCCATTGCGTCCACCGCATCGCGATGCACGCGTCGCGCCCCGACGTGCTCTTCATGCAGAAACATTGGGACGTCATGCGCAGCGACGACGCCGGCGCGTCGTGGCGCGAGATCAGCGGAAACTTGCCGTCCGACTTCGGCTTCCCGATCGCCGTCCATGCGCACGAGCCGGAGACTATCTACGTTGTCCCGATCACGAGCGACGCCCAGCATTACCCGCCCGACGGGAAGCTGCGGGTCTATCGCAGCCGGACGGGCGGCCACGAGTGGGACGCGCTGACGACCGGGCTGCCGCAGAGCAACTGCTACGTGAACGTGTTGCGCGACGCCATGGCCGTCGACGCGCTCGACGCGTGCGGCGTGTACGTCGGGACCACCGGCGGGCAGGTGTACGCCTCGGCCGACGGCGGCGACACCTGGGGTCCCATCGTGCGCGATCTTCCCGCCGTCCTCTCCGTCGAAGCGCAGACCCTGCCATGATCCGCGTGAGTCTGCCGGTGCCTCTGCGCACGCTGGCGCGCCTCGAGGGCGACGTGGTCCTGCAGGTGGAGGGTCCGGCCACGCAGCGCTCCGTCCTCGACGCCCTCGAAGAGCGGTATCCGCTGCTGCGCGGGACGATCCGCGATCACGTGACGCGGCGTCGCCGCCCGTTCGTGCGGTTCTTCGCCTGCGCGCACGATCTGTCCCATGAACCACCGGATGCCCTGCTGCCCGCCGCGGTCGCGGCGGGCGCAGAGCCCTTCATGATCGTGGGGGCGATGGCCGGAGGCTAGTGGGGCGCGCAAGGAAGCGCAGTGGCCAGGCGTGGAGCCCACCTTCATAATCGGGTTCCGTCGACGATGGCGAGCCCTCCTGCATTGGGTGGGGGGGGCAATGGTGCGGGAGGAACCCACGGGATTCTGTCCCGTAACCATGGCGGGAGCCATGCCCAGGCGTCGCGGACAGAGGATAGGCGGCCCGTCAGGACAACGCGCCCGCTTTGCTCATCTATCACCATCCGCGCGTTTAGGGGTGCAAGGTCTACGGCTGTCGTCGCGCGCAAGGCTCCGGTGCGCGTGTCCAACACGGCGAGGCGGGTCGTCGTAAAGTTCGACGACGCGCAAGCGACATACACGCGCCCATGGACGGAGTCGATCGCCACGGCTAACGGGATGGCGCCGAGAGGAGTCAAGCGGCGGAGCGTCGCGGTGCGCGTGTCGATCATGGCCACCGTGCCCGTGCCCGTGCCCATGCCCATGCCGCTCGCGGCGAACAGATGACCGGTCCGCTCATCGACGGCCAGCATGCCGAGGCGGAGCGGTAGGGGGAGCCGATGCAGGACAACACCTGTCCGCGTATCGAGCATCTGGATATGAGCATCGCTCCGGTCGAGGACAAAGGTGTGCCCGCTGCGCGTGTCGACAGCGACCACGGACGTTTCCCCGAAAGCCATATCGGCGCTGGCCGGAATTGTACGGATCACCCTATTCGTCGTCGTATCGATCACCTGCACCTGCCCGTTGCCCAAACGCTGGCCCATGAGCGCGGCCGCCCCCACGAGCAGCCGGTGGCACCCTGTGTCCACGGCGACAATCCACGGCCCTGGTCCTTGACCAAACCCGACCGCGGCGATGCTGGCGACACGTCGCAACCGCGCCGTGTCATAGACGCGCACCCCTTTGAACGTCGCCTCATCCGACGCGACAAACAGGCGGCCGCTCCCTTCGTCGACCAGCGCCGATTGGGGCGCGGCATCGGCGTACGTGAACGTTTGCGTGACCACTCCGTTTCGGGCGTCGAGCACTTCGATGTCGCCGCCGTTGCCATTATCCACGGCGAAGACCCGATGCGCGCGCCCATCGACGGCGAGGGCCAGGGGATTTGTCCCGGCGATCGTGGTGGTATGCAGCACCGTGCCGTCACGCACGTCGAGCGTCACGACATGCGTCGGGAAGCCATTCATCGGGTCGGTCCTGATGAACGCATACCCTTGATGCGCGTCGAGCGTCATAATTCCGGGCGCCTCCGTCAGCGGCAGGAGCACGATGGCGTCTCGGCTCGACACGCCGCGCAGCAGGACGCCCATGAGGAGAGCCATGAGGAGGAAGACCGCGAGGGTCCGGGCACAACCGATGTACCAGTGCCGCCGGTCGCTGTGCCTCTCACTCACACCACACCACCTTCTCAACCTCGCGCTGCACGTCGCGGCGGGTCGCCTTGCCCTACGTCATCGTCATATCCGATGAGTCGTGCCGTAGGTGAGTCGTGCCGCATGATACGGGCCAGGCGATGCAGTGGCAACGGGCGGGGAAACGCGTCTGCTGCATCAATCCCTCCTGTTTGTGGTCAGGGGGGCGGCAACCTGAATCGCGCGCGGATGACCGCGTGCGTGGGGCGTACCGCCGGAACGCCCGGAGGTCCGCCGCTGTGCCGCGCATCGCAGCCCGGTCGGCAGGGCTACGACAAGCCCACGGCTTTAGCCGTGGGTCTCCTACTCGCGCCGCTTCTCCAGCATCGACTCGTCCGAATAGAAGGCCAGGCTCCGGGGCACGCCGGGGTGCGCCCGCGCCACCTCCTCGTCCAGCTCGATGCTGAGGCCGGGGCCGCGCGGGATGCGCACCCGCCCGTCGACGACCTCGATCGGCGGATACGCGAGGCTGTCTTTCCAGGGGGCGTCGAGCGGCGCGAACATCTCCTGGATCTGCGCGTTGGGCATCGCGGCGACGGCTTGCAGCGTCGCCGCCGTAGAAATAGGTCCGGCGGCGTTGTGGGCCGCGACGCCGACGTTGTAGGCCTCGGCCTGCGCGGCGATGCGGCGCAGCTCCAGGATGCCGCCCACGTGGATCACGTCGGGCTGGATCAGCGGGACGAGCCGCGCCTCCAGCAGGTCCTGATACTCCCGCCGCGCGTACAGCCGCTCACCCAACGCCAGCGGAATGCTCGTCTGGCAGGCCAGCTGCGCCAGGGCCCGCGCGTCCTGCGGCTGCAGGATCTCCTCCACGAAGAAGGGATCGTAGGGCTCGAGCGCGCGCAGCAGATGCCGGGCGCTCAGCAGGCCGAAGCGGCCGTGGGCGTCCAGCGCCACCCGCACGTCGGGACCCACGGCCTCGCGCACCGCCGCCACGATCGCGACCGCGCGCCGCAACTCGCCCGTCGTCTGCGCGAACGAGGCGTGCCCGAAAGGGTCGAACTTGAGCGCCCGGTAGCCCTGCCGCACCGGGACGGCCGCCGCCACACGTAGGCGGCCAGGGTCACGATCACCGAGTTGATGCCCAGGGTCACCACGAGTAGGCCGTGCGCGAGGCCGACCAGCAGCGCCACAGCCGTCCCCACCAGGATGGCCAGGGCCAGGTTGTGCAGCGCGTTGTTGGCCAGCCCGATGACCACGCCGACCAGCGCGATCACGGCGCCGGGGGATAGGTCCGATCATGCCCGCGATCACGGCGAAGGTCATGGCCACGGAGACGACGGCCAGCGGCGCATTCTGCTCCAGCGCCGTGACCAGGGTCCCCAGCGTGAGCCACGCCGGGTCCAGGACGCCGACGACGGCCACCAGGACCGCGCTGAGCGCAAACAAGCCGTACAGGTCGGCCGCTGCGGTGAACGCCGGCAGGAGCCCCGCCCTCTTCCTCTTTCTCATCGTCCTCATCGCGTGCGCCCCTGGCGCGCGAGGTGGTCGAGGATGACGGCGGCCAGGATGACCAGCCAGTCGAAGCACCTGCCCGCCATCAACCGCCTGCGCACCCTGTGGGAGCCATGCATCTCCAATGCTGTCCCTTTAACGCACGGACGGACCGCTCGGCGTCCGGTAGGTGACGTTGGTGGCGTCGATCGGGGTGGGACCGGGGTAGGCGACGGCCGTGCCGCTGCCGCCGATCAACCCGCGCTGCCTCATCGATACCAGCAGGCCGCCGACTGTGCCGAACAGCCTCGGGGCGAACGCCACGTCGTTGGCCGGCGCGGTCCCCAGCGCGGCGTTGGCCAGCACGCGGTGCTCGGCTTCTTCGGCTCCGTATTGGAAGCTGATCTTGACGAGGTCGGGCCGCTTCAGCCCCGCGTAGACGCCGATGGCGGCGATCTGCGCGGCGACTTCCGTCGTCTCCTGCACCACGATCGCTTTGAAGAAGGTGTTGTAATCGGTCAGGGCCAGGGGCGGGATGGTGAAGGTGTTGACCAGGGGCCGTCCCCCAGCGCGCTCGAAAAAGTCGAGGTGGAACTGCTCCTGGGCCTGCGCCGCCTTGACGACCTCGAGCACGGGGACCGGGATGGGCTTATTGAAGTTCTTTTGCTGAGCGCTGGCGATGCCGGCGCCCAGAAAGGTTACCCCGAACTGCTCGACTGTCACCGTGATGTCGAGGATCTGTTGGACGCTCTCCGACCCCGCGGCCAGCGCGCGGAAGAGTCCCGCTTGCGCCAGCGTCACGCCGGCCAGCCCGACGGCGG
>JAABUZ0100009413.1_pt1 | contig 11190 bp, 13 predicted proteins | sample 5562091 | NCBI WGS metagenome assembly JAABUZ01 (sample SAMN12813069, study PRJNA571459) | rock metagenome | isolation source: Antarctica rocks | place: Antarctica: Victoria Land, Linnaeus Terrace sud | collected 2015-12-21
AGTTGGCCAGCTATATCGAGTATGGAGCGACGGATTGGCTGATGCTCATAGCTCGCCCGTCTCTCGATGCCACGCGGATCGGCGCCCCGGACGCGGGCCACTATGTGGGGCTCGGCGGCAGCGCGGTCGGCGCGCAGGTGCATCTTTACGACTATGGCCAGGCGGTCTTTGCCGTGCAAAGCACGTTCCGGCTGCCCGGGACCCATTCCGACCGCAACCCGGCCGAGATCGGCGACACGGCGCGCGAAGGCGACTTCCGCGCCCTGGGCGGCGTCGGATTCCAGCTCGGGCCGTTCCTGTCTTTCATCGACGCGCAAGGCAGCTATCGGCTGCGGTCGGGCGGCGCGGCCGCGCAATGGCACGGCGATCTCACCTTCGGGATCTATCCCCTGTCCCGCCTGCTGGTGCTGCTGGAAAGCTTCACGGCGGTGCCGACCGGCCCCGGCACCACGAGGTTGCCGAGTTCGCGCTACTCCAAGATGGAACTCAAGGCCGTATATCAGCTAAACGCGGCCTGGGCCGTCCAGCTCGGCGCCTCCACGACCGTCTATGGCCGGAACGCGCTGCTTGAGCGCGGCTTTACGACCGGGCTATGGTATCGCTTCTGACCGGTTCGCGGGGATCGCGATTGAAAAAAAACGTGCGGCTTGATATTCGACATCGTCGAAGAGCGCACCGCCGGTTTAGCTCAGTTGGTAGAGCACCTGATTTGTAATCAGGGGGTCGCGGGTTCGATCCCTGCAACCGGCACCATCATTTCTCCACAAACACAGACACTTAACAAGCTCCGCCTCGGCGTGGCTTACGTCGTTCTGGGGTTCCGGGTAACGCTGCGGGTAACGGCTGACCATGTTCGGTCTCCGGGTGTCGTGAGGGGACGGCGGGCGGTCACGATCGCGTGAGAGGCCCGCCCGCGTCATGGGGACCATCAACGAATGTGAACAAGGTGTGGTCCTGTGCATTTACCCTCCGTGAAGTTGTAACGGTCGGCTGCCGGTATCAGAAGATGAAACATCCAACTCGCCACGGGCAGGACAACGTCACGAGCGTTGCACCCTCTGCGAAAAGCACAGACCCGGCGGGGAGCCAGCCGAAACCGGCGGATGGGGCCACCGAAACCGAAAAGACGCCAGTAGTCCACTCCCGCGATGCGGACGGGCCACGCGTCAGAGCGCGATTTCCTCGTGCCGCTCGACGATGAGGCCGGGGCATCGCGGCTCGCTGTCGACCACGTACCGGATCGCCGCCACCCGCATGAAGGCTCCTGCGGGCAGGTAGGGGAGCGGTGTGACCCGTTCGACCGCCCCTAAGACGCACCACCCGTCGGCGCCGGCCGTGATCTCGCGCATGGCGCCTGAGAATGCTTCCCAGGCATACCGGGCACGTTCTCGCGGGTTGCCGAGGGCCGGAGCCGCCATGGCTTGTGACAGCGGCACCGGCGCGCCGGGGATGCCGATGAGCGTCACGCCGCCACCTATCAACGGCAGGGTGGCGAGGCCGCGGAGGAAGGCGCGGCGATCAGACATGAGCGCCCTCCACGTCCAGCGGCGCGCCGATCGCGCACCCGACGTCGATGGACCAGAACAGCGCGTCCTCGTCGCGCTGCTGCCCGCCCGCCGGATCGTCGTCCTCGGAATCGTCGGGTCCGCTGCGGAGGAACCCGCGTCCGTGCCGCTCCAGCGCCGTGACGTCGCCATCATCGGTGTTCCGGCCGAGGTTCACTTGCGACACGTAGGCCGGCCAGCCGAGATCATGCTCGGCGTCAGCCAAGTCGTGCTCGGCGTCGTGGCCGTCCTCGAGGTCCGAGCCCGCCGCGTCGAGGGCGTCGAGGGTGGCGATAGCAGTGTCGAGGGCGTCGCCGATCGCGGCGGGGTCGAGTGGCACGGATCCGTGCTCCACGAGCTGCGGCAGCCCGAGGGCGGCCAGCAGCGCGGTCCCGTGGTCGAGGGCGCCTTCCAGGGCGCGGCGCATGTGGAGAGCCTGGGCAGCGTCTTGGGCCGGTAATAAAGGCTCCGGCGGCAGCTCGGGGGTTTCCCCAATTTCGGCGAAAACCTCGGCCTCGGTCAGAACGCGGCAGGGCGCGCCGTGGGTTCGTAATAAGGCCCGGTGATCGGCGGGCGCGGTTGTGCTATGGGCGTCGATAGCCATTGCGAGAACTCCAGTTTCGCTGTGGTCAGGGCCGCCTGCGATGTTCTAGATCGCTTGCGGCCCGCCTTATATGCATGTATAAATTACGTATGTCAATTGATGCATTGAAAAAAGCGCGACGTGGACGCCCGGCCGTGGACACGGAGCAGGTGTGTTCCCGGTTCGATCGGCGAAGCCTCGACGCCCTCGACGCCTGGATCGCTGCCCAGCCTGAGCCGCGCCCGAGCCGGCCCGAAGCGATTCGCCTGGCCTTGAAGGATTGGCTCACCGGCCTCGGCTACCTTAAGGCTCCGGCTGATGATCCCGAGATAGCGAACTGAGTCCGGAGTGGACCGTTGAACTTCGGCAATCGTTCCCCTCTAGCCATGGACGTGCTCACAAGTCTCAGCGTTCCAATCAATGGTGTTCTTACTCCGTTTAAGCAAGTCATCCACTCTATCCAGCGTTTCTGCAAACCTCTCCTGTTTCACACAGGCCATGACATCTTTGATATCGCTTTTTCTGGGTCATCTTTTCTGATGAAAGTCGGTGCAGAAAACACGCTGGTTTGTACACAGCATCAATTCAAAACACCCAATGGTCCGCCCTTTAGTGCCGATATGGTTGTGACACCTGTTTCGGTGGACGGTGTGATGTTTGGCGCCACGCCGATAAGCGCCCGCTTCCCGCAGTTGAGTGATACACGAGATAGAACTTGGGACGACATAATTGCGATCAAATTCGAGGCGGGCACGGAAGATCCGAATATCGACAACCTGTTTCTTGAACTAGACTGGCAACGACTACGAACATTGACCGGGATGGACCTAAGTAAGATCGTAAGCATCTTTGCTATTGGCTTTCCGACCTCGTCAACTGATTACGATCCCATTTACGATGGTGACGACGCGCCGGTCGGTGTCTCTGTCAAGTCTAGATGGGTCGTGGTCTTTTTAGCCCCCATCGGGCGCGCTTTCTTCGACTTTGAAACACGAATACAACTCGTGCAGCATCCGCACTATAAGCTTCAGCTCAAAAACCCGGACGGGATGAGCGGCTCTCCCGTTTTTTTCATCTATTTTGACAACTTCCGTAAACTTCAGCTTGGTTTTGCTGGCATGATTACGGACATTCGGAATGGTGTTTACCAAGTTTACGACGGGAACAATGTTAGAAACTTTCTTTATGGTCGCAGACTGTAAAAACAACATCATGGTATGCATTGCGGCTCAGCTCTTCAGTACCATCGGCAAGCCCGGAACCGGATTCTGGCGGTCGATCATGTAGAATTGGGTCGACTAGATCGACCCCGCGCGCTCGACCTCACACCTCGCCCAACTCGATACCGGGGTCGGCTTTCGTCTGCGCCTCGTTTGTATAGCCGCCATGTACCGCGATGCAAGTCGCGGTGTCTGTCCACGCGCTCCCGCGTGTATCCCCATCGCGTTGCAGGAACACCACGCGATATAAGCCGTCCTCAGCGATCTTCCCTGTATAGCTTAGATTGATATTCTTCTGGTTCACATCGAGACCTTGAGCCGTGAGGCCGTTGTCGCGCTCGGCCTGATTGATGGCGTCCTGAGCGATCTGGACGTGGGTGTTCACCTTCAGGATGGGGTTGAGCAGGCTTTCGGTGATGACCCCGTCCTCGGTCTGAGTCGGCATCGAGATCATGCCGGTCCGCGAGTTGAGCACCAAGGCCGAACCGGGAACGGGCTTTTTGTGATCGATGATCTGGACCTGCCCGTTCTGGATGCTCCACACCGCGCCGGCCGACAGCGCCACCTGACGCAGGAGATCGCGCGCCATGCCGATGAAGGGCCGGCCGCGGGGGTATTTCGGCTGACTGAGGTCCACATTGACCATCCCCAGCGTGATCCCGAACGGGGCCATGGCGTCTAGGGCGACTTTTGCCTTATCCATGGGGCTGTAACCCGCCGCCAAGGTCTTGTTGGCACGCGAGGCTTGGTAGCCGAGCTGCCCGTCTCCACAATAAACGGTCAGCACGGTGTCGGTCGCGCTCTCCTTGTTGTAGGTCGATTGCTTGATGTCGCCTTTGTAGATCAGGCCAACGTTGTCCTGATAGCCGGCCGAGAACTGCAGGTTCTTGAACTCTTTGTTCATGAACTGCGCGACTGTGTCCCGGTTCGGGTTGTAAATGGAGAACCGGCCCTGGTTCGGGCTTTGGATCGTCGATGCCGCGATCGTGAACGTGATGCGGAGATCGGCCGGCCCGCCGCCCATGATGGTGCGGGATTTCCGGGCGCCCATGAGCGACAGGGAGCAGGACCGGAGCCAGTTGCGGGACATGGGACGAACTCAGTCCGTCTTGTACGCGAGCGACAAAAGCCGAGCGTGACCTTGGCTGAACACACGGCACATAGCCGTAAACTCGGCCTCCGGAACGCCACCCGCCTGCGACCTCGCAACTGAGTCCCGCATGGCGAGAAACAAACCCTCGACTTCGGGCGAAACGCGGTCGGCCGGGACGCCAGCGCTCGCCACAGCACCTTGTGCGATGGCCAGGATATGGTCCTCGAGAGACGAAGGTTCGGTGTTGGAATCGGTCATGGCTTGTTCCTCGAAAGAGTAGCCCCGTCCGGCCGGAAGGATACGACCGGGCGGGGCTCGCGGACTCACCCTCGATTCGAGACGAAGGTCGCCCGCTGCGGATGTTCGGCACCGTCCGCTGGCCTCCCGCGCAGCCCGCCAAGGCGCGCGAAACTCGTCAGGTCTTGTCACGACCCCAATAGGCGTCCGCGAGGGCCTGCATGTCGGCCGGGGTCTCGCACCGCCGGCCCCCCTCGAAACGGTAGCCAGGCTGTCCGGGCTGCGGCGCCGGCTTCCCGCGCTGCTGATAGAAAGCATCGGCAGTGCGCTGCAGGTCGGCGCCCGTCAGCGGCCGGGGCCTGCCGTCCGCGTCGCGCGTCCAGCCGCAGCCGAGCGGTTCGGCGTCGCGGGTCCGCCTGGCATCGTCCACCCGCTTTTCGAGCGCGGCGACCTTCGCCCGGATCGGCTCGAAGGCCTGGTCGACGGCCTGACGGATACCGGCCTCGTCCACCGATCGAATCGGGGTGGCGCGGCTGCTGCGGCAAGTCACGCAATCGCAGTCGCGCACGGTGCCGGTGTGTCGGACGGGTTCGACGAGACGGGGATAGGCTGGCATCAAAGGGCCTCATGGTGTTCGGGGACGGGGGCGATGGTGGCCTGGGCGTCGGACTTCAGGGCTTCGGCCCATCGATCCCAGGCGGCATGTTCCGCCTGGAGCGGCGCGTTGCCGTGATCGAAGGGCCTGTCCAGGCCCGGCGTGGTATTCATCGCCTTGCCGATCGTCGGCGTCACCTCGAAGCGGGGCGGAACGACGGATAGATCGGCCACGACGATGAAGTTGCCGCCGCCGAGATCCTTGCGGATGCTGTTGGATACCGGAGGGACGGCCGGGTCGAGCTTCTTCACGAGATGGGGCGGCGCCGCGCGGCTATAGGTGTCGAGCCGCAGCGCCAGGGCCGCGACACGCTGTTTCGCCTCCCATAGGTCCACGGCGACCACCTCGGCCTCGGTCTGCATCATGTCGGAAGTGATACGGGCCACCACGTCCTCGGTCGCCACGTGCGCGGCGCGCCGGTCGGCGAGGTCGGTCTCGAGCTGCCCCACAAGCGCCTGGACGGGCCGCATCTCGGCTTCGATCCCGGCACTCGCCAGCGGCTTCGGTTGCACCCCGATAAGCGGCGCGCCGGCCTGCAACGCGGCATGCATCCGGGCGACCTCGACCTGTTCGGCCTCGTGTTCCTCGGCCCGGGCCGTGTCGAGCGCACCCTTCAGTTCCGCCAGTCGGTCGGCGCCCACCTTCAGCATGCCGAGCGCGTGTGCGACGGTCTTTTCGGCATCGTGGCGGATTTCATGGGCGGCCGACAATTCGACGCGCAACGCGCCCATGTCCCTTCGCTCCCCGGTAGCGGGGAGCGGCGCGATCGGGCCGGGCCTTCCCGTCTTCAGCGGGGTCCATGGATCGTAAGGCACGGCCGGCCGCGGCTCGGTGTCGGGCAAGGGCCTTGCGGCCTTCACCACCACGGGGCCGCGCCGATGAAAGGCCCGGTCGACCGCAGGGGGCGCCTGGACGATCGCGTCGGCCGGGTCGGCGTAATGCAAGGTTCGGTCGACGAAGTCGGGATAGATTTCGGTGGTCATCAGTGAAGTCCCAATGCGAATGAAAATGCAGACATGCCGTCGAGAAAGGCGTCGCTTCCCCAATCGAAGCCGTTGTCCATCTTGGAGGCGACAGCAACGATGGCGCCGGTTGCGGCATTCACCACGTCGTCGTGACCGCCCCGAGGATGGTCGATGGTGTCGCGCCCGCCCGGATTGGTCTTGCGTTCCAGGGCCAACAGTTGCGACCGCAGCCGGTCATTGTCGAGGAGGACGACGCGGCCGGCATTGAGCATCGGAAGTAGTCGGCCGTAGATCACGGACTTGGGCTCGGCCGAGGTTTCGACCGTGACGTTGTGCCGGCGGAACGAAGCCATCGGCCAGTCGCCAGCATACCGGTCGGACTGAACGGTGCTGACGCGGTAGCTCGTGAAGATTGCGGCGAACCGCTCGGCCGCTTCGTCCGGGCTGAAGGGCGGCCGAATCTCCTCCACGCAATCGAGGACGATCCGGCCCCCCTCGTGGTGCGCGATCCCCATCGTCATGCTGTCGGTGCCAGAACCGCCGGCCGGATCCACGAATCCAGTGTATTTATGGGACAGCCATTCGGCGGGCAGTTGCTCCCGCCCTGCCGCCACAGCGCGGGTGATGGTGTCGAGCGACACGAAGCCTTCAACGTCGGTGCGAAACTCGGCCCCGTACTCGGCCCGGGCCGCCGCCCCGTCGCGGGCCATGGCGCGGTCCACGACGGATCGCGGCAACGTCGAGTTCATGACCCTGGACGGCGCGTTCGCCACCAGGATTGCCGGGTCGCCGGCCGGCCCGTAGTGGTCGCGGAAGGTGTTCCACAATTCGCCCCGGCGGGCGTAGGGACTGCTGATCGCGCACAAGATGCCACCCGTGGTCGCCAGGGACGGCCGCAGCGCCGACAGGATCTCGCTGTCCGGGTTTGCCGCCCCATCGCCAGAGGACCAGAACGCGATCTCGTCACAGATGATGCCGATGGCCGAGATGCCGCGGGACGTCTTGTAGGACGCCGGCCTGACTTCGATGCGGGTGGAATTATAGAGTTCCACCGTCTCCTGCGTCTCGCCTTCCTTCATCCCATGGAACAAGGGCCGGTGCGGATCGGCGAAGATGGCACTCACGTAGCTCAACGCGATCTCGCTCTGGCGCTGCGTCGCGGCGAACAGCGCCAGGATGCCCGTCTCGCCAGGTGCGAGCACGTCGGACCAGTCGCAGCATGCCGCGATATAGGCCGCCAGGACGGCCATGGCGCGGGTCTTGCCGCCGCGCCGGCCGATGATGCCCCAAAGCTCTTCCACCCGCGCACCGGGCTCCGCAGCGCGTCCAGTGATCTCGTGGAACAGGGCGCGCTCGTCATCGTCGAGCGGTTCGCCCATGGCGCCGACGAGAAGGGCACGCCAGTGCCGCCACGACGGGCCGTCCAGCAGCCCACCGAGGACATGAGGGTCGGACAGCGCCCGGCGGAGCGGGAGAAGCGGCCTCATTGCGCCGCATCCCGCTCGCGAAGCATCGCGGCATATTCCTTCATGCTCTGCGGGCCAACGGGCCGCGCGACGCGGCGAAGGCCAAGACGGTTGAACACGCGGCCGAGCCGATCGGCGAGCGCACCGAAGGCGTCCGGGTCGAGCTTGCCGCCCGCCACGGCCTCGGCCTCTTGTCTCTCGGCCTCGACGCTCATCATCGCGGCGCGTCGCGCGAGCTGCCGCTGGCCTTCGGACAAGATGTCAGAGCCGCCTAAGTCGGACACGATCTCGGCGAGGACGTCGCGGAACCGGCGCGCTGCTTCGGTTCGGCCGTCGACCTCACCGGCATGCAGCCGCGAGCCGTTTGAGACGGCCGCGCGAGTCGTTCGCGAGGGTTTGGCGAGGGTCGAAACGTTGCTCATTGTTCACCGGGCGTTACCCCCGGATTATTGCACGGCGCCGGAGAGGTCTACAATATTGACAATGCTGGACATTCTCGGACAGAGCATCTGTCTAATGGACAGCTGCGCGGGATTTCGGAGCGCGGACACGGGCTGGGCAGCGGTCGGGAAGCGGCTGAGGTTTGTGCGTCGCGTGGTTTTTCGGGCATCATCACGAGACGAAAGAGATCGAATCATCAAATCGGAGGATGAGCTATGGCTGACGCTGTCCCTGTCGTTCACATTGGCGAGAACTCGCCTGAGGAGATTGCGTTCAAACTACTTCACTTGGTCGGTAAGGCCCAACAGAAAGGCTTGACCAGTGTAATCCCCTCAACAGATAAGACATGGATCCTAGACACATACGCCGAATGCCTCTTCGCTGTGAGAGGCCACCGCGTTATCCCTAAACCCTGAAAACAACGTTTTAGCTCAATCTCCGACCACGGCTGACACGGCTAACCACGGCCTATTTTCCATAGAAGTAGTATGCGCGCGCACGTTATCGCCTCGTTGGAAAGTCAGCCGTGGTTGGCCGTTGGCCGTGGTTTCAGTTGGCGGGTATCCATGGCCTGCTTCCCCTCCAATCCTTCTCACCTCGCTTCCAGTTAAGACGCTGAAGGATCGACGTGATTCGGTTCTGCTCCGCTCTGCCGATGCGAGGTGTTTCGAGACTGAGCGCAACACGGGCGATGTCGCCGACGATCACGGACGACTTGCCGGAGAGGTGCCTTTCGATGGGTTCTTCCCATAGGTCGACTTCGAATCTCGCCTCCTGTTGTGGGGCAATGTGGCGCTGCTCAAAGGCTTGGTCTGGCCACCACTGGGCACCATCCCGATAGGCGATGACGGCTTCGGCGAACAGTTGGTCGCGGTCGCGCGTGAGGGCGTCGCTGTCGATCTTGCCCACCTTCACCGGCCAGAACCGCCGGCCCCCGGTCTCGTCCTTCAGGTAGGCTGTGGCGTTCGTGGTGCCGATGAAGACGCACTGGCGCGGCTGGATAACTTCCTTCCTGCCGTAGCTCGGACGGTAGCGCTCGACGGGCCTCGTGATAAAGGCTTTCAGGTGCGCGGATTCGGCCCTGCTCAATGCCGACAGCTCACCGACCTCGATCAGCCATTTGCCGACCAAGTGTTGTGCGACGTCTTTGCCCTCGGTGACGTCGGGTAGACTGTCGCTGAACCACTCGCCGCCGAGAATAGCACAAGCGGTCGACTTCCTGGCACCCTGCGGTCCCTCGAAGATCGCCATGTAATCTGCCTTGCAACCCGGATCATAAATCCTCGCCACCATGGCCACCAGGAACATGCGGCCAATACCGGTTGCGTAGGGCGTGGCGTCGGCCCCGAGATAGGTGAGCCATCGGTCGAGCCGGGCGGTGCGGTCCCATTTCAAGGCGTCGAGGTAGTCTCTCACCGGATGAAACGCGCACTCCCTCGCCCGGAGGTCGACGGCTTGGTGGACGGTGTCTTTCCCGAGCCGGGGCAGGCCAGCGAGCTGCAGCCATTCCTGGACCTGGCTGACGTCGGTATCCCGCACCGGGCGGGGACTCTCGACCGGGTCGGCGCTTTCCGGCGTGACCGCGGGCAACGACGCCAACAGGATCGGTGCCTGCATCATTTCATCGAAAGCAAAGGCGTCGGCGATCTCGGGTGCGTGCCGCAGCGCCACCATGGCATTCGCTAGGTTCGCTACGGGGCGGCCCCGGTCGTCGCACGTGGCCTGTTTCAGCCATGCGGCCTTGCCGTTGCCCCCGGCCTTGGCCTTGGCCCGGCCCTTCTGCCGGTCCGCCAGGGTGGTCACGTTGTCGTCGCGCGGCGGGGTCATTCGGCAGCCACCACGCGGATATGCGAGCGAACGATGATCTTCGGCAGGTCCACCCGCATGATGGCGTTGAGCCGGTTCCGCTCGCGGTGACTGTCCACCACCATCTCGCCGGCCTGGCGTAGCATTGGCCCGGCCCGGATGGCGTCCACCACCACCACGCCCTGCCTGTTGGAACGGAGCCAAGCCATGACGTCGGCGTGAACCGTTAAGGGCTCGCCGAATCGGGCGCCGTCTAGGTTTTCTTCACCGAGCAAACCGACCTGGCCGAGCCAGGATGCGACGAAAGGCTCGGAACCCGTCCGCCACGCCACGATATCAGCGGCGTGACCGTCACGATCGAAGGCGAGCGCCACCAAGGCGGTCCGCACGTCTTCATGGCTCACGTAGCGGCCGAACTCGAAACGGCCGTCACGGGCCTCGACGCGGTCCTGGCGGATACAATGCCCGGTGCCCTCGATGCCCGACACGAGCGCCAGGACGGGGACGCCGATGGACTTCATGTGGTCGAGCGAGGGCTGGTCGAGCGGCTGGCACAGCAGGAACTCGGCCACAGGATCGTCGATCAGGGACATGCCCATCATGCGCCTCCCATCTCTCGGACCATTTTCGCGATGATGCCGCGCTCGCTGTCCTCCGCGGCCTTGAGCACGCTGAATTGCCGCGGCGGCAGGTGGTCCTCTATGACCGACTGCACGAGGCCCCGCAGTTCGTCCGGCGGGATCGCGTCCAACTCGACCGAGATGTCGCCGAACCCCTTGGACCGGGTGTCCGAAGTCTTGGTCGGCCGGGTCGGCAGGTTCAGACGTTTGATTTGCGCCGGCGTGACCGCGATGCGCTCGAACGTGATGTCCGCCTCGGGCGCCAGCTCGTTCAGCGTCTCCTCGATCTTCTCACCAGCGTTGACGCCCGAGGGGTCGAAGTCGCCGAGATGGTAGATGTAGACCGGGCAGCCGACGTCGTTGATGAATTCGGCTGCGCTATGCAGGAAAGACAAACTGGCGTAGCCGCGTGCCACCATGAGCGGCACGTCGTACATCGTGGTCACCGGCAGGATCACGCCGGCGAGGGCGTCCTTCTCCAGCCAGATTTCGGCGTAGGCGTCGACCTCGTTCCAGAGCGCTTTCCTGTAGAACTTGGCGGTCTCGTCGAGCGCGTCCTG
>JAABUZ0100009414.1_pt1 | contig 11188 bp, 9 predicted proteins | sample 5562091 | NCBI WGS metagenome assembly JAABUZ01 (sample SAMN12813069, study PRJNA571459) | rock metagenome | isolation source: Antarctica rocks | place: Antarctica: Victoria Land, Linnaeus Terrace sud | collected 2015-12-21
GAGCTGATCACCAGCCCAGCAGCGGCCCCGGCCCGGCGCACGCCGGACCTGCCGACCCAGGACCTGGAACCCTCAGCAGGGGCGCCAGGTGGGAGGAGGCCTCCGCTTGGCATCAGCGCCAGGGGTGGCCCGCCAGCCGGCGGCCCAGCCGACGGCGCCGGTGGTCACGCCCAAGGTTAGCAGCACCCGCCACGCCGAGTCACGGCCGCCGTGGGTCATGGCTCCTCCCCCTAGCCGCCCTCGCCCGCCCTCGCCCGCCCTCGCCCGCCCTGGCCCGGCCACTGCCGGCCGGCGCTGCCTGCTCGAATGGCACGCCTCCTCGGTTCCCACAGGCGTGATTGCGGCGTGTCGCGGCGAGACACGCCAGCCCGACACCCAGGAGTAGTGCTTATTGAGCAGCGGCGGGAGCTTCAGGGCGAGGTCACGACGGCGCGGTGCCCAACCGGCGCCCGATCGCGTCGACGACCCGGCCGCGCTCTGCATCCAGGACGAGCAGGTCGACAGTGCGGGAGGCTGCCCGCGCGACCCGGCGCGCGAGATCGCCCGGCGCAGCACCGATGGGCAGGACCACAGCAACCACCGGCTCCCCGCCGACGTCGAGCGCCCACGCGTCGACACCCGCGAGCTCGGTCCGCAGCCGCCGCCCCGGGCGCCACGACGGCGGGGAGACCACGGCATCTGCCGGGTCCGGCGGGGCGTCCGCCCGGACAACTGAGGGCACGCCGCCGAGCACCCGCGCGGCCTCGTCAGCCGGCAGCGTCCACGGCGCCGGACCTGCCGGGTCGATCACCAGCGCGGCGAGCCCCTCGGCCTGCACGTGCGCGATGACGGCAGCGGCTGGGCGCGGAACGGGACGGGCTCCGGGCTGCCAGGCCGACAATGCCCCCACGCTGGTGAAGGCCGGCAGGGCGCGCGAGCCGGAGGCCGACTCGAGGAGCGCGAGCGCCATCTCCCCCTCCGACGCCTGCTGCTCGCCCGGCATCGCGACCACAGCCACGAGCAGGCGGGCCTCCCTCAGTGCGGAGACGATTGCGTCGTCGTCTGCTGACGCCAGGGCCGCTGCGAGCCGCGGGTCGGCGGTGCCGTCGTCACCCGCCGCAACCGGGGTCGGGACGGGCGTACCGGGGACCGGCGGTGTGCCAGCCACCGGCTACCCGGGCCTGCAGCTGGCGGCGACAGCGAGCGTCACTCGACGATCTTGCTGATCGCCAGCTCGAGGATGTCGCGCGCCCCGGCCGCCTTCAGCGCGGGCAGCAGGGTGTTGACCCCCCGCTTGCTCACGACGGTCTCGACCGCGACGTGGTCGCCGCGGGCCAGCGAGGTGACCGTCGGGGAGGTCATCGACGGCAGCACCTCCAGGACGCCGGGCAGGTCGCCGCTGGCCACGTTGAGCTTGAGCAGTACCTGACCCCGGGCGGCGATGGCGCCGTTCAGCAGCAGCGCCAGGTCCTCCATCGCCGCGCGGCGCTCGGGGTCAGCCCACGCTTCCGGGTTGGCGATCAGCTCGGTGCGGCTGGTGAGCAGGGTGTCGATGACCTTTAGCCCGTGCTTGCGCAGGCTGGACCCGGTCTCGGTGATGTCGATGATGGCGTCAACGATGTCGGGAACCTTGGCCTCCGTCGCGCCCGCGCTCGGGATGATGCGCGCCTTGACACCCCGGTCGTCGAAGTAGCGGCGGGTCAGGGCGGGGTACTCCGTCGAGACCCGCACCCCCTCGGGCAGGTCGGTCGCCTGCTCCCACGGCGAGGACTGCGGGACGGCGAGGACCACCCGGATAGGGTTCGACGTCGCCTTGGAGTACTCCAGCTCGGTCACGCTCTCGACGGCAGAGGCGGTTTCCTCGACCCAGTCACGCCCGGTGATCCCGAGGTCGAACAGCCCCTGCTCGACGTACTGCGGGATCTCCTGCGGGCGAAGGAAACGCACCCGCTCGATCCGCGGGTCGTCGACCGACGCGTGGTAGTCGCGGTCAGAGCCGCGACGCACGGTGAGGTCCGCGGCGGCGAACAGGTCAAGGGTCGCCTTCTCCAAGGACCCCTTGGGCAGCACGAGCGAGAGCACGCCTTCAGTGTGCCTGCCGAGGCAGCAGGTGACAGCCCCGCACGCGGTCGCGCCGCCGGTCAGAAGCCCGCGCGCCGGCCCCCGCGGACCTCGCGCAGCAGCACGGCGGTCTCGATCGCGGCGAGCGTCGCCTCGCGGCCCTTGTCCTCCTCGCTGCCCGGCAGCCCGGAGCGCGCAATGGCCTGCTCGTCGGTGTCGCAGGTGAGCACGCCGAAGCCGACGGGCACACCGGTGTCGAGCGCCACCCGGGTGCAGCCCGTCGTCACCGCGTCGCTGACGTACTCGAAGTGCGGCGTGCCGCCACGGACGATGACCGCCAAGGCGATGACGGCATCATGCGTGGCAGCCAGCGCCTGCACCAGCAGCGGCACCTCGAACGCCCCCGGCACCCGGACCACGCTGCCCAGCGTGGCGCCGCAGTCGTGCACTGCCGCAACGGCGTGCTCGACGAGCGCATCACTGACCTGGGGATGCCAGCGGGTGCCCACGACGGCGACGGTCAGCCCGCTGCCGTCGACCTGCTCCCGGCCTGGAGCTCCGCGCCCGCTCATCCCCCACCACCTGCGCCCTTCAGGCCGCTCATGCCGCCGACGCCCCGCAGCGGCAGACCGGGCAGCACGGCTGCTGGCAGCACGGCTGCTGGCAGCACCGAGTCCGACAACACTGCGCCCGGTAGCACCGGGTCCGGCAGCCCGGGCAGGTCGTGCCCCATCCGGTCGCGCTTGGTCATCAGGTAGCGCAGGTTCTGCTCCGTCGCCCGCACGGGCAGCGGCTCGCGGCCGACGATCTCCAGGCCGTACCCCTCGAGCCCCGCCCGCTTGGTCGGGTTGTTGGTCAGCAGCCGCATGGTGCGCACGCCCAGGTCGACGAGGATCTGCGCCCCCACGCCGTAGTCGCGCGCGTCGGCAGGCAGGCCGAGCTCGAGGTTGGCGTCGACGGTGTCGGAGCCCTCGTCCTGCAGCTGGTAGGCCTGCAGCTTGTGCATCAGGCCGATACCGCGACCCTCGTGGCCACGGACGTACAGCACCACCCCGCGCCCCGCGACGGCCACAGCCTCCAGTGCCGCCTCGAGCTGCGGCCCGCAGTCGCAGCGCAGCGAGCCGAACACGTCGCCGGTGAGGCACTCGGAGTGCACCCGGACGAGCACGTCCTCGCCGTTGCCGACCTCACCCATCACCAGCGCGACATGCTCACGCCCGTCGACCATGCTGCGGTAGCCGACAGCGCGGAACGAGCCGGCGTCGAGCGGGATGACCGCCTCGGCCACCCGCTGGATCTGCCGCTCCATCCGGCGCCGGTGGGCGATCAGGTCGGCGATGCTGACCAGAGTCAGGTTGTGCTCGCCGCAGAACTCGACGAGCTGCGGCAGCCGCGCCATCGAGCCGTCCTCGTTGGTCACCTCGCAGATCGCGCCGGCTGGGCGCAGACCCGCGAGGCGGGCGAGGTCGACGGCGGCCTCGGTGTGGCCGGGGCGGCGGAGCACACCCCCCTCAGCCGCCCGCAGCGGGAAGACGTGCCCGGGCCGGGCGAGGTCGTGCTCGCTGCTGGTCGGGTCGGCGAGGGTGCGGATGGTGTGGCACCGGTCAGCCGCGCTGATACCGGTGGTGATGCCCTCGCGGGCGTCGACGCTCACCGTGTACGCGGTGCCCTTGCGGTCCTGGTTGACGTGGTACATGGGCGGCAGCTCGAGGCGGTCGCAGTCCTCGGCGCTCAGCGGGGTGCAGATGACGCCCGAGCCGTAGCGGATGGTGAAGCCGACGAGCTCGGGCGTCGCCATCTCGGCGGCGAAGATGATGTCGCCCTCGTTCTCGCGGTCGGCGTCGTCGACGACGACGACCGCCTTGCCCGCCTTGATGTCGGCGACGGCCTGGTCGATCGTCGCGAACCGCGGGTCACCGGCGCTGACCGGGGTGGTCACTGACCCGCCCTCGCGGACAGCAGCTTCTCGACATACTTCGCCACGACGTCGACCTCCAGGTTGACCACGGCGCCGACGGGCGAGCTGCCGAGGGTGGTGCGGGTGAGGGTCTCGGGGATGAGGCTCACGGTGAAGCTGTCGGCGTCGGCATGGACGACCGTCAGCGAGATGCCGTCGACAGTGATCGAACCCTTCTCGACCAGGTAGCGAGCCAGCGCGGAGGGTAGGCCGATGCGGACCAGCTCCCACCGCTCTCCGGGGATGCGCTCGAGGACCAAGCCGGTGCCGTCGACGTGACCCTGGACGAGGTGGCCGCCCATCCGGTCGCCCAGCGCGGCGGCCCGCTCGAGGTTGACCGGATGCCCCTCGGCCAGGCCGCCGAGGCTCGAGCGCACCAGCGTCTCTTTCATCACGTCAGCGCTGAAGACCCCGTCCGAGACGTCGACGGCGGTCAGGCACACGCCGTTGACCGCCACCGAGTCACCAGGCCGGGTGTCGGTGGTGACGAGGGGCCCGGCGACGGACAGCCGGACACTGTCGCCGAGGTCGTCGCGCGCTGTGACGCGGCCCAGCTCCTCCACGAGGCCGGTGAACATCAGCCGCCTCCCTCGCCGGGCATGGCCTGCGCCTCGGAGCCGAAGGGATGGATACGCGCCGAGATCCGGATGTCGTCGCCGACGCGCGTGACGTCGTCGAGCCGCAGCCGGACGGCGTCGTCGATGCTGCGCTGCCCGGTCCCGACGAGCGCCGGCCACTGCCCGCTGCCGAGCAGTACGGGCGCCACGTATGCGAGCACGCGGTCCACCATCCCTTCTCGTAGGAAAGAACCCGCAACGGTCGGTCCGCCTTCCAGCAGCACCGACTGCACCCCGCGGGCGTGCAGGTCGGCCAGCACCTGGTGCGGCGGAGCGCCGCTGATGTGCGTCTGCGCCGCGTCGTTGCGGACCCGGGCATCGGCGGGCGTCCGGCCGGAGCGGTCGAGCACGACGCGCAGCGGCTGGCGCTCGACGCCGACCCCGCGCGCGGTCAGCTCGGGGTCGTCGGCGAGGACCGTGCCAACGCCGACGAGCACGGCATCGGACCTGGCTCGCAGCAGGTGCACCTCCTGCCGCGCCTGCGGGCCGGTGATCCAGCGCGACGAGCCGTCGGCGGCCGCGACCTGGCCGTCGAGGCTGCTCGCGGTCTTCCAGGTGACGTGCGGGCGGCCCAGCCGCACGGACGTCAACCAGACCTCGTTGCCCTGCTCGGCCTCGTCGCGCAGCAGCCCCTGCTGGACGTCGACGCCCGTCGCGGCGAGGATGGCTCCCCCCCCGCCGGCCGTGGGTGAGGGGTCGGGGACGGCGAACACGACGCGGGCGATATCTGCCGCCACCAGAGCTTCCGTGCACGGACCAGTGCGCCCGGTGTGCCGGCATGGCTCCAAGGTGACGACGGCAGTGCCGCCGCGGGCCCGCCTGCCGGCATTGGCCAGCGCGGCGACCTCCGCGTGGGGTCCGCCCGCCCGCTCGTGCCACCCCTCGCCCACGGTCACCCCGGAGCTGTCGAGGACGACGCAGCCGACGACCGGGTTGGGGCGGGTCGAGCCGAGGCCGCGCGCGGCGAGCTCAATGGCTCGGCGCATCGCAGAGGTCGGCGGATGGTTGTCCATGCCGCGCCACCCCCTCCCGGTCGACCGGCTCCGGGGGACGACGGCACGCGCCAACGCGTCACGCGCCGCGCGGACCGCGCGGCTCCTCCCATCCGGACTCTCACCGTCGGCCCCGGAATTACACCGGGTCAACCGCTCGCCGAGGCGAGCGGGTCGCGGGCTGTCACCGCCGGTGCGGACTTTCACCGCCCCCGGAACGCGCGTGTCTGTGCGCCTCCAGCATGCCACGCGCCGCGTGGGCTACTGAACGGACGCGGTGGCTGAGCTGGCTGTGCTGGCTGAGCTGGCTGAGCTGGCTGAGCTGGCCAGGTTGCGCAACGACTCGACAGCCGCGGCGGGGTCGTCCGCGCCGAACACGGCCGAGCCGGCCACGAAGACGTCGGCGCCCGCCTCGGCGCACCGCGCGATCGTGTCGGCCGCGACCCCGCCGTCGACCTGCACGGCGAGGGTGAGGTCACGCTCGCGCTGGATGCGCCGGGCCTCGCGCACCTGCGGTAGGACGTGGTCGAGGAAGGGCTGGCCGCCGAAGCCGGGCTCGACCGTCATCACGAGCAGAAGGTCGAACTCGCGCAGCAGGTCGGCATAGCTGCTCACCGGCGTCCCGGGCCGAAGGGCGAGCCCGGCGCCGGCGCCGGCGCTGCGGATGGCGCGGGCGGTGCGCAGCGGGGCAGCCGCCGCCTCGGCGTGGAAGGTCACGTTCTGCGCCCCGGCCTCGGCATACGTCGGTGCCCAGCGGTCGGGGTCGGCGATCATCAGGTGGCAGTCCAGCGGGAGGGATGCGCTGCGCGCCAACGCCTCGACCGTGCCGAGCCCGAAGGTGAGGTTGGGGACGAAGTGGTAGTCCATGACGTCGACGTGCAGCGCGTCGGCGGCTGGTGTGACCAGGCGCGCTGACCCGGCGAGGTCGGCGAAGTCGCCGGACAGCAGGCTCGGGTGGATGCGGCAGTCGGGCACGGTCAGGAGCCTAGTGAGGCCCGCGCCAACTCCTCCTTGCTCGACAGGGATGCAACGTGTTCGGCACGGACGGGACGCAGGCGGGCGGTCAGCCGCCGAGGATCATCCCGCCGCCGACCGTGGCGCCCGACGGCTCGTCGATCAGCAGGAAGCTGCCGGTGGTCTTGTTGCGCCGGTAGCCGTCGACGAGCAGGGGCGCGGTGGTGCGCAGCGTCACCCGGCCAATCTCGTTCAGCGACAGCGCGTCTGCCTGCTCGTCGCGGTGCAAAGTGTTGATGTCGAGCCGGTACTGCAGGTCACGCACCATCGCGCGCGCCGAGCGGGTGGTGTGCTTGATGGCGAGCATGTCACCGGCCCGCAGCTGGCGGGCAGAGGTCAGCCAGGTCACCATCGCCTCGATGTCCTGGGTCACGCGGGGCTGGTTGTGCGGGCGGGCGATCATGTCGCCGCGGGAGACGTCGAGGTCGTCCTCCAGCCGCACTGTCACCGACTGCGGCGGGAACGCCTGCGGCAGCTCGCCCGACGGCCCGTCGATCCCCGCCACGCGTGTGGCGAGGCCGGAGGGCAGGACGATGACCTCGTCGCCCACGCCGAGCACGCCTCCGGCCATCGTGCCGGCGTAGCCGCGGTAGTCGTGGTGCGCCTCCGACATCGGGCGGATGACGTATTGCACGGGAAAGCGGACGTCGATGAGGTTGCGGTCGGAGGCGACGTAGACCTCCTCGAGGTGGTGCAGCAGGCTCGGCCCCTCGTACCACGGCATCGCGGCCGAGCGGCTGACGATGTTGTCGCCCTGCAGGGCCGAGACGGGGATGACCGTGAGGTCGGCGATCTCGAGCTTGGCGGCGAAGGAGCGGAACTCGTCGCGGACCCGGGCGAAGACCTCCCGGTCGAAGCCGACCAGGTCCATCTTGTTGACCGCGAGCACGACGTGCTGCACCCGCAGCAGCGAGGCGAGGAAGGCGTGCCGGCGGCTCTGCTCCACCACGCCGTGGCGGGCGTCGACGAGGATCAGGGCTAGGTCGGCGGTGGACGCGCCGGTGACCATGTTGCGCGTGTACTGGATGTGGCCCGGGGTGTCGGCGATGATGAACTTGCGCCGCGGCGTAGCGAAGTAGCGGTAGGCGACGTCGATGGTGATGCCCTGCTCACGCTCGGCGCGCAGCCCGTCGGTCAGCAGGGCGAGGTTGGTGTACTCGTCACCGCGCTGGCGGCTCGTGCGCTCGACGGCCTCGAGCTGGTCGGCGAAGATCGCCTTGGAGTCGTACAGCAGCCGCCCGATCAGCGTGCTCTTGCCGTCGTCGACGGAGCCGGCGGTCGCGAGCCGCAGCATCTCCACAGCTAGAAGTACCCTTCGCGCTTGCGGTCTTCCATGGCGGCCTCGCTGACCCGGTCGTCACCGCGGGTGGCGCCGCGCTCGGTGATGCGGGTGGCGGCCACCTCGGCGATGATGTCGTCCAGCGTGGCGGCAGGCGATTCGATGGCGGCAGTCAAGGTCATGTCGCCGACGGTCCGGTAGCGCACCAGCGCCTCGAACGTCTCCTCGCCGTCCTGCGGCTGCAGGAACTCGCCGGTGCCGTAGAGCATGTTGTCGCGGCGGAACACCTCGCGCCGGTGGGCGAAGTAGATGCTGGGCAGCTCGATGCCCTCGCGGGCGATGTACTGCCAGACGTCGAGCTCGGTCCAGTTCGACAGCGGGAACACGCGGATGTGCTCACCACGGCGGTGCCGCCCGTTGTACAAGCTCCACAGCTCGGGCCGCTGGTTCTTCGGGTCCCACTGGCCGAACTCGTCGCGAAAGGAGTAGACCCGCTCCTTGGCCCTGGCCCGCTCCTCGTCGCGCCGGGCACCGCCGAAGGCGGCGTCGAAGCCGTTCTGGCGAAGGGCGTCGAGCAGGGGGATGGTCTGCAGCTGGTTGCGGCTGGCGCCGATGCCGGTCTGCTCGACCAGCTGGCCCGCGTCGATCGCCTCCTGGACGCTGGCGACGACGAGCCGCAGCCCGGTCTCGGCGACGAGCTGGTCGCGGTAGGCGAGCACCTCTGGGAAGTTGTGGCCGGTGTCGATGTGCAACAGGGGAAACGGCGGCCGCGCGGGGGCAAAAGCTTTCAGTGCCAGGTGCACGAGCACGATCGAGTCCTTGCCGCCGGAGAACAGCAGCACCGGCCGCTCGAACTCGGCGGCGACCTCGCGGAAGATGTGCAGGCTCTCGGCCTCGAGGGCGTCGACGTAGGAGAGCTCGTAGTTGACCCGCCCACTGTTGAGCGGCTCAGGGTGGGGCTGCTCGGGGGACGGTCGCTCGGGGGGCGGCTGGTCGGACACCGCCGTTGCCGTCACCGTCGTCTCCTTCAGATGCTCACAGTCTGGTTCCCTGACGAGCGCGCATTTGCGGCTGCCCGGCAGCGCCTCACGCTACCGATCGCCTCGTGCAACCCGCTGTGGCCTGCGGCTCTTCCGCCCGGACGGGCGTGTCGTCCGCCGGAGGCCGTGCAGAGCGCGTTTCCCGCGACTGCGCTGGCTTGTCGGGTCTTTGCGGTGACAGACGACGAGTCGTCGTAGATGTCGTGGCGGCCCGCCTAGCAGCTCGGACCAGCAGGCAGGCGCCGGCGCTCGACGCTGCTGGACGGCCACGCCCGTCTCGACCCGGGCCAGCGGCGTGCGCCTCCGGCACAACTGCACGGCGCTCCGGCCCGGCGTGCCCGAAATGACAGCATTCGTGACAGCCTTGGCGGGCCAGGGTCCGGAACCGGCGTGCATTTGCGCCCCCGTCCGGCCGCGTAGGCGACGTGCGGTGGCTGGACCGCCACGCCCGTCTCGACCCTCACCAGCGGCCGGCGCCTCCGGCACAACTGCACGGCGCCCCGGCCCGGCGAGCCCGAAATGACGGCATTCGTGACAGCCTTGGCGGGCAAGGGTCAGGAACCGGCGTGCAGCTGCGCCCACGTCCGCCAGGGTGCCGGGCGCGTAGGCGCCAGGTCGTGACGACGCACTTGCGGTCAGTCACTCCGGCCGGGGCTGTGCGCGCATCCGGCTGATGGCGATGGCGATGGCGACGAGCGTGGGCTGCTCAACGTGGATTTAGTGCTGGCGTGCGTCGCGGTGATGTGGCGGGCGCGGGGAAACCTCGCCGCGAGCCTCCTGCCCGCAAGCTGCACTAGGCCCGGCGATGACAGCCCCTGCGGCTTTGACTGAGTTGTTGCGGGACGAGCGGGGGTGCGATAACCACCGGCTGGGGCACCTACGCGGTGCTCTCGACACGCTCTGGTTGCTGGCGGGTCAGCGGCGGCGCAACACCGCGAGAAACATGGCGTCGGTGCCGTGCCGGTGCGGCCACAGCTGCACGAACGGGCCGTCGCCCAGCTCGGGTAGCTCCGGCGGCAGCAGAGGCCGCGCGTCGAGTGCCTCGACCCGACCACAGGCAAGCTCGGTGTCGACCACCTCGACGGTCTCGGCAACGTGGGGCGAGCAGGTGGCATAAGCGACGACACCACCGGGGCGTAGCAGGTCGACGGCGGCGGTCAGCAGCTGAGCCTGCAGCTCGGCCAGCGGTGCGATGTCTGCCTCGGTGCGCCGCCACCGCGCCTCCGGTCGCCGGCGCAGCGCTCCGAGGCCCGAGCAGGGCGCATCGAGCAGGACGCGGTCGAAGCGCCCGGGTGGCAGGGGCGCCTTGCGCGCATCGGCCACCGCCACCGCCACCCCGCTGCGCTGGACGAGCCGGGCACGGGGCAGGTGCAGCTCCAGCCCGAGCACCTGCAAGCCGGCGGCGGCGAGCAGGGCCCCCTTGCCGCCCGGGCCACTGGTCAGGTCGAGCGTCAGCGGGCCGGGCGCCTCGACAGCGGCCAGGGCCAGGGCTACGAGCTGGCTGCCCTCGTCCTGCACGGCGGCGCGCCCGTCACGGACGGCGGCCAGAGCGCCCGGGTCGCCGCCGCCGAGGTACACCGCCCGGTCCGACCATCGCCCTGGCCTTGCGGTGGACCCGGCCCTGGTCGCCATCGCCAGCAGCGCGTCACGCTCCATCCGCCGAGCGACCAGATGCACCTCGGGGCGGGTGTCGTCCGCCTCGAGCGCGAGCCGCAGCTGCGGGTCCTCGACAGCAACGCCGAGCGCGTCGGCGTACGCCGCGACGATCCAGCGCGGGTGTGCGTAGCCGACGGCGAGCGCGCCCATAGGGTCGGCTGCCGGGTCGGGCCCCCCGAGGTCGCCGGCCGCCACGTCGTCGGCGACCCGCCGCAGGACGGCGTTGGCCAGCCGGCTCGCCCGCGGCTCGATGCCGCGCACGAGATCGACAGTCGTGCCGACCGCCGCGCGGGCCGGGACCCGGGTACGCCACAGCTGGTAGGCCCCGAGACGCAGCGCGTCGCGCACGGCAGGCTGAAGCGGACCGCTGACGTGCCGGTCGAGAAGCACGTCGAGCGTGCCGAGCGCCCGCAGCGTGCCGTAGGCCAGCTCGGTGGCGAAAGCGCGGTCACGGGTGTCGAGCTGGCGTTCGGCTAGCAGGCGGGGCAGCACGAGGTTGGCGTAGGCGCCCTCGGCATCGACGGCGCGTAGCAGGTCGTACGCCACCTGCCGGGCAGCATCGACCGGACGAAGGGGATGCTGCGCCGAGCCGT
>JAABUZ0100009421.1_pt1 | contig 11181 bp, 9 predicted proteins | sample 5562091 | NCBI WGS metagenome assembly JAABUZ01 (sample SAMN12813069, study PRJNA571459) | rock metagenome | isolation source: Antarctica rocks | place: Antarctica: Victoria Land, Linnaeus Terrace sud | collected 2015-12-21
AAATCCCCCGGCGTCGTAGCGATGCAGCACGGCATCTCGGGCCAGCTCGTCGATTCCAAACTTCGCTACGCTGCCGCGATCAACGCTGCCGCGGTCACGGAGGGCGTATCGCCAGCGCTCCTCTACGCGATAGCGTACCGGGAGACGATTGCGGGCGAGCACCTCGGCTTCTGGATCGCCTCGAGCATCATCTCCGCTGACGGCGGGCACGGGCTCTGTCAGATCACGTCCCCGCCGATCCCGCGGGCCTGGAGTGACCCGCTCACGAATGCGACCTTCGCCGTGCGCGATTTCATCCGGCCGGCGCTTGCGCTCTGGTCACCGCGCTTCGCCGGAGACGCGCTCGTGAAGCTGGTCGCGTGCTCGTACAACGAGGGCTATGGTGCGGCGCTGTATTGGCACGGCCGAGGCGACGCCGATCGCGGCACGACCGATCACTACGGGGCGGCCGTGCTGGCGTACTATACCGCGCTCGTTGCAGGCGACGACCTCGCGACGGCGCTCGCGTGACAGTGCGCGAGACGATGAAAGAGCGGCGAGCGCGGCTCCGCGCAGAAGAGCATGATCCGAGGCTCGATTGCCTCGACGCTGCCTACGCACTTATCCAAGAGCCGTGCAACGGCTGGTGGATCTTCGGCGGCCATACTTGGCGACCGGTTATTCGCGCGGCGCAGTCGGTCTATCAGCAGTGCTCATGGTGCTACGACCGGCGCGTCGTCGATACGCGGGTGCCGGGTTCTGGATACGCCGCGCCACCTGCGGAGGCGCTCTCGTGGCTAAAAGGCGGTGCATGGGAAGACCCGGCGCGCAACTTGCCATCAGCGCCGTTGCAGTCGGTAATGCGCGCGCGCGGCTCCGGACACCCACGCCCGTAGCGCCCTGCGCGCGCGCGTACAGCCGTAAACGTGTCTCTCGCGATGTCGGTCGCCGCCGACGGCGGGGAGCCCACCCGCCCAACGCTCAAGCGCGCCGACGCGAAGCCGTACAGAGCGGACACGACTGTCCGCGACGAGACCGCGCCCGCGATCGAGAACCTCGACTACCCGGCGTTCGTCGAGGCGGCCAAGAAGGGCGAAGTCGAGCTGAAGTGCTCGTTCCCGCTCCGCGAAGGCGGGCGCGAGCTCGTTCACCTCGACGCCGCGACTTCGCAGCGGTACCTCGCCGGTGACCCGGCCGAGCGCGCGCGCATCGGGAACCAGGCGATCCGCGAGAGCCGGTTTCGGGAAGCGGTCGCGGCGGCGCAGCGGAACGGCGAGCGAGGCGTCCCGATCCGAGTCCCGCTCGAGGAAGCGCGCTTGCGCGAGTTCGGGATGGTGGTCGATCGCCGCGTCCCGCGCGTGCGTGGGCACGGGTTCGACGTGCTGCCGTTCCTGCGCGAGACGGTGCGGCGCGGCGCGGACAAGCTCGCGATGGCGCTCCGCGAGGACGGGTTCTGGGACGGGGTTGGGATCGATGGCGGCGGCGGGTTCGGGTACGGCGGCGCGTACGGCACGATGGTCTCGGCCGGTGCGCGGCGCGAGTACCTGCCGATCGGCGGCCCGGCGCAAGAGCAGCAGACGATCGCGGACGTTTGGCGCACGCTTTCTTTGGCGCGGTATGCGTACGTGCACGACGTCAACGCGCATCACGGGTGCCATGTGCTGGCCGACTTCGTGCTCGGGCGCGGGGTCGATGTCGTGGCGGTTCACCCGGCGGTGCAGCGCGTGCTCGACGGCTTCATGGGGCGGGTGAAGCTGAACGAGCGGATGCATGAGTTTGCGGTCGCGCTCTGCCGTGACGGCGAGCTGTTCATCCGCAAGATCATGAGCGGCGACGGGTCGCTTGACATTGTGCCGTACCACCCGGCGACGATCTGGGAGATTACGTGCGACGGAGAAAACGTCAACCGGGTCTACTCATTTCACCAAAGATACGCCACCCGCGCACCGGCAGTTTTCACTCAGACACCCGGAACGAACGTCACCTACATCGAGCGCGTGATCCCGGCGGCCGAGATGCTGCATGTGAAGATCAACGCGAGCTCGTGGGACGTGCGCGGGCGCAGCGATATGTTTCCGGCGCTCGCGGCGCTGAAGCGGCTGCGCGACTACCTCGACGCCGCGGTGCAGAAAGAGATCGCCCTCGCGAGCTACCAGTGGCACTACTCGGTGAACGGCGGTTCCGGGGACGTCGCGAACATCAGCGCCGCGATCTCGGGCGAGCCTGCGCCACCAGGAAGCTCGTTCGTGACGAACGATGCGGTCAAGGTCGAGGCGGTCGCGTCGAAGGCCGGTGGCGAGAGCAAGGAGGGCGGGATTTACGAAGCCTTCCTCAACGAGATCGCAAAGGCGTTCGGCTTATCGAAGGACTACTTCGGCGCGAGCAATCATGCGACGCGAGCCAGCGCGCTCGTCGCGACCGAGCCGGCGGCGAAGCGGTTCGAGCAGCGACAGGGTGTGCTCGGGGCGTTCCTGGACGAGCTGCTGCGCGCCGCGATCGCGGAGCAGAAGCGCACCGGCGGCGGGATCAAGCTCCTGCCGGGTGAGGACCGGAACATCGACGAGGGGTTCCGGGTCGTCTTCCCGTCGATCATTACGGCCGACTCGACCGAGAAGATGACGCAGCTCGGCGTCGGGCTCGCGAACGGGGTGATCTCGCACCAGCGGTACGCGCAAGAGGTCGTGGGCGAGCTGGAGATCGATGACTACGATTACGACGAGGAACAGGACCTTATCGAGAGTGAGATCGGGATCACGGGCGCGGCGTTTACGTCGAAGGCGAACGAGATGGTGAAGCGCGGCCTGCCCGCCGCGACCGATCCCGCGTTCTCTCCGGGCGACATCGCGAACCCGGCCGATAAGCCAGCCGACCCAGCCTCGACCGACCCGCCCGCCCCGAACCCGCGCTCGTCGGCCGCGCGGGGAAAAGCGCTCGCCGACAAGCCGGGTGATCGGCGCGGGCTCGGCGAGATGGCGCGGCGGCTTTCGGAAGCGGGCGCGGTCGTGATCTTGCCGTGACCGATGGCGTTGGCGCAAGCCTGGACCGCATTCTCTTGCGATCCGAACTCATGGCGCGCATAAGCGCACTCCCCGACGGCACGCAGATCGTCGTCGTCACGCGGCACGCGAACGGCCGCAGCGGGATCTTGACTGATGGCACGTTGAGCGCCGCGCAGATAAACTGGCTGCTCGACTGCGCGAAGGCGTGGCTGCTTCGGCTGGGCGGTTGAATCCAGGTCCGAAGCTCCTGATGCCATTCTCGCCCGAAGCCATCGCGTACAAGCTCCGGCGCGAGGCCGCGCGCGAGCCCGTAGTGCCATGCGGAGCCTGCGGGGCGGTCTCGTTCGTCGTGACGCGCGAGGACGGGACGCGCGGGTGTCGCGACGAGCGCGCGTGTCGGCTGCGGGTCAAGGACGGGCGCGTGCGGGCGTTCGGCGGGAAACTGCTCCCGTAATCGTGCGGTTGTAGAGTACGATGAACGCCGCCGCTGCTGCCGCTCGCCGTACCGCCACGATCGCGCGCCGACGCCGCGCCCTCCCGATCGCGCTGCTGGTCGCGGTCGCGCTGTTCGCGGTGATGCTGCTCCTGTAGCCGGACACGTCCCCCGTCGCCGCGCCGCGCGCGCGAGAAAGTGCGGGGCGATATGGCCGCATCCGACGTCTTCGTCAAGCTCCCGAACGGGAAGCAGGGCTATCTCCCGCCGACCGGCGTGCTGCAAGCCGACGGCACCGTCGCGATCCTGACGACTCCGGTCGCGGGTGCGGCTGGCGGCTCCGGCGGAACGACGACGGCTACGGCCCCGAAGGCGACTGCGAACTCGACGTGGGCCGCGGGTGCCGCAGCGGGGACGATTGTCGCGGGAGCGGGCTACCTGTACTACGTCACCGCGACCGCGCCGGGTAGCGCCCCCATGACGCTGACGGATGGCGCGGGCGGTGCCGAGATCGGCTACATCCCGGCGAACTTCTCAGGCGACATCCCGATCTACAGCGCGCACCGGTTCGCCACCGGCGTCTACGCGAACAGCGCCACGGGCTCGCCCGCCATCACGATCGGAACGGGAACCGCATAGCGTGTCGATGCGCGCACGTGTCTATGCCGTCCTCGCGCTGACGCTTGCGGTCGCGGCGCTGGGAACGACGTCCTCGAGGTCACCGCTGACGGCTCCGGTCTCGCGGGTCATCCCCCGCTACTAAGCTCCTTCAAGCAATCGCGACAGCTTCAGGTCGCAGACAAATCGGTCACTTTGATGCGATTTGAGCGTGAATCGCGACAGGTTAGGCGGGCAAACGGAGCGTTCAAGACGGTTCGGGGGATGCAGCTTCCATCGTGATATTCTTTTGTCATGATGGAAGCCGCATGAATCTCGAATACGTTGACGCTCATGGGTGCGACCGCTCGCGACTCCTCACTCGCGTCGCCGCAGTGCACCGGTGGCTCCCGAGCCGATACGCTGAAGCGATCTCGTGGAAGCTAAGTACGTGGCTCGCGAAACGGCTTGGGCGCATCCGCCGAGCGAAGTGGGCGACGATGAGCCGGCTCACCGGAAGCGGCACGTTCTCGATCATCGGCTCGTTTTTCTTCGGGCGCGATATCGACGTGATCGTGCATGGGACGAGTACGCTCCGGATGGGCAACGATTGTTGGATCGATGACCGGGCCCGCATTGCGATTTCGGGTGTTGACGCGACGGTCGGCGATTCGTGCTACTTTGGCGCTGGGGTTTACATCGATGCGCGCGGCGGCTTGGCGATCGGTGACCGCGTGCAGATCGGCCCTGGCACGAAGATCGTCGGGTTCGGCCATTCGTTCGACCGTATCGAGGCCCCGCACGCCGACACTGCGTTCGGCATCACGATCGGTGACGATGTGTGGATCGGAGCCAACGTCGTCGTGGTCGATGGCGTGGCGATCGGGAACGGCTCGGTCGTGGCGGCCGGGGCGGTCGTGGCAAAGGACGTCCCGCCGCTGACGCTCGTTGGCGGCGTTCCGGCGCGCGTGATTCGCTCGCTCGCGCGTAAGGAGCCCGCTACCGCCTGACGGACACGGTGGGCCCGCCACCGCAGCGATAAGCGGAACCGAGCCGCGACATGGCAGCGGCAACGCTCGTGCAGACGGGCAACTTCGAGAGCGGTCAGGTGCAGCAGAGCGCGATCCCCATCGCGCTCTCGTCCGTCCCCAAAAAGGGCGACGCCCTGATCGCGGTTGTGGCCGCATCCGCCTCTGCCGGGGCGCTCGCGGCACCCGATGCCTCGTGGGCCGTGCTCGACGCCCAGCGCACCACCGCGAATGGGCTCGCCGCCGCGTCGTGGTGGAAGATCGCGGGATCGGCCGAGACGACGAGTTACGCGTTCGCGAGCGGGTCGGGAACGGCACCCGATTACGTGTCTGGCGTGATCGCCGAACTCGCGAGCGCGAGCGCGGCGCCGATCGACGCGCATCTCGTCGCGACCGGGACGCTCATCGCGCCTGCGGAAGCGTCGACCGCGACGGCCCCGAGCCCGACCGTTGGCGATTACGTGCTCGCGATCATCGCGACGCAATCCGGGACCGACTCAGCCGGATACGGCGCGAGTCCGAGTGCGGGCTGGACGATCGACCAGACGGCCACGCCACGCACGAACGCGACCGTGCTCGCGCATCTCGCTATGACGGCTCCCGACACCTCGACGGCCGAATCGTTCGCCATTTCGCCCGGTTCGAGCGGCGGCGATTACGTCTCGTTCCTGATCTTCGTGCGCGCGACCGCAGGCTCGGTGAGCGGCGCGGCCCAGCCCGCGTTCGTACCCGGCGATATCGTCCGTACCGCAACGGCCGTGGTCGTGCGCCCGAGCGGCGTGCAGATTACCGCGTCGTCACCGACCGGTGGCAGCGGGACGTACAGCTATCAGTGGCATCGCTCGACGTCGGTCCCGTTCACGCCCTCGTCCGCGACGCTCCTGACCGGGCAGACGATGCCAGCGCTCAACGATCAGACGGTTGCCCCGAACACGCGCTACTATTACATGCTGCAAATGCACGACGGCTCGACGCCGCAGAATATCGCGAACACGGTCCCGCAGATGGTGCTCGTGCCGGTCGATTTCGTCGTCGTCGGCTTTGTCGGCGATGGAATATCGAGTGGGATCGGGACGACGCTCGTCAACGCGGTGCAGGCGGCGCAGAACGCGATTGCGGGCGCGCTCTCGACGCCCGCGAAGCCGATGGTCGTCGGAGCGATTAACCAGGCGGTCCCGCAAACTACCACACACGATTGGCTGCCGGGCGGCGCGTTGCTCGGCCCCGCGGTCGCGGCCTTCACCGGTGCGGGCGCGCGGTACGTCGTCGTCTCGCTCGGGTTGGAGGACGCGCGCGACGACATCGCGACCTCGACGACCGATTTTCTCGCGAACCTGCGCGCGATCTGCGCGTACGTGCTTGCCGAGGTGCCGGGCGCGGGCATCCTGGTCAACTTTCCGAGCGCGTTCAACGTCGCTGTTTCGTCGCCGTCCACGTTCTCGCAGAACTCGCTCGCGCGACTCGCGTCGTACGCGGGCGTCTTCACGCAGCTCGTCGCGGGCAGCGCGGTCGGTGGCGCGCTCACGGGTGTCGTGCTGGGCGACCAAAACGCGTTCATTTACTTCACCGAAGCGATGTTCGACCAGCTTTCGAGCGACGGCGTGCATCCGAACGATCTCGGGGCCGCGGCGCTCGGTTCTATGTGGGGCGCGGCCTTCATGGCGGCCTACAACGGCGGGTTCAAAGCCATCGCGTCGCCGTCGCTTGGCATCGGGACCCAATCCGTCGTCACGCTTGCGTTCAATCCGTCCTGATGTTGATTTACGCGGGCCAGCCGGGCGTCCATCTCCCGTTCACTTACACCGGCATGCAGTCGCGGCCGGGCGATTCGCCGGTGCTCATCGTGCAAGGCCCGCAGGACGCGATAGCGCGCGAGCTCGTCGCGACGTTCGGTGACGACGGCCGCTTGTATCGTGTCACGACGGTTTCCGATTTCCCGGTCGGCGGGCCGTATCGCGTGTGGTTCCGCTTCGACAATTCGCAAGGCCAGCCGCCCATGTTCAGCGCGGGCGGCTCGTTCATCGTCACCACTCTGCCCCGGTCGATTCCCGCGCCATGAAAGGCTATCGCATGCGACTTCCCGCTCGAGCGTTACGATTCGCGGTCGTCGCCGCAGTTGCGATCCTGCCCCCTGCCGCGTTCGCGCAACAGGTGCCGCTCAACGCGCGCATCAGCGGAGCGGTCGTGACGATCGGTCAGGGGTGGCAGACCGCCTGGGTGACCTCGTGCCCGTTTCTCGTCAAGGTTGGCGCTGGCGTGTTCGGTGGCATTCGAAACGCGACGTCAAGCACGAGCACGATCACGTGGACGAGTTTGGACGGTACGGACAGCGCCGCGACAACGAATCCGGTGATCGACTCGGAGCTGCCGGGCCTGCAGGGCGGACAGATCGTCACGACTCCGTTCCCGGGCGCGGCGTTCAATCGCGGGCTCGTGTTCACGTGCAGCGGCGCGCTGCCCCCGACGCCGGCCGGATTGCCGGGCCCCCTGGAATTGTACTACCGTTGAGATGGAGCGACCGATGAACGCCTTCCGAAAGGGCGCGCTCGGCGCGCTCGCCACGATCGCCGCGGCTAGCTCCGCGCTCGCGGTCGGCTCAAGCACCGCGCTCCAGCCGCGCGGCCTCGCCGTTCCCGACCTGTCGCGCATGATCGGTCAGGTGAACGTCGGGAACGGCGGTACGGTTACGTCCGCGATGCAATGCGGAACGGCGAGCGCGCCGGTCGTGTCCGGGGCGGATGTCACGGGCTGCTACACCGTTTTCGTGAAGCTCTCCGGCTCGGTGACGCTCCGGTACACGCAGCAGCCGCTCGCGCCGACAGTCATTCCGGTCGGTGCGGTCGATGCCGCGCTCAACTTCGTGAGCGTGCCCGCCGGATCGGTGACGACGACGGGATTCTCGGTCACGCCGTTGACGACCGCGGGCGCGCCCGCGACGAGCGACGGCAGCACGGTCGAGGTCTACGTCGTCCCGATGAACACGCTGCAACTCGCGGCGGTCGGTTCTTCGACGACATCTCCGGCCACGCCCGTTCCAACGGCAACCGCGGTAGCGGTCGTGACCCAGCCGCCGACCGCCGTACCGACCGCGACGCCGATTCCAGCCACGCCGACGCCGACGGTCGCGCCGACGCAGGCTCCCACGGCGACCCCGGTACCGGCAACTCCGGTCCCAACCGCGACCGCCACGGCCGCGCCGTCTCCGAGCGCCGCCCCGACCGGAACCCCGCCTCCTCCCGTCGCGATGAGTAAGGTCTCGAGCGGCTACGCGACCGCCGGGGCGTACACGGTGACGTGGGCCCCAACCCCGCCGCCGGTCGCCGGGCAGACGGACATCGGGTTCACGGATTATTACAACTATGGCCCGTCGCTCATCACAAATTTCGCGCAAGTCGCGACGGACGCGGCGTTCTCGGTCGTCGAGGGAATCGGTTGGCACGTCTCGACCGGTGAAGCGACCGAGACGAACTCCACTGCCTCGCAGGGCGGCGCGAACGACGGCTACATCTATTCGTTCACGGGAGCAGACTCGCAATTCCCGGTCGGCGCGACTGCGGTGAACACTGGCAATGCCTCGACGGTCAGTTGCCCCGCCGTCACGGCGCCGCGCATCGGCTCGGTCATTGTCTACGGGATCGCGATCGATGGCGGCACGAACGGCGCGGGCAACCAGTCACCGACCGTTCCGAGCGGCTACGTCTCGGATGGCGCGAGCGGCGCGTACACGGCCGAGCAGTACGGCTTCCATTACGCGACCGACACCACGACCGCTAATCAAGCGGTACCGGGGCTCTCGATCCCGCTGCTGATGAACTCGACCACGAAGTGGGTCTGCTGGTCCGCCGCGATCCAGCCCCCGCCCCCGTCGGGCGTTGCCGATAGCCCGCAGCCCGTTGTCACCCCGATCCCCATCAACACAGTCGTCCCGTACCCGACCCCGGCTCCGGTCGGGACCCCGGTCTCGACAATCGCTTGCACGGTGAACTGTGTGCAGCCATCGCGCGCGCGCGAGTGGACCGGCGCGATGGGCGTTAACACGCACGCGATCTATGGGCAGTACAGCAATGCCGCTGCGCTAATCGCGGGTCTGAATACCCTCGGCATCCGCCAAGTTCGCGACGGCGCGTTCGGGGCCTCGAACATCACGAATTACGTGACCCCCTTCTGTGCGTCGGGAGGCCACTTCATCAGCGGCACGCCCGACACAAATAACCCGCTCCCAGCCGGATGTCAAAACGCGATCCAGAATTACAACGAGCCAGACGCGAATGGCTCAATCTCCGGCACGTGGCCGCAAGCCGTTCGCTCGCTTCAGGCGACGAACTCTCGGGCTGCCGCAACGAACAACATCCCCGAAGTCGTCGGCTTCGCGTCGGGATCGGGCAATTACGCCACCGCATATCAGGACGTCGGCTCGCTTGAGCCATATGGCATCAATCTTGCCGACTTCCACGATTACCCCACGTGTCGCTATGCGCTCAATAACGGCTACGGTGGCAACGCGGGCTACGGCAATTACGGCTCGTTCTCGTCGCAAGCGATGGACGCGATTCAGCAAGACCCGCAGCATCTCTATTCTGACGTGACCGAGTTCGGCTACGAAAATTACGGCACGACGGAAAACAACGGCAACGGTAATCGCATGTCGCTCGCCGATGGTGGCGTCGCCTACATCGGCGGCATGTTCGAGATGCACGCGAGCGGCGTGCATCGCATTTACGCCGATGAATACACGACGAGCGATCCGGGGTTCGCGAACTTCTCGCTCGTGGAGAATAGCGGCTACATCAAGCCTTCCGGCTACGGCGTCGGGACGTTCCAGGGCGTCCTCACGGATACGGGCGCGAACGCGCTCAACTTCGCAACGTCGTCGTTCCCGATCACGGTGACGGGTGCGGACGCGAAGACGATCTGGAAGCTCGTCGAAAAATCGGACGGCTCGTTCTGGTTGATTGCGCATCGCGCGACGCAGGGCTGGGCGTGCGGCGGCGATACGGTCGACAACGCGACCGTCAACCTGACGTTGACGCTCGGCCAGGGACTCACGCCGCCGTCCGGCGCGATCTACTATCAGCCGAACGCGCAAGGAATCGGCGTCGCCTCAACTCCGGTGATCAGCGGCTCGGCGATCACCATGCCGATCAACGACACGGTGACAGAAGTCATGGTCGCGGGCCCGAACCCGGCCGCAACGGCGCAGCCCGCGACCGTGCCGGTTCTCGGCCCGACCCCGCAAGGCGTTATCGCGCCGAGCGTGACGGGTGCGCCTGCCGTACAGGTTGCGGTCGGGACCAACACCGTGTTCACGCCGAGCGGATCGGCGACCGCGAGCCCATCCTACACCGCTTCATTTCCCGGCGTTGTTAAGCAAGGCGATCTCGTCACAGCCGTGCTGGGCAATTACACGAACCCGACGGCGAACGGCACGACGGGTACCGCGTATGACCAATCGCTCGCTGGCTTCACGGTTCAGGATGCGGCGAGCTTAAGCCATAGCGCGGGCTACGCGGGCGGGTCGGTGCAGTACGAGTACGCACCAGCGAACGCCGCGACGGCCTTTACCCCGACGTTGCCGTTGACGGGACACAACTTCGACGGCATCTTCACGCAATGGACCGGCGTCGACGCGACCGCTCCGATCGTCGGCGATACGTGGGGGACGTCGGTCTCGACATCCTCGACTACCCTCACCGCTGGCACGGTGCCGTTCCTGGCTCCTCCGGCTGCGGCTCGAGCTGGCGACGCGGTCGTCTGTAATGCGTACACGGATTCCGGTCTCGCGTACCCGACAATCCAATCGGGTACCCCGACTGGATGGACTGAGGTCGCATCTGGCGCTCCCTACGCGGAGGCGTATCAGCTCGTCCGCAATACGACGACGAGCGCGGGTGAGACGGTCGTCCCGCCGGCGTTCGCGATCACGCTCCCGTTCGGAAGCGTCAGCGTGATCGGGCAGTGCTACTACATCCAGGCTGCGGTCGGGTCGGTCGTTTCCGCACCTTCGACGCCGCCGTCGCCTGCTCCGTCGACCACGCCTGCCCCGACCCCCGCGCCAGCCGGGAACATCGCGTTCACTCCGACGGGTGGCCCGCTCGCGAACGCAGCATTCGACTCACAGGCGAGCGCGGCGGGTCTCACCGACGTA
>JAABUZ0100009422.1_pt1 | contig 11180 bp, 9 predicted proteins | sample 5562091 | NCBI WGS metagenome assembly JAABUZ01 (sample SAMN12813069, study PRJNA571459) | rock metagenome | isolation source: Antarctica rocks | place: Antarctica: Victoria Land, Linnaeus Terrace sud | collected 2015-12-21
TCCACTCGCGCAGCACCTTCTCGTCCCCAGCCCGCAACACCAATGGCTCCACTCGTGACATGAACCATTTTCTCAAACACCGACTAGAAAGTCACTTCCAACACGCTACACTAGGCACGAGCGGGGAGTACGGCGAGTGCGCGCGGCCTCGCGCATACTCACTCTGGCGCGGCATGAGAAAACGGCCGGACCCGGGACCGACGAGTGAAAAAGCTACGGGTGGAGAGAGACCTATATGTCGCCTAGGCCAGGTGGTGAGACTGACAAGTTGGGGAACAAGTACGAACTCGCCTGGGCGATTCGTCATGCTTTGTATTGCATCCGGGATGTCCGGCGATCCATCACGACTGAAGAGGTCGATCCCGAGCTCGCCGAAGGTGCCGAGTTCACGTACGGCACCAGCACCGCGATAGAGGTGCACCAGCTCAAGCGACAGAATGGCAATGCCAACAGTTGGACCATCAAGGCACTCGCGGGCCTTACCATCTTTAAGGCGGCAGCCTCACACGTTGCGGCAGGTAGGCAGTATCACTTCGTCTCACTCGCCCCCTGCCGACCTTTGCAAGAGTTGTCCGAGCGGGCACGACAGTCCGCTGATCTCAGGGCTTACACGCAGTTCGAACTCACCAAGGAACTTAGCCCCTTCTTTGATGAGCTGTCGGCCCCCGAGGTGCTGGGCAGCGCGCAAGCAGCATGGACAACCTTGCGCGGTATGTGGTTCTCGGCCCAGGACGAGCACGACGTGATCCGTATGAACAGCATGCTTGCGGAGTGCACGCTCGGCGGTACCACGGGACACTTGGCTGCGCTGGCTATCGGCGACGTCCTGCTGGCCAGCCTCGGCAAGAAGTTGACGCGCACAGAGCTGCTTGCCCTTCTCGCCGAGCAGGGCATCGAGCCCCTAGCCGCCGGGTCGCATCAGACTGCACACGAGCAAGTAGGTACCGTCACCGATAGTTGGCGAGACACTATTCAACGAGAGTTGCTCCAACCGACGATCGAGCGCTCGGAAGTCTCGGATCTGGTTGCAGGACTGGGAACCGACAGGCTTGCTTTGGTCACGGGAGCGGCTGGTGGCGGCAAGAGCGCCGTTCTCGGGCAAACAGTTGCGTTCCTGGAAGCAGGGGGCGCAGAGGTTCTTGCCCTGAGACTTGACCGACTGGACTCGTTCGCATCGACGATTGAACTTGGTCGTCAACTCGGCCTCGGCACTTCCCCGGCTGCAGCACTGTCACTGGCTGCGGACGATGGTGATGCATACCTCGTCATAGACCAGGTGGATGCTGTCAGTCTTGTTTCGGGCCGTATGCCACACAGTTTCGACGTCGTTGTGGATCTGATCGGCGAGGCCCTCTCCGTCGCTGGCGTTCGAGTGATTCTGGCCTGCCGCGAGTTCGACGTCGAGAACGATCATCGAATCCGGGCGCTCGCGGGACGTCCCGACCTGATCAAGGTCCAGGTCGGGAGCCTTCCGGTCGAAGCCGTGAGCGCCGCCGTCAAAGGCATGGGACTCGATCCGGGACGACTCACGGCTAACCAGATGGTCATTCTGCAGACACCGCTGCACCTCGTTCTTCTCAACACCATCGCCGGCCAAGATGATGCGCTGGCTTTTCAGTCGAAGGGCTCGCTGTTCGAGTCGTTCTGGGAGCGCAAGCGCCAGGTCGCCAAGGCGAGACGCGAGAGGGTTCGGTTTAGCGAGGTCCTGGCCCGTGTCGCCAACGCGGTCAGTGACCACCAAGTGCTCTCTGTCCACCGTCGAACTGCTCGACCAAGACGACCTGATCGACGACGCTAATGTGCTGGTTTCCGAGCACGTCCTCGTGCGCGACGGCAATCGCATTGCGTTCTTTCACGAGTCGTTCTTCGACTACGCCTTCGCTAGGCAATGGGTATCTCGATCCGAGTCGCTGGTTGACTTCTTGCTTCGCGACGAGCAAGAGTTGTTCCGCCGCGGACAAGTTCGCCAGATTCTGCAGCACCTGCGCGAGCGAGAGCCTGATCGGTTCGTCGAGGAAGTCGAGGCGGTTCTCAGAAGTTCGGACGTGCGCTTCCACATCAAAGAGACTGCGCTGGCGGCTCTGGCCAACGTGGCCGATCCGACCCCGGAGGAAGGCGACCTGGTCCTACGGGTTGCGGCGACTAAGCCTCACTTCGACGAGCGGTTGTGGCACCAGCTTCGTCGCCCGGGGTGGTTCCAGCGCTTTCACGACGATGGTCTGATCGCGACCTGGCTTGACGGCCCACATGACGAGCTGAAGGCGCGTGCCGTCAACTTGATGGTCAGCGGCGGTAAGGAACACGGGGACGTGGTCGCGCGCCTGCTCAACGCGCGGCGAGCGTCTTCCGAGTATCTGAACTGGCTGCGTTGGGTGCTGCGCTTCGCGGATGTGCACTCTAGTCGGGCGCTGTTCGATCTACTGCTCTCTGCGGTTCGTGACGGGGCTTTCGATCAGGCCGATCACGAGTTGTGGCTGACTGTGCACGAACTCGCTAATTGTCAGCCGCGATGGGCCTTGGAGCTGTTGCAGGCGCGGCTGATCGATCACGTCAACGCTTTAACGCTCGACCTGTCCGGCAAGGTCGCCGATCTGTCCATGCACGAGTACGGAGCAACTGAGCTTGTCCGGGTGGCCTCGGCGGCAGAACCGCTCGCGTTCGTGCAGACGATCGTCCCGTACCTCCGTGACGTCATGACTGCGACGGCCTACCAGCCCCGAGTTGGTGAACTGACGCGCGATCCGCACTTCGGCGCGCGATGGCCCGGGGATGATCACGACGAGCGCGAACTAGGCGACGCCCTGTTGGGGGCGTCGGTCAGGGCGCTGGCACAATTGTCCAAGACGGCACCGGACGAGGTACGCCCTCTCCTGAAAGTGCTTGCAGCCGACCCTTACGACACATCCCAGTTCCTGCTGTATCGTGCACTGATCGCTGGCGACGCCACTTTCGCGGGCTGGGCAGCTGAGCTATTGCTTCAAGGGGGCAACCGGCTGGAGTGCGGCTATGCGTCGGATGCTGCCTGGGTTGCTCGTGAGCTGACGCAAACCATTTCCCCACACGTCAGCGCCGAAGTGCACCTGCGACTTGAGGAACTTGTCCGCGATCTCCGCAATAAGTACGAGAGTGGGCAGAGCGCAGGCCTGTCCGCGTTTACCTTCCTGTCCGCACTGCAAGAGAACCGGCTCAGTCCTGAAGGCAACGTCGCCTAGGGGAGTACCGACGGAAGTTTCATCGAGGTGAGCCACCGCGGCCACGGGGAATTACCGGTGGAATCATCGTTTCGCCGATTGGCGGTGACGCCGCAGGGAAGATGAGCGACGCCCAGTGGCGACGGGCTATGACCAGGTACGACATCGATGACCATGACTGGGATAGCTTGAAGGGCGGCGCACGCGAACTGTCCCACGTCTTGAAGGAGCGTGTCGCCGCCGACCCAGCGCGCTTCGCGCAGTTGGCGATGCAACTGACGGCGGACCTCAACCCTGCGTACGTGGACGCCATTCTCATGGGCTTGGGAGAGACCGCTGTGGATGTCGAACCGGCGCTCATCTTCGCTGCCATTCGGCACATCGTGTCCGTCGGCGATGTCGACAACGATCGCTGGCTCGGCATAGCGCTTCGGGGGCATTACGCGCGCGCGCCAATCGATCTCGTCCAGCTGGTGCTGGATCACTCGTTGAATTCGACCGATCCGGCCGACAACACGCCTGTAATCATCCGCAACGGTGGAGACGGTCAACGCGCGGAAGACCTGCGCATGAATGGCATCAACTCCGCGCGGGGCAGTCTGGCAGTGGCGCTCGGCGACTTGCTCGTTTACGACGCTGACGGCCAGCGGACGGAACTCGTTCGTCCCCACCTGCAAGAGTTGGCTGGCGACCCGGTGCTCAGTGTTCGTTCCTGTGTTGCGCACACCATCGCCGCGTCACTGAGGCATGCTAGGCCGGATGCGATCGTCGCGTTTCAGAAGCTCATCGAGGTCGACGACGTGCTCCTGGCCGCGGACTCGGTTCAGGGGCTAATGCTCTACATCGGCAACGTCAACCCCGAAGTGATCGACCCGGTGATTCAGCGCATGCTCGCCTCCCAATACGACGAGGCGCGGGAGGCCGGCGGCCAGTTGGCTGCCTATGCGGCTTTGGAGTGGCAACGACCCGCCCTGATGGCCCAGGCGCTTGGTGTTGATGCGCATGTGCGCAAGGGGGCGGCGCACGTCTGCGCCAGTCGAGTGGACCGCACGTCGAACAGCGAGTTGGCCGCTGAAAGTTTGGTGCAATTGATGAACGACGTAGACGACGACGTGCACAAGGCCGCGGCTGAAGTCGCTCCTCGGCTTCGCGGGGAGGCTCTGCGTCCATTCGCGATGCTGCTGGAGGCTCTGATCGACTCGCCTGCTTACAAGCACGCGACGCCACAACTCCTTCTGACCCTTCAGTACGCGCCGGACAAGGTCGACGACTTAGTGCTCAAGGCGGCTCAGAGATTCCTGACTGTGTACGGCCGAGAGGCTGCCGACATCCGGACGGGTGCCGCGGGCGATGCCCACTACGTCAGCGAGTTGGTCGTGAGAGGGCTCGCGCAATCAAGGGATCGAGCGCATCGTGCTGCCCTGTTGGACGTGCTGGACTTGCTGCTGGAACTGGGCGTCTACGGAATTGGGGAGGCCATCGCGGACTTCGAACGGCTGTAGCGCACCCTGCTGCCAGCCTTGCGCGTGATTGTGCAGCACCGCGCCTCCTCTACAGCCCGTCGCTGTGTTGACTTGGCATCGTCGAAGTCCGCGAGTTCGCGGTGTCTCACTACAGCCTGACCGCCAGGGCCCCTTGACTGGACCCCGGTTGTGGTGCCAGGGCTTATGAGAGCGTTGGTGGGGTATGTCTGCGACTGGGTTGGGCTTGAAGTAGGAGACTGTTGGTGTCCCATCCTCGACGAGGTCGGTGAACCAGGTGGCACAGAACGACATCGTGAACCTCGAGCGGTTCTGGCTGCCGGCGGGTAAGTCGTACTCGCTCACGTCCGCCGGCTGGCTGGAGCGACCCCACATCCAAGAGCCTGTGGCGGATGAACTCCGAGGCGACGAGCACCCGGGCTCTGGCTGACCGGCGGTGCGTGGTCCTGCTCGGGGAGCCGGGTATGGGCAAGACAAGCGCGCTGGCGGCGGGTCTGGCCTTGCGACCCCGTACGGAGGCGCTACAGTCTCTGAACCTCGACCTGGGCATCTACGCCAGTGAGGATCGGCTCGTCCGCGCGGTGTTCGAGAGTGAGACGGTCCGCGCTTGGCAGTCCGGGTCCGAGCTTTTGTGCCTGACGCTCGACGGCTTCGACGAGGCCCTGAACCGGGTCGAGACCCTTGACCGTCTGCTCGGCGATTACCTGAGGACCTGGGATTGCGAGCGGCTCTTCATCCGCCTCGTTTGTCGGACCGCCGACTGGCCCCAGACGTTGCGGCCTGTTCTGGAGGACCGCTTTGGCGACGCCAACATGCACGAGCTGTTGCCGCTACGCCGCTCCGACGCCGGCGTCCTCCTGCGCGCCGCTGGGCTCGACGCGGATCAGGTTCTCGCAGCCGTCGAGCAGGCGCACATCGTCCCGCTCGCCGCCCGGCCCCTGACCTTGAGACTCATCCAATCAGCGATCAGCCCCGACGGATCATTGCCAGGCAGTGCCCGAGCGTTGTACGAGCGGGGCCTCTTCGCGCTGCTCGATGAGATGAACCCCGCGCGTCGGGGAAGCATGCGACCCCTCGGTGGCGCGGCGCGTCGGATGGGGGCCGCCGAGCGCATCGCCGCGCTGTCCACGTTCGGCGGTCGCCTGACCGTTGGACGGGCCCGGTTGCGGAGGCAGAGGCGGAGGATCTGACAGTGGACGAGTGTCTCGGGACGCAGGAGCGGGACGGTCCTGGCATCTCCTCGGACGATGTCGCCTCGACGTTGCGCTGGGGTGTGTTCACGGGCGCCGGGGAGAGCCGCCTGACCTGGTCGCATGCCACGTTCTCGGACTTCCTCGCTGCCAGGTGGATACTCCACCGGGACCTCGACGACGAGCAGGTGAGGTCGCTGCTCGTGGCGAATGACGGCCGCATCCATCCGCGAGTGCGTCAGGTGGCAGCCTGGCTCGTCGGCCTCGCGCCGACGAGGTTTCGTGAGTTCATTCAGGATGATCCGCAGGCGTTCCTGGCGAGCGTGGACCTCCCCGAGGAGACGCTGTGAGACGAGGTCGTTCGCGCCCTGCTCCAGGACGCCAAGACGGGGCAGTCGTTCGACGGCTACCAGATCGACTACTCGGGACTGCAGCATTCCAGGCTCGCGGAGCAGCTGCGGCCGGCTCTGCATGCAGGGCGGGGGGAGGCGTGCCGCGTCGCGCTAAAAATCGCCGCCCATTGCTCAGTCGTCGAGTCTGTGCCGGACCTGACCGCGCTCGCGCTCGACGAAAGCGCCGACCCGCACCTGCGCGCGTCAGGGGCCATGAGGGTTTACGCCTTGTCGGGATCTGCGCCCAGTCACGACCTGGTGACGCTCATCAGGTCGTCTTCGGAGTGCGCCTCCGATCTAGACGCGGCCGAGCTAGAGGCGGCGGCGCTCATGGCATCCTGGCCGCACGCGGTCTCGACAGAGGTCGTATTTTCCATGCTGTCGCCGGCGCATCCGCATAACTACTATGGCCTATTCTCGATCTTTGTCGATCACTTTGCGCACGGACTGCAGGATGCCGACCTGGAGTCCGCCTGCGAGTGGATGCTGGCCGATGTGTCCCGCGTGGACGACACCCGGTTAGCGGCTCTCGCAAGTGCGGTCTTCCGGTTGTGCGTCGCAAACCTCGACGACGATCGGGCGCGCGAGGTGGTCACTGCTGTGGCGTTCAGGCGCCTTGACGACTACCAGCTGCTGTTCGCGGAATCGGGGGTCCACGGCGACCGGATCGATCTGGACGTGGAGTCGCGCCGGGCGGTGACAAAACTGCTCCTGAGCCGAGCCTCGGAGGAGCAGGTCTGGGGGATTGTCCACGTGGCACCAGACCAGGCCGGCGAACTGCTTCGGGACGATGATCTGGAATGGCTAATTGAGCTGTATGCAGGCAGCGACGGTGAACTTCGCGTCAACGCGGGCCGCGCCGCCCAGATCATCTGCAAGCCCGCGTTGGTTGCCCACAGCACCATCGTCCTCGCTCTGCAAGAGGACCATCCCGCCTCAGGGCTGTTCAGTCACTGGCGCTTGGCGGTGGAGGTGGACTCCGACGCCGCCAACGCGGCCCGAGACCAGTGGCGCGATCATGCACTGCGTCGCCGGGCACTGTCGCGTCCAGGTGAAGGCGGGCGCGGTGACGAGTGGGTGAACGGGCGCATCGCCGAGGACGTCACCAAGGCGGTCGCGGGGGATGCCTCGGCGTTCTGGTACGCCGCGCGCTTGGTCACCGTCAGGCCCGGCACGCAGCGGTACATGGACCAATACCAGCCGGACCTGACCACCCACCCGCGCTGGGAGATGCTTCCGGAAGTAGTGAGATCGGGCTTCGTGACCGCGGCGCGGAAATACCTGGAGAACGGCGAGTGTCGGCCCGAGCAGTGGCTCGCCCAGGACTTGGTGTCTTTCCCCGCCCAAGCCGGCTACCTAGCGCGTGTTCTACTGCTGCGTCTCGACCTGGGCGCGTTGAACGAAGTATCGGCTGGAGCATGGCGCGAATGGGCCCCGATCCTGATCGACTGGCCCGCAACAATCAATGGCGCCAGCGAGGAGGACAAGCGGCGATTGCTCGCCTTGGCACGGTTGCATGCCCCTGACGAACTGCGGGTCACGATGCTCGCGTTGGTTGATAAGGCGATCGTCGACGGGTCGCACGTGTTCCTTCGGACGGAGTTCGACGTCTTGTCCTCCGGGGAGCTGGCACGCGAACTCGTCGACCGGCTCGCCCGCCCTATGGCCGCCGAAACGCGGACCGCCATCATGGACTTCCTGGTCGACAGGCACCCTGACCTGGTGGGGCCAGTGCTGCACTCGTGGCTCGATGTGGCCGAACGCGGCAAGGATCTCGACCGTGCGCAGGACGCCGCGTGCCGACTACTGCGGCACGACGCGACGGGCTCGTGGGCGCAGTTGGGCGCCCTGATGACCGACGACGCGCCCTTTATGGAATCCGTCCTGCTGGCGGGCGCCCAAGGTGCCGACCGGCGTGCCCCGAATCTAGGGCCCGAGGAGTTAGCGGATCTCTACCTGTGGCTATGCGAGCACTTTCCACCGGCCAAGGATCCTACGTTTGAGGACGCGCACTTCGTCGGTTCACGCGAGGGGCTCGGGACGTGGCGAGACGCGTTGCTCAACTCGCTGGCCAGGGCCGGGACGCGCGACGCCGTGGTCGCGATCGAACGAATTGTTCGGGCTCGCCCCGACGCGTCCGGGCTGGTGCGGCTACTCGCCGACGCCAAGCGCGCGCTGCGCGAGCGAAGCTGGGAACCGCTCAGTCCGGCCGAGATCGATCAGTTGGCTGTGAGTCGTCGTGCGCGCGCCGTGCGCTCAGACGCCGATCTGCTCAATGCGACCCTGGCAGCACTCGACGAGATCCAGGCGCGCCTGCAGGCCGACACGCCGTCGGCCTATCTCTTGTGGGACACGCACGCGCAGAGACCGAAGTCGGAGGATGAAATCTCCGACTACCTCGCGATCGAGTTGGAGCAACGACTAAACGTCCGCGGTGTGGTCGTCAACCGCGAGGTGCAGGTGCGCCGCAACAAGCCGTCGGGCCTACCGGAGCGGACGGACCTGCGGGTGGAGGCGTCGCCGCGCGAGCAGGACGCCATGCGGTCGGTGGGCACACTCCGTATTCCCGGTGAGGTCAAAGGAGTCTGGAACGGGGAGGTCATCGAGTCGCTCGAAAACCAGTTGGTCCGGCGCTATATGGCCGACTTCCAGACCGACCACGGTGTGTACATCGTCGCCTGGTTCGACCAGGTGCCCTGGTCCACCTCGGACAGCCGTCGCAGCAAGGCGGCGTCCCAGGGCAGCGTCTCAAAGATGCGTACCTTCCTGGAAGCGGAGGCCCAGAAGCAGCGCGCGCAGGGCCGCGTTGTCGCGGTGCGTGTCCTGGACTGTTCGCTAAGGCGCCCAGAATCGCCGTAGCCGAAACTGGCGTCTGAGTGCTGGTGAATGCGGTCGCGGTGACGCTGAACCGAGACCCACGCGTGAGGCGCTCGTTCGTGGGCAACAAGCAGTACGGCCCCGGTGTTCGGGAGAGCGCAGCCGACGCGCATGGGCGCACCGGCTTCGGCAGTGCGGCAAGCAGGTTGCCCCCAGCGTGGATCCAGCAGCGTTGCTCCTTGGTGTCAGGGAACACCTCGCGGATGGCCTTCCAGAAGCCCAGTGCGCCGTCACCGATCACGAGGACCGGCGCGGCCATCCCGCGCCGCTCGCCTGCGGGCGGCTTACCCCTCGGTGTCGCCGGGTGACGTCCCCGGCGGGGCGTGGATGTCGTTCCGCCGCGTCGCTGCGGTCGCCCAGGCACCGGCCGCGTGGACGTCACCGCCCAGCGGATGGAGGCTGGGGCAAGGAATTTGGGCTTGGTCAGGCGCTGCGTTGGTGGGCGATGTGGTCGAGGGTGTGCAGGGCGTCGGTGAGGGCGCGTTGCACGTCGGCGAGTTCGGGCTGGTGTGCGTGCTCGGCATCGAGACGTTCTAGAACCCAGCGGCGCATGAGGGTTGAGGGTTGTTCCCCGGACTGTTCGGCGACCGCGCGGAGTTCGGCGAGTCGCTCGGCGGGCATCCGCAGGGTGTAGACCTGGCTGCTCGTGCCTGCGGTGGCGCGGGTGCGGTGCATGCGACCGGGTGCTTCGTCGTGGCGGGTTTCGGCTTCGGCGGCTTCGGTGGCGAGGGTGTCGCGGATGCTGGTCATGGTTCCTCCTGGTAGCGGCGGCGGTCGGCGGTGTTGGCGTCCATGGCGGTGGCGCCCCACCAGCGACCGGTGGGTGGGTGGTCTTTGGGGGCGACGATGACTTCACCAGGCGCCCCGTGTTGGCCGGTCTGTCGGCTGGGCGCGTTGGGGGACCAGCCCAGCACTTTGATGGTGAGTCCGGAGCGGCTGCCCGCGGAGCCGACGAGGCGGCGGGGGTCGGCGAGCGCTTCGGTGGCCCACTCCGGTTCGAGGTCGAACTCGGCGGGTTGTTTTTGGCGGTGACCGCGGTGGCGGATGTGGTCGATGGCCTCGGACCAGTCAACCTCGGCGAACGCCAGGTCGGCGTAGGGCACCCCGTCGTAGCTGTCGTCCCCGGCGTGCACATCGCCAAGCGAAACACGGTGGTAATACGTTCCATTAGCTGAAAGCTCATGGGATGCGTTATCGCGACTCGGTCAACCTCGTTGAGGAGCAAGCCGACCGGATCCCTCGCGTCACCGGTCCGCTCCCCTGGGCCGGGCGAGATGCTCCGCGAGCAGCGCCCCAGCCCCGGTGACGTGCCTGCCCATCGCCGCCCGAGCCGCCTCGCCGTCGCGGTTGCCCAGCGCGGTGAGGACGGCGTGGTGATCGTGGGTCGAGGCCTCCGGCCAACCCGGCGCCGCGGCGAAGAGCTCTTACGGGGCATAGCGCAGCGGCGCGCCGAGCAACCAGCTGATCTTGGGGGCGCGGGCTAGCCGGTAGAGGGTGCGGTGGAACTCGAAGTTCAGCTGCTCCACCCGGTCGTAGTCCCCACCCTCGGCGGCGGCATCCAGCCCGTTCTGCGGGTCCCCCAAAGCCCGGACCTCCACTGGGGTGGCGACCAGGGCAGCCCGGGCGGCGAGCTCTCCGGCCAACAACGCCTGTCCCTCGAAGGGTGTCCCGATGTCTTCGGCAGACAGCGGTGAAACCAGGAACCCGCGATGGGGCTCGACCGTCGGGAAGCCCTCGCCCTGCAGCGCGAGCAGGCCCTCGCGTGCCGGCGTGGCACTGATGTCGAGCTCTTGGGCCACGGTCTCCGGGCGGATGAACTCCCCCGGCGGTGAGCTGGCCGGAGATGATGAGCTCCCGCACGTGCGCGGCCGCCTCGTCGCTGAGCCCCGGCCGACGACGCGTGCGCCGGGTCGGCTCACCCACGGTCGCCGGGCCTACCGCACTCACAGGTCCAGCCCGCCGCGCTTGACCAGCTGCTTGGCGATCACCCCGCGCTGGATCTCGTTGGTGCCCTCTCCGACGATCATCAGCGGCGCGTCGCGGAAGTAG
>JAABUZ0100009423.1_pt1 | contig 11179 bp, 10 predicted proteins | sample 5562091 | NCBI WGS metagenome assembly JAABUZ01 (sample SAMN12813069, study PRJNA571459) | rock metagenome | isolation source: Antarctica rocks | place: Antarctica: Victoria Land, Linnaeus Terrace sud | collected 2015-12-21
GGCTCTTTGCTTTCCTTTTGTCGCGTTAGGTTCTAAGGATGTGACCATCTCCTGTCACAATAGCAGGGATGTAATCCTTGTGAGACGCGGATCTGTCACATAAGCCGCGTTGCGTTGGGGTATACCCGAACGCTACATGGGGTAATGTTGTTTCAAGTGAAGACCTCCTAGCAATCCGAGAGGGTTCAATCGACTCGGAAATACAGTGTCTTCAGGCGAGGGAATACAAGCCAGTGACGACTGATGAAAACCAGAAGCCCGCGCCTGAGAACACATGGGCACCGAAGCCGTCGAGACGAATCGACGCATCACGTTTCCAAAGCAAGCTCGATGCGCTGGCTGAAACGATCATTCGACGTCTGCAAGATGAGTGGTCGGCTTCGCTTCAACAGCTCTTCTATCGCCCAGACCGTCCAGAAGGTCACTCAGGACCTCGTTGCACCGGACGTGCGTGAACTCAAGACGCTCTAACGAATCTTCAAAGCCAGCTCACCCACGTCGAGAGCAGCTTGCAGAAGCAGATCGACCAGCGATTCGAAGCCCAGGATCAGAAGGCCAAAGCTCAGAATCAGAAGGTAGATGGTCAGTTTAGAGCACCCATGTCAGCTCTGGGCGAGTTAAATGCCCAAGTAAACTAATGACTATCCGGGTATCAGCCAGCTCAGCGAGCGTGTTGCCATCTTAGAGGCACACCGGTAGCCAAGATTTCAGAACCCCGTAAGGGCCCGAGCAATCGGGCCTTTACTCTTACCCGCAATACGTCGCGGCATGGACGAATCCCCAACAGACCGGCCATCGTGCTCGCAGAGAGCCGCGAGATCGGTTCACGCCAGACGCCCTTTAGCCAAGACTCCAGAGGGGAACACGGATAAGCCATGTGCGGACGCGAAGAGCGAATTGACCACAGCTACCCTATTCCGCATTCGTTTGCGGCGCAACCCCGCAACTTACACTCATCTCTTGGCGAGGCACCCTTTGTAGAAATCGAGTATGGCGGTTCCTACATACATCTGGTTCAACGGGAGATCGAGTCCGTGTCCTTCGTTGTTAGCTTCGATATATTGCACATCGTGATGTCCATCCTCCAGAGCCCGTACCATTCTGCGGGACATGTCCGGCTTCACTCGCGTGTCGTTGGCTCCCTGAAAGATCAATAAAGGACCCTTAATTCGATCTACGTTATTAATGGGAGAGATGCGGTTCATATAAGCAAGCATGCTGGGATCTCGCTCATCACCGAATTCGGCACGCAGAATGTCCAAGTGGAATGCCTCATTCCCATCCATCACCGACTGAGCCAGATCTGAGAATCCGAACAGATCTACACCGCAGCGCACGCGATCACTTGCGTGGGTCATGGTTGAGAGCACGAGGTAACCTCCTGCGGAACCGCCCAACAAGCCGATTCGGGCAGCATCGAGTTCCGGATGATTTCCAACCCAAGAAACCAGTGCCTCGACATCTTTTTCCGCATCTTCCCTGAGAGCTCCATTATCCAAGGTCTCGAATGTCTTGCCAAAGCCTGTAGATCCGCGAACATTCGGCTCGAGGACGGCAAAACCAGCCTTTTGTAGGAAAGCATCACGCGGGTCCCAACCAGGCCTCATCTGATCGGCCGGCCCTCCATGCAAATTGATAATGACTGGCCACGGCTTGGGGGATGTAGGAGAAGGCCGCTTGAAAATCAAGTTAATCTGACGCGGCGCACCGTTTACAGAATCGAAGGTTGGATAGGAAAGGTTCACAGCTGGAGGAGCTGGAATGGTTGCCGGCGCATTCCCGATCGCCCATTGCTGTAGCTTTTTCTCGTGGAGATCGAACACATAGACTACATTCCGCCCATCATCTTGATGTACGTTTTCGACAAGTCTCTCTTCTCCTGGATGCACGCTTATTGAAGTAAGTGTTCCCGGTGCGTTTGGCAACGGTAGAAGAATGCCGGTCGCAGGATCAAAGGATGCGAGGCGACGGATGCCCTCGTCCTCCAAGGTAAGTATTAGAACTCCGTTACCACCTAGACGATGTAGATCAACGACATGGTCTTGATCCTCTGGGGTAAGCGGTCGTATGGATCGATCCGACAGGCGAAGCGCATAGAGACGGCCGTACTCTGATCCCGCATCACTCGCCAGGTAGAGTGTCTTCCCGTCCTTTGACCAGACCGCGGCCGTTGCGTTTACTTTGTCTCCCCAGTCGGGAACGACCCGGGCCACGATCCCGGACTGAATGTTCGCGAGGTACGGCACGCTCGTTCCGTAAGAAGAACCTTCCAAGAGGAGGAGTTGAAGTCCATCTGGCGACCACGCAATAGGTTCCGTGTAGCCGGCTACGCCGTCAACTACAGCATGCCTATGAGACCCATCTCGCGCACTCATGACCATGACACTGGCGCGGCCGTTGCTCGGGTCGTTCTGCGTGAAGGAGACCAGAGAGCCGTCTGGGTTGAGCAAGGTGTTGTCGATCCGAGAAGGTTCCTTCGTCAAGGGTACGGGCGGATGGGTACCAGGCTGCCATCGAAACAAAATGGGAGACTCATTTCCCTCTTTGTCGAGCAAGAAAGTCAAAACAGGATTGCTGGACTCCGTGCTCTGCGATATGCCGTAAGCTTCTGCAGGTATCGAGGTTAGAGATGATGGGCCATTCGGCGATGCGATGGTTACGCGCCTCCCGCTCTTTCCCCCTATTCGAACGAGCAGCTCATTTGCGCCGGGGATCCACCCATCACTCCGAATGCTCGCCCCTACTTCACGGACAGCACCCAGTGTCTGCCAAGCAGACGTCCACGTCAGCCGATGCAGATGACGCGTAGCCATGGATCTGGGTTTGGGAACACCATGCACCGTAAGCGCGATGACAAGGAGAACCAGCAGTAACGCAGCGGAAACCAAAATACGTCGAAGAATCAGGCTTAGCTTCACGGGCCCTCTCATGAAAACAGAACTGTGGGGCCGATTCGCGTGTACTCAATTGCGAGGGATCAGCCTAGCACGGCTGACTTGTCTATCGTACTTCTCTTTGCTCCGCCTAGAGCAGAGTCGTTCATTGCGGAGCGAGTGGCAGAAAGAGCCCGCCTTCAAATCCTCGCTGATGGGCCGGTCGCCTGTTGTTCCGGCAAGGGGTTCTCTCTCGAAGGGTCGTCACCTCGGCAGCATGAGAAATCGCTTCTCATGATTTTCTCTTGCGGGGTGAGACCCGTTTCAGAGAGTTCGTAACAGCCTCGGTTCCCGCCTCTCTATGCCCCAATTCACAACTGACAGATTGCCCCTAGTGACAGCGATGTTGGGTTTACCCACATTAGGAGCAGCCGCCAATCTCCAAAGACTGAAGCCCGCCACAAACGATCGTTTCCGCAACTTGCCAGCCGATAAGGTGCTAGAAGCCGACTTCTTGTTACCGATTCGAACGAGCCTCGACGAAAATAAGCGGTCAAAACGCGCCATCGGAGAACCAGAATCCTTGAGAGCATTCAGGTTCTCCGCCGGGAGCTAATGCGTGATGCGCAAAAAGCGAGCAGCATTGTTGTAAAGAATGTCGCGCTTTTGCTGGTCGCTGAGGTCGGGATCGTTCTGAATGACGTCGATGGCGATGGGGAGGGCTTCGGGCCAGACCATCTGGTCGGAGCCGAACATGATGCGGTTCTCAAAGCCAGCGTCAATCAGGCGGTGGAGGTAGCGGTAGAAATCCTTTCGCGGGAAGGCGTAATCGATGACGCCGATGTCGGTCCTGATCCGCGCCGGCATGCCGTACTCGTGCATAGCGGCTTCGCAGACTGCTGCGACCTGGTTCAGGTCCATGCGTAAGACCGTCTGACAACGGATGAGATAGCGGCTGTGCGCATCGGTGATGGTGAACGGATCACACCGTGCGCCGTCCCCAGTGCTGAAGTAACCCTTGAAATCCATACACCAGAGCTGGTTCGCCGCCGTGACTGTAGAGAACGGCTCCGAGTATGGAGTAGTCCGCCGCTTCTTCTGCTTCGGGTTCGTAAGGCCTGCCCTGCTAAGGATGTTGCCGAAGGTGCTTGCTGCTGGCCAGTTAACTCTCGGCTGCAGCACTTCCAGCCTTGCCTTGAGCTTGCGGGCTCCCCAGCTTGGGTGCTTGTTGCGCAGCGCCAGGATCGCGTTCTCTGTCGCTTCTGAAGTCGCGTGCGAGCATCCATGTGGCTTACGGCTGAGATCAAGCAGCCCTTCCGGCCCGACCTCCTTGTAGCGGTTGATCCAGCGGTAGCCAGTCGGCCGAGAAACTCCGAACTCACGGCAAAGATCCGACAGCGACATCTCCTCCTTCTGGTAACTCGACAGGAATTGCAGGCGTTGGTCCACGATACGACTCTCTTTCCAGGGCATACCGCATCATCGTGCGTCAGGCCAAAGCTCAGGAACCATCAGGGTTCCCGCGGACTGTAACCCATGTCCTTGGTCTGTTTTGTAACGCAAGTGCTAAGTACGCTCAGGAGCTTCGCTCCTCGCGCGCGCAAGGGGCACCCTCATCTTCCGCGCTTCGCTTGTGCAGACCGGCTACGCCGCCCCTTCAGGAGAGGGAACCCACCCCTTGCACTTGCTACCCTCACCCGGATGGCCGGGGGCCAAGGCGTGTCTGTGAGAACAGCCACGACCAAACCATTCAAGCCAAGACCAACCCGATGCCGTATCATCCAGGAGAGAATCAAATGTCCGAAAACATCGCCCAAACCGTCCAGAAAGTCATTCAGGACCTCGTTGCGCCGGACGTGCGGGAACTCAAGACGCTCGTAACGAATCTTCAAGGCCAGCTCACCCACGTCGAGAGCAGCTTGCAGAAGCAGATCGACCAGCGATTCGAAGCCATAGACCAGCGATTTGAAGCCCAGGATCAGAAGGCCGAATCTCAGAATCAGAAGGCAGATGCTCAGTTTAGAGCACTTATGTCAGCTCTGGGTGAGTTCAAGGCCCAGAGTGAACTAACGACTATCCGGGTAATAAGCCAGCTCAGCGAGCGTGTTGCCGTCTTAGAAGCACACCGGTAGTTAAGATTTCAGAACCCCATAAAGGCCCGAGCAATCGGGCCTTTTCTCTTGCCCGCAATACGTGGTGGCAAGGACGAATCCCCAACAGACCGGCCATCGTGCTTCGCACCCTATAAGGCGGCAAGCCGCCTGCAGAACAAGCAACCGCTGCCTGTGAAGTAATAAATATGTGAGAGAAGAACGACCCAAGCCTCATATGCCCCCTTGTGGGTTCCGTGGAAGCCTCCCAAAAACGTCGGCCATAAAGAAGCCAACCCCGGCCATAATGCCCCGCTGGTAAGACGCGGGACATCCTTCGGTTGGAGCTTCGAGCACCAGTGAGGGGTCACCACACCAAACGTGTACCGCGTGCTGTTTGAGGATGTGGTTGGACAATGCTGCAGTGTAGGGCTGGTGAGTTGCGAGGGCTTCGCCGTCGACGGCAGTCTGATTGGTAGCGACGCTGGGCGTACCCGGCGGGGTTGAGAGTGTGGATACGATTCGAGCAGGAGAAATAAAAACCAGAGCGGTGCGCGAGTATCTCGAGGCGCTCGACTCTGGTAATCCAGTTCATCCGCGCGAAGCGAGATATCTTTCGCCAACCGATCCCGCCGCCGCTTGGAATGTGAAGGAAGGACGGGGCAAGTTCGGGTACTTCAATAACTATCTGATCGACACCGATCATGCCGTCATCGTTGACGTCGAAGCCACTCCCGCTCGACTGTCGCAAGAGATCCTCGCCACCAAGGTGATGCTGGAGCGGGTAGAAGAAGCGCACCATCTCAGGCCTGAAAGACTGGCAGCTGACAAGGCTTACGGCACAGGCTCGTTCCTGGGCTGGTTATCGAAACGCAAGATCATCCCGCATATTCCTGTGCTGGGTCGACAACACCAAACAGATGGTCTGCTACCACGTGAAGCTTTTACCTTCGATCCCGAGAATAACCATTACAGCTGCCCGCAGAACAAGATTCTCAAGCACTGTACGGCTCGCGCAGACTCCCCGATCCACATCTATCGTGCTTCGCCTACTGATTGCAAGTCATGTCCCATTCGGGTAGTGTCTCAGTTTGAAAGCCACGGGGGTTGCGGCCCGAACCCCGAAGCGGGATACTGAATGCATGGCGAAGCGACCCCGCGATCTGAACCAACTTGCGAAGCTGGTGGTGGACATCGCCTCTGGCGAGGCGGAGGACACCATCAGCCCAGCCAAGAGAGAGCCCGCGACCCCTAAGGGGCGGGCCGGAGGCCTCGCAGGTGGCGAGGCGCGAGCTAAGGCTCTTAGCTCACCGGCCCGGAAGGCGATAGCTCAAAAAGCAGCCCAGAAACGATGGGCTCGCTAGGTGCTGGTGAGGGTTCGTCCGCCTTGGGCGGGTCCGCGATCTCAGGTGTCACCGGAATAGCGTCTTTCGCCTTGATGCCTATAAGCACATCATTGATGGCCTGAGTGATGAACTTGGCCTCATCAGCAGAGAAGCACGTAGTGGACCACTCAGCGCACATTGCGTGCCACAGGATTTCCCCTGATACGACCAGTTGAGTAGCCGCTTGTTTTACCCAGTCATGGTGGTTAGCAAGCGTCATAGCTTGCGTACAATCGTCGGCAACTTGCGAAAATGGCCGCCCCACTCTGACGGCAACGTTAGCCCAATTGTTCTTCAGTAGGTCACGGAATATTACTTGCTCCGGAGCGTCTTCTCCCGGAAGGATTATGCAGCCAGTAGCGGGTGCCTGATCGCCGTCCAGGAACACGCATGATGGCCGTGGGAAGCGCTCTTGACTCGCCATGATTCCGAGCGACATCCCTACGGAAGCGGCTCCGTACGGAATCACTTGGCAGCGCTGCACAAGATCTGGAGAATGTGCAGCAAGGATCTCCGTCAGCATCGTCGCCGCTCGACGATCCTCGACGTATAGGTCGCATTCATATTGCGGTACGTCGTCCATCTTCGTCATCGCAAACTCAGGACTCACGCCATAGATGATGGTGCGTTTCATTCCCGTCCAAACTGAACTATATGCTTGACAAGAGGTGTACTATTCAATAGTCTTATGTTTATGAACCGGCTACCTATTACGAAGCGCGCACAGATCATTCAAATGCTGGTGGAAGGTAGCAGCCTTCGCGCGACCAGCCGCATGGCCGATGTCTCGATCAATACGGTCACGAAGCTGTTGGTGGATGTGGCGGAAGCGGCCTATGTCTACCATGACAGGGCAGTGCGGGATGTGCGCTGCAAGCGCGTTCAGGCAGATGAAATCTGGTGCTTCGTCGGCGCTAAGGCAAAAAACGTCCTGGCCTCGCGGGAGCAAGAGGGCTGGGGAGACGTTTGGACGTGGACGGCAATCGACGCCGATACCAAGATCTGCGTGTCGTATCTCGTAGGCGGTCGTGACGGCTGGTGGGCTACTGAGTTCATGCAGGATGTTGCCTCACGCATCAGGGGTCGCGTACAGCTCACCACAGACGGTCACCGTGCTTACCTGAATGCCGTGGAAGACGCCTTCGGGATGGACGTGGACTACGCCCAACTCCAGAAGATTTACGGCGCGTCAGATCGCCCGGATACACGCTACAGCCCCGCACAGTGCATCGGCTGCGATATGAAGGTTGTGAGCGGTCGTCCCGCTCCCGAACACGTCAGCACATCCTTCGTAGAGCGTCAGAACCTCATCATGCGGATGTCGATGCGCCGCTTTACCCGGCTCACCAATGCGTTCAGCAAGAAATTGGAGAATCACGCGGCTGCGGTCGCCCTGCACTTCATTCACTACAACTTCGCCCGTATCCACAAAACGCTTCGCATCACCCCCGCAATGGCCGCTGGTATCTCAGACCACGTTTGGAGCTATGAAGAGATCGCAATGTTGGCAGAGTAGGTGATAAACTCAGCCCAAGTTGTTCCGTGGGCTAACGGTAAGTCACCGCCCTGTATCAAACAGGACGGTCCACAGCAAGGCGGAAGATGTCGGTTCGATTCCGACCGGAACAGCCAAACAAATTAGAGACCGTCCTTACGAAGCCCACCTCCTTGGTGGGTTTCGTTCTTTCGGGTGCAATTCAAACTGTCAAGGGCGGAGCAAAACGAGGCCACTGCGGCGGAGTAAAATTAGGCCACTCATAGCATCGGAAGGTATTTGGATTGGGGGGAGTGTGGCGTCTGGAGCGTAGCGGAAGAGGCCATACTCCCCGCGGCGCGCATGCCCGGGAGTGGCTGGCGGACCTTTCAGGAGTTGGGGGTGACGCGTTGACGCCTGCTCTGCTTGAGGCGGAAGCTGTCGCCGTTCATCTCCAGGATGTGGACGTGATGGGTAAGTCGGTCGAGCAGAGCGCCGGTCAGCCGTTCTGAGCCGAGCACTTCGGTCCATTCGGCGAAGGGCAGGTTGCTGGTGACCATCGTTGAACCACGCTCGTAGCGTTGGCTGAGCATCTCGAAGAGCAGTTCGGCGCCGGACTTCGATAGCGGCACGAAGCCGAGTTCATCGACGATGAGCAGGTCGTAACTGGCGATTTGCTTTTGAAAGCGCAGCAGCTTCTTCTCGTCGCGTGCCTCGATCAGCTCACTGACCAGAGCCGAGGCGGTGGTGAAGCGGACGCGGTGTCCGCTCTGGCATGCAGCGAGGCCAAGGGCCAGTGCGATGTGCGTCTTGCCGGTGCCCGAGTTGCCAAGGAGGAGCACGTTCTCCTTGCGCAGCAGGAACTCGCAGCGCGCCAGTTCCAGCACCATCGCCTTGTTGAGCGTGGGCATGGCGAGGAAGTCGAAGCTGTCCAGGCTCTTGATGATGGGGAACTTGGCCTGCCGGATCCGGCGTTCGGTGGCGCGGCGTTCGCGGTCCAACAGCTCCAACTCAGCCATCCGCAGGAGATAGCGTGGGTAGTCGACGTCCTCGACCGCGCACTGCCGTGCGATGCGGTCATACTCGCGCAGCATCGTGGGCAGACGCAACGCCTTTAGATGATGTTCGAGTAAAAGCTGCGGCGTCTCGATGATGGGGAGCGATTCTTCGATCGCGCTCATGCGGCCGCTCCTTCAAGCAGAGTCATGTAATCGGAGGCTTGGGTCGTTCGTACTTCGGCCATCGGGAGGTGGGGATAGTTCTCCATGTCGAGCCGGGGCGGTCTCCGCTCGATCCGGCAGAGCAGCAGATGCTTGACCGCGTCGAAGCCAATCGTGCCCAACTGCAGCGCATCGTCGATGGCGTGCGTCAGTCGCTTCCAGCGAGAAGGTCTCCAGCAGACGCAGTACCTGTACATACTCGCGCCCGCCGTGCTTCTTCAGCCTGGCCTCCAGCAACCGTCGCAGGATGGCGAAGCAGGGTGGCAGATCCCATCCCGCAAGCGGCGCGGCCTGGTCCAGAGCTCGGGTCTTGTGTTCGAGCAGCGCCAGATAGTGCAGCGGATCGAAGATGACCACTTCGCGCTCATAGCTGCGCGGGTGCCGGGCGATGACCTCGCTCGCGCACGCGATCGTCACCTCATGGACGTAGCCCCGCACCAGCACCTGAAGATGGCCATGGCGGGTGGGCACGGAATAATCGTTGCCGCGATAGCGCACCAGGGCAAGCGAGTTGACCCGGGCCGCGACCTTCTCGCAGGCTTCATACGGCGCGACGGGCAGCGGTAAGAAAGCCACACGGTCGCGCTCGAAGCGTTCGCCGATCGTCTCGGTGTGCCCGCGCAACCGCCGCTCGCGCCGCCTGCGGCACTGTTGCTCCAGATGCGCGTTGAACGCTTCCCAGCTGGGAAACCGCGGGATCGGCACCATGAAGTTCCGGCGAGCATACCCCACCAGCCCTTCCACCTTGCCCTTATCGTTGCCCTTGGCCGGCCGGCCAAACTTGTCGGCAAAGAGATAGTGGCTCTGCAGTTCGGAGAACGCCCTCGTCCGCTGCCGCTCCGTGCCGCCCAGCATCTTCGCCACCGCGATCTTCGTGTTGTCGTAAAGGATGCGGGTCGGCACACCGCCGAAGTATGCGAACGCCCTGACATGACCTTCCAGAAATGCTTCGGTCGTCTCGGCTGGGAAGGCGATGACGAAGCAGTCATCGGAGTGGGGCAGATCCATCACCAGGTAGTGCGCCTTCCGCTCCACGCCGGCGATCACCACCAACGCTTCACCGAAGTCCACCTGAGCTTCCCCCGCCGGGTGCGTCAACGGCACGAACATCTCCCGGCCACGCAGTGTCGCCGCGCGCACGTAGTCCTTCACGATCGTGTAACCGCCCTTGAACCCGTGCTCTTCCCGAAGCCGGTCCAGGATCCGCTTCGCCGTATGCCGCTGCTTGGCTGGTCGCTGGCGATCATCCTCCAGAATGGCGTCGATCACACCCACCCACGGCCCCAGCCTGGGACGCTTCGCAGGCTGCTCCCGCTGATAGCCAGGGGGCACCGAGTAGCGCAGCATCTTACGCACCGAATCCCGAGAGATGCCAAACTCAACAGCTACCGCTCGCTGGCTCCGACCATCCACCAGTACCGCACGCCGAACCCGACCATAAAGCTCCACCTTGAACATCCTCCGGTGTCCCATGAACTTCGTGGCTCTCGCAACAGTCCATGAAACCCAATCCCGGCGGTGGACAACTTTTACACCGCCACGTACCGCCGCTCACGCGGCGCTACATGGCCTATTTTTGCTCCGGCGCTCACAACGGCTCCGTCCGCCTCTGATCACTCAATCGCCCCGCCTCTCGATAACCTGACGGGGAGCAAGGAGCAAAACAAGCTCGTAAAACCCCTAAACCGCGGCCAAGGAACCTGGAGTAGCAGCCTGACATACTCCCGCTTCGTTAGAAAGCACCAAAATCAAAGCCAAAGGCGCTTCAGATGCAAGAGTTTTTCAACAGCATCGATCGTTTGCGCAATGATCTGTGGACCATCCTAAAGCCCTGTGATCTTCAGAGATAGATAGTTGGGTTCTTCCGTACATTTGGTGATTCTTTCCAGCGGGTCTGGGGCCGGGTAAGAAGGAGGTAGCTGTGGGAGGCTCTTGATGACCCAAGGGACGCTGCTACCGAACCCTTATGAAGTGAAGCTGATCTGTCTTCGTCCGAAGGATGGGGCGATTCAGATGGAATTACAGGCATGCCGTGCGTTCTCCGCATGCCCGCTGTGTGGAACTCCATCAGGTCGAGTTCATAGCCGCTACTCGCGTCGTCTGGGTGATTTGCCATGGGAGCGGCTCCCGGTTCGCA
>JAABUZ0100009425.1_pt1 | contig 11179 bp, 11 predicted proteins | sample 5562091 | NCBI WGS metagenome assembly JAABUZ01 (sample SAMN12813069, study PRJNA571459) | rock metagenome | isolation source: Antarctica rocks | place: Antarctica: Victoria Land, Linnaeus Terrace sud | collected 2015-12-21
GTGCCGCGCTGCCGCATCTCGGCCAGCGTGGGAGCGACGACCTGCCGGCAGACGTCGTCGACGAGGGTGGCCGGCGCCCAGGGCAGCGGCGAGTAGGCGCCCATACCGCCGGTGTTGGGGCCGGTGCCGCCGTCGCCCACCCGCTTGAAGTCCTGCGCCGGCGCGAACGGCTGGATGCTGCCGTCCGGGCCGACGACGACGAACAGCGACACCTCCGGGCCGGGCAGGTGCTCCTCGACGACAACCCGGTCGTCGGGCTCGGCCAGGCACGCGTGGACCGCGGCCACGGCGGCCTCGCGGTCGGTGGTGACCGTCACGCCCTTGCCGCCGGCGAGCCCGTCGTACTTGACCACGTACGGCGGCCCGAACTCGTCGAGGTCGGCCAGGGCGCCCTGCACGACCGTGTGGTCGCGCCCGGCCGCCGTCGGCACGCCGGCTGCTGCCATCACCTGCTTGGCGAAGGCCTTGCTGCCCTCCAGCTGCGCGGCCGCCGCGGTCGGGCCGAAGGCCGGGAGCCCGCGCTCGGTGAGGACGTCGACCGCCCCGGCCACCAGCGGCAGCTCAGGACCCACGATGGTGAGATCGGCGCCGACCCGCTCGGCCAGGTCGGCCACGGCGACCGGATCGCTGACATCGAGCGGTGCCGGCTCGGCCAGCTCGACCGTTCCGGCATTGCCCGGTGCGCACACCAGTGAGCCCACAGCGGGTCGCGGGAGAGCGCCAGGCACAGCGCGTGCTCCCGCCCTCCGGAGCCGACGACCAGCACCTTCACGCGTCAGACCAGTGCATTGACGGTGATCGTCTCGTCCCGCCCGGGGCCTACTCCGATCGCTGAGATCGGCGCACCGGCCATCTCCTCCAGAACGCTGACGTACTGCTGCGCCGCCTTTGGCAGGTCGTCGAGCTCACGGGCGCCACTGATGTCGCCGTCCCAGCCGGGCAGCTCCTCGTACACCGGCCTGGCGTGGTGGAACTCGGTCTGGGTCATCGGCATCTCGTCGTGCCGCACGCCGTCGACGTCGTAGCCGACGCACACCGGGATGCGCTCGAGCCCCGACAGGACGTCGAGCTTGGTGAGGAACAGGTCGGTGAGGGCGTTGACCCGCACCGCGTAGCGGACGATCACCGCGTCGAACCAGCCCGTGCGCCGCGCCCGGCCGGTCGTCACGCCGAACTCGGCGCCGACCGAGCGCAACCGTTCACCGGATGCGTCGACGAGCTCGGTCGGGAACGGCCCGGAGCCGACGCGTGTGGTGTAGGCCTTGACGATGCCGATCGCCCGCGCGATGCGCGACGGCCCGATGCCCGCCCCCGTCGCCGCGCCGCCCGCCACCGGGTTGGAGGACGTGACGAACGGATACGTGCCGTGGTCGACGTCGAGCAGCGTGCCCTGGCTGCCCTCGAGCAGCACGACCTCGTCGCGGCCGAGCGCCTGGTGCAGCAGCAGGCCGGTGTCGGCGATGTGTGGTCGGAGCCGGCCCGCGTAGCCGGCGTACTCCTCGCACACCTCGTCGACGTCGATCGCGCGCCGGTTGTAGACCTTGGTCAGCACCTGGTTCTTCTCGCGCAGGGCGAGCTCGACCTTCTTGCGGAAGATGCCGGGATCGAGCAGGTCCTGCACCCGGATGCCGACCCGGGCGACCTTGTCGCCGTACGCGGGCCCGATGCCCCGGCCGGTGGTTCCGATCTTGGCCTCGCCGAGGTAGCGCTCGCTCACCCGGTCGAGGGCACGGTGGTGCGGCATGATCAGGTGGGCGTCGGCCGACAGGCGCAGGCGGGCGCAGTCGATGCCGCGCACCGCCAGGCCGTCCATCTCCTCGATCAGCACCGCGGGGTCGACCACGACGCCGTTGCCGATCACCGGCACGCAGTCCGGGCGCAGGACGCCGCTGGGGATCAGGTGCAAGGCGTAGGACTCGGCGTCGTCGCCGGAGCCGATGACGACGGTGTGCCCGGCGTTGTTACCGCCCTGGTAGCGCACGACGTAATCGACCCGGTCGCCGAGCAGGTCGGTGGCCTTGCCCTTGCCCTCGTCTCCCCACTGCGCGCCGACGAGCACGAGAGCGGGCATGTCACCGTCCTCGAGTGGGCGCACCGTCCGGCGCGCGCGGTTCCGACGCCCGAGCCTAACGGCCGCGGCCGTCACGAGCGGTGACGGCTGCCCAGGGGGGCGGACAGGGCCGCATACGCTCGTCCGATGCCAGGGTTGCCGCGGATGCCGGGGCTGATGGAGCTCGCCGAGCTGATGCGGGCCCAGACCGAGGTGTTGTCGGCGCTGCCCCGGACCCTGGTCGAGCTCAACCGCTCGGTCCTGCGGTTGACCGAGACGCTGGCCTCCGCCCGGGAGACCGTCGCCTCGACCCAGCGGCTGACCGAGCGGCTGAACCATGTCGTCGACGAGCTCGAGAAGCCGGTCCTGGCGCTGCGTCCCGGCCTGGAGCGCCTCGCCGTGGTGTTCGACGACCCGGCAATCTCCACAGTGCCGGAGACGCTGCGCCGGCTGCAGGACGAGGCGGTCCCGCTGCTGGTCGAGCTGCGCGAGACCCAGAGCAGGGTCAGCGCCGTCGCCACCTTCGCCGAGGAGGCGACGGCTCGCCTTGCCGCCCTGCCCGGCGCGGGCCTGCTGCGGCAACGGCGTCGTCCGGCTGGAGACTCGGCGAGCCCCGGTACGGCACCGCTGCATCCGCCTCCGGACCCCGCGGCGTTCCCGGACGATCAGCCGGAGTGATGCGGGGCTGCTGCTGCCTGGTCACACTGCCGGGATAGTCGCGGGTGACGCCGTGTTCCGTTCGGCGCGCACCTGCCCGGTACGCGTTACCAGGTCGGCAGAGCCACGAGGGCGTCGGGGTCGCACTCGGCCAGCAGCTCGCGGCAGCGCTCGGCTTCGGGCTGCTCGTCGATGGCGTCAGCCGCCCGGCCCAGCGCAGCGATGGCGCGAAGCACGCCCCGGTTGGGCTCGTGCTCCCACGGCACCGGACCGAACCCGCCCCATCCGGCGCGGCGCAGCGCGTCGAGGCCGCGGTGGTAGCCGGTGCGGGCGTAGGCATAGGCCTCCACCGGCCGGCCGGCCCCCAGGGACTGTTCCGCGAGGGTCGCCCAGGCTGCGCTCGAGGCCGGGTGCGTCGCCGCGACGGACACAGCGTCGCTCCCGGTCGAGAGCAGGCGCGTGGCCGGGTCTTCGGTCAGGAGAGTGGGGCGCGGACCGCCGAGCAGGTTGTGATGAGGGGTCGACATGCTCTCCATCGTCGCAGCCCGCAGCGGTCCGTACCGGCGCGGACTTGGTAGAAGCGGTGGCTCAGCGAAGGCCAAGGCGTGCGGAGCAGGCCGGCCACGGCGCCCAGCCGCGCTGCTGCCACAGCTTGACCATGGCGGCGTCCTGGACGATCGGCCCGTTGCTGCTGGGCAAGCCTGAGTACCCGAGGCCGTGCCAGGTGGTGACGTCGAACTGGTAGGCGCCGTAGTAGCCGTTGCCGGTGTTGATGGCGTAGTTGTCGCCGGACTCGCAGACACGCAGCCGGTACATCGCGCTTGCGGACGGGCCGGGCTGTGGCGGCGTGCAGGCGGCGCCGGCCCCGGCAAGGGCGACAGCGGCGCCGGCTACGGCGAGGCCGCGCCTCGTTGAGCTGGAGGCGCGCAGAATTGACAGGGACACGAAGAAGACCTCTCCCCGACGCCTGCGAGGTGAGCTGTCGGGTTCGGACTGGGTTGCCCGGTCGCTCCCGCTGTGCGGATCTACGACTTCACCCCGAGGCCGACACCAAAAGGCGCCGACCGGAGACCTGGGTCCCCCGCTCCTGCCCGGCAGAAGGCCGTGTGCCACACCCGGGGCAGGACTCGGCGAACGGGTGGGGGAGCCCGCCAGCGACAGGCCCTCTCACGCTAGCCCAGCTGCAGCAGCCGCCCCCTGCTTGCCATCGATTGAGACCAGGGTCACGCGTGTCGCTACGGTCACCTATGTGATGTGCCCGTCGGGGAACCGGCGCCGCTGTCTCGAAGTCCTGCCCGGCCCACTGTGGCGCGGAACGCAAGGGAGCCCCCTCACCGTGAGGTGCGGGGGCTCCTTTGGCCAGAGCTGCCTGGATCAGCCGATGGCTGCACCCCACGTCAGCGGGCCGACAATCCCGTCGACCAGCAGACCGCGGTCGTGCTGGAACTTCATGGCCACTGCCTCGGTCTCCGGGCCGAACTGGCCGTCGACGGTGATGGCATAGTGGCGGTTCGCCATCGCCTGCTGGAACTGGCGGACGTCTGCCCGGACCTGGTCGACCAAGGCGGCGGTCAAGAACGGGGAGACCGTCGAGCTGACAGCTGTCCGCTCGTAGCTACGGCTGGCCTCCGGCGCACTGTAGGTCTCCGGCGCGCTGTAGGTCCGAGGAGCGCTGTACGACTGCTGCGGGGTGTAGGACTGCTGCGGGGTGTAGGACTGCTGCGGCGCTTGGTAGCTGGGCGCGGGAGCAGGAGCGGCCGAACCGCCGCCGCGACCGCACACCGGCCACTGGCCGAACCCCGAGCGGGCGGCGAGCGCCGCGGCCGCCGCGTCCTGGGTGGCCGGGGACGCGCTGCTGGGGCTGCCGCTGTAGCCGAGCGAGTTCCAGGTCGACTGCGAGAACTGGTAGGCGCCGTAGTAGCCGTTACCCGTGTTCGTGGAGTAGTTCCCGCCGGACTCGCACTGCCGGATCTGGCTGAAGATGTCGGCACTCGCGGGCGAGGCGCCCATCACGGCGCCGGCGGCACCGGCGGCGACCGCCACGGAGGCGACCGACGTGCGGACCATACGGGTGCGCGTACTGGCGGGTGAACGGTGACGTGCTAGGGACATGCAGAAGCCCTCTCCCACGCCTACGAGGTCAGCTGTCGGGTTCGGGCGGAAGAGTGTTGCCCGGTCAGCCGGAGATCCGGCTGGCTTAACCCCAAGGACGCGGTGGAGCTGCGTCCGGAAGTGGGTCCCCCGCTCCTGCCGTGCGGTCTAGGTCCGTCCGACCGATGGCAGGTTCGGCGTACCGGTCGACGGGCACCTCTGCTGGGTGCACGGGCGACTGTACCGCAGAGTGACGGGACGCGCTAGCGCCTGGCTAGCACGGGCCGGTGTGTCTCGGCTCAGGAGCCCATTGCCTCGCCGGCCGACCGCAGGTTCTGGCACGCCTCGAGCACGCGCGCCGTCATTCCCGCCTCGGCGGCCTTCCCCCAGGTCCGCGGGTCGTACTGCTTCTTGACGCCGACCTCGCCGTCGACCTTGAGAACGCCGTCGTAGTTGCGCAGCATGTGGTCGGCGACCGGACGGGTGAAGGCGTACTGGGTGTCGGTGTCGACATTCATCTTCACCACGCCGTAGTCGAGCGTCTCGCGAATCTCCTCGAGGGCTGATCCGCTGCCACCGTGGAACACCAGGTCAAAGGGCTTGTCGGCGTGGACCTTCTCGCCTACGGCCTGCTGGATGTCGTGCAGGATGCTCGGCCGCAGTTTGACGTTCCCGGGCTTGTAGACACCGTGCACGTTGCCGAAGGTGGCGGCGAGCAGGTAGCGGCCCTGCTCGCCGGTTCCGAGCACCTCCGCAGTACGCAGCGCGTCACCGGGAGTGGTGTAGAGCTTCTCGTTGATCTCGTTGGCGACACCGTCCTCCTCGCCGCCCACGACACCGATCTCCATCTCCATCACGATATGAGCCTTCGCACACTCGGCGAGCAGCTCCGAGGCGATCGACAAGTTCTCCTCGAGCTCGACGGCCGAGCCGTCCCACATGTGGCTCTGGAACAGCGGCTCGCGCCCGGCGGCGACCCGCTCCTGGCTGATGGCGACCAGCGGGCGCATGTAGCCGGCCAGCTTGTCCTTCGGGCAGTGGTCGGTGTGCAGCGCGATGTTGACGCTGTAGGCCTTGGCGGCGTGGTGGGCGAACTCGGCCAGCGACTGCGCCCCCAGGACCATGTCCTTGACCGAGCTGCCCGACAGGTACTCCGCACCGCCCGTGCTGATCTGCACGATGCCATCGCTCTCGGCCTCCGCGAAGCCGGCCAGGGCCGCGTTCAGCGTCTGGCTGCTGGTCACGTTGATCGCGGGATACGCGAAGCGGCCGGCCTTCGCCCGGTCGAGCATCTGCGCGTAGATCTCTGGCGTCGCGATCGGCATGTGGTGCTCCTGGGTCGGCCGCGGGATCTGCTGCCCGGCGGGTCGGTGGGACGCCGCCGGCGTCCCGGGGGCGCGAGCGCAGTCTTTCAGACGCCGGGCGTTACGGCACGAGGGCTGCCGTCAAGCCTGTGTGAGCTGCCCTCGGATCGCCGTCCCGGGGCACCAGAGCGGGCCTACTGCGCCCCCACGCGGGCACCTACTGCGGCCTCTACTGCGGCGCTGTCCGGATGTCGGCTTCGACCGCGTCGAAGGCCTTGCGCGCTGCGATGAGGACAGGGTCCCACACCGGCGAGAACGGCGGGGCGTAGCTGAGGTCGAGCGAGAGGATCTCGACGACCGGCATCTCGTTCCAGATCGCCGTCGCCAGCACGTCGATGCGCTTGGCTGCGCCTTCCCGGCCGACGATCTGCGCGCCGAGCAGCCGGCCCGAACGGCGCTCAGCGATCATCTTGACGCGGATCGGCCGTGCCCCGGGAAAGTAGCCGGCTCGCGTCGTCGAGTCGCACGACGCCGTGACGAAGTCGAAACCGGCCTGGGTGGCCTCCCGCTCCGACAGCCCGGTGCGCCCCACTTCGAGGTCGCACACCTTGGTCACGGCGGTGCCGATGACGCCGGGGAACGTGGCGTACCCGCCGCCGATGTTGATGCCGGCGACTCGTCCCTGCTTGTTCGCATGGGTGCCGAGCGCCACGACCATCCGCTGGCCGGACAACCGGTGCCAGGACTCGACGCAGTCCCCGGCTGCCCAGACCCGGTCCACCTGGGTGCGCATCCGCAGGTCGACGGCGATCCCGCCGCTGCGGCCGAGGGGGACCCCGGCCTCGGCAGCCAGCGCGACGTTGGGCCGGACGCCCAGGCCGAGCACGACGAGGTCGGCGGGCAGCTCGCGACCGCTGGCCGTGTGCACGGCACAGGCACGACCGTCCCTGGTCTCGATCGCAGCGACGCCGTCGCTGAGCACGAGCTTGATCCCGAGCCCGCGGACCGCCTCGGCGATATCCGCGCCGACGTCGGGGTCGAAGGTCGCCACGGGCGTCGCGGACAGGTCGACGACAGTGACGTCGAACCCTCGGATCACCGCCGCCTCGGCAATCTCCAGGCCGATGTAGCCCCCGCCCACTACGACGATCTGCTGCACGCGGCCCGAGGCGAGCTCACGCCGCAGCTCCTCGCCGTCGTCGAGGGTCTGCACCCCGTACACCCCGGCGGCGTCGATCCCTGGGACGGGTGGGCGCGTCGGCACGCTACCGGTGGCGATGACGAGCTGGTCGAACGGCTCGTCGTAGGGGTCCGCCAGCGGAGCGCTCCCGTCGTCCAACGGCTGCACCCGCACCGTGCGCCCATCGAGGTCGATGCCGGTGACCCTGGACTGGGTCCGCATGTCGATGTCCTGGCGCTCGCGGAACTGCTCGGGTGTGCGGGTGATCAGCTCGTGCCGGTGCTCGACGGTGCCGCTGATCCAGTAGGGAATGCCGCATGCCGAGTACGAGGTGGTGCGCCCCTGCTCGAAGGCGACGATGGACAGCTCGCTGGATGCCCGTCGGCGACGGGCTTGTGATGCGGCGCTCATCCCAGCGGCATCACCACCGATGACGACGAGCCGTTCGGTCACGGCGTCCTCCCGCTAGGCGGTGGCCTGGTCACTGCCCCATCCTGCATCCGTGGCCATTGAGCGCGTGAGCGGCCGGTTGCCCGCCGCGGCCTCTAGGCTGGGCATGTGCACACCGTGGCTGTCAACCTGCTGAGCGCGCACGACCTCGTCGCCACTTTCGGGCTGCTCGGGCTGTTCGTCATCGTCTTCGCCGAGACCGGGCTGCTCATCGGGTTCTTCCTGCCCGGCGACAGCCTGCTGTTCCTCGCCGGGGCGTACTGCGCGACCAAGCCGCGTGGCCCGCTGCCGCACTTGCCCCTGGGGTGGACGCTGCTCGTCGTGGGGGTCGCGGCGGTCCTGGGCGCACAGGTCGGCTACCTGATCGGCCGGCGGGCCGGCCCGGTGCTGTTCGACCGGCCGAAGTCCCGGCTGTTCAAGCCGCAGAACGTCGAGCGGACCCACGAGTTCCTTGCGCGCTACGGCGAGCCCAAGGCGATCGTGCTCGCGCGCTTCGTCCCCATCGTGCGGACCTTCATGAACCCGGCCTGCGGGGTGGCAAGGGTGCGGGCTGGCGTGTTCACGCAATGGAACATCATCGGCGGCCTCCTGTGGACCCTGGTGTGGATCCTCGTTGGTTACGCGCTGGGCACCGGGCTGGAGAAGTACATCAACTACGTGACCCTTGTGATCATCTTGGTCTCGGTCATACCCATCGCGCTCGAGGTCCTGCGCTCGCGGCGCAGGTCGGCCGCCCGCGGCTGACCGGTAGGACCGGCTGACGAGGCCTGCCGGCGTCGCCGCTGCAGGCACTCCGGAGCCACTTCACCAGAGCGGGCAGGCGCGCGCGTAGGCGCAGGCGTTTCAGCGGCGCCGGGGCGGCCGCTCGTCGCCGTCGAAGGCGTCGGCGTACGGGTCGTCGCCGTCGGAACCTGTCTCGCCGTCGTCGGGTGCGGTACCTGAGGGACCGCCCCAGTCACCGGCTCCGAGATCGGATCGCAGACGCTCAAGGTCCATGTCAGGCGAGTGGTACTTCAGCTCGCGAGCCACCTTGGTCTGCTTGGCCTTAGCTCGGCCGCGGCCCATGCCTCGACCCCCTCGACGGTCTCAACGGGGGCTTGCCCCGGCCACTGGCACCTGCGGCAAATCTACACGGGCAACCCGGTCGGCGACGCCTGCGGTTAGCTCGGCCAGGCACCCCGAAGCATCCCTGGCTCCCCAGCCGTTGCTCGTTCCCGGTCAGGGCAGCAGGATGGAGCGTAGCCGACCGACGCTCGCCAGCCGGCGCTCGGCCATCCGATCAGCAGCCTGCACCGGAGGGACCCCCTCTGCCTCCCCCAGCCGCAGCACCGCCAGCGTGGTGTCGAAGATGGCGGCGGCCCGCGCTGCGGCCCGCTCGGGCGAGTAGCCGCGCACCTCGTCGGAGACCGCGACGACACCCCCGGCGTTGACCACGTAGTCCGGCGCGTAGACGATCCCGCGGTCGTGCAGCTGCTGTTCCACCCCGGCGTGCGCCAACTGGTTGTTGGCGGCGCCGCAGACGATGCCGGCCCGCAGCCCGGCCACTGTCGAGTCGTCGAGGACCCCGCCCATCGCGCAGGGGGAGAAGATGTCGAGGTCGCGGACGAGCAAGGGCTCGGGCTCACTCACCTCCAGCGCGGCGCCGCTGCCCGGGTGCTCGTCCTGCACTGCTGTCATCGCAGCTGTCGAGACGTCGGCGATGACAACCGTGGCCCCCTCGGCGAGCAGGTGACCGACCAGCCGCCGCCCGACCTTGCCGACGCCGCTGACGCCCACGCTGCGCCCCGCCAACGACGGTGACCCCCACCGGTGCTGGGCGGCTGCGCGCATCCCCTGGAAGACGCCGAGGGCGGTCAGCACGCCGCTGTCCCCAGCCCCGCCGTTCACCGGCGACCGTCCGGTCACGAAGACGCACTCGCGGGCGACGGTGTCCATGTCGGCGACCACCGTGCCGACGTCGCAAGCCGTGTAGTACCGGCCGCCGAGCGACTGGACGAAGCGCCCGTAGGCCCGCAGCAGCGCCTCGGTCTTGCCCGTCGCCGGGTCGCCGATGATGACGGCCTTGCCCCCGCCGTGGTCGAGCCCGGCGCAGGAGTTCTTGTAGGTCATCGCCCGCGAAAGGCGAAGGACGTCGAGGATGGCGTCGTCCTCCGATGCGTAGGGGTAGAAGCGCGTCCCGCCGAGCGCTGGCCCGAGCGCCGTCGAGTGGATCGCGATGACGGCACGCAACCCGGACGTCGCGTCGGAGCAGAAGACAACCTGTTCGTGCTCGGTGCTGCGCGAGAAGACGGTCATGGACGGCACGGTAGGCCGCCCGGGCGGTTCTCGCCCCGGCTGACCGGCGGTCGTCGGCAGCGTTGCGGGGGACAGGTGGCACGATCGACCCGTGTCCGCCCCGCTCGCCAGCCCTGCGTCGTACCTGCGGGTCTACGAGCCGATGGCCGCCTTCTCCCCCGAGGAACAGCAGCGCTGGCAGGCGCTACGAGAGCAGGCAAGCACGCCGGGAGCAGCCGCTGCGCCGTCCCCGTCGTCGGTGCCCGGCCGGCTGCGGATCGAGCAGGCCGAGCGCCGGATGGCTGTCAGGTCGGCCGTCCGCGGTGCCCTCGACATCGACGACGGCCTGGCGCTGCTGGACATCGTCGACGGCCTGCTGCTCGCCTGTCCGCTGCGGACGCGGACGCGGGCGCTGGTGGCAGCGGAGGAGTTCCGCGAGAGCTTGCCGCCGCGCGTGTGGCAGGCCTTCCTGTCCCACTCGTTGGCGACTGTGGCGATCAGCGGGCTCGAGGCACTACGCGGGGAGCAGCCCGACCTGAAGCTGCACGTCCTGTCGTGCACCTACCTCGTGCCGCTGCCGTGGTTTGTGCCGTTCGACCCCGCTGACCGGGTGCTGGTCACCGGAGCGGGGGAGCGCTCGTCCCGGTGCGTCACGCGGATGTCGGCTGCGCGGCGAAGGGTGGCACGCTCCCTGCTGGTGTTGCGCAAGCACTTTCCCGAGGCCCCGACCGTCGCTGGTCTGGAGCAGCTCGGCCGCTGGCTGGAGGAGTTCCACCCCCACGCGCGGCTCGAGCTGGACTACGCCGGTCTGGTAGGCCTGCTGACCGACCAGCAGCTGCGTGAGGACACCTCCGTGGCCGATGTGGCGGCTGCGATCGCCGCGCTCGACGCGGGCGAGATGGACGCCGCCGGAGCGGCGTACGAGCGGATCACCGAACGGTGGCGGGGGCCGCACGGGCTCGAGACAGCGAGCTGACAGGGCGGCGCGGATCGCCGGCGTTTCGGTCGTTCTCGTCGGAGCGTCGATACGAAGCGGATACCGTCGCCTTTGTCCACAATCGGCTGAAGTTGTCGAGCACGATCGCGATCCGCACCTGCTTTGGGTGCAGCGACCGTAAATAGCGGCAGAACGCCAGGAACTGGACCCGGCCCTTGCGCTTGGTCACGTGGCCG
>JAABUZ0100009426.1_pt1 | contig 11179 bp, 11 predicted proteins | sample 5562091 | NCBI WGS metagenome assembly JAABUZ01 (sample SAMN12813069, study PRJNA571459) | rock metagenome | isolation source: Antarctica rocks | place: Antarctica: Victoria Land, Linnaeus Terrace sud | collected 2015-12-21
CAGTTTGATTCCCCGATTTGATTCTTGGTCCTGTTAAAGTTTGCCATGCTCTGGTTTGATGATGCTTTGTTTGCCTGTCAACATGAATGACTTGCAGGTGTTTCCTGATTACTTCCCCTGTTTGGTCTCAAGGGTCATGCAACTGCAGAAATGCCACATTGCATCCACAGCATGCACAGCCTTGAGTGCCCTGAGTTGCTTCATTTCGGTGGACAAGCTACACTTAGGGTCCATGTGCTGCAGGAGGATTCTTGAGCACAGTAATAGACTGCATTTGTGCATGGACTGTAACAGACTGCATATTGCATTTGTGCATGGACTGTAAAAGACTGCATTTTGCATTTGTGCTTGGACTGGCACCCTGGCCTTACTCATACTGGATGGCTTTTTTGACCTTGTCCATGCCACTTTTGGTCTAGATAGTAAAGCCATATTGTGGTGCATGGACACTCAGCATACAGGTATTAACAACATGAGGTACCATCACAACACATGATATGAAACAATGTTTGAAGTAGAAAGCATGCTTGCAGGAAGCAGGAGGAAGTAGCTGATATGTTGGGCATTACCCGCCTAGAGCCAGATGGGCCCCCTGCGCCCCTTTATCCCCCAGGTCAACCCCACTTTGCCAACCCCAAAATCATGATACTATTGCCACAATAACCATTTTTCCTGCGTTCAGGCTTTGCTTCTTTGCAGATGATGAGCCTTTCACTAACAACCTTCATGCTTCTTGAACACTTGCTGACAATGTGACAGCCCCATTATGCTGTCAGCTTTGTTTTGCCCGAAAGTGACATGCAGTAGCTGCTTGACTCTGTATTGCAGAATGTCTCATCTTGCTTGTACATCTGCAAACACTGATGAAACTGTTTAGAAAAGAATTCTCTTACCAGCCGCTGTGGTAGCCACAACTCCATCAAACATAATTTATCGTAAATTTGAGCGGCAGTGTTTTTGGCGCCAGCAGGCAATGCACTCTCCTGAGTTCATGAAAGAGGCCGCTGCAATTCAGCGCTTGCTTGAAAGGAATTTTTGGAGCTAGTTATTATGCTGCATTGATAGTGCAGGTGCTGCAGGAGTCTTGTCGATGTTCCTTGGTAGATCAAATCTCAGATACACGTTCTCAAGGATGCACTGGTCCACAGAGTCTGGAAAATGCCTGGATCTGGACATTGTTGGCATTGCATCAATGCCTGGATTTGCATATTGTAGGCATTGAATAATCCACATCATCCATCATGGGATGGAATGTGTGCAGGTCGAATCCTGTGGATGCTACCACCGCCTGAACAGCCCAGTTCTCAGGACGCACACATTGCAGTAGCAGATCCTGATGACGCCCAACACCCTGAAGATACCCCATCTTCTTCGTCAGTGTTTCAACAGCATGCCCAGCATGCCGCAAGTGAACCATCAGCTTTGCAAGGAGAGCAGCAGCACTCATCAGCAGATGCTGTGTCAGCTGCAGAAGGGCGTGAAGAAGTGCAGAAAGTGTGGCAGGCACAGCCAATTTTGCTAGATGTCCAAAAGGACTGTTTTTCCAGGTTGTTGTTGCTGCCTGAAATTCTAATGGACCATTTGCCCGACACCTACTTGGCTGCTGTTCAGCAGCTGTGAAGTGTATGTGTATAGTGCTGTGCCTTGACAGTGCCGTGTGTGTCTACTACATCTGGGTTTAATCACTTGTGGCACAAAGGTGTTTGCTATCTGTCAGGATGCTGCAACCGGTGACAGGCACAAGAGGTTTTAGTTTGTTTCTCCTCCTGTACTCCCAGTCACTGCAGCGCAAGTAGTCACAGTTTCGAGAAGTTTCTTCACAGTTCTTAGCTCCAAATTTCATGCGGGATCCTGCACTGCCCTGTACCACCAATCAACACACTGGATGCTAGCCGCAGTAATGCATCCGATGCATCCTTGGAAGGTTACAGCAGCTGCATGCTGTGTGTTCTGTATATACCGACGAAAATGGCATATCATCACTCATGGGCCGTGTGCAGTAGTGCGTATGCCTTACAATCAGATTGCATGCACACACAATCAGTCAACGCTCAATCAATTCATTACAATGGTTGTGTGCTTGAATATTTTATTGGTAAATGTGGCACAGCGCTGTCACAGGAGCGAGGCTACCCTGTACACAATCTACCACGACTCAACCCTAACGTAACCAAATGGGACTACCTATAATATGTCAATTGCACTACACCAGCTCAATTGCTTCCAAACATTACCCTCTTGCAAGAGATGCATCAATTCAAAAGGGAGGGAACACAATACCAAGTGGAACATGAAATAGGCATGCCTAGCACCAGTACCTACACTGAATGATCGTGGTAGGGAATCATTTATTCGATCAACGCTGCATGTGTTCTTCCAAAATGTGCAAGCCCTGCAGTACAGTCATCTGCACAGCAAGCCGTTTTGGCTAGTCCAGGACAATGGGTGCTATTTCAGCCCACAATTAACCACAAATGCTGCATAAACACCAAGCCATAGGTTTCTGCTGAAATTCGACCAAAAGAAATGGCCGCCGTATCAAGCAAGTAGCTCTCAACATGCATGCTCTACCACTTATGGACACGCCGCTGAATGTTTGTAAACAGCTTATGCTGTCATCAGGCGACGGCCAGCAGTAGCAGTGGAAGTGGTAGTGGTGGCTGGCTGGTTAGCCTTGGTGCACATTGCCACTGTAGCTTGAGCCTGGGACAAGAGGAAGGCAGAGCTGGGTTCAATCACGTTCTGGAAGGTGCTGTCAGTGTAGGATACCTCCAAGTTCCCACCATCATACACAAATGGGGAGTAGGTCATATCCCACTGCCACCACATAGCACCTGCACATGAGAGTCAACTCAGCACACTATCTACTGTGCCAAGTAAGGGATGTGAGTGCAAGGACATACGAGCTTTTGAGCCAGCAATCATCATGCAGGCATTTGTGCATGCATGTGCCAGGCAGTTGCACTGTGTCTTGACAAACAGCACACTCTGTGTGTGACAAATAGCCAAATTTACATCTGCATGCCAGAGCTAACCATAACATGGCTCCATTGCAGAAGTTCATGCTGCATGTAATTGGCCAGCAATCACACTGTTGGCTGACTTACAAGCCTCTATGCACACCCTGCACTACTTGTAAACGACTTTAATGCAGCTTTTTCTGGAATGCACACTGAAGCAGAAAGGCACTTACCACGCAGAGTGTCCATGGGAGCAGTGTTGGAGGTCATAGAGGTGTTGGCCAGGGCATACACAGTACTGAAGTAGGTGTCACGGATGTATGCCACATCGCTGACCTTGGGGTTGGCTTGCACACCATCACCAGAGTTGGAGTTCTGCAAAGACAGAGCAGCTAATTTGCATCAGCAGCCTATCTACAAAACATTCATGCACAGGCAGATTGATGAAGCTGTTGCAGAAGGGCTACCTGCTGCTGTCTCAACATGATGCAGCAATGTGGACACAAAACCATATTGCCAACAGTCAAAACGCATACAGCATCGAAAAGGCACAGAATGCCCTGAAGAGGCCCCTTGGGGGGGACAAAAGGCACGGGGGGGACTGAACATTTCAATCGGAGACTCACATTGACTGCCTTGCCAAACTCTTCCAGCAGCAGAGGCTTTCCAAGGTTGTTGGCTACAACAGCGTGCTGAGTGAACCAGGCAGTCAAGAACTGGGCTGCATCGTAAGTGATATCCTCCTGGTTTGCAAACCACTCATCAGGCCAGTAGTGGATCTCGGCAAAGTCAATCTCCTCGTGGGCCATGTTGCGAGAGAAGTTCTGCCCGGTGATGCCGGCCCATCCGTTACCAGGGTTGTACTGGACATCAGCATCGTACTCGCCCCAGAAACCCTCGTAACCAATGGTCACCAGGTGGTTGGCATCATTGGTCTTAGTGTAGTTAGCCATGATTTGCACCCAGGCCTACAGAAGACAACAATGGTGATCAGACAGCAAACAAAGCAGAATTGCATGGGTATGCAGCTCCTCTTATGTGACACAGCATGATTGTCAAGCAGAAATGCAGTTGACATTGAGAGACATTTCATTGAAGCGCCAAAGGCAGAGGACAATTCAAATGTTCTGCTTGTGCATGAGCTGCTTCTGCATTTGAAAAGATGCACACAGCCCCAAATGCAAGTCCCCACAACAGCAGATACCAGCAATACACATGGATACCATCAAGACCACTAAGTCATGTCAGCACAGGCTCAAAGGAAAGCTTACGTCGAGGTCATCAGCACATGAAGGAAGGCACTCCGCGTTGGTTGGGTATGCTGGGTACAAGGTCACAGGGAAGCACTCGCACCGGACCTCATTCATCAAGTCCCATGCGAAGATAGTGGGATCATTCTTGTACAAAATGCCAGTGTATGTGTTCTGCACAAAGCCACAAGACAGTTCAGTCGCGCATACTCCTCAACTGTGCTATACATGCAGCTACTCCACAACTCTGCTGTGCATGCAGCACACCAACGAAGGATGCACCAGCACATGCAGCTTCAAGGGGCTCTCAGCACACAGTAGATTTGGAGGGAATGGGCTTGGAAATCATGCATTCCATATTCACACAAGTTTTAGCACTGCATCACTCATTGCATACAAAGCAACGTGCATGTGCTTTGCAAGAACCTTCATGCATGCATGAATCAGCAACTCACGTTCCGGTTCAACATGGTGTGGATGTGCTGCTGGTAGTAGCCCTGGATAGCTGGGGAGGTGAAGAAGAGGTTGGTGTTGGTTGTGGCATTGCCCCACTCCAGGTAGTTGATCTTGGAATCAGCGGTGTTCCACTGGTCACCCAGGGTCAGAATCAGCCTCACTCCATAGTGCTGTGCTCTGTAGATAATGTAGTCCAAGGCCTTGAAGACTGTCTCATTGTAGACACCTGTAAATTACAAAACAAACATGACGGCGAGCAATGTGGAAGGTACTACAATGCACATCTGTCAGGAACATGCAGAGCATTGAAGACAACAGTGCATACTGCATGCACAGTGCTAACTTTGCAAACCTGCATTTGCGCATTGGGGGCAAAGATTCAGGCAACTGTTGTGTGGCTGCGCAACAAGCTTGGTACAGAAACCGCAGCAAGGCAGTGCTCACCTTGCTGAGGCTGTAGTACTACTGTGGAGTTGATGCCATGAGCAAACACACGCGCAGTGGTCTGACTGTTGTTGGCTGCCACAGAGAAAGTGAAGTCAACAGGGCTCAGACCAAAAGGGTTGGTGGGAGGGTCAACGATACTCCCCACGACTGACTCCAACAATAACCAGCTGCAGGCCAAGCGGAAGCGTCTTAGCTTGTATTAGTGAACTGTCTGCAGAGGCGCCTAAGGGGACGCTACGTTGTGCATCCTCGATACATCACGCTGACCAAGGCAAGATGCCTAGCGCTCATAGAGCTGGATCAACATCAGCGACATGCATTTTGCGGCGGACGCCAGCACAGTTTGTCGTACCGTTGCAGCTAAATATGCATACAAATAAGCGCGGGCAGACACTGCAGCAGTTTGCATGGCAGAGCAGCCGTACGTGTTCATGCCCAAAGGGACAAACTCCTGACAGTTGTCGTCCACGAACTTCTCATTGCTGGTTCGGATGAACCCGGTGTACCCCGCTGCGCACTGAAAGCTGACCAACAAGGCCAAGAATGCAGCAACCGCCTTCATAACTTGACGTGAGTACAAGGACTAGATAAGATAAACGGGAAGGCAAACGGAGCGCCGGGCTACGTTGTCAGCCTAGCAATCAGAAGCAAGCGCGCAAAGCAAGTCGGACAGGTCAAAGAGCAAATGTCAAAGGGCTCTGCAACACTGCAAAGTTCAACAGCGTAAGATGTCACGCTGAGACTGTCCGGATTCCTATACAGCGCGGCCTAACTGTGTTACAGCTTACGAAACCGATGTAGAAGCTCGAGTTATCACACGCTCCAAATTAGTCTTTGCCACAGCGTTGAAGCATTGACCCTCCCGCGGCTGTCGGCTGTTCTGCACCCGACAACTGGCATGCTCGGGTGAGCACGTAATGTACTGTACGCTCGTTTGAACGGCCAGATTAACATTATACCTTTCATTTATTAGGCCATTTGATCACGCAGCTTGGGACGCTGCCGCAGCTGTTTCCTTGATTCCGCTCTAGCCGGACCTGAACTCCTGACGGCAGGTGCTATTTGTCACGGCGGCGGCGCTCTGGCGCACTTGCAGAGCCCATGTGATGCAAGTGACTTTGTAAAGAAGATAGGCCTAACGTTATCAGGGTACATGACCGCAGGTCTCACGCGCTCCGTACGAGAGGGAATGGTGGAAGACTGGCCATCAAGGTTCAACCGTTTGAAGCTGTGCTAGGGGACTGATAATTCAAGCGTGCAGCCGTTGCCTGCCTGAGAAGGTCAAATTTGCCTATTCGCAAAGGCATTGGCGGTTATGCCGCGAAGCAGTGGACGATTTGGCTGTGATGCGAATGCCACTACTGCGATTTCAGATAAACAATATGTATATCATGTTTACAACAGCGTTCATTTCGAACTCAAGCAGAGTCAAGTGTAGTGTATTGATAAAGACAATCAAAGTCTGCAGACTTACAAAGGGTAGAAAGGGGAAGACTCACTACCATTGTACAAGGTGTTGGTACATGCTGTTGATACGCTCTTCTTGCATACCCAGTTGTGAGCTATGCAATGGCTGCTAGCAACAGTAAGCTTGATAAGGCCAGAAACAGGATACCCACAAAGCACTAGCACTATGATGTCCAAAAGATGGTAGTGGGCTTTTCCTTTGGCTTTTCGGTCAGCCTGCCACCATCAACCATACCCTTCTTCATTTGCTGGAAGTCATCCTCAATGCCAGTAAAGCCGCCCTCAAGCAGAGCGAATTTGCCTTCCAAAGCATCGCTACCACCAAGCTACAATCAACAAGACTTCTGTCACTAGATGTTGATAAGCTGATGTACACCATGCACCTGTGAAGTAAGGCTGCACAATACTGCACAAGTGCAGTGATAAAATTTTGCTTTCTGCAGCATGTACCATAATGTTGACACAAGAGTGCAAAATTTGCACCAGATAAGCTTCAGACGCGTGACAATTCCTGAGTACAACAAACTGAAAAAGGAACCAGCAAGGGGCTGCCATCAATCCCAAGCCAGGCAAGAAAGAGGGTGATCAACCAGCTCACATGTGGAACCAAGTTTTAACAGCATATGATAGATAATAGACTGTCACAACACAATGCAGGAGATTAGTGATCAAACAAGCATCTGCTGCAGGATGAGTGCTTTTGTGTACATCAAATAGACGCACCAAAACACAAGACTTGTAACATAACATACCTGACCAACAGCATCAGCCTCCATAGCCACCACCTTTTGCTCCATGCGCTCAAAAGCTGCAAGGCTTCCACTGGTACTGCTCTTTAGCCCAGTCACCTGTCCCACATGCACAAAGCTTTACAAGAGGCGCAGTACTCTCGTGCTGTCTACGACCATCACGTGGCGAGGAGCGCAGAAGCAGCCAAGACCAGACCAAAAGTAAGATGAAGTCATGTTTGTGACACAAGCTTGAGAAAGCTTGAGACATGCAGTATGCTGATAAGCCTCATGTCTCCTGCAGTCTCTTGCTTACACAGCAGTGATTCAGTGGTTGTACACACCATGCTGGTGATGGACTCATTGAGCTGCTTGGTCGTTTCTGCAGTCAACGCTCTGGCCTTGAGAGTCTCCTTCTTGCTCATTGCTTCTGCCACCTTGTTCTCCATCATTCTGCACAAAAGCCAAGATGTTAGAGGTGAGTCACAATTTAGCATATAGTGGCCTGCTCATGGCAGAGTTACACATGAACAGTACTGGTCCCGCAGTCAACCTGAAGCAACAACCATATACAGCAATACAGTCTTGATGCATGTGTGACGCCATGACTGTTGACTTTCACTGACCGAATGTTGGTCATGAGTTGGCCGCTGGCTCTGGTGTGTTGGTCCAGTTGCTTCTTGAGCATGGCTGCATTGTCAGAGAAGCTCTTCTTCCTTCTGAGGGCATCTCTGGCCAGTTCTTCCTCTCCTTTGTCAAGGGCCAGCTGAGCCCTCCTGTACCACTGGTCCTGCAGGATCAAGCACAGTCTGGGCAAGCTATGCTATAACTGAGCTTGACTGTCATCTATGCATGATGCAAATGTTGGTGCTGCATCAAAAGCCAAGCATGCACACAATGTCACAGCAGGTCGGCACAGGACCAGATGCATGCTGATCATATTTCAGCATCTGTACTGCACGAAGGCATATTATTACTACCTTGTCCCCACACATTTGCCAGAAATTGATGACATGCTGATGAATCGGTTATGTCATTGGTACACAGCAGGACACCACGGTCTCTTTACCAGCCCTCCTTCAGTCAAGGAGTTTGTTGGTGCGCAGTGTGGCATGACACTTTTGATGCTTAATGTTCCAGTACACAGGAGGCAGCCGAGTTGAGAGCATGCAGCATGTTTGAGGTTGGTCTGAACTTGCATGGATTGATGCAATACATGACATGCAGCACGGCACATTTTCTCTGTCCCCAAGAATGTCTGTGGTCAAGCAGAGCTGAGCTGGATGAGCACTGGGATGAGGATGCATGCATGCTGGCCAGAGATAGAGAACTTACTGCTGAAGCCTGAGCCTGACTGTATTTGGACTCCAGCATCTTCTGCGTTGACATGACTTCTGCAGAAGCCTGTCGCATCTTGACCAGGTCTTCCCTCATTTCTGAGACTGCTTGGTCCAGCATCTTCCTGGGGTCTTCCAGGGATTTGGCTGCAGTCAAAGCGACAGCAGTCGACACATAAAAGCTGGGGTGCTAATGTTGTTAAAATACTGCACTTAATAGGTCACATTCTTGATCGCAGATCATTCTTTTGATCAAGATAGCAGTGCTTGAGATGCAAGAAGAAGCTGACCTGCTGAGTCTCCGTAGAAGAACGCATAACCCTTCGCCACTCTTGACGCTCGGTCACCCAAACCAGCTCGAACCAGGGTTGAGCTTCTCATTCTGGACTGCGTTTGTGTACTAGAGCTGGAAACCGAAGCTTGACCTGCAAGAGCAGACAACATGAGGAGTTGCATGTCTGCAAGCCAAACTTTCCGCCCTTTCAAAGCATGTATTGCTGAGATTTGACTCTGACAGCCGATGCAAGCTTGACGAAAGTACAGTTCCAAAAGCTCTTCCGATGCCAACCTTGCAAGAACTTTTTGGTGTTTGGCCTGGTCATGCCACCGCAAGCGGCCGATGATCTTGAAGTGTGTCGCGACCTATAAGGGGCGCTGTTCACTCCGCACCTGACCGGCCGTGACTGTATAGAAGAGTGCATACATCCGGAAGACGTGCCGGTTGCTGCCATATTGTCGAGACGTACGTCAATCAATCTGACCAACTGAATTGCTATGTCGTTACTTGCCTGTCGGATTAAGGTCTTGGATTCACAGTATGCGGTTTTGTAGTACCCGCTGGTAGCTGTGCTGTCCCTATCAGCTTCGGAATGTTCCTTCTCGAACTTGGGTTTTCGTTCGTGTTTTGGTCGAATTCAGTGTAAATTTTCAGATAACCCTCAGCAAACCCTCGACCCAAGGACTGCAGTACAGCTGCTAGACAATCACTGGCCGACAAAACGCGCTTCATGATGGCATACACTCAATGCGTACTGAGTGGTCAACACGAACAAAGCTTGCAATTGTCAATGGCTGCACTTGCGCCACTGGGGTGATGACAGAGCCATATGACAGAGGAAGCAGAAGTGCCAACTAGATAGTTTCCCATTTCAAGGCAGGCCCACGGAGCTACAGCAAGTGCTGATGCATTTGTGTACTCATAGCTGACCCAGAGTAAGGCTGCATATGTATTTTGTCATGCATGTGAGTACCGCCAATACTGCATCCTGCGTGCAATGCCATCTTGTTGCTACTCTGGACATCTATCGATATGGATGCATGTTTGCAATTCCCCTTCGCCATATCCTGTGTTCAGGCTGTCACCACAGCATGACACCTACTTGCCAGTCAGGGTTGAGAACCAACATTGAACGAGTGTTCCCTGTAGCCTTCAGGTGAAGTTGGCAAGTTCAGCTGTGAAGGCTGCTGCAGACCCTGCTAGACTCTATCTTAGATGCATGCCCCGTGGAATTGAGCCACACAGCTTGCATTGCACAAGCCACCTTGGGGTGCACTGCTGGTCAGGCATGCTACCATTGCATATATGCGGCCTCTGCTCTGCAGCGTATCACGATGCTGCATCTGTGCCCAGGCTGATGGGCTTTTACTCAACAATTGTGTTGAATCATAGAGCAGGATTCACAAGGTGGCCTGCCCAGCTGCACTGGCATGCCTTTCAAAGGCTTTAGCAAAAAATCAAGCATGACAGAAAGGATTGGATTCTGTCAAAGTAAGCAGTCACAGAGCTACTAACAACTCCTGATGTGACGCTGCATGAAGTACTCATGGCAACTGCTTGCGCTCCTTGAAAATGGCAATGCAGTCAAGCCTGCATCAGGGTAACAAAAGGCATTCTGCACTGCAAGACATCATGCTGCGCTGTTGTGTCTCATGAGCATGCCTGTACGAATCTTGAACTGGCTTCATGCTTAGCTATGATTCCAGGCCAGCCACAATGTGCATGAAGCACTGTGCATAAAATGCTTGCCTATTATTCTGCTGCGTTCTGCATAATTTTCTACCAAGTTCAGGTTTGCATGCCTTTGAGAGGCAACTTGGGCTTGAGACACACCCCTTGCTTGGACTATGTGCGATGATGCCAGGATATGCCACCAAGAAAACACACTAATGCGCATGTTTTTAGGCTAATGGGTCTCGACTGAGCGGCTGGGTTGGGTTACCAGCAACACTTACATCACGGGCATCGAGCTGCTCGTACGTGTGTGATGAGTGCGCAAGCGATCATGGTCGTGCTTCGCGCAACCTGATGCCCTGTAATATTGTACAATTCAGTGTGCGACGATTAGCGGTGTTGGGGTCTTGTGTGGGGTGGACGGTGGGCATCAAGACAGTAAGAGTCACAGGGGGCTAATGCCTGGAGTAAGCATCGATTGTTGCCCACAGCTTATACATTGGACACATTGTCACAACCAGCGTGCTTGCAAAGAGTATCGGGACTTGCATGCAGCGCATCTGCAGCAGGAGACCAGGCTACA
>JAABUZ0100009428.1_pt1 | contig 11177 bp, 10 predicted proteins | sample 5562091 | NCBI WGS metagenome assembly JAABUZ01 (sample SAMN12813069, study PRJNA571459) | rock metagenome | isolation source: Antarctica rocks | place: Antarctica: Victoria Land, Linnaeus Terrace sud | collected 2015-12-21
GCCGTGCGCATGTCGTTGAGCGTGTCGATGGCCACGCCGGTGCGCCCGACCTCGCCGAGGCAGCGCGGGTCATCGGAATCCAGGCCGAGCTGCGTGGGCAGGTCGAAGGCCATCGAGAGGCCGGTCGAGCCGTGCTCGAGGAGGTACTTGTAGCGGGCGTTTGACTCCTTGGCCGAGGCGTAGCCCGCGTACTGGCGCATGGTCCAGACCTGCTTGCGATACATCTCGCCGTGGACCCCGCGCGTGTAGGGGAACTCCCCGGGCTCGCCCAGGCGCTCCTCGAGGTCGGAGGGGAGGTCGGCGTCGGTGTAGAGCGCCTCGACCTCTATCCCCGAGTCGGTGAAGTGCCGCGGATCGTCGGGGCCGACGATCGGGGCGATGGTGGCGGTCTCGTCGAGGCGGTCCTGCGGTCCGGTGGCCATGGTTTGGAGGTTACGGGACGGCCGCGAGGGCGAGGGCGCGGACCGCGGTGTTCGCCCTGCGTGGCGGGCCCCTGGGCGCTGGCTGAAGCATTGAAGGGGCGATGACCCCCTCGATCCTTCAGGCGAGTCGTTCGAGCGCCTCATCGCCACCGACTCGCCGCCGGCCGGCTGCACTTCGTATATCGCGGGGTGTACGCGGTCGGCCGTCCTCAGGTCAGCCGGCACGGGACGTGGGTCGCGGCGCTGCTTGCCTGCGGTCCCGAGGCCGTGCTGAGTCACCAGTCGGCCGCGGAGCTGCTGGGCATCCGGCGCGCCCGACCCGGTCCGATCCACGTGAGCGTCCCGGCGCACGTCCTGCGCCGCGTGCCCGGAGTCGAAGTGCACCGCCGCGCCGCGCTCCGGGTCGCCGCCCACGAGGGCATCCCGGCCACCTCACCAGCCGACACGCTCATCGACCTCGCCGTTGGCCTGGCACGGGCGGCTCTGGAGACCGCGATCAACGAGGCCGACAAGCACGACCTGATCGACCCCGAGACCCTGCGCGAGGTCCTCGCCGACACGGCACCGCGTCCCGGCGTTCGCGCGCTCCGGGATCTGCTCGATCGGGCGACCTTTCGCCTTACGGACTCTGAGCTCGAGCGCTACTTCCTTCCCGTCGTCCGCCGCGTCGGCCTATCCGTCCCCGAGACGGGCGCCGAGCTCGGCGGCTTCTCGGTCGACTTCTTCTGGCCCGGCCTCGGACTCGTAGTCGAGACGGACGGCTTGCGCTACCACCGCACACCCGACGCGCAGGCCAGGGACCGCCGGCGCGACCAGACTCACACGGCGGCGGGCCTCACGCCCGTCCGCTTCACGCGCGCATAGATCCGCTTCGAGGCCGACCACGTGGAAGCGATTCTGGCAACGGTCGCCCGGCGGCTGCGAGGCACGAGCTGCCGTCCTTCTTACCCAAGACGCGAACGGGCTCGGCCCGCGTCGTTCGCCACCTAGCGGGGTAGGACCCTTCTGCCCTGACCGCCGCCCCGCACATCGTCGTCTGGAGCGACTACATATGACCCTTCTGCTACGCCGCCCTGCCGCGGGCGGAGTGGCTGGCGCGCCGGTACGGCGCCCGGATCGAGTGGAGGACCTTCGATCTGCATCCGGAGTATCCGCCCGAGGGAATCTCCGCGGCCGAGCTCGACACCCGCTACGGCGGCTCGGCGTGGCGCGAGCGCCTGGCGAGCATGTTCGCCGCGGCCGGGCTTCCGCACCGCGCCACGCAGGAGCGCGTGCCCAACAGCCGCAAGGCGCTGCTGCTCTCCGAGCGCGCCCTCGAGCTCGGTCGCCTCGAGCCGCTGCACGAGAAGCTCTTCTCGGCCTACTGGCGCGACGGGCTCGACCTCGGCGACAACGCGACGCTGCTCGAGCTGGCCGCCGAGGCCGGTGTCGCGGCCGAGGAGGCGGAGCCGGCCCTCTCCGATCCCGCCCTGCTCGAGCGGCTCGAGGCCTCCACCCGCGAGGCGATCGAGCTGGGCGCCGGAGGCGTGCCCGCCTGGCTCGTCGACGACCGCCTCCTCGTGCCCGGCAACCAGCCCGAAGAGGTCTTCGCGCGCGTCATGGAGCGGCTCGGGCACTCACCCGTGTAGGCGGCGCGGGTCGCTCCGGCGCGTAGCCTGTCCGGCGTGATGCTCGTCCGGGTCCGCCTCTTCGCGATGCTCCGGGAGCGCGCCGGTCGCGGCGAGCTCGAGCTCGAGCTGCCCGACGGGGCCCGGGTGTGCGACGCGCTCGCGCAGCTCGAGCGCCTGGCCGAGGGCCTTCCCCTCGTGATGGCGGTCAACCGCGAGTACGCCGGCGAGGACGCCGTCCTGCGACCCGGCGACGAGCTCGCGCTGATCCCCCCCGTGAGCGGCGGGGCGCTCACGACCGAGCCCCACGCGCGCGTGCGCACCGAGCCGCTCTCCCTCGACTTCGTGCGCGGGCGGGTGAGCGACGCGCGCGCGGGTGCGGTCGTCTGCTTCGAGGGGGTCACCCGCGAGGTGCCGCGGCTCGAGTACGAGGCCTACGCCGAGATGGCCGAGCCGCGGATGGCGCGGATCCTCATCGAGGCGATCGCCCGTCACGGGCTGTGCGCCGCCGCGGCCGAGCACCGGGTCGGCGCGGTGGCGCTCGGCGAGCCCTCGGTGGTGGTCGCCGTGAGCGCTCCCCACCGCGGCGAGGCCTTCGCGGGCGCGCGCGAGGTGATCGATCGCATCAAGGCCGAGGCGCCGATCTGGAAGCAGGAGGTCTCCGAGGAGGGCGACGCGGCGTGGGTGAGCGGCAGCCGGCCCCCGACCTGAGCGCGCTGCCCTCGGTGGAGCGCCTGGCCGCGGTGCTCGACGCGCCCCACGCCGAGGCGGTGGCCGCGGCGCGCGGAGTCATCGCCCAGCGCCGGGCGCAGCTTCGCTCGGGCGCGGCACTACCGCTCGAGCCGGATCTGGTCGCGCTCGCCCGGGCTCGGCTCGAGGACGAGCGGCGCCCCTCGCTGCGCCGGGTGCTGAACGCCACCGGCGTGATCCTCCACACCAACCTCGGCCGCGCGCGCCTCGCCGAGGCCGCCCGCGACGCGGTGGCCCACGCGGCGGAGGGCTACGGCAACCTCGAGCTCGACCTGGCCTCGGGCGAGCGCTCCACGCGACAGCGCCACGTCGAAGGACTGCTGCGCGAGCTCACCGGCGCCGAGGCGGCGCTCGTGGTCAACAACTGCGCGGGGGCGACGCTGCTCGCCGCCGCGGCGCTGGCCGGCCCCGGGCGCGAGGTGGTGGTCTCCCGCGGACAGCTCGTGGAGATCGGGGGCAGCTTCCGGGTGCCCGAGGTGATCGCCGTCTCGGGCGCGCGGCTCGTCGAGGTGGGGACGACCAACCGCACGCGCCTGGCGGACTACGAGCAGGCGCTCGGGCCCGACACCGGCGCGATCCTCCGCGCCCACCCCTCGAACTTCCGCCAGCTCGGCTTCGTGGCCGACGTCGAGATCGAGGCGCTGTGCGGGCTCGCCGCGCCCGTCATCGACGACGTGGGCTCGGGCGTCCTCGCCGAGGGTCTCGCGGGCCTCGAGGAGGAGCCGCCCGTGCGCCGGTCGGTCGCCGCCGGAGCGGCCCTCGTGTGCTTCTCGGGGGACAAGCTGCTCGGAGGGCCGCAGGCCGGCCTGCTCGTGGGCCGCTCGGAGGCGGTCGCGTCCGCCTCCCGCCATCCCCTCGCTCGCGCCCTGCGGATCGACAAGCTCTCGCTCGCCGCGCTCGAGGCCACGCTGCGCCTCTACCGCGACCCGGCGCGTGGCCGGCGCGAGATTCCCGTCCTCGCCGCGCTCGCCGCCGACGAGCGCGAGCTCCTCGCGCGCGCCGAGCGGCTGAGCGCCGGCGTGCCCGGCGCTGAGGTGGTGCGCGCGACGGCCAAGGTCGGCGGCGGCGCGCTGCCGCTGCTCGAGCTCGAGGGTCCCGCCGTCGCGCTCGCCGCTCCCGACCCCGAGGGCCTGGCTCATGCCCTGCGCGCCGGCGAGCCGCCGCTCGTCGGGCGGATCCGCGAGGGGCGTCTGCTGCTCGACCCCCGCACGCTCACCGACGCCGAGGCCGATCTGGCCGCCGCGGCGGCACGGCGGGCGCTCGGCGCCGAGCCCGGTGCGGCATGAGCAACCCGCTCACCCTCGGCACCGCGGGCCACATCGACCACGGCAAGACCGCGCTCGTGGCCGCGCTCACCGGCACGAACACCGACCGCCTGCCCGAGGAGCATCGCCGCGGCGTCTCCATCGTGCTCGGCTACGCGCAGCTCACGCTGCCCTCGGGCCGGACGGTCTCCGTGGTCGACGTCCCGGGCCACGAGCGCTTCGTGCGCACGATGGTCGCCGGGGCGACCGGGATCGACTTCTTCCTCCTTGCGGTCGCCGCCGACGACGGCGTCATGCCCCAGACGCGCGAGCATCTCGCGGTGCTGCGCGGCCTCGGCGTGCAGCGGGGCGTGGTGGCACTGACCAAGGCCGACCTGGCCGATCCCGAGTCGGCCCGCGCGGAGATCGCCGCGCGGCTGCCCGGCGCGGAGACCGTCGCGGTCTCGGCGCGCACGGGCGCCGGCCTTCCGGAGCTGCGGGCGGCGCTCGAGCGCGCCGCGGCGCGCGGCCCGGCCGAGCGGCCGCGCGACTCCGACGCGCCCGCCCGCCTGCACGTCGATCGCGTCTTCTCGATCCGCGGCGCGGGGACGGTGGTCACCGGCACGCTGTGGTCGGGCGCGGTCGCGCGCGGCGACGAGCTGCGGGTGCTCCCCGGCGACCGGCGGGCGCGCGTGCGCGCGGTGCAGGTGCACGACGAGCCGGTGGAGCTTGCCCAGGCCGGCCAGCGCGTCGCGCTCAACCTCGCCGGCCTCGAGCGCAGCGCGGTGGCACGGGGAGACCTCCTCGCCGCCGCCGCCGCGGGTGTGGCGCCGACCCACATCCTCGACGTCGCCCTCGAGCTCGCCGGAGACGGCGCCGGCCTCGAGCACGGCGAGCGGGTGCAGGTGCACCACGGCACGCGGGAGGCGCCGGGGCGCGCGGCGGAGCTCGGCGGGCGCTTCTGGCAGCTCCGGCTCGAGCGCCCGGTGCTCTGCCTGGCCGGCGACCGACTCGTCGTGCGCCGGATCGCTCCTCCCGAGACCCTGGGGGGAGGAGTGGTGCTCGACCCGCGGGCGCGCCGGCACGGCGCCGGACGCGACGTGCTCGCGCGCCTGGCGCGCCTCGAGCGCGGCGAGCCCGAGCCGCCGCCGCCCATGACGCCGAGCGCGCCAACCCCCGCCGCCGCCGTCCCCGCCGCGGCGCCCCCCCTGACCCCCGCCGCTCTCGCGCTCGAGGAGCGCCTGCACGCCGCCGGGCACGAGCCGCCGCTCGACTCCGAGCTGCCGGCGCCCGAGCTCGCCGCCCTGCGCGCCGCCGGGCGCGCGGTGCGGGTCGGGGCGCAGCTCCACTTCCACCCCGAGCCGCTGGCCCGCGCGCGGGAGCGCGTGGTCGCGTTGGCTGAGGCCCGGGGCGAGGTCACCCTGGCCGAGGTCCGCGACGAGCTCGGAACCTCGCGCAAGTTCGCCCAGGCGCTGCTCGAGCACCTCGACGCCGAGAAGGTGACGCTCCGCCGCGGCGAGGCCCGCGTGCTGCGCCGCCGCTCGGGAGCTAGCGCGCCGCCGCCCGCTGCGCCTTGAGCTCGATCAGAGCGCGGTCGGCGCTGGCCACGAGCTCGGCGGCGCTCGTGCGCTCCTCGAGCTGCGCGACCGCGCAGGTCATGTTCAGCGGCTGCCCGTCGGCGTTCTGACAGTCGTCGGCCACCGCCGTGGTGAAGCGCTGCACCACCGCTTCGCTCTCGACGGCGTCCGCGCCCGGGAGCACGACGGCGAACTCGTCGCCTCCCCAGCGAAAGCACTGATCCTCGGCGCGGGCGTGGCTCGTCATCGCCTCGGCCACCGAGCGCAGGCACGCGTCGCCGTGCGCGTGGCCCAAGCGGTCGTTGACCTGCTTGAAGCCGTCGAGGTCGGCGATCATCACGCTGAGCGGCGCGTGAGCGCGTCGCGCCCGGGCGATCTCCACCCCGAGCACCTCCTCGAACGCGCGCCGGTTGCCGAGGCTGGTGAGGGTGTCCTCCCGGGCCATGAGCTCCGCACGCTCCTGCGCTCGGCGCAGTGCGCCGCGCTGGGCGCGTAGGACGCCGAGCAGCACTCGCGTGGCGGCGACGAGCGCGATGAACATGAGGACCTGGGTGACGATGTCGACCGCCTCCTCGCGGTTCCAGCCGTGGTAGAGGAGCGGCGCGCACACCGCGAGCACGGCGACGGGCAGGAAGATCCGCAGGCTGCGGCCGGTGTACACCCCCGCGGCGAAGACCACCGGAAGCGCGTAGAGCCAGTGGTAGGGAGAGGTGCGTCCGCCGGCCAGCCACTCGAGCAGCACGATCGCCCCGAGCCCCAGGTAGGCGCTCACCCGCAGCTCGCGCAGCGAGACCATCCGCCGCCGGTCGAGCCGTCGCCACACGATGAGCACGGAGGCGAGCAGCAGCGCGACGGCCACGAGCCAGCCTGCGTCGCCGAACGCACGCGTGGGCGGCGAGAGGGGCACGAGGATCACCGCGGAGAGCGTGCCGCCGGCCCACAGCACCGCGCCCATGAGCCGCGCGGTGCCGACGTCGACGTCGTGGGCGCGCAGCCCGCGCATGACTCGCACCGCGGCCAGCGCGCGCGTCAGCGTCTCCGACTCCTCCCCGGCCATACGCGCATTGTGGCCTCTGGTCGCGCGCCGTGCATCACCTGAGGCGGCCGGGGGGCACCGGAACGGGAGATACAGTCCCGCGCCATGCCCACCTCACTCGTGACCGGCGGCGCCGGCTTCCTCGGATCGCACCTGTGCGACGAGCTCCTCTCACGCGGCCACCGCGTCATCTGCGTGGACAACCTGGAGACCGGCTCGCTGGCCAACATCGAGCACATCCGGGCGCCGGAGTTCCGCTACCTCGGGCTCGACATCATCCAGCCGTACTTCGTCGAGGAGCCGGTCGACTTCGTCTACCACCTCGCCTCCCCGGCCTCGCCGATCGACTACCTGCGCCTTCCCCTCCACACGCTCAAGGTCGGATCACACGGCACCCACCACACCCTCGGCCTGGCCAAGGCCAAGCGCGCCCGCTTCCTCATCGCCTCCACGAGCGAGGTCTACGGCGATCCGAAGGTGCACCCGCAGCCCGAGACCTACTGGGGTCACGTCAACTCGGTCGGTCCCCGCGGGGTCTACGACGAGGCCAAGCGCTACGCCGAGGCGCTGACGATGGCCTACCACCGCCAGCAGGGGGTGAACACCGCGATCATGCGGATCTTCAACACCTACGGCCCGAAGATGAGGCCGCACGACGGCCGCGCGATCCCCACCTTCATGCGCCAGGCCCTGCAGGACAGGCCGATCACGGTCTTCGGGGACGGGTCCCAGACCCGCTCCTTCTGCTACGTCTCCGACCTGATCCGGGGGATGATCGCCCTCTCGGAGTCGGGTCACCATCATCCGGTCAACATCGGCAATCCCGACGAGTTCACGCTGCTCGAGCTCGCCGAGGCGGTGATCGAGCTCACGGGCTCGAAGTCGGAGCTCGTGCACGAGGCGCTGCCGACCGACGATCCGCAGGTGCGCCAGCCCGACATCACGCTCGCGCGCAAGCTCCTGGACTGGCAACCCGAGGTCTCGCTGCGCGAGGGGCTCGCGCGTACGCTCGAGCTCTCGGGCCGCGAGGCGCTGATCGGCGCGGGCGCGCGCTAGAGGGGCTCGCGTCGCGTACCGCGGGCGCTACTTCGGCGCCCCGCTACCGTTCTGGCTAAGGGGAAGAGCCGTGACACCGGGCGCCGTGAAGATAGATGAGCTAGATCCGACGCGGGGCGCCGACCCCGTGCCCACCGACGCCTGGCTTCGGTCGGGGGTGGCTGCGCGCGACGTGCGCTCCAAGCGCCCGCCGCTCCTCTCCTTCCTCCTGCGGATGGAGACCATGCTGCGCGCCGCGCGCGTCGGCTCGCTGCTGCTCCTCGACTACGCCGGACTCTACGCGGGCATCTTCACAGCGCAGCTCATCAAGGTCGAGGTGCTCGGCACGGGCGGCGCGCGCGAGGCGGCGCACCAAGCCGGCGGCCTCGTCGGGTTCGCCTACCTGCTCACCGTGCTGCTCTTCGCGCGCTCGGACCTCTACGCCGAGCGGCGGGTGCGCTCGGGCGTGACCAAGGTCGCCTCCTCGCTCTTCCAGGTCACCGTCGTCTCGCTCGTCTTCGCGCTGACCACGGGTCGGCACTTCGCGAGCTACTACCAGTTCTACGGGTCCCTGTTCTTCGCGGTGCTCTACGTCGCCGCGCTGCGGTCCCTGCACGTGCGCCTCACCGGCGCCGTGCTCCGCCGCGCCGGCTACCGCCGGCGGGCGCTCCTGATCGGCTCGAGCCAGCAGGTCGAGCACGTCAGCCGGGGCTTGAGCGACGTCACGGGCGCGCCGATCGAGCCCGTGGGCTGCATCTCGCTCACCCCGCGTCGCGACAACGGCCTGAAGACGATCGGCACGCTCGACGACGTCCCCGAGATCCTCGGCTCCCACCGGGTGCAGGAAGTGATCATCGCCGACCCGGAATTTCCCCAGGAGCAGGCGGTGATGCTCGTCGACCACTGCCATCAGCGCGGAGTCACCGTCCACGTCGCCCCCTCCACCACGGAGATCCTCATCCGCCGCGCGGAGTTCGTTCCCGGGCAGTCTGTCCCGCTCTTCACGCTCAAGCCGCCGGTGTTCGAGGGGCTCGACTTCGTCCTCAAGCGGACGTTCGACCTCGTCGTCTCCTCGGTGCTCCTCGTGGTGCTCAGCCCCCTCCTGGCGCTGCTGGCCGCCGCCGTCAAGCTCTCCTCGAGGGGCTCGCTGCTCTTCCCCTCCATCCGGCCGGGAATCGGGGGGCGTCCGTTCGCGTGCCTGAAGTTCCGCACGATGCGCTCCGACGCCGAGCAGGTGCAGGCCGACCTCGAGTCGCTCAACGAGGCCTCGGGCCCGCTGTTCAAGATCCGCCAGGACCCGCGGCTCACGCCGGTCGGTCGCTTTCTGCGCCGCTTCTCGCTCGACGAGTTGCCCCAGCTCTGGAACGTCTTGCGGGGAGAGATGTCGCTCGTGGGTCCCCGCCCGCTCCCCCTGCGCGACTTCGAGCAGCTCGAGGACTGGCACAAGAAGCGCTACCTCGTTCTTCCCGGCGTGACCGGCCTGTGGCAGGTCTCGGGTCGCGCCGAGCTCGACTTCGACGACCTCGTCCGCCTCGACTTCCTTTACCTCGAGCGGTGGTCGATCTTCCTCGACCTGGCGATCCTGGCCAAGACCGTGCCCGCGGTGCTCACGCGGCGCGGCGCCTATTGAGCCGGCTGCGCGAGCGAGCGTGCGGGCGTTCTACGAGGAGCTGTGGGCGCGCCTGCCCGCAGAGCTCGATCCCCCCGCGCTCGCGGCGCGGCGCGCGTTCCTGCTCACCCACGTGCGCCCGGGAGAGCGGGTGTTCGACCTCGGCTGCGGGGAGGGGCACTTCGCGGCGGCGGCGGCCGAGGCGGGCGCCGAGGTCGTCGGGGTCGACGTCGCCCAGGCGGCGCTGGAGCGCGCCCGCGCCGCCTATCCCTCGCTCGAGCTGCGCCTGGCGCCCGAGGATGGACCCCTGCCGCTCGAGGACTCCTCGGTGGATCTGGTGTGGGCCTCGGAGGTGCTCGAACACGTCGCCGACACCGCGCGCCTTCTCTCCGAGGCGCGCCGGGTGCTCCGCTCCGGCGGCGCGCTGCTCGTGACCACGCCGGCGCGCGGGCGGGGACGACTGCTCCTCTCCGGTCCGCCCGACCCCCTCGGCGACGAGCTGCACCTCTACACGCGCCGCTCGCTCGCCGCCACGCTGGCGGGCTTCGGGTTCGAGGAGGTGCGCGTGGGGTGCCTCGGCCGGGCGACGCTCACCGCGGTGGCGCGGCGGGCGGGGTGCCGCGCCGGACGGTAGGCGTCGGCCGCGCTCGCCGCGGCCACGAGAAGGCGGGTTGTGCTCGCTAGGGCGACCGAAAACCGCCTCATCCCCCTCGAGGGGGCGAGAACCGCGGCTCTCGCGCCTACCGGTCGTCGATGGCCAGCGCGCGGGAACCCGACCGGGAGCTGTGGCGCGTGGCCGCGCGTCAGCACGGGGTCGTCTCGCGGGCGCAGCTCGAGCGTGTCGGTCTGACGCGTTCGGCGGTGGCCCATCGCCTGCGCACCGGGCGTCTCTGGCGCCTGCACCGGGGCGTCTACGCCGTCGGGCGCCCCGATCTTTCCAGCGAGGGACGCTGGATCGCCGCGGTCTTGGCGTGCGGACCGTCTGCCGTGCTCAGCCACGGCAGCGCCGCCGCACTGTGGGATCTCCGCGCGGAGCGCTCCGGCTCAAACCATCACGTCTCCGTGCCGTCGCAGTCGGGTCGGTCACCGTCGCGTGGAAGACGACCGCATGCGATCGTGACGCACCGGTGCGCGACTCTGGGCGCCGGCGACGTCACCCGTCGTCGAGGCGTGCCGGTGACGACGCTCGCCCGGACGATCCTGGACGTCGCTCCGGGCCTAGGGGACCGTGCCTTGAGGTCCGTGCTCAGGGAGGCCGAGTATCGGCACCGCCTCGATCTCGGCATCCTGCGCCGCTCGCTCGACGGGGCCGGCAGCTCGAGCAAGCATGGACGGTTGCGCCGCGCACTCGACGTCTGGACTCCGGGGATCGGCAAGACCGAGAGCGAGCTCGAAGCGGAGTTCCTCGCGCTCTGCGCGCGCACGAGGCTTCCCCTGCCCGAGGTCCAGCAGCGCATCGGGCGCTATCGCGCCGACTTCGTCTGGCCGGACCGCGCGCTCGTCGTTGAGACCGATGGATACGAGGCGCACCAGGGGCGCGTCGCGTTCAGCGACGACCGCGCCAAGGACCGCGCGCTGCGAGCCGCCGGCTACGCGGTCCTGCGCTTCACCTGGGGTGAGGTGGTCGGCGCTCCCGACGCGGTCGTCCGGGAGCTGCGGGCGGCGCTCAAGCAGCGCCGCCGCGAGCCCGACGAGCGAGGAGGAGGCGGATCCGGCTCGCTCCAGCGTGCATAAACCGCCTCGTCCTCGGACCCGCGCAGGGCGGGGAGCGGGGGGTTAGCCGCCGAGCAGCCTCAGGTCCGCGTCGACCATCATCCGGATGAGCTGCTCGAAGCTCGTCTTCGGCTCCCAGCCGAGCTGGCGCTTGGCCTTGGTGGCGTCGCCGACGAGCAGGTCG
>JAABUZ0100009429.1_pt1 | contig 11177 bp, 6 predicted proteins | sample 5562091 | NCBI WGS metagenome assembly JAABUZ01 (sample SAMN12813069, study PRJNA571459) | rock metagenome | isolation source: Antarctica rocks | place: Antarctica: Victoria Land, Linnaeus Terrace sud | collected 2015-12-21
GGGGGGGGGGGCGGGGGCGGGCCCCCCCCGGCGGGGGGGGCGCCCCCCCCCCCGCGCCGGTCGTCGGTAGAGGGGGCTATGCGGTATGCTGTCGCTAGCGGAGCAGGCGCGTGCAAGGGCAGGGATCCGCCGCCGGCGGTCCGACCTTCTGCGCAGCCTCATTGTTTTTCTCGGGCCGGCCTTGCTGATCATCGCGGCCATCTACGTCTTCCCGATAGGCGACGTTGTCCGCCTTAGCCTGTTCCATCGTAGCCTGTTCGGCGGCGTCGACCACTTCGTCGGCCTGGACAACTTCGTCGCGGTGGTACAGGACCCGGAGTTCGCCAACGACCTCGTCCTGACGGTCATCTGGACGGTCGGCACCGTCGTGCTCGAGATCACCCTGGGCCTGCTGGCCGCCCTCATCCTCATGGAGCGGCACATCGTCAACCGCGTCATCCGTCCCCTGGTGCTGATGCCATGGGTGCTCTCCGGCATCGTCGTGGCCACCCTGTGGCGGTGGCTGCTCGGGGGCGACAACGCCCCGATCAACGAGATCCTGTCCGTCGTCCACCTCGGCCCCTACGGATGGCTGGCCCAGCCAGGCTGGGCCATGGCGTCGGTCATTATCGCCAACGTGTGGAAGAGCATTCCTTTCGTGACCGTGATGTACCTGGCCGGCCTGAGCGCGATCCCCGTCGATCTGTACGAGGCCGCGGCGCTCGACGGCGCTAACGGCTGGCAGCGATTCTGGACGATTACGCTCCCGTCACTGCGCTCCGTGTCGTCGGTGCTGGTGCTCCTGGCCACGATTTGGACGGTCACCTTCTTCGACATCGTGTACGCGATGACGGGAGGCGGCCCGGCGCAGTCGACGGAGATCCTCCCCCTACTCGTGTACAAGGACACCTTCCAGAACTTCGATTTCGGCGCCGGCTCGGCCGTGGCCATCCTGCTCGCGCTCATCAACGCCGTCTTCATGGCGATCTACGCCGTCACCTTCGAGCGGCGGCAAGCCACCACCTAAAGAGAGGTCGCCATGGACATCGTGACGCGGGACCGGAGTGTCCCGAGGCAGCCCCACACCTCCGCTGTCCGCCGGACGCGCCGCGTGCGGCGCCTGGCTGCCCGCAGCGGCCGCTACTTGGCCAGTCTCATGGTGGCTGTGGTTCTGCTTGGCCCCATCCTCTGGATCGTGCTCACCACGTTCGAGCCGACGGCCCAAATCGCCGCCCACACGCTGACCATCGACCCAGGCGCGCTCACCCTGGACAACTACCGCCAGGCGCTCCAGGGTGTGCCGGGCTTCGGGCAGGTCGACGTGATCGGCGGACTGGAGCGCAGCTTCCTGGCCGCCGTGATCTCGTCGCTGATCTCCCTCAATGTGGCGGCCCTGGCCGCCTACGCGCTGGCCCGCTTCGCCTTCCGTGGCCGCTCCGTCGTGAGCGTCGTCGTCCTATCCACGCAGGTGGTGCCGGCGATCCTGCTGGTCGTGCCCCTGTTCTCGCTGCTGCAGGCCGTGGGCCTGACCAACACGCTTGGCGGTCTGCTGCTGGTGTACACCGCCCTCACGCTGCCCTTCAGCATCATCCTGCTGCGCGGCTACTTTGCTGGGTTGCCGCGCGAGATCGAGGAGGCGGGATTCATCGACGGCTGCGGTCCCCTCGGTCTGCTGTTCCGCATCGTCTACCCGCTGGCCCTCCCAGCCTTCGTTGCCGTCTTTATCTACGATTTCTTGAGCGTCTGGAACGAGTTCCTCTTCGCCTTCATCCTGTCCAGCACCTACCAGACGCTGACCGTCACCCTCTACGGGTTCTCCACCCAGGGCACGGTCATTTGGGGGCCGCTGCTCGCGGCCGCGACGCTGGCGACGATCCCGGCCCTGCTGATCTTCTTCCCGCTGCAGCGTTTCCTGGTGCGCGGCCTGACGGCCGGGGGAGTCAAATAGAGCACCTATAGAGCACATAGGGATATAGGGATGTCAACGAGAGACGAATCGAACGTCGGAGTGAGGAAGAGGAAAGGGAAAGATCGTGGCAGACGTCAACGGGACAACGCTTAAGTGGGGTATCATCGGCGCGGGGACGCCGCAACCGGCGGGGCATAGCATCGCCCACGCCTTCGCGCGCGGGGTCCTGGCCTCGGACACCGGGGGGTTGCTGGCCATCGGCAGCCGCAGCCGGGCAAAGGCCGAGCAGTTCGGCGATACCTTCGGCGTGCCGCGGCGCTACGACTCCTACGCGGCGCTGCTGGACGACCCAGAGGTGCAGGCCATCTACATCGCCCTGCCGAACCACCTGCACAAGGAGTGGGCCATCAAGTGCGCTGCGGCAGGCAAGCACATCCTGTGCGAGAAGCCCTTGGCCTTGAATCGCGCCGAGGCCATGGAAGTCCTCGCAGCCGCGCGGCGGCACGATGTCTTCCTGATGGAAGCCTTCATGTATCGCTGCCACCCGCAAACGGCGCGCCTCAAGGCGCTCGTCGAGGGAGGAGTGATCGGGGAGGTGCAGTTGATCGAGGCTGCCTTCAGCTACGACCTGGGACCGCACCCCGAGAATGTCCGTCTCTCCAACCCTATGGGTGGCGGCGGCATCATGGACGTGGGCTGCTACGCCGTGTCAATGGCCCGTCTCATCAACGGCGCGGAACCCGTGACCGTCACGGGAGTGGCCCGAGTCGGGGCGCGGAGTCACGTGGACGAGGTGGCTGCGGCTACCTTGCTCTTCCCGAACGGAGTCGTGGCCAGCGTGGCCGGTGGCCTCGGCGTTGATGTGGACACGACGGTGCATATCTGGGGCGCGGCCGGGAGCATCCACGTGCCGAACCCGTGGAAGCCGGTCGCCGGTGAGAACCGTATCCGTCTCCAGCGTAAGGGCGGCGCGGTGGAGGAGATCGTTATCGAGGGCGGAAACGACCTGTACGCCCTGGAAGCGGACACCGTAGCACGCCATCTCGCGGCCCGGCAGGCTCCTCAGGTGACCTGGGACGACAGCCTGGGTAACATGGCGGTGCTTGATGCGTGGCGGCAGGCGGCGGGGGTCGTCTTCGAGCCTGAGCGCCCCAAGGCACTGCGCGGACCCGCCCCAGCGCGGCAAGCTGACGCTCCGATGACGTACGGGTCCATCCCGGGGGTGGACATGCCCATCTCCCGGCTCCTCATGGGCACGGCCAGCTTCACGCCGCGTGATCTGCCCGTCGTGTGCGCCCTGCTCGACCACTTCGCCGCGCTAGGCGGCAACGCCATCGACACCGCGCACCAGTACGGGCGCGGCGCCTCGGAGCGCGCCATCGGACAGTGGATGGCGCTGCGCGGCAATCGCGCGGACATGGTCATCGTCTCGAAGTGCTGTCGTGAGGAGGTGTTGGGGCGTGGGCTGCGCGTCACCCCCGCCGCCATCACGTCCGACCTGACGGACAGCCTGGAACGGCTGGGGACCGACTACATCGACATCTATATGCTGCACACAGACGACCCAACGCAGCCAGTCGGCCCGATCGTGGAATGCCTCAACGCGCACTACCGCACGGGGCGCATCCGCGCCTTCGGCGGGTCCAACTGGTCGCCCGACCGCCTGGACGCGGCCAACGCCTACGCACGGGAGCGCGGCCTCGTGCCGTTCGCCGTGGGCAGCCCCAACTTCAGCCTGGGTGTGTGGAACCAGGGCGAACCGCCCTGGCCTGGCTGTTTGTCGGCGTCCGATGATGGCCGGGACTGGTATGTCCGCCACGCCTCCCCGCTGATCTCCTGGTCGTCGCAGGCCCAGGGGTTCTTCACCGGCCGCTACGCGCCCGATGACCGGTCAGATGAGGAGATAACGCGCGTCTGGTACAACGTAGAGAACTTCGCACGGCTGGGGCGCGCCCGTGAGCTGGGACGGCGTCACGGTGTCTCGGCCAACGCGATCGCCCTGGCTTACGTCCTGTGCCAGCCGTTTCCGACCTTCGCCATTATCGGGCCGCGCCGCTTGGACGAGATGGACTCCTCAGCCACGGCACTGGCGGTGCGCCTGACGCCGGAGGATCTGGAGTGGCTCAGTAGGGGCATCGAGAACCTGGCTCCCTTGCGCGCGTGAGGGCCGGCATGGAGGCGAAGGGGAATAGCGTCACCGTTGCGGATATAGGGAGAACAGGACAAACCGGAGGCTGATCCATCGTGTGGTACTGACGTGGCCCTAACCGAGGCCGTTCGCCGAGCATGATCACACGAGCAAGGCGCGTGCTCACTCGACGTGCCTGATGTCCGCCCTTGTTTTGTCCTGTTCTCTCAGGCTGGTCCCGCAACTGCCGTCATGCATCGGTGTTCTGGCCGAGAAGCCCATCGTGCGACCCGTTAGTCTCCGTGCCGTATCACTCATACTCTGTCCTGGCCGACAAGTCTATCTGCAGGGAGAGCCGTCGTAGATGCCTTGCCGAGATGGTTGTTAGAAGGCAGAGCGTGCGGCATGGTGTCTCCTTACTGGGCGCGTGGTGCGACGACATCACGCTCTCAGGCTACCCCGGCCGCACGCTCATTTCTTGGCCCGAATTTTAATAAGACAGGGCCGTATGCAATACGCCCCTGCCGCCAGTCCGGCTATCCTGCCCCGCGAACTACATGGTCTTGCCCCGCCGTTACGCCCCATGGTTGTAATGTCAGGTCCAGGAGCTAGTAAATGAACGCGGCTGAGGCGCCACGAGCGCAACGAAAGGACGAGGATGCGACGACAGCTTGATCTTGGCGGCGTCTGGCAAGCAGCCCATACCGAGGGGATGCACGGCACGCTGGCGTCCCTGGGCGATTGGGATACTGACGAGGGACGCTACAGACCCATGCCCGTACCCGGTGAGATACACCAGGTTTTGCAGGAGCAGGGCACGCTGCCGGATGTCAACGTGGGCTTGAATACCCTGGCCGCTCGCTGGGTCGAGGAGCAGTGGTGGCTCTATCGGCGCGTCTTCGAGCTGGACGAGGCGGATCTCGGCCTTCCCGCCTGGTTGGTGTTCGAGGGGCTCGACTACCAGGCGATCATCTACCTGAACGGCGAGGAGGTCGGTCGTCACGCCAACGCGCACCGGCCCTGTCGCCTGGAGGTCACCGGCAAGCTGCGCGCGGGGCGCAATCTGATCGCGGTGGCGGTGGAGAGCGGCCTGGCCTACGTTGCTGACCGCCCCGGAGTCGACTATACCCCGGAGTTGTTCACGTACCTGACGAAGCGGCATTGGCTGCGCAAGGGACAGTACCAAACCGGGTGGGACTGGCATCCTCGCCTGCTCAACGTCGGCATCACCAGCCCTGTGCGCCTGGAGATCGCCGACGAGCCCCGGCTCGACACAGTGACCGTCCTGTCCGTCCTGACAGACGACCTCGCGCGCGCCACGATCGAGGTCCGCGCGTTCCCGCATAATCCGGGTCCAGCGACCGATTGCGCGGTGTTGGTACGCATCGTCGAGACTGGCGCCGAGTCTCGGATTCCCGTCGTGCTTGCCCCCGGAGAGAATCGCGTCGTCACCACCATGGAGGTTGTCGACCCGCGGTTGTGGTGGCCGCGGGGACACGGGGCACAGGCGCTGTATACGGTTGAGGTGGCGCTGGAGCGCGACGGCGCCGTCCTGGATCGCCAGACGCGACGCACAGGTATCCGGCGCGTGCGTCTCATGCAGGACCCGCATCCGGTCGCCGGCCGCTACTGCGTCGTCGAGGTGAATGGTCGGCCGATCTTTTGCAAGGGCGGCAATTGGGTGCCGCCAGACATGATCCCCAGCCGGGTGACCGGCGACCGGTTGGCCGCGTTGGTCGACCTGGCGTGCGCGGCCAACTTCAACCTCCTGCGCATCTGGGGCGGGGGGACCTACGCCGGGCACGACCTGCTCGATCGCTGCGACGCGGCCGGGCTGCTGGTCTGGCATGATTTCCCCTTCGCCTGCACGCGCTATCCGAGCGACGACCCGGCCTTCCTGGTGTAAGGCGTCACGTTCGATGGGCCGTTCGTCAAGATAGGTGGGCCAACATTGTCACGCTCGGTGGGCCATCCCCCCAGCCGCCCCTTCCAGGGCTGCGCGCTGCATCGCTTAAGGTGAAAATACCGATGGAATACATCGTGGGAGAGAGGACGACGCGCACCCGACACGCGGATCGGCCCACCTATCTTGACGAAAAGCGCGGATTGGCCCCCCTATCTTGACGAAAGTGGCCCACTGAGCACGATGGAACGCTCCCATCCAGGCGTGCGCCCCGCCCATTTATCCTGAAAACTTACAAGGGGCCATAAACGTAGGACGACGCTTGAGATCGAGCCTCCTGTAGCCACTATCCTGGAGCAAATCGTAGGGGGTGAGCAGCGTGTGTTCTGAGTTCTGACATATCCCTCGACGGCTTTGCGCACGACGCGCCGGGTGAACATGGCATCCCGGCGTCAGAAGGGGGGCTGGGCACGGAAGGAATGGTGACCGGCGTGACAGTAGTGGACACTGACGCGCACGGCCACCAAGGGGGGCTAGTCCAGGTCGATGTCGACGGCGGTGCGCTGGGCGCTGTCGGGGCGGCCAGCATCCTGGCCGCCCCGATCACAGGGGGCTGTGGTGAGCAGAAACACGACCTCGCGGACCTGACAGGATGTGTCATTGAGGGACAGATAGGTCTGGGTCATACCTCAATATCGCGCCTGAAGCGGGGGCCGCCAACGTCAAGTACGCACTCTCCAAAGGTCACAGTTCCTGCGCCGATCCGCACAAACAGTGTCTGTGGCGGCGGCCGTGGTGGGGACGGGTGCAGAGCGTTTTCACGCTCAAAAAGAGGGAGATGAGGGCGCGGAGAGGGGCGTCGTGCAAGATGGCGCAGGAACTTTGACGCCTTACAACAGCGACACTTGCATCAGATGCTCACATCGACCTTACGAATCGATGTGATTGGCCGTGCTCATTATGCGGCAGTTGTCACGAAATGTTGAAGCGTCAGATAGATCAAATAACGAAGTGTCACTGTAGTATGAGACTATCGGACGAGCCAACAATGTCATCCGGCGACCCGACTAGAAGTGGCGACGCCTGGGACCCCTCCACAGGGGTCCCAGGCGTCGCGCATGAACTGTCCGTGTTGGCCGTGGCGGCGCGGCCTATGTTCCCGTTCCGACCGCGACCCCGAACAGCGTGTGGGGCCGCGGGTGCGCCGCGGCCACCGTGACGGGGCGCGCCGGGCGTGGGTGCGGGTGATAGGTGATCCGCAGCACGCGTCGCGCCGTAGCACCGTGCCCCTGCGTCGTCACGCGGAGAAGGCCACGCCGCGCCAGCTTCCCGGCGTTTGTCGGTGATGCGTCCCCGCGCGGCAGCGTGATCGCCAGCGTCACCGCCCCCCCCGTGGCGTGGGGCGCGCTCACGCTGCGCACCCGGCCGCGCACCTGGAAGGTCATGATCGTCTTGAACAGGCCGCAGGGCTCCTGGGCCGCGACCTGCGTCACGACCGTGCCCGGCCGCGCGTCCCCTGGGATGGCGAAGGTCAGCAGGGCCAGGCCGGACGCCTCGACGCGGAAGGCGTAACGGTAGCCGCCGGAGACGCGCGTGCCCGTGAGGTCGCGCCCGAAGCCGTCGCCCGCCAGGCTGCTGTCCGTGTAGAGCGTCGCCTGGGCCGGGTACGTGGCCCGGACGGTAAGCGTGATGGCGGAGCCGGGCGCGGCATCCACGAGCAGGGCCTGATTGCCGCCGCGCGGGACAGTGTCAAAGGCAGGCAGCGCGAAGAGTTGGCACACCGGCAGAGCCGTCGCCGTGTTGGTCGCCGTGTTCGTGGCCGTGTTCGTGGCCGTGCCGGTCGGGGTAGTGGTCGCTGTGTCGGCCGGCATGCTCGTCCCTCTCGGAGTTGCCGTCGGCATGCTCGTATCCGTCGCGGTCGGCACGCTCATACTGGTACCCGTCGCGCTCGGCGTGCCCGTTGCCGTAGCCGTTGGTGAGCCTGTCGCGGTTCCCGTGGACGACGCGGTCGGCGCGACGGTCTGCGTCCCGCTAACGGTCATCGTGGGCGCGACGGTCTGCGTCCCGCTGACGGTCATCGTGGCCGTTGCGGTGCCCGTCGAGGTCGGTGTGGCCGTTCCTGTCTCGTTCCCGACAATCGACATCGTCTCGGACGACAGGTAGAGGTGCGCCGCCCACGAGACGGGATCGCGCGCGAAGTGCCGCTGCAGCGCGTGGTCGTTCAGCGCGTTGTCCAGGGCGGCCATGATCATGGACTGGTCGAGCACCAGATCGCGGTGGCCGACCTGTCCGGCCGGCACGGTGTACGTTGGGTTGTTGTTATAGCTGAACGCCTGGGGCGCCACGGCATCGTAGAAGCCGCCGTCCGCCCTGTAGATGTCAGGATAGAGTGTGCGCAAGGCCTGGATGTTGGCGTAGGCTTGTTGCGGCAGGACGTCGAGGGCGATGAAGGATGCATGTGGTGTCACCGTGGTTTCGCTGGCGGCGCCGTAGGCCTGCGACAGGCCCTGCTTCGCGGCGTACGGCCAGACCAGCCCGTCCACGCCATAGTTGCCGTAATTCCCCGTGTCGTCCGGTGTGCTGGACGGGGACATGCCCCAGACCGGGTACTGCAATTGCTCGGTCGTGTACTTCACCTGCACCTGCGCCCAGCGCAAGTCGTTCAGACCAAAACTTTGCGGCCCCCAGGCGGTTTCGGGCACCACCAGGTTGGGCATCAGGCCCTCGAACATCCCGCCCGCGAACGTCGGGACAAAGGTCAGATCGGTCCCGGGATAGGTGTAATGCCCTTCCCAGACATTGAACGGCTTGCCCGATTGCGGATCGTTGTACACCTGCCAGTAGCCCGGGACGGGCCACTGCCCCTGCCAGGAGAAGTCGGGGTCGTCCGCGCATTGCTTGGGCGGCAGCACCCGCCAACTGCGCCACCACACATCGCCGGGCATCTGGCGCAGCCCCATCCCGATATAGGCCGAGATGCGCGGGTCGCTGTACAGAGCGCCGTTATGGTAGTAGTGTTTCCAGTTGTCGCCCTGGTCGACGGGCAGGCCGACATAGTAGCCGCCGAACATCTGTCCCGTCGGTTGGTTCCCCGTGATGGCTGTATTGACGTTACACGGCGTCTGCGGGCGATTGTCGTAGAAGAGCCCGAAGTTCAGCGCCCCCAGGAGACCGTCCGCCAGGTAGCGCAACTCGGGCATGGCACTACGGACGATCACCAGACCCGACGCGTACCAGCCGTTGTCGACGTTGGAGATGAAGTAACAGTTGTCGAACGTCGGCGTCGGCTCCGTCGAGCAGTCCGCCTGGCCGGGGTTGAGGATGACGTCGCCCGTCGTGGTGTCGTACCACTGGTACAGGAACCCATTGTCCCTCTTCAAGTGGCTGACCTCGGTTAAGGTGGCCGCGATCTCGGATCTCGCCTCATCGCGGCTGATCAGGCCGAGATCGTTGGCGGCCACCACGGCCCAGAGGTACACCCCGATGTTGGCGGCCGAGGTGTAGGCGCCGCGCACCGTCACCTGATTGTTGGTGTACCCGAGGTTGTCGAGCGGCAGGTGGGTGTGCGGGTCGACGTCGTCCTGGTAGAACCTCCAGGTGTCGCGGGCGATGTTGTAGAGTACGGCGCGCTGCTGCGAGGTCAGCGCCGCGTCGGCGCCGACGGCATCGGCGCCGATGCCGTATCCGTTGTTGCTGTTCCCGCCGTTGTCGGCGCGCGCCCGGGAGGGCTGCACGGCCACGGTGAGCGATGCCAAAAGGGCGACCAGGAAGGCGGCATAGGCGCCGCGCCAGAAGCGGTGGTGTCGCGTGTCGATCTGTTTCATCGCCGTCACATCCTCCTCGATGGTGATCTCGTCGCACTGTCTTGAAACGCCGTGGTCTTCCTCCTCCCGTTATCCGCGTTATCGTTATCCGTGGCCCAGGGGGCACAGCCACACGAGCGGCGCAGCAGCACGGTGGCCAGTACTGCCAACGTGTCCGGCGGGGCCTGTTCCCCGGCGGGGCCTGTTCCCCGGCGGGGCCTGTTCCCCGGCGGGGCCTGTTCCCCGGCGGGGCCTGTTCCCCGGCGGGGCCTGTTCCCCGGCGAGGCGCGCGACCAGCCGCTCCCCGGCCAGACGCGCCACGTCCTTTAAGGGCTGGCGCACGCTGGTGAGCGCTGGCCGGAGATGGGCCGCCAGGGGAATGTTGTCGAAGCCGGGGACCGCGCTGTCTTCTGGGATGCGCCTTCTACGGTACATCTTCCGCGCACGGATTGTCAAATGGGCGTGAACGGCGGGGGGGTACGCGCGGCGCTGGCATGCGACGGGGACCATGGACACGGCGGTCGCCGTCGCGGAGCGACAGCTAGCCCACCTCATGGCGCTCACGCGCCAGGCGACAGCGGCCACTGCCGCCTTATGGGACTACCTGCAAACCTCGTCGCAACATGCGGGCTCTCCCGCACTCCCGATGACGCAGGGCTGCTAGATCGGCTGCCATTGGCCCTTGGAGCGATACCACCCATACACGCCGCCTCGGTCGAATGTGCCGCTTTCGATCAGGGCATCGAAGCCCATCTTGACATCGGACGCCGCGTCATCCGGGGCCCACGCGTAAGCGGTCTGACGTTTTGCGGCGATTACGTGTAGCCCCAAAGGCAGGTCGGGGACGGCGCCGCGCACCGCGCTGCAGGCGGCGCGTAATCGCGGCCACAAGGGCGCATCGGCTGCTAGCTCCTGGTTGGCATCGTCGGCCTCGACCACAAGGCAGACCGACAGGCTCGTCGGCGCCCACGCGAGACCGGGGGGCAGCGGGCCATCCCCACCGGGCGCCGTCGTTTCCCGCGGGTGTGGCAACCCCGCCTGCACGACGGCCCCGTCCACGGCGGCGCGCAGCGCGGGCGTGGCCGTCGGCCAGGGTATGTATTTGAGATCGAGGCTAACGTTCGCGTGCATCAGGCCAGGCACCTCCCCCATCCCTACGCCGCGTGCAACACACGCTGTCGCAGCAGGTCGAACCGACCGCGCCCGTACATGCTGCGCTGTAAGGCGTCAAATTAAATGAGGCGTGGTCATAATTCGATTGGAAAGGGTGTTAGGGTGTTTTGGAGTGGCTTTGCAGGCCGTGAGACGACCTCTGGGCGCTGCTCCATCTATGTTGGGATAGAGCAGAATCTAGGATTTCCTAGTCCGAGCCGCCTCATGCGCCCTTTCTTGATCATTCGAACAACCCACTTGCGTCCCTCCAGCACCCAATCCACGAATTATGACCACGCCTCA
>JAABUZ0100009431.1_pt1 | contig 11175 bp, 4 predicted proteins | sample 5562091 | NCBI WGS metagenome assembly JAABUZ01 (sample SAMN12813069, study PRJNA571459) | rock metagenome | isolation source: Antarctica rocks | place: Antarctica: Victoria Land, Linnaeus Terrace sud | collected 2015-12-21
TATTTTAAAAATTAATTTAAATAAAAAGTAAAAAAAAGTTTGCAATTAAGAAAATAAAATTATTTAAAATTATTTAAAAAAAGAAAACAATATATAAGAATATATATATATAATAATATTTTTTTCTTAAAATATATATATTATTTAAATATATTATTTATTTTTTATATTTAAGTTAATTAATATTACAATTAAATATTAATAATAAATTTAATATTAATAAAATTTTCTTAATATTTATAAAATTAATTGCAAAGATTATTTAATAATAAATTATTTATTATAATAATTTAAATAATTTAAAGAAAATTAATAATATTAATTCTTTTAATTTATATAGCAACTTTGTAACGTAATTATTAAATTAATTTTTAATTTAATTAAATTAATTTATTTAATTTTAATTCTAGAATAAAATAAATTTTCTAGTTTAATAAAGTAAAATAAATAAAGAATGCGCATTAAATATTTAATATAATTTATTTAATTATATAATATTATATAACGCATTAATTATATATAATTAACATAAATCTTATATTAATTATATGCAATTAATATAAAATTTATATTAATTAAATTAAATTAATATATAAATAAAATAAAATTAATATATAAATAAAATAATATAATATTAATAAATATTAATGCGACAAAATTAATTTAAGTTCTTAATATTAATTTAATAAAATTAAACTTTAAAATTAAATTTGCATCTTAACTTTAATTTAATTTTATAAAACTTAAAAAAATAAATTAAATTAAGAAAAAAATATTTAATTTAATTTAACAATTATATTATAACTTTATTAAGAAATTTGCATTATTAAAAAATATAAAAAATATAAAAATTTCTAATTTTATTAATATTAAGATAGAAAATTCGAACAATATTATTAAAGAAATTAATAATAATTAAGAAATTTAATATATAACTTAAGAAAATGTTAAAATATTAAGTTATAATTATTATAAAATTACTAATATTAATAATAATAATAAAGAAAAAAATACAAGTAATAAAAATTAAGATTATAATAATAAAATTAATAATAAAATTAAAAATAATTTAAATTAAATTGTTTAAAATAATAATATAATAAACAAAATTATTAAAATCTTAAACTAATAACTTTATATATTTAATTTATAGAATTTATTATTATAAATTTATTATTATAATATATTATTATATTGTATTATTATATTATATTATTATAATATATTATTAAATCTAAAATATATAATTAAGATTTTAAATAAATTAATTATAATTTATAATAAAACTAATATTTTATTAATTTAAATTAATTTTTTAATTTAATTTTTAATTTTTAATTTTAAGTTTAAAATTAAATTGAATTTTTAATTTTAATTTTAAAAATTAAATTAATACAATTAGTTTAAACAAAATAAGATTTTATTAAAATTTAATATTTGCAAAATTGCAAATAATTTAATAATAGAAATAGAAAATAATAGAAAAACGTAAATAGTATTATTTAATATATAATAAAATTAATTATATTAGAAGAATTAAAAGATAATAATAATAGCAAAATTAAAGATAAAAAATAATTGTAAACAATTAAAGAAAGTAATTAAACAAAGATATATTATAGATTAAATAACGTTTACTAGTAAATATAGAATTGCGCTTTCAAGAATAATATATAATTTTGTTAGATTATTAATTGTTATAGTCTTTATAGAATGCAAGATAATTATAAAAGTTTTTTTCTATTACAATATGCTTCTTTATAGATTTCACTTCTATTAGTTGACGAATGTATAATGTTATCATCTACATTCAATACCAAGATACGAATGAGATCTGCCCCAATTTAATTTGCTTCAAGACTCGTATTTGATTCAACTCCTGTCGTAGCATTCCTTAACTATACTAACTCTTGTCCATTCGCAGAGTCAGTGGATATGTATAGGTCCTCCTCCACGCTTCGCGAACGACCAAGATGAGAATAGACCCCGCAATTCCCCGTACCTTGTCCCTTCCTCCCTCGAACACCACCCTCTCCTCCCACGGCGGCTCCGGCTTCACCACAACCGGCAAGCTCAGTACCACCCTCGCAGATGGCAGCAAGAAGCTCTACTTCCTCAAAACCGGTGCGGGAAGAGACTCCGAAGTCATGTTCGCGGGCGAGCATTCGAGTCTCAACGCCCTACATACGATTCCCTCGCTATGCCCGCAGTCCTTCGCGTATGGGAGACTGGACGATGGATCTGGCGCCTTTCTCGTTACGGACTTTCTCGACATGGGCATCTCACACTCTACGAATGGCGATATGGAGAAGGGTTCGGGCTTATCGTTGGCGCAGAAGTTGGCGGAACTACATACGACGCCCGCGCCTATCCCGGAGGGTTATAAGAGGTTGATGTTTGGTTTTCCGGTTGCGACGTGCTGTGGGGATACGGAGCAGGATAATACTTGGACAGAGAGTTGGGCGAAATTCTATGCTGAGAGAAGGCTGAGGGCGATCCTGAAGAAGAGTGAACGCAAGAATGGGAAGGATGCTTCGCTAAGGGCGGCTGTTGAGAGGACGGCACAAGAGGTGGTACCGCGGTTGATTGGGGACCACCACCTTAACGGTGGTAGGGGGGTTACTCCTGTCGCTGTGCACGGGGATTTGTGGTCCGGGAACAGAGGGCGCGGGAGGATTAGTGGCCAGGGTGCTGTGGAAGATGTGGTGTTCGACCCTAGCAGTTGCTACGCGCACAACGAGTATGAGCTGGGGATCATGAAGATGTTTGGTGGGTTTGGGGGAGCATTTCTGAGAGAATACCATCAAATCTGTCCGAAGACCGAACCGGTGGAGGAGTACGAGGACCGAGTAGCTTTGTACGAGCTCTATCATCATCTTAATCATTATGTGGGCAGGATCTTATACTGGTAATCGATTGGAGCTGACAGTGCACAGGCGATCTTCGGTGGTGGCTACAAAGGCGGCGCCATGTCTATCATGAAGAACCTGATACGCAAGTATGGTTCGAAAACAGAGTTTTAGATGCTCCAGCATTTTACGAGCTACGGATTGATGTGCGAGCTGGGCCGAAGACGAAACCCTGCACGCCCACTCGAACGTACTTCTCAAGGCCTGAATGCAGCACGAGCCTACTCTCCGTGAGTATCTTGAGGTATTGTCGATAGTCACGAATCGACGACTATGAGCCGTGACTGCAGCGTCGAATCCGTGCGGTTCATAAGCAAGATTGAAGCTTCGGAAGCGGACAGCATGTTAAGGACTAAGAACAGTCCTGCTCAAACACCCAGAACTTTCCGCGTTGGCGGCAGCAGCAAGGATCGGAAACTCAGACCAGTACATTCAGGGGGCTTGTCAGCTGCCTCTAAATTGGAGATCTAAGAAACTCTCAAGAGCGCTTTGAAGTTCCCTACATAGGTTCTCGACGACAGACTATTGACAGTGTTTCCACTACTAAGACTTTATTATGTGGTCGCAGCATTGGAGTTTGGCGGCAGATGATGCGATGCTCCAGGCCTTGTAGCGAGCTCCACGGACCCAGTTCCCACATAGGTGCCGCCAGCATAGATATCGAATTTCACCTCTCGGAAACTCCCTCGATCCGAAAGCATCCACTCAGCAACCTGTCCTAGTACTGTAATGATCATCCAGTACTGTAAGTACGGCGGGGATTGCCGCGGGCCATCTGAGCCGACGTTCGCGATGAATCTCATCATAACGTCTGTAGACCTTGGTCTTATCTCAACCGTGTGGGACAAGATAGTCCTCTTACTAGCCCAGGCAAAATGCTGCGTCGCAGCGTAGAGCAGGAGCCAGACGTTGTTGGGGGTGAGTGCTTGTGAGTCCGGAATCGGTCTGACCGCTATGTGGACCGGTTGAAATGCCACAGACGACCTGGCCTGAGGAACGCCCAAATCTGAACTCTGGTTGCTCTGTCCCATCTTCTGGGACGACTCCAACGCCTGTGGGTACATGTGTCGAAATCCTAGCCTGCCTTGCTTCTGATCGTTCCAGAAAAGATCGAATGTCGTTTCCAAAAATCTATTTCGACTAATGGAGAGATACATGGCCAGGTTGAGGCTCCAGATGAGAAAATGAACAGGGACTTGTTCTCCTGAAATCACCGGCTCAGGGCCTCCTGAGCAAACGATCTACAAGTTCGAAGTAGGTCTCCAGAAACTGAGGCCCAACGTGTTCTACCATTTCAATAGATACGATTTTGTCGTAGAAGACTTTGGGTACGGGCAACTCTCGATCGTCGCAAATAGCACGTTGATCGTGCAGGAAAAGCCTGCGGTAGCGATCCGCTGTTCCGCAGTCGCTTTCTGATCTCTTGACAGAGTTACGGACGTCACTGAACAGTTGGTCGCTCGCACGGCCCCGATGGCAAAGCTGCCCCAGCCTATGCCAATTTCAAGGACATAATCTGACGATTGGATGTTGGCGGCCCGAATGATATGTCGTGACTTGCGCACTTGTGCAATCTCGAGACTTTCGCCGTCATCGATGGCGGCTGATTTCCAAATAGAACAGGAGTAAGTCATGTCGGCTGACAAGAAAGATTCGAACATCTCGTTGCACACGTCGTAGTGCGCTACCACATTTGACTAGGAGTTCATGGAGTTGTTGAGAGGTGTTGCGAATATTGATAGGGAGGAGAGAACGGCTGAGGCATACGTGCTGCCACGCGACAGGTTATACTGCTCTCTGATAAAGAGCTTACAAACATTAGTGGCTGAATTCGAAGCAAGGTCTCACTGCAGACCTGAAGAATGGAAACCATATCTGAGGTAGTGATGTATCCGAGCATGAAAGATTGAGCGAAGCCCTACAGACTGTCAGCTTAGACGGTTGTCACTCAGACCGTTATCGATAACGTACCATATCTGCATACAACAGCACTCCGGTCCAAAACTTCTCGGAGTGAATGCTGAGCTGCACCGCATGTTCAGACCCAAGCCCCACAATTCGCTGTCGACGATCGGGGTAGATCAAAAGCAATTGACTCAATCGGATCTTCTCCAATCTCTGTACGATAACTTGTTCAGCGGGAAGTGTTCTGCTAAATCTGGGCAAGATCATTTCGGTAGAAACCGCTGTTTACACCAATCTCGAGACTTGAAAGCGTAATAGCTCCATAATTAAGTAATCGCAGTCTTTTTCAAGGATGGCGATAATCTACAGGAGCAGGAAGAAAACAAAGAGTTCGTTACCAAAAAACCAGTGGAAGGATGATGCCCCAGACAATAAAAAGGAAAGCCAAGGACTTTTCCATACCTCAAGAATATGTACCAGGATTATCACGATTACTTCCAGGATTACACTTTGTGGTAGAGGCTAACTTCGTAAGATACCTGCAAGAGCAACAAGTCTGCGCTGTTCTATCGCATCTATCAAAGATTGTCTCGACTATCTTTCAATAGACAGGTTGCGCAACTCTATTTAATACGATTATTCAATTGAACATTGCCCGATTTAGTTAGCGTGATCCCAAAAGGGCAAGCAGATTTGGCGACTTAGTAGTCCCAATTAAATTAGTATTCAATTATTGAATATTCATTCAATTGACCCACCACCTTATTTAATTGCTTCAATTACTCGTCTAGGCGTAGCTTATAAAGATTATAATCATCTTCTCTCTCGTTGTCGTCGTCGTCGTCGTCGTTATATCTAGAGATGTACTTAAAAGTTATTTTCACGTTCTTGATTTAAGCATTTCTTTGCGACAATTAAAGTCTTTGCAATCATTGTCGTTTTTGCGACTCTCGTAGTCATTGTTATCTTTATAGATCTCGCAATCTTCGAAGAATACATAACGATTGTCTCGTAAACGAAAGAAAACAATCTAATTTAAATTAGAGTCGTTTCAACGATTGTCAAAGAAAAGAAAAAGATAGATTGATAAAAAATATTAAAGAACAATTACATAGAAATTAAAGAAAAAGAATGTCAAATTAGATGCAAATAATAGTATTAATCTTAACTTTTATACTTAAAATATTATTAGTTAACGTCGTACTTCTAGCACTTCTAGTGCTTCTTTATTGCTAAAAATCTCTATTTCTTCTATCTTTTACAAACGAAAGAAAAATCGATAACTAAATTAAAAACTTAATTACGATCAACGACTTATAGAGAAAAACGATGTTATTTTTGTCAATATATGCGTAACTAGATTTGCGAAATACGACATCAAAACTATGTAACGTTTTTGAAATAAAATTAAAAAGAAATTTAAGATAACAATAGATCGTAAACATGTTAACGTTAATAAATAAATAAAACACTTAATAAATAAAAGAAAAGTAAACATTAAAGTTTTACATAAATTTAGTTATGCAATACAAGATAACAATTGAACTTAAGTTATTAATAAATAAATGTTTACATTCGCAACATATTAGAAGACGAAAAACTAAAAAAGCTTTTTGCGAAAAAGAAAGATAAAAGAGAATGCAAAATACGAAAAAAAAAGAAATAAACTTAGTTAACAACTAAAGAATAAATTGAACTACGAAGTTTTCTTCTTCTTCTTTTTCTTTTTCTTCGTCGTCTTCGTTAACAATAAGAAGAGTTTTAAAAATTAAAGCAATTTCGAAGATAATAGCTCTAGTATATTCTTTAACGTAGAGAAGAATGCAAATAAATTAAAACTCGTAATAGAAACAAGCTTTCTATCTAATAACAATGCAATAATAATAGAAGATTTAGATTACAAAGAAGACATAAATAATAATTGACGTACAAGAATGTAAATCTTATCTAAAGATAACAACAATTATTCGTCTATATTCTTTAAATCTTTATTAAATGAATTTACATCGTTAGAGTTTATAGAACGTTAAGAAAGCAAAATTGCAAAATAGTCTCGAAGTAATAGAAAAATCTTAAAGAGATCTAAACAAACGCGTATTAACGTAATAGATAACAAAGACTTAAACGTTTTGCAAGACATATTAATTAATTACTTCAAAGATTAAACGTTATTAACGAAAGATTTATTAAGACAAGAATCTTTATTAAAGAAGATAAAGAATACGTTTAAAAAACATTTGATAAAGCATATTGCGAAAGTCTTAAAACTTAGACGTTATTTTAAGAAATCGTTGCATAAATATTATAAAAAATATGTTTATTCTTAATAAAATAATTTGTTTAAAGATTTAATTAAACTTAGCAAAAATATAGAGAAACTAAAACAATTATATAGAAGTAATAAAGAGAAATTCGTAATAAGTAATATAAGAAAGAAGAAATTCGCGACAAATAATGCGAACGATAAAAGAATTAAAATAGATAATGCGAACAATAAGAAAATCATAACAAACAATAAAAGAAATAGAAAAAAAAGAACGACAAATAATCTAGATTTAAGAAAGTAAATTGTGACATTAGATGTAAAAAGAAAACGTTTCTACGAAGATATTTATAATTTAAGACAAGAAACATTATTATTGCATTTTTTTTTCCAAAGTTTCGCAAACTTCATTCGAGAAAAATAGAAATAATAAAATGTTTAGTTATTAGACTTTCGTATACAATATTATTTCTTTTAAGAATATTAAATATATATTAAAGAGATATGATGTGCGAGTTGCAATATAAACAAATGTGAACTATATTTATTTTGTTAATAATTCGAAATTTTATTTCTAAATAAAGAAAATAATGATTTAACGTTTAATCGCATTTGCGTTAATAATATCTTTAAAAAATTCTTGAAGCAAATAAATAAAATTTAGATCGAAAAGTATTTATATTAACGACATTATTTACAATTACAACTTTTTGTTAAATTAATAAAGAATTTTTAATTATTAAAGATATATAGATAATTATGTTATTGCGACAATTTAATGCGATAATAATAAGAAATAACAAAAGAGAAAAAAGAGAACAAAAATTGTCTCTAGAAGTTTAATTTAAGATTCTTCTCTATGTTTTAACAATTAAATAGTGATAACAAAATTTAAAGCAACAAGCATTAAAAATTAACATTAGAAAACTTTATTAAGACTAAATATATATATAAATACAAGAGGAAAAATCTAGTACTTTTATAATGTAGAGTTTTCGAAATCGCTAAAAATTTTATTAACTTGTAAATATTTTAAAAGACTAAAAGATCGCATTGCAAAACAAGATTTTATTTAATTATTTCGTAAATATATATAACAATTAATTAAAAGAATTGTTGCTAAATAAAGATTTTTGATTAATTATAATTCGACTTTTATTTGCGTCTTAAAAGCATTAAATATTTACAAAGTTTAAATTAAATTAAAGAAGTTTTTAACAACAATGCGAGCTCTAAACATTCGTTTATTAAAAAAGATTTATTTTTCGTTTATATAATTTAAATAAAGAAATATAATATACAATTAATAAATATAGACTTTATCGTTATACAATTAAAGTTTTCTTCGATTTTTAAGAAAAGTTTTTAATTAATTTTGCGATTTGAACTTCTATAGTATTGTAATATCGTTTATCTTATCTTTATAAAAATTGTAAATAGATTTTATTAAATCGTTTAAGTAGATAATAACTAGTCAAATTATTTCGTATAATTTTTTGTAACTAAAGTAATAGAATTTTTGTCTCACATTTGGCTTGCAAAACTTCTAGAAAATCTTATTAATAAAATCTTATATAATGTTCTTGTCTTTAATCTTTTCTACTTTTTTTATTGCTTTGACGTATCTTTTAATGCGTATATAGATAAGCGTTAAATGTTATTAAAGCATATTGTTGTATCGAATTTCAAGATATTTAAAAAGATCGTTAAGAACGCAAAAGAGATAGAAGAGAAAACAATTAAATCGTTTTGTTAATTTAAATAGCTAACAAGAATAAAATAATTTGTATAGAAGATAGCAAAGAGCGAGTTTAAAAAATAATTTAATACGATTGCTTTATTCGATGGCATCGATAACAAAGTAATTAACAAGTAATTGAATTTTCTTCTTATTAAATCGCATTATACGACGAAGACGTTTAGAAAAAATTCGATTTAAATCGAATTTAGATCTTTTATATTTCACTAGTTTAATGTATAAATGTCGAGAATCGTCAACGAGATGTTAACTTAAAATAACGACAATGACAAGAACAAGAGCGATAGCTATACGTATGCCCTAGTTGTCGTCGATCAATTGGGTCAATTGAGTCAATTGAGACATGCTAAGTAGGATGAAAGGGATTAAGAATGCACATTATTAATGGGAGAAGACGAAAATTGATCAAATACGATAATCACTAGATTGCGATCCATATTACTCGATCTAGTATAGCGCGGGCGGGCTAGCGGTCCTAGACCCCACTAGCCCTCGCAAACCAATTGAATAATCGTATTGAATAAAGCTGCGCAATCTGTCTAATCATAATGCGAGACACTACTCCGTCTGAGGGACCTATTTGTTAGTCATGCTTATGCTACCAGTCATCAGATTCCAAGCGACTCTACTCTAAGGCACTCTGTCTCTATCGGAGTGATTATTGATGTAGGTGGCCTGTTATTTGTGCTGCTCTCTCGAGCCAGGCTTTAAATCTTACAAGTGGCTTACTGGGTGGCAAGCCTTGATGCACAAGACACGTGAGTGCTTGCAGCATTTGCTAGCCACAACGGGATAGCATAGCCCCGTTCGGACCTCTTGGCAGCTTTCTCTATCTCCACTCTTCTACCAATCAACAACGAATTGATCGTCCTAGAGAGATACACGTAAATTTGTCTCTCTGTCTTAGGTTATAAAGAGGTCAATATTCCTCGCAGTCCCTGTTTCGGTAATAATGTAGGCATTCCTACTCTCAGTAAACACATCGCCAGTCCTAGAATTCCGCCTAGGGCTAGTCTAGATCCAGGTTGATCCGCCCAGAAACGTCTCTGGCTACTACATCTAGCATTCTTACATCTCAAATTCTTATTCTCGCTATTATGGTGTTGCAATCACCATCTAAAGCGAATTATCCTACACTTGGAACGCTTGTCGAAGCGATCTAAGCACATGTACCCATTCAATTCGGTAGCTTTACGATTTTATTGGGAGTGCACTTGTCAAAAGTGCAAGTGTCATTCCGAAGCAGAGAAAGCGAGAACATTTGATCCATAGACAATCTAGATACGTTGCGAGAATCCTGTACGAGGGCTTGGCTGGGTCTCTTTCCTTCGTAGCTATAGAATGAAAGATTTCTCAGGGGAGCAAGATCTACATAGCGTATGACAACTTTCACCCTCTATCAATTGTAGTTTGTCTCGCGCTGTATTGTAGTGGGAGTAGCAATAGTCCCTACTATTATTTATACTATTTGCACTTCTTCCGTCTTATAAAGATCTGGCCCGGAGGCTGTACATCCTAGTTCTGCCATTTTGATAGTTCTCTAGCGTTGGCAAATAGTCGAGAAGGCGTCAACAACTACTATCGAGATATCGATTGTTGCTCTAAGCTTAGTAAATTCCCCGTCTGTGATCGAGTGGTAACCATGCTCCTTGTCCTCCATCGCCACATGCCAATGATTTCACCGAGGTCCATCACTCACATCTCCACCTCCCAAACCTCGTCCACATCTCCATCTCCATCAATCTACTCATCGCCCCCCGCTCCAACCCCACCATGACTTCCAACCCCTCCTCCTCCACATTCTCCACCCCCTTCCCCCCTTCTCCATCGACCTCCCCAACCCCCTCCATCCCCACCCCTTCGCATCTCCCCTTCCCTTTCCCTCCCCCCACTCCCCCAACTCTCGGAAAAACGACACAAAACCCATTATACCTCGCAAACCTCACCTTCGGCAACCTCATCCTCTCACACCCACATCCCACCTCCGCTCCCCACTGCACTCCATACCACCCCTGCCCCGCCCAGCTCGCAACCAGCATGCCCTCTCCCGTCTTCCTCCCCCAAATGAACGACGGCGTGATCCTGCTTACATCTTCCACATTGCTCAAGCTCGCAACCAGGTTATCCACATAGGCTGTATCGAGAGCTAAGATCCGTTCGCGAAGCCGGGGCGCTAGGGCCGAGAGGGCAGGGATCGTGGGGGGAGTGACGGAGGATAGGGGCGCGGAGATCTGCGCGTGGAGGGTGACGTTACCGAGCCAGTTTGCGGGGAGAGGGGGGGAGAGGAGACGGCGGCCGTCGAGAGTGATGGCGAGATCGAGAGGGGTGGTGGGGGTGGG
>JAABUZ0100009432.1_pt1 | contig 11172 bp, 13 predicted proteins | sample 5562091 | NCBI WGS metagenome assembly JAABUZ01 (sample SAMN12813069, study PRJNA571459) | rock metagenome | isolation source: Antarctica rocks | place: Antarctica: Victoria Land, Linnaeus Terrace sud | collected 2015-12-21
CTGGATCGATCACTACAACGAGCGCCGCCCGCACTCGCGGCTCGGCTACATCCCGCCACAGCAGTGGCGCCTACAGCAAGACCAAATAACAGCCTAACGTGTCCAGAATCCGCGGGGTCATCTCATCGGTGAGTTTCGCGTCCATCGAACCAATTGTATCGCACGTTCGGCTCGCGGGTCTAACCATGACGACGTTCTTGGTAGTCCGCCACGACGTCGCGCGCAATCGCATCGCGGATCTTCCAGACCAACGGTATAGGTCGCAGACCGAGCATGAGACGGTAAACGTGACCGTTTGGCTGGCCATCGACGAATTCTCCGAGATCATCTTGTCCCCGAAGCCGGCGGATTGCCGCTGCGACGGCGCGCGATCGTGAGATACCGGCGGCGCAGTGAATGCGAAGTGTCGTCTTCGGCGGCAACTCGTCGATGAAGTCGAGGATCTGGAGTCTCATCGTTTCGTCGAAAAGTGCAACAATCTTATCACCATCGGGCTCATCCGGGGCGAGGTCGTCGAAGCACAGATAAAGGACGTGCAGCTGCGCCGGGAAGCGGAGGCGTTCCGGCGGCGCGAGCGGCCCACGGATGGAGATGACCGCCTCGTGCGGGTAGCTCTTCTTGTCGTCCGGCCTCTCGTAGCAGCCGTAATGGTCAAAGCAGCGCTCGCGGCTTTGAACGATGATGCGTCCTGTGAAGCTTACGCTCACTGCGTCCTTGCGTTCTTCCCAGTCCTCGAGCAGCGCATCGCGATAACGTACCGCGATCTCTCGCACGATAGGCTCAACGATCTTGGAGCGCCGGCGCATCACGACGCTACCTCACGCGCTGCGATTGCGTCCGCAAGAGAAACCGGATGGAAGTTCCACACGTTAACGCCGACGTTGACGACGCCCTCGTTGACTCGCCACGCCTGAGGCACGTGGCCACAAAGCGCGATATCGTACGGCCCTGGCGCCTTCGGGCGCTTCATGTCGCGCGCATCGTGGCTATGCGTCGGGTAGTGATTCACCCACACGCGCACGCCTCCGACGTCCACGATCGCGTTCTCTAGCACGTCGTCGAAACCAATTGCGCGCATGACGTCGGCGTTGCGATCGGGATTGCCTCGCACGAGGATCGTCTGCCTCGAAGCTTTTTAGATAGTCAGCCCACGTTGATTCTTTGCTCGCGTGCCCTAGGGGCCCGAAGGCGAAGTCGCCGAGATGATAGATCGTGTCTCTCGGAGCGACGCACGCATTCCAGCGCTCCCTCATCTCGCGGTTCATGCCGGACACGTTGCGAAACGGCCAACCGCAATAGCGGATGATGTTTTCGTGCCCGAAGTGCGTGTCGGATGTGAACCAAATGGCCACTAATGTCGGAACCCCAGCGCCGGTTCTCCGAACGAAAGTAGCTCGAGCGCGCGCTCGGCGTCCGCTCGTTCGATACGCGCCGATCCTCGGCGAAGTGCGGCTGAATATGCTGCCGCAAGCACGTTGATTGCGGCGCGCCCTGCGGCCGCAGGTGAAGCGGCCATCACTGCTATCGCGGCCGTTGACGCATCCAGTTTTGCGCGATCGCAAGCAGCTTGAATAATTTGCCGACGTTCGCTTTCCGTTAGCGAGCGGAAGCGAACGGGAACGCAGCGCGAGCGAAATGCGGGCGGTAGTTCATCAGGACGCCGCGTCGTCGCGCCGATCAGAATAAAATCCGCAGGTGGCCCGTGTTCCACGATGTAGCGTTCGGCTTCCGTCGGCTCTTCAGCATCGTCATCAGACGTGCCAGCACGGGTCGCTGCGCCGAGCGCCTCGGCGCTCACAAAGCCGTCCTCCATGGCCTTCAGCAGTCCATTTACGAGCAGCGGGTCCATCTCGCCGATCTCATCGATGAAGAGCACGCCGCCGTGCGCCTTCGAAACGGCGCCCGGATAAAAGTCGGCCAACCCCGTTTCTCGGGAGCGCCACGATGCACCACTGTATGTCGGGGCTACGTAATGGCCCATTAAGCCGTTGATGTTGTTGCGGAAGTCATGGATGATCGCCGACCCGTCGATCTCAACGAAGGGCGAGTCGTCACGCAGTAGCGATCGTGGAGATGCGATCAGCGCAGCGTGGACGGCCCGTGCGGCAGTTGTTTTGCCGACGCCGGGCGGCCCATACAAGATCACGTGCCGCGGCATGCTCGAGTCGAGCAGCATCAACATCGCTTCGATCGCAGCGTCCTGGCCCACGACGTCCTTGATATCTTTAGGCCGCATGGCCGCCTCAATCGGACCGCGTGGGGAGACGTCGCGCCGCGCGTAGAGCGCGTCAAGGCCGGTTGGCGGGGGCTTATGTGCATCGCAGCGTACGGCGCGACCCTGGGTCCGAAAAAAGCCCGGCTCACCGCAAGCGTCACAGGTCGCCGCCGCTTCCGTCTCCGCTCTTTTCAACGCTTCGTGTGAGCCCTCCGGGATGTGGAAACCGCGAAACGACAGTATCACGCCTCCAGGTGCACTCAATCGCCGCTTTACGTCACGGACATAACCTAATAACGTCGGCCAATCAGTTGTCTCCGTCGCCTGCTCAGGCGCGGTTGTGAGGCGCTCACCCAGCCGACGCAAGAGCGGCTCCCAGCCATCCCCGACGTCGATCTCAGCGTCGACGTAAAGCCGCGGAAAGTCTCGCGCGAGCGCTGCTCGAAGTTCGGCATTCATTGAATTAGCGTAGCAACGAACGCGCGCGCGGTCTAACCACGGCTGCGTCGTCTCGCTTCTTACAAGCCCGACCCGATGAGATTTCGCGGATTTGCGGCGCGTACCTGTACAGCGGTATCATAAGGCGTGACGACAGGCAGGAACACGCGGACGTCTTTGGATTTCATTGCGGCTACCTTTGCTCTCTCCGACGTGGAATTGGGCCATCTGTTCCGCGTCAGCGGCCGATCGATGAGCCGGTGGCGAGATAACGGCTTCCCGAAGAATCGAGCGGCGGACGTCGATCGGATACGGGAGCTCGCGGCGTATCTCAGCCGCAAAGTTATCCCCGACCGCTTGCCGGCGGTTACCCGGAGGAGACCCCAGCATCACGACGATGCCTTTCGCGGTCGCTCCATCCTTGAAACGGTGCGCGAGGAAGGCGTGTTGCCCGTATACCGCGCTCGACAGCTCTTTGCTTATCTTGGCTACGACTCGGGCGTCTAGCTACGTGTCGCTGTGCATGGCTCCGTTAGGGTGGTCTCGGGAACAGCCCGGCAGCTTTACGTACGAGCGCTACGGCTCGCCGCTCACCCTGCCTTTTCGACGGTGCACGTCGTATTGACCTAGGCTTCTATCCGGCCGCAAAGTAATGCGCCACTGTCCGAATCGCAGCCGTATTGCACGTGCCTGTTCATGCGTGACGCTTTGTCCCAACGCCGGACTATTAATCATCCGAATGTCGGCGAAGATGAAGAATGTGTTGCACTAGGCGGTCTTTGTGTGCGACGGCATAGTTCTAGCTTTACGGCGTTAATCGTATCACCGTCCAAGGTCATGCGCCGTGAAGCCGGCTGCGCGGAAGCATCGTCAATGACCCAGCTGAGATAAGAGTTCGGAATGTCTGTAAGAAGATCACCTCGGTGCTTTCGACCGTAGTTGAACCGCTGCACTGGCACTGGAGACTCGACGAAAGCGGCTACGTCCTCGAATTCGGGAAGCGGATTTGATCGTTGAAGTTCTGCAAGCTCCCTCAGAAAGATGAGCCCTGTGACCAGCGCATCGGTGCTGGCTCGGTGAACCGTAGCGCGTCCTAAGCGCGGGTCATTGAGTCCAAGCCAAAATCGTAACAACTGATTTCCGTAGCCGGGCGCGTCTGGCCAAAGATGGCGTGCCAGGCGTAAGGAGCATATCCAGCGACCGCCTCCTATCGACGTGAGGAATTCGCGGTCGAAGCTCGCGTTATGCGCCACAACGACCGCGTGACCGACGAATTCAGACAACTCGTATAGTGCATCTTCCACATCGGGAGCGTGAGCAACATCGGCGTCAGTGATCAAGTGAATCGCTGAGGCGGTCGGGGGGATAGGCCTTCCCGGATTTACGAGCGTTTCAAAACTGTTGAGCAAGGCGCCACCACGAAACCGCAGCGCTGCAACTTCTACCAGCGTATCCTGCTCAGGGTCGAGACCGGTCGTCTCGCAATCGACAACCACGAAATCGGGATCGTCGATCGGGAAACGGGATGGTACAAAATCGAACATTCAGGTATCCCCGCTGTGGTGACCAGTGTTGCTTATCGGCATTATATTGCTTACCGGCAAGTTTGGCAAACTTCACGGAATCGGCAAGTCCTTCATCGACCCGGACGCGGGGAGAACAGCAGAGAGACGCGGTCCTGCGACGAAGGAGCCGTCATCGTGGCGGATGACCGGCAGGCAGGACGCGCACGGCGCCAAGAGGCTCTCGGACAGATCATAGCCGCGGCGCGGAGTTTGAAAGGCTGGACGGCGGCGCAATTGGCGAAGGAGTCAAGTGTCGATTTGTCGACCATAAGCCGCGTCGAATCAGGACAGAAGATGCCGGCGCTTGACACGCTATATCCAATGGCTGAGGCGTTAGGGATATCCCTCGACGAGATATGCGTGAGCCTCGGTCTTAGTCGGCGCCGTAGGAATCTAAGGCAGACCTCTAAAGCCGTGTCGCTGAAGCGAATTCAAGTAACTCGACTTCGTGCGATCAAAACGTCGATTGAGGCGCTTATCAGAGAAATTGAGCGAGTATCAAGTTAGCAGGCCGCTGTAAAGATCCGCCTTCGACCGAATGGCGGCAATGTAAGTCGGGGGTCGCGTACGACGAGCCGTATCTTCTGGCGTTGCGCCGCTCGGCATCATCCCGTACCCGGCTCTTCGCTTGTTGGTTCATGCTTCACAGAGAGAGCAGCGCGAAAGCCTTTGGAAGTGCACGGCCTCCCGCCGCAGTTTCGCATTCGCCTGTTATTGCAGTTTTCGAGCGCTGCACCGCGTTTGTCGTCTTCGTAGGCTTTTGCGGCCTCTTATCGCGGGAATGGTGGGGCGCGCTCGTAATCCGACGGGGTCGCCTGTCTTAAACGGCCCCTGACGTTGCACACGGCCGGTGGCATCTAGCCTTCGATCGACCTTTTGGCTGCCGTTTCTGCCAAACGCGGAGGCATTAAGACGTCGCACGGGCCCTCGTCTGAGGTCCCGACGCAGAGGGTTAGCAAGTCGAGTACGATTGGCAGGAACGCAACGCAGCGATTTACGGCTTCTAACGCCCACGCCGAACTTACGTCTCAGTGTTCGATTTCGTGCCCGCGACCGCGTTCACGTACGCGCCCGGGTCGAGTGGCGCGGTCAAATCCAGCCTTTTGCGCGATCGGGTGAGCATCGATGGCGGCTTCAACGCGTTGCGCATGATCGAGCGGTTCGTTCTGGCCGTGGGCGACGTTTAGTTCGGCGACGCCGTGCTGCATCAGCAAGCGCAATTTTTTTAGCACACGTTCGAGTTCGCGCTTTCTTGTCTTGGCGATATCGCGCATCGCATGCTTCGCGCGAGCGTCAGCAAGTTCTTCGTCGTACTGCTTTTTTAGTCTTGGCTTCGCAGTATCGACGCGCTGTTTCTCGTCGTCGTTTTCCTTTTTGGCGGCAACGACACGTGCGGCGATGGCCGCTTGGACGCGACGGGGAGTTTTGTTGAAGTCGAACCGGCCGGGATTTTTGAGGGCGTCTGCTTCGGCATCGGTTAGGCATGCAGCAGAGTCGAGTCGTCTCTTCGACTCATCGCGGAGATTCTTCTGGGCGTACCAGACATAGTCCCGAGGTTCGGCGACGTCGTTGGCGCCGATGATCGCGGCCTGAACTGCAACGTCCGCCAGGATGACTTGTGCGATCGCCTCCGTCGGGACCAGACGCGTTCGGTCCGCGCGTTCGCCTGGCAACAGCTCATCGATTTGGTCGCGAGCTGGGGTCGCAACCTTTAGGTCGCGTTCGGATCCGCCCAGCACGTTGTTTCGGCGCTGGTGGTCGCACTGCTTTTGCAGTTTGGCGTTCGCAGCTTCGATGCTCTCCTCGTCTTCGTCGTTTTGCTTTTCGGCGGCGGCGAGGCGTGCGGCGATGCTCGTTTCGACGCGACCGGACTTCTCGCCGACAGCGAGCGGGCCCCCATTTTTCAGGGCGTGTGATTTAGGCTCCGTTTGGCATGCAGTAGGGTCGAGTGGATGCCTCGAGCCGTCGCCGAGATCCGTGTGGGCGCACGAGACATAGTCCGGAGCCTCAGCGACGTCGTTTGCTGCGATACCCTCGGTCAGAGGGGCAGCATGGCCAACGATGGCTCGTGTGATTGCGGCCGTCTGAAATCGACGTGATCGTTTCTCGCGTTCCGCCTTAACCAGCTCTTGGAGTTGGTCCCGAGCTGCGGTCGCAAGTTCAAGTTCGCGCTCGGCTGCGGCCAGCTCATTGTTTCGTCGTACGATCGCGCGTAGCCGGTCGCCGCGCATGGTCACGACTCCGCGACGCTCCATTTCAGCCGCGGTCGGCCCGAGGTGGACCGTGGGTTCGCGCTCAATACCTCGCGCCGCAAGGCTCCGGTGGTCGACGCGGCTTCCAATCCCGGCGTGAGCCAGAAAACGGTTCACATACTCCGCCCACGAGGAGCGCCATTGTCGAAGCGTCCCGATTTTATCGAGCGCCCGCAGCTTCATCCCCAAGGAACCATCGGGCTTCAGTATACGCGTCGTCAGAAGTACGTGAACATGCGGGTTCTGTTTCCCGGCGCGATTGTGCCCCGCATGGAACGCGATATCAGCGGCACATCCGAGCGCCGTAATATTCTCCCCGACCCAACCCCGAACGAGGTCGCGCTGCGTGTCGCGATCTAACTCCACCGGCAGGGCCAATTCGACCTCACGAGCGACGCGTGAGTTCTTCCGCGTTTCAGCCGCCTCGGCCGTGTTCCAAAGTCTTGAGCGCGACGGCACGGCAAGTACACCTTCGGGGACGACAATTTCCGAAAGTAGCACATCACGTTTTCTGGAATAATCGTATGTCCGCCCCAGAGCGTCGGTAAGTCTATCACCTGCGCGGTATGCGGCGGCATTGACGGCGTTGCGACCGTCACTGCGTGAGATGACTTTATCGACCAGATGATAGAGCGCCATTGCCTCGTCCGCTGCGCACGTATAAATCGAGATTGCGTAAGTGCGCTATTCTTAATGCCGCGCGGTGCGTTGTATGCCACTTAAGTTAAGCCGCCGACCTACCGAAAACCGCTTTGGCAATGCAGGTTTGAGGAGAATGTGACATGGCGCACAGATCGCTAGAAGAACGCCTGGCAGCGGAACATAGACGAGTCGAACGGGCGCGGGCAAACCTCGATCGGCTCAAAGCCTTAAACCGCAAAAAACTAAAGCGGAAGACAAAGGAAAAAGAAGACCGACAAAAGAGCGTTTTAGGAGCCTTCGTGATGGTCGCGCTCGACCCCACTCTTGCTACCCAGATACGGCTGCGACTCTTGGCTGCCACGCACCGTCCGCAAGACCGTCAAGAAATTGAGTCGATTCTGGAGCGCCTCCTACAGGTCGAGGATGCGGCCGATGTTTTTCACATAAGCGAACTGAGGTTTCGGGAGCGGCCCTGACCGGTCGTAGCCGCCGGGAAAGACAGCAATCCACAAGGCAGGTGTGTTCTGACAACGGTTGGAGCTCCACGACGATTAGCGAGGCTGTGTGGTCCGTCAAGGCGGCGACGAACTTAGAGCTGACGGCGTCCGAGGAGAGAGCTGCATCACACATATAAGCGTACGGAGTAATGCCTCCAGCGCTGTCTACAGCATTAAATAATCTCCGCTTGAGATGGTCGGGCGCGCGTGCAGGTATTGGCTCGTAGTTGCCAGGCTAGCGTGGCCTAGCGTGTCGCGGACGGTCGCAACGTCGGCCCCGCGGTGCAGGGCGTGCGTCGCATGGGAGTGCCGCAAGAAGTGGGGGCTCGCGACGATCCCTGCCCGCCTCGCGGCTCGCCGCACACGGTCCCACGCGCTCCATGCTGTGATTGGAAAGACGCGGTCATGCTGTCGCGCGGATGGCGGGCGAAGAGCGCATAGCTCAGCCCAGGTTTCCCCTGAGAGCCGGACGACGCGGGTCTTCCCGCCTTTGCCGGTGACGCTAATGGCGCCGGAGAGGCCGCCTGGTGCGAGGCTGCGCCAGCGCAACGTCACGAGTTCGCTGACGCGTAAACCACCGTTGTAAAGAAGGCGGATAAGAACCCGGTCGCGCGGATGGTCGAGGGCGGCTAGCAAGAGCGCACGAACTTGTTCCTCGCTAAGTAGGCGTTCCGCAAGCCGGCGGTCGCCCCGGGGCGCCCGAAGGGCCGCAGCGACATTAAACTCTTTCGCGCCGATCGTCACAGCGAATGTAAACAGCGACTTGATAGCCATGACGCGGCGTCGACGCGACGTCGCTTCGCCGCTCAGCCCATCAACGAAGCTTTGCAGGTCACCTAACGTGACGGCATCGAGCGGCTTGCCAACCGCTTCGAAAAAAGACCTCACGTCGGAACGATAGGCGCGGGTGGTATGCCGCGAACGTCCGTGTAGCCAGAGCGCCACGATATGTTCCGTTAGAGCCGCATCATCAGCGAAGCGGTTCGCGGCAACGTGCCCGCTGTGAAGCGGTGGCAGATTCCCCGATACCGTCCGCGGTACGCTCCACGCGGGGAGGCTTTGTACGCTGCCCATGTATCCAAGATAACAGTAATTATCTTGGGTCCGCTAACCACGCAGCGCAGAACGGGCGCGAACGCTACGCCGATGCGTGGGCGCGGCAGCGTCGGAGCGAGCGTGATCGGTCGGTTGGAATGACACGCCAGAAGCACGCGATCGCGACGAGCTGCGCAAGAGCATGCCGCCTCGCGTCGCCGCGTCTCTGGCCGCAATGGCGCGGCCGCGCAACGGCGGAGCAGCTGCGCGATGACGTCGCGAAGGAGCGGCGCGAGCTCGGCGAGCAACTGCCCGAACAGAGCGCGGTCTCGTGGCGTGAATTCGTGACCGAACGCGCTTGCGCCGGCGATGAGGCGGCGCGGAACGCGAGCCCGAGGCGATGACGGGGCAAACATCGCCGCGAGGCCAGCGGAAAAGGGCGATTGCGTGGGTTCGAGTTCGCGGCTTTCTGACGTCTGTCGAATTTGTCAGAAACCCTCGTATAGTCGCGGTGGCCTGATCGTGTCGCGAGCTATGTTACCTAACGTCATCCTGGACGGCATTGTGGGAAGTGTTTTGGGATACGGACGCTGCCATTTTATAGGCGCAGAACACGTCACGCCGGCCGGGCACTGAGGGCCTCGAAACCACCCGACGACCAATGCACGTGGACGGCCAACGTCTCTCGCCCCTGCATCCCTCCCACTATGACCAGAATCGGAGAGGGGCAGCGTAGCGAAGCGTCGCGCGATGTGGCCTTCAACGAGCGCCGATCGGTGCAACTAGGATTCGGCAGCGCGCCTGGATGCGCGTGCCATTCGCCCACGTAGTACAGGCCCGATCCCCAGTCGGCCGCGAGACGTTCGACAAGGCCTTCCGTCCCTCGCTGGAACGTACTGTGCGTTGATTTTGAATCGGGAGGTGCCTCTGTTGCATCGGAAACGACGACGACGCGGTTCCCGACGCTCTCACCGATCAGGATCCCGCCTGTCTCGTCCGGGTAAGCTCGTCGTGCTGTTTCATGCATTTGGTCGACAACGCGGGACGGCAAAACGACCCGTGCGTTACTGCCCGCGTCCAAAAACACCGCGTTACTCACCCTGGCCTTGCACGTCTATCGTTTTAAACACGGGCGTAGCTAGCTCCGCGTCAGCTTGGAGCTCCATGAAACGAACGGCATGCGAGGCGAGCACTATGATGCGGTCCCACGACGCAGGAAACGCCGGATTCTGACAGCCGGCGTCGCGGATCGGAATATCGTCCTCTACCACATCGGGCTCGAGCCTCGAAACGGTGCTGAAGAACGCTTCCGCGCCTATTGACGGGCCGTCGCACGCAAAAGCGAGGAGTGCGCTCGCGTATGTGCGCATTGAGAACGAGTAGAAGCGCATCTTCTTGTCGCCGGGCAGAGCCGAGAGCGAGTGAACAACGTCGTCCTCTGACGTGCAGTCGACAATGATATCGTGGTTGACGAGGAACGCTGACTCGTCGATGGGCCAACGCAGCGCCGTCGTGACGGCTTCGACGTCCGCGAACAGTGAAACCGCGTTTAGTCTCTCGGCAAGCGCCTGTGCCTTCCATGCGCTGATTTCGTCGAGCGTCAACAAATGACGTCGTGCGTTGCCCACCGCGAATGTGTCTCCGTCCATCAGCGTGAGACGCCGCAGTCCTTTGCGTACGAGGATCTCGGCAAGCATCGAGCCCAGCGATCCGCATCCGATCAGCAGGAGGCGCGCGTCCCGAAGCCTTTCCGGTAGACGGCCGCGCGTCGCGAGATGTGCATCGGCGATGTTCGTTGTTCGAAGCCAGTCAATCGGATGATTGTTTCGGAAGTTCAGTGCTATGTCCAAGCGCCAGTTTTACTCGATAGGGATACGATAGAGTCCGGTCGCGCGGCTCTTGGTGAGCCATATAAGTACTATGACCTTGGCCACGGCTACTGTAGCTACAATTTTTTCTCGCAATGTCCGCATCGCATGGCATGCGTGAAATGCAGCTTTTACAGGCCGAAGAATAGTGACGCTGCGCGTCTTCTTGAGGCGAAGGCTAACAATAATCGTTTGATCGAGGAGGTTTCCCTTCGCGAGGATGAGGTGGAAGCAGCGAAGGGGGATGCGGCAGCTATTGCGGTACTGACCGAATCGCTACGGATAGTAGCCGCTCCGGATGGCTCGGTCGGCAAGGAATCCGTACTTTTATCTCATGAGGATGCCAGCTGACGTGTAAACGAGCGCGTTTCATGGTGAAGGCCGCAACCGGAAGTGCTGTGCTGTTAGAGCGTCACCTGCCATCCCATCGCTTTTCGGCGAAGACCTAGCGCGTGGCATAGCTCTGCGAAGCGGGGGTAACATTTCTGGGACTTGACGTTGCCCCGCAAAAGTGCACCAATCATAGGTAGAGAATTCCTGGGCCAAACGGCTCGGGAGTCTCACCGTGAAGAAGTCACGCTTTACCGAACAACAGATCGTCGGGTCCTCAAAGAGGCTGATGCCGGCGCAAAGACCGCGGACGTGTGCCGCAAGCATGGC
>JAABUZ0100009435.1_pt1 | contig 11169 bp, 6 predicted proteins | sample 5562091 | NCBI WGS metagenome assembly JAABUZ01 (sample SAMN12813069, study PRJNA571459) | rock metagenome | isolation source: Antarctica rocks | place: Antarctica: Victoria Land, Linnaeus Terrace sud | collected 2015-12-21
TCGCCAGCTAGCGCGCCGTAGGGGGCGTGGATATGATGGACAACTCTGCGGAGTTGCCCACATACCCACACCACGGCGACGACGAGGACCCCTTATCCCCAATTACACACTCAAAAGGACTTGACTATGGCGCGTCGGCGCGGCCGGCCCCCGCCGGCCAGGGCGTGCCCGGATCGGCGGGGGCCGGTCCGTCCAACGCCAGTGCGAGTACCGCGATGGCCGGCCGGCGGCGCCTGTTAGCATGCGATTGTATCATCTGTTCCTCTAAGCCGTTCCCCCTTTCGTGTCCCATGTTGCTCCCGCTCTCGTGTCCCATGTTGCTCCCGCTCTCGTGTTTCGTGGTCCGTGCCCCCGACCATGCCAGGCTCAGCCGCAGACGTTGACGCTCACTCGGCCCGGCGGGCTGCTGCCCTGCGCCTTGTTGGTGTCGGTCGCCACGACCTGGTACGAGATGCTGCCCGTAGTCCCCTTGAGGTCGCCGTTGGCCTCGCTCCCGACGTCCACGGTCGCGACGTAGGTGTTATTCTTCTGGTCGAGCGTCATTGCCGCGGAGCGCTGCTGGCCGGGGGCGATGGCGTCGTTGTCGCTCACGTAACGATAGGATAGCGTGGCCGAGGAGACGCCCGCGGGGGCGCTGACGCTGGCTCGCACGGTGAGCATGGTGGGCTGGTTGGCGCACTTGCCGTAGAACACCGGGTCGGGCGTCGCGGTGACCCCACTTACGACAACCGGGGGTACCATGGTCGCCGTGGCGGTCGGCGTGCTCGTCGAGGTATTCGTCGCGGTCGGCGTGCTCGTCGCCGTGGCGGTCGGCGTGTTGGTCGCCGTGGCGGTCGGGGTGTTCGTCGCCGTGGCGGTCGGCGTAGTAGTGGGCGTCGCGGTGGACGTCGCTGCCGGCATGCTCGTCGCGGAGGCTGCTGGTTGCGGTGCGGCGGTGGCCATGGCGGGGACAGGCTTGCCCGTGGGCGTGTCCGTCGGTTTCACTGTGATCGGCGCCGTGGTCGCGGTCGGCGCGACGGTACCCTTCGCGGGCGGAGGCGTGGCGGTGGCCTTGCCGGCGGGGGCCGCCGTCGCGGTGGGCGTGGGCTTGCCGCCTGGTGTTCCGCGCGGCGGGGTGATCCGTACCTTGCGCGTCACGATGAGCGTGACCGTCGCGGTGGATGACAGGCCGTCTCGGTCCGTCGCCGTCAAGGTGATGTGATGCACGCCAAGCGACAGACGGTCGATGTCGATGACCGGCCCGCTGCCCAGCGCTCCGTCGCGATCCGAGCGCCAGCGCAGGGCGGCGCCGTCCAGGACGCCCGCTTGCGGGTCGACCGCCTGGCCGCTCAGTGTCACCAGTGTGGCCGGTGGGACGACCGCGCCGTCGCGCGGGGTGAAGATTGTCACGGCCGGCGGGTTAGGGGCCAGCAACAGCTTGGGCACCTCGGCCGTGGCCGTATCGAAGCCGTCGCTCGCGTCGACCCGCACGGTCAGCACGCCCCCGCACAGAGGCGCGGGGTCGAGCGCCAGGGTCGTGGCCCGCAGGCCCACGGCGAGCGTGGAGTAGGTACGCCCCTGGTTGCAGCTGAGGAGCACGTCATAGGTGAGCCGCGCGCTGGCGGGCGCCTGGCCGCGCCATGACAACATGATAGGCTCCTTGCGCGAGAGGGCCGTGCCGGGCCGCGGCGTCGTGATGGCAACGCGCGGGACGCCGCGCGGGCGCCTGACGGTCGCCACCACGCGCGTCCGCCCCCCCTCGGTCTGCTCCAGCACCAGCGAGGACACAGAGGGCGGCAGCGGCACGCCGACCGTGAACCAGTGCGCGTGCCCGCCGGCGTGGCTGGAGCTCTCACGGCTTTGTACGATCCGTGAGACGAGGGTGTGGCCCTGCCGATCGAGCAGCGCGACGCGGATATCGCCGTGCTTGCCGTCTCCCATCTGCACGGCGGGCAGCGCCGTCTCGAAGGTGTGCAAGAAGATTGGCTTGCCCATGTGGTCGGTCGCGGCGACGATAACCAGCGTTAGGTCGGTTGCCCGCACGCGGCCCTGCGTCGTCCGGCGCGACGGCGATAAGGGCGATAAGGGCGATAAGGGCGATAAGGGCGATAAGGGCGATACGCCGGAGCCTATGCCCCAGTTCGTTGCCGCGCCAGGCCCCGGACGCGCGCCGGGCAACATCAAGGTCGGCGCCGCTCCGGCGACACGTCGACCGACATCCGCGGCCAGGAGGCGGCCGCTCGGCCCGGCTAGCCCGGCATGGCGGGCCAGGGAGGCGAGTTGGTCGGCGGTGAGCAGGCCGTCCTGGTCTTTGCAGAAGGCGTCCGTGCCGCGCAGGTCGATGCCGCCGGTGTCGGGCCGGGGCAAGCCGGAGAGGGTGAAGAAGATGCGGCAGTAGTTGATGGTGGAGATCCAGGCGCCCAGGCTATCGCAATCGGGGTTGATCGCGTTACCGTAGGAGATGATGTCGTGGTAGTGCATCTGGTCGTCGGTCCCGGTGGGTGGCGGCAAGGTGCTGGGACGGCATGCATACGACGGCTCCAGCGTGGGGTACGGCGCATGGGCGATGGGGTCCTTGATGACGGCGGCGCCCTGGCCATCGCGCGCGGTCAGCCACGTGTCGGTTGCGCCGCCGGAGGCCGAGGGGTTGAAGCCCATGGGCCGCTCACCGGTGACGCCCGCGCTGCGGAAGGTGGTATCGGGGTCGCCGACGCAGCGCAGCGCCAGGCCGCCGTGGCAGAAGGGCCAGCTCTCCGATCCGCCGCCCCCGGACTCGCCGTGCGCGTTGCTGGCGTGGTTAAGCCCGAGGTCGTGGATGCTTTCGTGGGTCACCTCGCCTGAGTCCTCGATCTGTCCGGCAAAGGCATGGGCGTTGACCCAGGCATTGCCGGTGATGGTCAGGCCGCCGCGCCGCGCCGCGTTGCCCTGCGACACGATCTGGGCGTCTTCGATCACATAGGGCGCGCGCAGCGGATGGAACTCCAGCGAGGGATCGGCCGCGCGGTCGCGGTCCCAGAAGGTCGTGGCGGCGTCGAGCAGGTTCTGGTAGAGGTCCCCATCGCCGCAGGGATGCGGGCCGAAGAAACCGGGGCAGATAGTGAACGTGGGGTTGGGCGGCTCGACGATGGTGGTGGAGCGGTCGGCCACCGGCATGATGCTGTTGGCGAAGCCGTTGGTGAATGAGGTGTCGGCGGCGCCGTGGTAGTCCGAGCGCGCCGGCTGGGTGTAGGGCGGACTGAGCGGACCCACGAAGTAGCGCACCCTGTATTGCAGGGGTGAGGTGGGGAAGAAGGTGACGCCGGTCAGGGTCAGCGCGTCATTGGCGTAGGCGTTGGGGTAGACGCTACCGAGTTCGGGTACCTCGCCGTCCGGGTTGACCACGCCGTGCAGGCGAATCGTACCCGCAGCGGTCCAGGCATGGGGCAACACGAAGTTCCAGTTCAGGCCGGGATTGAGCCGCTGATCGATCAGTCTGACCGTGCTATCAAGCGTGACGCGCGCGTCGTTGGGGCCAGTCGGCCCCGTCACGGGCGAGAGCGGCGAACCAGGCAGGGCGTGTCCCGCCGAGTCGTACCCGTCCAGCCGCGCCGCGACGTAGCGTAGCGGTCCCGCGTGGCCGCGCACCGTGCCATATAGCCGCACCACGGTGTTCTTGCCCGCCACGAGCGGCTCGCCCGCGTAGCGCAACGTCTTGGTCGTGGCGAACGGATACGGCGCGGCCAGCGCGGGGTTGATGGCCTGATTAACCTCGATGGCCCACGGCGCCACGTCGGACGCCGGCGGACGCGGCGGCACGATCACCCGCACCGCGTCGGACGCCGAGACACCGCCCGGCGGATTGAAGGACAGGCGAATATAGTTGCCCGCCTCGCCCTCACTCAGGCCGATGGCGGTGTCGATCGCCAGGTAGGTCGGGTCGCCGCCCAGGCGCGCCACGCGATCCGCCCGCCCAGTAAAGACGCTGCCGTCGGGCCGGGTAACCGACACGCCCACAGCAGACCCACGCGGGTAATTGGGGGTGTGCAGGATGGCGCGCACGCGCGTGGTGACCGTATTGTACAGGACGGTAGCGTTGGCCGGCTGCCGGATGGTCAACGACGGCACGAACGCGCTGAGTGGCGGTCCTGTCGGCGCGTTGTCATAGTGCAGGTCGTCGATCGCAAAGTCCACGTCCTCGTCCCGCAACGAAGGACTCACCTGGTCGAGCACCACCCGGCTGATCGTCCGCTCCACGCGGCCGAAGGTCCCATTCGGGAAGTGCTGGACGCCGCTGGACGCATGCACGGCCAGCGGCGTGGTGATGCGGCTATCGGCCGGCAGCGGCGCGGTGGACGCATGATCCGCGACCGCTCCATGGCTGTCGTAGGCGGTCAGCGTGAGCACGCGGTGAGGCCCAGAGCCGTGCGCGGTGTTGAGGACGCCGGTGTAGAGCGACACCTCACGCTGGGGTTGGCTGAAGTCGATTTCCAGCGGGCCCGCGCCGTAGAACTCCTCGCACCCGCAGGTCGGCGCCGCCAGCACGTTGTGCCCCGAGTGCGCCACGACGGGCGCGTAGAGCGGGGCGCCCGAGCGGTCGCTCCCGACGACGGTGCGGTCGATCACCTCGGCCAGTCCGTCCGACGGCGTGGTGTAGGCGTGCGGTGGAACGGTGGGACGATGAGGGCGAGGCGCGACGACCACGCCGCCGTCCTGGTACTCGATGGACACGGACGCGCCGGCGGCAAGGTCCTCGAAGTCGATCGTCGCGGCATCGGCGTGGACGGGAGTGCGGCCCGAGACCAGGGGCGCGAACCCGACCAACAAGGCCATAATCAGCCCGAGGCGGGCCAAACGGGCAACGCGGGCGTTGCGGGACAGACGGCGAGGATGACGGTTACCGCGATGGTGCTCAGGGTGGGCGTTTGGTTGCCGATACATCAGGGAATCCTCCTGTGTGGTCAAGGCGCAAGTAGAAAGTAGAAAAAGGGTCGGCGCGTTGCTGGTTGGAACCGTTGTGCAACATGCGCCCGTCCGCGCGACTCGTGGCGTGCCCGGCCGCCTGCCGCTTACACTCTGTCCTCTGTTGCGGCGCCGACCGTTGGACCATGCGCTCAGTGTGCATCGTCGTGCGGCCGGTGACCACACACAACTCACACGATTGCCCCACACGATTGGCGCGCTGGCCTCTATCTCCGCGACGTGTGGACGCTTTCGAACGGCGCTCCAGACGTGGTATCATGGCGTCAGGCGGTTCGGGCTCGGACGGCGAGGGGCAGTGGTCCGGCAGCCCCAGGTCTTGGAAGGGTAGGCGGCATGACGAGCGCGCGGACACTGACCTTCGGCGACCTCCTCAGGCGCTACCGCACCGCCGCGGGCCTCTCGCAGGAGGCCCTCGCCGAGCGCGCCAACCTCTCGTCACGGGCCATCAGCGACCTGGAGCGCGGCCTCAAGCAGGCCCCGCGCCGCGACACGGTCGAGCTACTGGCCCAGGCGCTGGGGCTTACGCCCGACGAGCGGGCCACGCTGGAGGCCACCGTGTCGCGGCGGCGCGGCCCTGCTCCCACCCCTGCCCCGCTGCCCGCTGGAACACCGCTGGTCGGGCCCGGCGCCCTCCCGGTCCCGCTCACCCCGCTGATCGGACGTGAGCGCGAGGAGGCGGCGGCGGCGCACCTGCTGGCGCAGCCGGGGGTGCGCCTGCTCACTCTGACCGGTCCCGGCGGCGTCGGCAAGACCCGCCTGGCCCTCCAGGTCGTCGCGACCGTGACGGGCGCGTTCCCCGACGGTGTCGCGTTCGTGCCCCTGGCCGCCATCCGCGACCCCTCCCTGACGCTCCCGGCGGTGGCGCAGGTCCTCGGTGTGCGCGAGGCGGCCGGGCAGTCCGTCCGCGCGGCGCTGATTGCACACCTGGGCAACCGGCGCCTCCTGCTGCTGCTGGACAACTGCGAGCAGGTGCGCGGGGCGGCGCCGCTGCTGGCCGACCTGCTGGCCGCGTGCCCGCATCTCAAGGTGCTGGCGACGAGCCGGGCGGCGCTGCGCGTGCGCGGCGAGCACCAGTTAGTGGTACGCGCCCTGGCCCTGCCGGACCCGGCCGCCCTCCACCCGGCCGACGCGCTGGAGCGGTACGCCGCGGTGGCGCTTTTCATGCAGCAGGCGCGGGCGGTGCGGCCGGACCTGGCCGTGACCGCGGACAACGCGACGACGGTCGCGGCGATCTGCGTGCGGCTGGACGGGCTGCCCCTGGCCCTGGAACTGGCCGCCGCGCGGGTCAGGATGTTGCCGCCCACCGCGCTCCTGGATCGGCTGGAACGGCGGCTGTCGCTCCTGACCGGCGGGGCGCAGGACCTGCCGGCGCGGCAGCAGACCATGCGCGCCACCATCGCCTGGAGTTACGACTTGCTGGCCCCCGCGGAACGGGCCTTGTTCCGGCGTCTGGCCGTGTTCGTGAGGGGCTGGACCCTGAACGCGGCCGAGGCCGTCTGCGCCCCGGAGGAGGAGATGGACATCTTCGACGGGGTGGCGGCGCTCGTCGATCAGAGCCTGGTCTACCCGCGCGAGGGGGGAGGGGGCGAGCCGCGCTACGCCATGCTCGAAACGGTCCACGAGTACGGTCTGGAGCAACTGCGGGCCAGCGGGGAGGAGGCGGGGCAAAGGAGAGCCCACGCCGCCTACTACGCGACCCTGGCGGAGGAGGTGGAGCCACGGCTGGCCGGCGCGGAGCAGAGGGAGTGGCTGGAGCGGCTGGAGCAGGAGGTCCCTAACCTGCGGGCCGTTTTGCAGTGGGCGGGCGACAACGATGAGTTGGCGCTGGGCCTGCGCGCCGCCGGCGCCCTCTGGCGCTTCTGGTTGACGCGCGGATACCTGGGCGAAGGGCGCCGTTGGTTCGACCTGCTGCTATCCCGCGACGCGGACCGCGGAGAGGAGATGGACGCCATCCGGGCGAAGGCCCTGTACGGGGCCGGCGTACTGGCGACCGAGCAGGGCGACTACGCGCGCGGGGAGGAGTTGATGCGCTTGAGTCTTGACCTCTATCGCGGCCTGGGCGACGGGCCGCGCATCGCGGCCACGCTGATCGCCCTGTCTAACGCGGCCAAGTATCAAACGCAGTACGCGCGGGCGGCCGTCTTTGCCCAGGAGAGCCTCGCCCTGCGCCGCGCGCTCGGCGATCGGCCGGGAATCGCCAGCGCGCTCAACGTCCTGAGCAGCCTGGCGGTCGACCGGGGCGACTACCGACGCGCGGCCGCCCTGGCCGACGAGAGCCTGGCGCTACGCCGCGATATGGGCGATCGAGCGGCGATCGCCGGGACGCTCAACAACCTGGGCGAGGTGGCGCGCTACGAGGGCGACGACACGCGGGCGGCCGCGCTGTACGAGGAGGCGCTCGCTCTCTTCCGCGCGCTGGGCGACAAGCGCAGCGTCGCCTGGACCCTGGCGAACCTGGGATACCTCGCCCACCGGCGCGGGGACGACGACTATGCACGGGCCTTGTTCGCCGATTGCCTGGCCCTGGCGCAAGAGATAGGCCATCGGATCGCCCTGGCCGCGGCCCTGGAGGGCCTGGCCGGAGTGGCGCGCGCGAATGCCGTACCGGAGCGGGCTGCCCGTCTCTTCGGCGCGGCCGCCGCCGTGCGCGATGCCATCGGCGCGCCGCTGCCCCCGAGCGACCAGGCCGCCCACGCCGCGGAGATAGCCGCGCTGCGACGGGCGTTGGACGGCGACGCTTTCGCGACGGCCTGGCAGGCCGGGCGCGACGCGCTGCTGGAGCAGATAGTCGACGACGCCCTTGGGCACACTCGGTAGGACAATGCCCCTCCGTGGGCGGCCTGTACTACTACTTTGCTCATCCGATGCCGTTTTTCTCCTCGGATGAACAAAGCAGCCAGGACACGCATCAATGGTGGTCAGGCGAAGATCTCGGTGGTGCAGTCGCCCGTCGGCAGGTGGATCTCGTGGCCGCGCGCGGGGCCGAAGTCGACGTAGAAGTCCTGGTCGAGCGTCATGCCGCCCTCGGGGTGGCAGTCGACCTTGAGCATCCATGACTCCAGCCCCGTGTAGAACTGGTTGTCCCAGGTGCTGTAGAGCGAGTTGGCGACGTAGAGCCGCCGCCCGTCCATGCTCAACTGCAGCATCTGGCGTAGCGAGCGACGATCGATGGAACGTCCCGGGTGAACCGACGGTCTATCTGACGTGCGATGTAGGAGTTGCCATCGCGGAATGGGCTCGACATTTCGACATCGATCGTACGCCGGGCTTGGCGAAGCAGACGAGGGCCACCTAGATAGCAGTAGGATTCTAACACGTCATGTGTCAGATAGCTTACAGGCCGTAGACGTGACGCACGCTGGGCCACATGCGCTGGCCCAGCGGCAGCAGGATGACGTGGGCGCCTGGGGACGGGGTCATAGCGAACTCGGCGCCGGCGAAGTATTGCACCACGCGGCCCTGCTCCACCATCTCTTCGGAGACGGGGTCGCCCCAGAAGACCAGGCCGCCGGCGCCGCGCCAATAGTCCAGGAAAGCGCCGTGGACGTTGTGCCCGGTCGCGCGGTCGTAGACGTGGGGCGTGGAGGCCGGCAACGGGCGCGCGCGCGGCAGCGGGGCGCCGCCCACGGCCACCAAGCCGATCGGGGCGGTGGTCGGACCGTGCGGCCCGATGCGCAGAGCCACGTCGTCAAAGTACTGCGTGGTCAGGCCATTGTACGCGAACGGCTCGGTCATGGGTAGGCCAATGCCGTCGGCGCCGCCCAGCGCCTGCCAGGGGGCCAGGAACGGCGGCGCCACGTTGTGTCCGCGTGTCACCAGGTACCACCCGGCTCGGGTGTAGGGCGCGGGCAGGTCGACCGGTACGGGCGGGGAGACAGCGCCACCGCTGTAGCGCACCACCGTCGTGACGCCCGGCTGGAGGGTGAGCGTCACGGTCAGGGCGTTCGTGGTGGGAATGGTACTCGTGGTGGGAATGGTACTCGTCGCGGGAGCGGTGCTCGTGACCGTGGTGGTCGGCGTCGAGGTCGCCGCGGACGTGGCGGCGGCGGGCGCGGCCACGGCGGTGGCGCCAGTCAGCAGGCCCATGGCCAGCGTCAGCGAGCCGCCGGTGGTCGAGCGGACAAGCAGGACGCCGGGGGTGCTCCAGTCCAACCAGGTAACGCCGGCGACGCCAGGCGTGTAGCTGACCCGAGCATCATTGTAGGGCAGGCTCCCGCCGATAGCCATGCCGTCGCGCGCCACGAAGGTGAAGCCGGCCCCAGTGAGCGGATCGGACCGCAGGCTCAGCCCGCCCGCGTAGCGCGCGCCAGCCCAATAGGCGTCGGCGGCGCTGCTGGCCAGGTAGGTCGGCTTGGGCGCGCCGCGCGCGTCGACGGCGCCAAGGTTGTTCTCGTAGGCGTTGAAGCCCACCGCGTCGTCGTCGAACATCCACTTCATGTCGCCGCCGCCGCCGAGCGTGCGCAGGTACAGCGCGGTGGCCATCTCGCGCACGGCGGCGGACTGGGGGCCGTTGAGGTCGTTGGAGACGCCGTACTCCTCCAGCACCAGCGGCGTGGGGGCAAGATCTTTGAGCGCCTCGAAGCGCAGCAGCGCGGCGTGGAAGCCGTCGAAGTCCCGCGGCGGGTAGATATGGATGGAGCGGAAGTCGAGCGCGCGGTTGGCCGGCAGCGCGGACCAGAAGCGCGAGTTGTAGCCGACGGTCACCAGGTGTGCGGGGTCGGCCGCGCGAATCGCCGCTAGTTGCACGCCCAGGTACAGCGCCAGCGTGCCGTTGGCCGCAGTGAGGAAGCGCGCCCAAGCGGGAGCAGGAGCGACCGACGGGTACGCGGGATTGGCGGCCAGGAACGCGTCGAGCAGCCGCAGGGCCGTCAGGTAGCGGCCGGAGGCGCGCGTCCGGGCGCCCGACGCGGTCATGACGGCCTGCGACTGCCCGGCCAGACCGGCAGGCCCGCGGCCAGGGTCTGGGGGGCTGGTCCGCATGTGTCGCATGGCAAACCGCGGGCCGACTGCGGTCGAGTAGGGGACGACACGAGCTGCGTGGTCGCGGCGTTGAGCAACGTTGGACAGGCTATGGTCAGACTCTGTGATGGCGCCCACGAGGCCTGGGCGCGGCGTGGATGCATGGGACACATTGGCTGCAAGGACCTGGGGATAAGCGGCGGCGAGGCCGGGGGACAGGAGGGGCAGCGTCGTGCCGGCGGGGTAGGTCGAGCCGGCGATGTCGGAGAGGTTGGGCTCATTGCGCAGATCATAGCCAAAAATGGCGCCGTTCCCCGCCAGGTGCGCCGCGACCAAGCCCTCCGCCCGTGCGACGCGGCGCAGGTCGCCGTCGCCGTCGTCGTTGAAGGTGACCAGCAGGCGCAGGCCGCGCGCGGCGGCCAGCGAGACCAGCGTGTCCAGGCGCGAGTAGTCTCCGGCAAGGATCTCGTCCGGGAGCGGGCGCTGCACGAAGACGCGCACGGGATTGTAGCCGGCCGCGGCCATCATGTCGAGATCGTGCGCGATGAGGGTCGGATTGAACAGCCCGTCCTGCCACATGCGCCAAGGCCGGTCTGACGGCCCCTCGTAGTTGATGCCATGCAGGTAGGGTAACGGCCGTCCGCCCACCATAAAGGCGCCGTGCCGCACCTGCACCAGGGATCCGCCCGCGTCGCGCGACCCAACGGACGGCGCGGCCTGCGCCGGTGGCGCGGCAACATGGGAAGAGAGGATGACCGCCACGGCGGCCACGAGGGCGGCAAGGCGGGTGGATAGGGTGCGGCGTTCCGTCGGGGGTGGGCGTAAACTCATGACGTGGGGTAGGATGCCACGTGGAGGGTCTCGTGTCAATAGCCGCCTCCTATCTCCTATCCCTTGAGCACGACATCCGCTTCGATGAGGCGTTCGGCTTGACTGTCCACCGCGATGGCTGCCGGTAGCGCATTCCTGGCCGGATGTACCGTGTACAGCAGCGCTCCCGTGTCGGCGTTGAGAACACTGTTGAGCATGCTTATACTGGCGATGGTTCCCCTTCTGGCGGTCAAGCACCCAGCCAGCATCTTCCACCAGTTTAATCGCATCGCGGACTTTCGGCATAGGCCCGTCCTTTACCCAATCATGTCCTCGACTATCATAGCGCGTCTCTTGCGAACACTGGGATGAAAAGGGCGTCACGCGGCTGGGGCTCTGGGAGCGATGGTCACGTCGAAACCCAGGGCCTGCAACTGCTGCACGAGGTGATCGCGGTTGGGT
>JAABUZ0100009436.1_pt1 | contig 11165 bp, 10 predicted proteins | sample 5562091 | NCBI WGS metagenome assembly JAABUZ01 (sample SAMN12813069, study PRJNA571459) | rock metagenome | isolation source: Antarctica rocks | place: Antarctica: Victoria Land, Linnaeus Terrace sud | collected 2015-12-21
AAACGTCGTGGCGGGCGCAGGGTCGGTGGGGTCGTCGGCGGGCACATAGATGGCCTGAATGCTCGTAACCGAGCCGGTCTTGGTGCTGGTGATACGCTCCTGCAAAGCCCCCATCTCGGTGGCAAGCGTCGGCTGATAGCCGACCGCGCTGGGCATGCGCCCCAGCAGGGCGGACACTTCGGAGCCTGCCTGCACAAACCGGAAGATGTTGTCGATAAACAGCAGCACGTCCTGCCCCTGTTCGTCGCGGAAATACTCGGCCATCGTCAGGCCCGACAGGGCGACACGCAGACGCGCGCCGGGCGGCTCGTTCATCTGCCCAAACACCATCGCCGTCTTGTCCAGCACGACCGCTTTGTTGCCCTCGGCGTCGGTGTATTCGGCCTCGCCCATCTCCAGCCACAGATCATTGCCTTCGCGCGTCCGCTCGCCGACACCCGCAAACACGGACACGCCGCCATGTTCGGTCGCGATGTTGCGGATCAATTCCTGCATGGTCACTGTCTTGCCGACGCCCGCGCCGCCGAACAAGCCGATCTTGCCGCCTTTCGGGTACGGGCACAGCAGGTCGATGACTTTGATGCCTGTTTCCAGCACTTCCACGGTGGATGCCTGGTCTTCCAAAGTCGGGGCCGAGCGGTGGATGGGGTAGCGCTGCTTGACATGCGGGTCGCCCTTTTTGTCAATCGGCTCGCCCAGCAGGTTGAACACGCGCCCCAACGTTTCCACGCCGACGGGAACGGAGATGGCCGCGCCGGTATCCACCACGTCCATGCCGCGCATCAGGCCGTCGGTCGTGGACATGGCGATGCAGCGCACGACATCATTGCCTAAATGCTGCGAGACTTCCACCGTGACCGCAATATGGCGCTCCGGGTCGCTGATCTTCAGTGCATTCAAGATATTGGGCAGGTCGCCCGGCGCAAAATGCGCATCCAGCACAGGCCCCTGCACTTGTACAATTTTACCAACGCCCATAGTTCCTCGCTTGCTCCTTTGCCCTGCTGAGTTTCACCTGTTTGAAACCCGCGCTTTGCTCTATTTATCCTGCCGCAAAATCCGATTTAGTATACCGGACTTGCCCTGCACTGTCAAGCAGGACCCTGCGAGGCCGGGCAGCCGCTCCGCCCTGCGGCCTGAATGGAGGGCGCGCGGCTCCGTACCACTGCCGCACTTGTCACCTGCGTGTCGCCCCGTAGGCAAGCGCCGCCAGCGACAAAAGCAGGATGCCGACACGGGCGCCGTGCCGCTTGTCCCACAGCGCGCGCTTTGCTTTCCAGTCCGCCGGCAGCACGGATAAGTCCCAATCCGCGACATCGCTGTTGATGGGCACGAGCCTGAGTATCGTCAGCGCAAGCGAGGCCAGCAGCAGCAGCGCGGACAGGGACAGCATAGGCTTGCCCGCGCCCTTTTTATCTGCGCGCCATGCCGCCGCAAGCAGCGCAAGCAGCGTGGCCGCATACCAGAACGGCCCTACCTTGCCGTAAAGGCGCGCGAGACTTTGCGCCCCCGCCGCATGTTGGTCGTCAGAAAGGCGCGACAGCGCGGGATGCACAAATGCACCGACCGCGAGTTCGTTGCCGGTGAGTGTGCCGAGCAGCAGCAGAGCCAGGACGTTCATGTCGTAAGTTTCCCCTTCTTTTCGCACCGGCCCGTGTTTGCCGGCGCAGCGAAAGCACAGTGCTGCTGACAGTATGGACTGTTTGGGGGCACGGGAAAACCTATTTCGGGGTTGGTTAGCAAAATATTCCGACATCAGGCGGCGCGGCTGCAAGGCATTGTCGCACGGCTTGCGTTCTCGTCTCTTCAGCATTGCTTAGGCGTTGCGAACGCGTTGCAGCGACGGAACAATTCCTTCCGTCGTTGGTACACGTGAGAAACGCCAATAAGACAAGGGAGGAATGCTCTGGGGTCACGGCAGGGCGGCGTGCTCCTGCTCTTTGCCCTCCACGCGGGCGACGCTAGACAGCAGGCCGTCGGGGAGGCCCTGCCAGAACCGATACAGGTGCACGATGCTGACCAAGGCCAGCGCGGTTACGGGGGCGGCAAACAGGACGCCGACAATGCCGTCGATTTCCAGGCCCGCGAACAGCACGAACAGCACCAAAACCGTGTGCAGGCCCAGGGCCGAGCCGACCAGCTTGGGGTACAGCACTTTGGAGCCGCCTTCGTTGATGACCACAAACAAGACCAGCACGGCGATGGCACTTGCGACGGGGCTGTGGAACCGGGTCGGCCCGACCAGGGCGGCGACAACGGCGGGCACGGCTCCTAGGTACGGCCCGAAAACGGGGATGAGCGAGGCCACAATAACAACCAAACCGATAATCAGCCAGGTGTGAATGCCGATAGCCAGGCAGCCCAAAGCGGCGGCGGCTCCAAGCAGCACGGCGATAATGAGCTGGCCCCGCACAAAGCCGCCCAAAATGCGGTTGACATCGGTCTGCCACAATTCGGTGCGGGCGCGCAGGTCGGGGGGCAGCAGGGCGTTGAACTTCTGGCGCATCTCCGCGCTGAACAGCAGGAAATACAGGGCGATGAGTAAAACAATCAAAGATTCGCCGAGGTCGGTGACTAAGTGCCGCAGGGCGGGCACGGCCTTTTTTCCCGCGTTCGCGGCGATGGCCTTGATGTCGGAGGGCGGGTTTTGCAGGGTGTCGGAAAGGCTGAAGTGGATGTTGCGGGCGGCGAGCCTGGCGTCAACGACCCCGGCCAAAGAAAGCGCGCGAGCGTGGTACTGCGGGTAGTCGCGGCTGAACGAGGTGATTTGATGCACCAAATCGTCGCTGAGCAGCCAGATGCCCGCGCCTAAAAGGACGACCAGGCTGACAAAGACCACCGAAACGCTGGTTTTGCGTCCGAAGCGGCTGCCGCGTATCTTCTCCACCAGCGGGTCGAGGGCATAAGCCACCAGGCCGCCCAGGGCAAACAGCAGCAGCGTGTGGTGAATCGCCATGCCGAGCCGGATGCCCACCCCGACAAAGGCGACCAGCAGCAGGAGCGTCGCGAGAATAACTAACAGGCGTGTCCATTTTTCCATGCACGCCTTTTACCCGAATTCGGGGGAAAGTAGCAAGGCAATCTGTGCCACATCCTGTTTCATCTGCGCCATCAAGGCGTCCAGGCTGTCAAAACGCGCTTCCTCGCGCACTTTGGCGACGAACTCCAGGGCCAGCGATTGGTCGTAAATGTCCTCGGCAAAGCCGTCCATGAGGAATGCTTCGATTTTGCGGGCATTGTCCGTGTCCGTGGTGGGGTTGACGCCGACACTGACGGCGGCGGGCACGATGCGCCCGCCCGTGAGGTGCGCCCGCGCGGCATACACGCCGTGGGCGGGCAGCGCCTGACGGGCCAGCAGAGGCTGAAGGTTGGCGGTCGGGTAGCCCAGTGTCCGGCCCAATTGCTTGCCGTGCACGACATTTCCCTGGACAACAAAGGGGTGGCCGAGCAGATCGGCGGCCTGGGGAATACGCCCGTCGGCGACAAGCGCACGGATTTGGGTGCTGCTGACTCGCGTGCCGCCCTGCAAAAGCGGCGGCACGACGGTCACGGCAAAGCCCTGCCGCGCGCCTTCGCCGAGCAAGGTGGTGACTGTCCCCGCGCGCCCTTTGCCGTAGCAGAAGTCGGCCCCGACGAGAATGTGCTTTGCGCCGAGCTGTCCTTCCAGCACGTCGGCGACAAACGAGGCGGGGGACAGGGCGGCAAACTCGGGCGTGAACCGGGCGATGACCATCAAGGTCATGCCGCCACCCAGGGTGTCCATCCAGTGGGCGCGCTGGGCCAAAGTGCCGATATGGAGGGGCGCGTGGTCGGGGGCGAACAGGGCGGAGGGGTGGATGTCGAATGTCAGTGCGACAGGGGTCAGGCCCAGCGAGCGTGCCTCGCGGGCGGTCTGCTGCAAGATTTCCTGATGTCCTCGGTGGACGCCGTCAAACACGCCGACAGCGACGGCGGTGTTTTGGAGCGGGGCGGGCAGGTGTTCCAGGCCATGAATGGTTTGCAGCATGAGAAGCTCAGCAGGCGCAGGATGCGAAAAGGTCGTTTGGAAAAAGCATACCCACTTTAGTCGGGCGGGAACACCTTGAACGGGTGCAGTGCGCCCTCCCCGGCCCGCGCCAGGGCGATCAACTGCCCGCTTTCGTCCAGCACTTTGACAATCCCATCGCCGTCAATAAGGGCCGGGATGGCGCGTCCGTGCAGAACGTCTTTGCGCTCGTTCTCGTTCGCAGAGTGCGCGGGCAGATCGCTGAGCGCATCGGCGGGAGAAACCAGCCGGGCGGGCAGCGTGTCGGGGGCAAGCGCGTCTAAGACAGCCGCATCAGCCAGGGCGAACCGCCCTACCCTCGTTCGCTGCAAGGCGGCCATGTGCCCGCCCACGCCCAAAGCCGCGCCGATGTCGGCGCACAGAGTCCGAATGTAGGTGCCTTTGCCGCACGACACGTCCAGGGTCGCCGAGGCGCGCAGGCCCGGCGTCCAGTCCAGCAGCGCGATGCTGTCAATCTTTACGGGCCTGGCTTCACGCTCCACGGTAATCCCCTGACGGGCCAGCGCGTACAAGCGCTGCCCCTGATGGTGCACCGCGCTGACCATCGGCGGCGTCTGCTGGATCGTGCCCACAAAGCGCGGCAGCACGGCCTGCAAGTCGGCCTGTGTCACAGGGGAAGCATCGGTTTGCGTCAGCACGTCCCCGCCCGCGTCTTCCGTCGTCGTCGTTGCGCCCAGCGTGAGTGTCGCCCGGTAGTCTTTGCCCTCATCGGCAAGGTAGTCGCTGAGACGGGTCGCCGCGCCCAGGCAGACCAGCAGAACGCCGGTCGCATCGGGGTCCAGCGTCCCGGCATGCCCCACCCGTTTTTGGTGGGCCAGACGGCGCACCCATCCCACCACGTCATGGGAGGTCATGCCAGCAGGCTTGTGAACATTGAGAACGCCATGCATCATGGGGAAGTCATTGGGGGGTTATTGAGGGGGAAGCGTCCGCCGAACAGCGTCCACAACAGCACGCTCGGCCTCGGCCAGCGGCAGGGCCAATGTGCAGCCTGCCGCCAGCGAATGCCCGCCGCCGCCGAACTGCTGCGCGACCAGGGCGACATCAATGCCCGGACGCGAGCGCAGAGAAATGCGGATGGACGGCGGCCCGTTCTGCGTGGGCATTTCGCGAAACAAAATGCCCACGTCGGCCCCGCGCACGCCGCGCACCGGCCCGACAATGCCTTCGGTGTCTTCATCCGTGGCCTGCAAAGCCAGAAAGTCCTGCGCGGTGATATGCGCCCAGACAATACGCCGCCCTTCCGTTTCGGACAAGGACGACAAGGCGTGTCCTAAAAGGCGCGTGGCCGCGAACGTCTTGTTTTCAAACACATGCTCAGAGATGTCGGCGGGGCGTGCACCCGCCTGGACAAGGTCGGCGGCAACGCGCAGGGTTTGGGGGGAAACATTCTGGTAGCGGAACGAGCCGGTGTCGGTCGTCACGCCCGTAAACAGGCACGCCGCAATGGAGGGCGTCAGCGGCAGCTCCAGGGTTTGCAGCAGCGCATAGACAATCTCGCATGCGGACGCCGACTGCGTGTCCAGAACTTGAATATCGCCAAACGCACCAGCCACGGCATGATGGTCAATATCAACCACCGTCTGAGCGCGGGCAATAACCGGCATCACCCGGTCGCCCACGCGCGCCAGGTCGCCGCAGTCCAGAACGAGAGCGAGGTCAAAGCGCGCGCACTCGGTGAACTGTTGAATGGAGTGGGTTTGGGGCAGAAATTGATAGATGGCGGGCACGCCGTCCTGCGACAGCAGGGTCAAGTCTTTGCCTAGCGGCGCAAGAGCCAGCGCCAGGCCCAGCATGGAACCGAGTGCGTCGCCGTCCGGGCTGACATGGCAGGCCATGACAATGCTTTGCGCCTTTTTAATGGCATCGGCGGCTTGGGGGAGCGAGACGGAAAGCGGCAGCAGAGCGGCGGGAGGAGCCGAGGTCATGGGGCGTCCTCGGCGTTGGCATCTTCTTCCGGCGGTTTGGGACGGGCTTCGTCTTCCTGCTTCACGCGCTGCAACAGCTCAAACATCTGGTTGCCGCGCTCAATGGCATCGTCATATTTGAACGACAGATCAGGCACGTTGATAAACGCCCGACGCCGCTTGAGTTCCTCGCGCAGGACGTGTGTCGCCCCGCGCAAAGCTCTCAGCTCATCCTGCTGCGCCTGCGCATCGCCCAGAACGCTGACATAAACCGTCGCGTGCTTGAGGTCCTGCGTGACTTCCACTTCCGTAATAGACAGCAGCCCGTTGCGAAAGCGCGGGTCGCGCATTTCGCGCCGGATCACGTCCGAAAGCTCAGCGCGCAGGCTTTCCTGCAAACGCTGCTTGCGTGTACCGGGCATAGTGTATTCCTTTGGGAGGGGTGCGCATGACGGCTACAAAAGCTCGATCTCACAGGCCCCCACATCGATACGTGGGTCGGCTTCCAAATGATCCAAGACTTTGTCCAGCACCTGATTGGCGAATGCATTGTTGTTGGCGACCACAGCGATGCCAATGGTCGCCCGCTGCCACAGATCGTTGTCGCCAACCTCGGCGGCGGACACATTGAACGCATTGCGCAGGTGCGCCAGGACGCTTTTCAGCACCTGACGCTTATCCTTAAGCGATTGCGCTTCGCCGATCACAAGCTCCGCCGTCAGCACGCCGATGGTCATATCCATTGGCCCGAAACCACTCTCGGGCCGGAGAGAAGTTAAAGAGAGCGCTCCACGCGGCGCATCTCAAAGCACTCGATTTTGTCGCCCTCTTCCGGGTCAAGGCCGGGAATAAGGATGCCGCACTCGTAGCCGGTCGCCACTTCGCGCGCATCGTCCTTTTCGCGGCGCAGCGTGCCGATCTTGCCTTCCAGGATCATACGGCCTCCACGATGCACGCGCACATTAGCGCCGCGCACGATCTTGCCATCCTGCACGTAACTGCCCGCAATCGACCCGCCCGCTTTAGGCAGCTTGAAGACGGCCCGCACTTCCGCAGTGCCCAGGGCGGCTTCTTCGTAAATAGGGTCTAAGAGACCCGCCATAGCCTTCTTCACATCATCAATCAGGTCATAGATGACTTTGTACTCGCGGATCTCCACATGCTCAGCTTCGGCCATGCGCACGGCGGATGGCTCGGCGCGGCTGTTGAACCCGACAATCAAGGCCTCGGAGGCGGCGGCAAGCTGAATGTCCGCGTCGCCCACCGAGCCGACGCCCGACGTGATAAACTTGACGCGCACTTCCGGGTGCTCGATCTTCTCAAGCGACTGGCGAATGGCCTCTACAGATCCCTGCACATCGCCCCGGATGATAAGATTAAGCTCTTTGGATTCGCCCTCTTTGATCTGCTTTTGCAGGTCTTCCAAGGTGACAGGGCGGCGGGTCGCCAGGCGCTCGTCGCGCACATCGGCACGCCGCTCTTCGGCAATCTGGCGGGCGGCGCGTTCGTTCTTGACCACTTCCAATCGGTCACCGGCCATAGGAACCGTGTTCAGGCCCAGGATCACGACAGGCGTGGCCGGCGCGGCGCTTTGCACGCGCTTGCCCAAATCGTCTGTCATGGCTTTGATGCGCCCAAAGCTGGTGCCCGCGACAATGGCATCGCCCATCTTCACCGTGCCCTGGTCGACCAGGATGGTGGTGACAATGCCGCGCCCACGGTCGAGTTCGGCTTCAATCACGGTCGCCGTCGCCGGCGCGGTAGGGTCCGCTTTCGGCTCCACTTCGGCATCGGACACGAGCACAATGGTCGCCAGCAGGTCGTCGATGCCTAAGTTCTCTTTGGCCGACACTTCTACGGTCTGCACGTTGCCGCCATACGCTTCGGGCATGACATCGTACTGCGTGAGTTGCGTCAAGACGCGCGTTGGGTCTGCGCCTTCTTTGTCGATCTTGTTAAGGGCGACAATCATCGGCACGCCTGCCGAGCGTATGTGGTTGAGGGCTTCAATCGTTTGCGGCATGATGCCGTCATCCGCCGCGACCACCAGGATGGCGATGTCGGTGACCTGCGCCCCACGGGCGCGCATGGCGGTGAATGCCTCATGGCCGGGCGTATCCAAGAAGGTGATCTTGCGCTTCTGGCCGCTTTCTTCCACTTCCACTTGGTACGCCCCGATATGCTGGGTGATGCCGCCGAACTCGTCGTCCACGACCCGCGCATGCCGAATCACATCCAGCAGGGACGTTTTGCCGTGATCAACATGACCCATGATAGTCACGACGGGCGGGCGGGAAACAGGCCCGGCGGGCTTCTGACGGGGCTTGGCGGCCACAACGGCGACCTTAGGCACGGCAGGGGCAGTGGGAGTTTCAGCAGCGACCGGCGTGCCTGCCGTGAGGGCCACAGGCTTGGGCGCTCCGGCGGCGACAATGTTGATCGTCACTTTGTAGCTTTTGGCAAGCCGCGACGTGACTTCCGGGCTGAGCTTTTGATTGAGCGACGCCAAGACGCCCAGGCCCATCAGCTTCTTCTGAATGTCCGGCGCGGGCACGCCGATCAGCGTGGCAAAATCTTTCAGGGAAACAACATCCGGCACTTCCACCACGCGGGCCGGGTCAGGAGCGGGCGCGGCGACAGCGGTCGCCGGGCTTGCGCTTGCCGTCGCAGGAAACGCGCCATTTGTCCCGGCGGGCTTGGACGCGCCGTTGCCGTTGGGAACAGCGGCAGGCCGCGCCGCGCCGTTTGCGACAGCGACAGAGGGCGCAGCGGCAGCCGGGGCGGGAGCAAAGCGCTGACGAACCGCACCGGCAGTCTCGTCGCTGATCGCGCTGCTCGGCGTTTTGGCGGCTTCGCCCAGCGCCTTCAGCGCGTCCAGGACATCATTGTTGGAAACTTGCAGTTCTTTGGCTAAATCGTAGATACGCACACCAGACATAAAATCCATTCACCTTTTCTTTTGGGTCAATTCATAGCGCGGCTGCTCCTGATGACAACTCCGACGGGGGCACTGCAACGCAATGCGCCATGAGGGCGTCCGCCAAATCCGGCGGCGCGGAGGGAACGTTCAGCGCCCTCTCAAATCGTTTCTGTTTGATCGCTTTTTGGATGCATTCGGGCGACGCGCACACATAAGCCCCGCGTCCATTCGCGCGCAGCGTCGGGTCGGCGGCCAGTCCGCCGCCATCTTTTTCGGGGCGGCGGACGACCCGCAGCAATGTTTTCTTGGCCGAGGTTTGGCGGCACACCACGCACATACGAATTGGGGAGTGGTACGGCTTCATACTCTTAACCTTGCACAGCGCGTAAGCGTTCCCCGCTTCCGGCCCGCGTCGCCCGCTTTAATCTTCCTCGTCGTCCAGGGCGGACAGCATATCTGCGGTAATCAGGACTTCGTCGCCGTAAGACACCGCTTTGCCTGATTCGTCGGTTGGCATTACCGCCGCGCCGTCTTCTTCGGTGGCCGCGCGGGCGCTGCCCAGCGCTTCTTCGCGCTCTTCGGCTTCCACTTCCTGCGCGGCCCGCGTGAACGCTTCTTTGGCTTCCTGCGACTCCGACCGGATGTCGATGCGCCACCCGGTCAGGCGAGCGGCCAGGCGCACGTTCTGCCCCGACCGTCCAATCGCCAGCGACAGCATCGCATCCGGCACCAGGACGAGGCACGACTGCTTGTCTTCGTTCGCAAACACTTTGACGCTTTTGGCGGGCGAAAGGCTTTCTGCGACAAACTGCTGGATGTTGGAACTCCAGCGCACAATGTCGATCTTTTCGTCGTACAGCTCGGACACGACTGCCTGCACGCGCGATCCCCGATGCCCGACACACGCGCCCACGGGGTCGATTTTTTCGTCCTCGGTGGCGACAGCGATCTTGGAGCGCGCTCCCGGCTCGCGGGCGACACTTTTGATAGACACCGAGCCGTCGGCGATTTCCGGCACTTCCAGCTCAAACAAGCGCCGGATCAGGCTTGGGTGCGAGCGCGAAACAATCACCTGCGGCCCGCGCGTGGACTTGCGGACTTCCAGCAAGTATACCTTAATCCGGTCGTTAAAGCGGTACGGCTCATTGGGCACCTGCTCCTGGCGCGGCAGCAAGGCTTCCAGCTTGCCGATATTGATGTAAACGTTGCCCATTTCCTGACGCTGCACGATGCCGGTTTCAATCGTTCCCAGCTTGGCGTTGTACTCGTCGAAGACCTTTTCGCGCTCGGTTTCGCGGAACTCCTGCATCATCATCTGGCGCATGTTCTGCGCAGCGATGCGCCCGAACGTTTCCGGCGACAATTCCACCGGCACGGTTTCGCCCACCTGCGCGTTGGGGTTGATCCGCCGCGCCCCGACCAGGCTCATTTCGGCGTGGTCGTCCAGCACGTCCTGGGCCACGATCTTGTCGCAAAAGAACTTGGGCGTGGGCTTGGACGCATCAATATGAATGGCAATGTCTTGATCCAGTCCATACAATTTTTTGTACGACTTGCCCATCGCCACTTCCAGCGTTTTGAGCAGCGTGGCGGTGGGAATTTCTTTTTCTTTTTCGATCTGCCGCAGGGCTTCGATAAAATCGCCTGTCATATTGTCTTCGCTCCCAGCCGCCCGCGCGGGCCTCTTCGGCCCTGCGGCGTCCCGTAACATGAAGAAAAGAGCGGGCACGTGCCCGCTCTTTTCAGAAGGTTGGTTCCTGAAACTCTAGTTTATTATAGCACATCCGGCAGCGGTTTGCAATCGCTGCCCAACCCCTACCCGGTTTCCTGCCCTATTCATGGCACCGGCACAATGCTTTCGTCCCCCGCGATGTTGCGCACTTTCAGGCGCAGCGGCGTTTGGGCGCTAGTGATTTTGGCGTCCCAAAATGCTTTGGTCTTTTGGCCGTCCCGGATGACAAAGCCTTTTTTGTCAATCTTCACTTCCGCATCGGACTGCCATGTGCCCTCGGCGTTGGTGCAGTCCACGCTGACCCACTCAATCAGTTCCAGGCCGTCGGGACTAATTTGGATGGGCTTGAACGCGGCTTTCTTGCGCGGCGCAGCTTCGTCTCCGTCCGCCACAGCGTCCATGTCCAGTGTCGCAGGTTTTGCTTTGCCGGTTAGTCCCTTTTTCTGGTTGTATTCATCAATCTTCTGCTGCAAGCGGTCACTGGCGAACCGGAGTATTTCAATCTCGTGCTTGCCGCTTTGCATAGGACGCGCTTGGTATTCTATGTCGTCGTTGAGCACG
>JAABUZ0100009439.1_pt1 | contig 11161 bp, 9 predicted proteins | sample 5562091 | NCBI WGS metagenome assembly JAABUZ01 (sample SAMN12813069, study PRJNA571459) | rock metagenome | isolation source: Antarctica rocks | place: Antarctica: Victoria Land, Linnaeus Terrace sud | collected 2015-12-21
GGACAGTACGCGCTCGACATGGTCAATCTGCCGGACCCGCTCGACCCGCAGCCACTCCCCTTCGAGCAATCCTTGTGACTACTTTTTACACGTATCCCGAACCTACCCCCAGATGGCCATTCCGCACACCTTCGCGGTCACTGGGCCTACTTGGCCGAGCGCAACCCGGCCGCGGCGGCGCGGCTGGTGGAAGCGCTGATCCTGGCGGCCGACGGCCTAGCGAGCTTTCTCGAACGTGGACGGCCCGGCCGGGCGCCTGGCACGTCTTGGCGGCCTTGCGGGACGGTCCCCCGCGGCCCGGAACTCGGTAGGAGCGATCATGCCGGACGGCCTGTACGAGCGAGATGCCCTGGCTAGGTCAGGGCGGACGCCACGTGTTCTCTGTCGGCCATCACACGCACACGCTCGATCTTGGCGACATCGCCCGCCGTGTCTTGCTGTGCGTGCCACAGGTCATAAGCCTGCTGCTTGCCAAGCCACATCTTCGGCGATCCGCCGACAAGTGCGGTCAGACGCAGCGCCATGGTGGCGGTCACGCCATACCGCTTGCTGATGATGCCGTGCAGCGTCTGGCGCGAGATGCCGAGGCGTTCGGCAAATGCGGTGACGGTCAGCCCGGTTGCAGGGATCACCTCCTCGCCGAGCAACTCGCCTGGGTGCGGTGGCTCGAAAGCCGGGATGCGGCGCTTGACCGGAATGCCTTCCGGCACGCTGTCGCCCTCAATGGTATTGCTCAAGGTCAACTCTGACGGCATCTGCGGCCTCCCACTGGAATGTAATGCACCACGGCCCGTTGACATGAACCGTGTAGGTTCCCGCGCGATCTCCTTTGAGACCGTGAAAGTCATACCCATCGACATCCATGTCATCCGGCTTGGTCGCTTCGTCGAGGGAGATGAGCCGGTCAGCGATTTTGCGGAGCATCCGGGCGTCCAGCTTTGCTGACTTTCCCTTTTCCCAGAACGCTGACAAAGCCTTGCTCTTGAACGACGCGATCATGAGGCTGATGTAATGCGTCACGTGACGCATGTCAACTCTGATCCGTGTCTGGACTACTGCGGAGGCGAGGTCGAGCCGCCCTGCGGGTCCGGGTGCATATGTGGATTTGCAGTTGCTTCAAGCAGGGAATGGAGCCTCTGCCCCCAAGTAATTCCTTCTCCCTCCTGCCCTCGGACGGCCTCTGGCACCAAGTCCTCGCGCGCCCTATGCTGCCCCTTGGCACGCAGCCCTGCTGGGGACTTTACCAGGACTTCCCGACAACTTCCATCTCCGCCGCATAATTCATGTTATGCAAAAAACCGGCGGGGGAACCTGCGCCCGGCGGCGGGGGAAAGGCGGCAGCCGCGCCGGGCCACCAGGACGCACCGCCCGCCACACGCCGATCCCTGTTTGTCCCTCAATTGACCCCTCAATCAGACCCTCTTTCGACCCCCGATTCGTCCCTCAATCGGACCCACAAAAGGACCCACAGAAAAGTGGCGGACCATTGCACCCTTTGGCGGGGTGCAGAAAAAAACCAGTCGGAGATCGGTGGGATGTGGATCGAGCGCCTGACCACCGCCGCACCCGCCTGGGGCGAGGGTCGCGGCATCATGCAGAAGGCTGCTCGACCCTGGCGGGGAGCGGCCTCCCGGTCCTGGGAAGGCCCGAACCCATGACCCTCCAATAAGTAATCGGGCACTCTGTCCACCGAGCCATTGGAAGAACTTAGATTTGGGAGTGAGCGATCGAAAGCGGGTGCTAAGTAGCTGCTTGCAGCCGGAGGATGTGCTGTTATGATCCGAAACGTCCGGACACTGTTGGCGAAGTGACCGTTTAAGCGGCAAGTGCGGCGAAGCGCGATGTGCGGGTTGGTGCGAGCGGTCGTCCGGCGAACCACGCTGCGAGGCGGTCGAGGTTGAGGGCCGCGGCGGTGGCCACGTGCTGCAGGCCCGCCTTGGGCAGGCCGCAGTAGCGTGCCCGGCGCAGGCCAAAGGCGCGCACTGCTTGCGAGAGGGTGCCCTCGATGCCGTTGCGTTGCGCATACAGGTGCTTGCCCTCCGCCGTGCCCTCGCGCGCCCTGGTGGCGGCAAGAGCCTCATGCTCAGGTCGCGGCATCACCGCTAGAGCTCGGCCCTGATACTTCGAGCGCGAGCGGGTGCAGAGGGCACGCGAGGGACAGGCCCGGCAGTCGGCGGGATGGAACCGCACGTGAATGACGCTGCCCGGCCCTCGATGCTTGGCACCGCTTGTCCAGCTGGCACTCTCCTTGCCCTCGGGACAGCGGGCGACCTCGTGGTCCCAATCCACTGTGAAGTCGTCCACGGTGTACGCATCACCTCCGCTGCGGCTTTGCCAGCTAAGGTTTCGGCGCCCAGGGCCGATCAGGTCGATGCCGTGCTGCGTGCGGGCGGTGACGAGGTGGTCGGCGCTGACGTAGGCAGAGTCCACCAGGTGCTCGGAAGGGGCCAGGTCCTTTGCGGCGAGTGCATCGTGGATCGGTGCCGTTCGCTGCGCCTCGTGCACGTTGGCGGGCGTGGTGTCGGCATGCACGACCAGATGCGGCATATCCTCGTCGCAGGTCTCGGTGAGGTGGACCATGAAACCCGTCCAGCTCGTGCCGCTCTTGGATCGGAACCGGGCATCGCTGTCGTAGGGTGACTCCACCCGGTCGCCGGGGCCGCGGCCCTGCACCGGCCGCATCCGCACACTGCGGCTGGCTTGCTCACCTCCCGTGGTGCCATCCCCTGACCCGTCCCGCTCGAAATGCCGCGTCCACACGCGTTGCAGCACGGCCACCTGCGGCAACGTCGCTGCGTCTGGCAGGGTGTCCGCACGGTACAAAGCGTCAAGCAGCACGAAGCCATCTGTCCCGATCTGGACGGCGCACGCCTCGCGCTTGGGACCAGTGTCAGGCAGGCGCATGTCCTCGACCCGGCGGTCGTAGCGTCCGTGCCAGTCCGTAGGCGCGATGGCGCGCAGCCAGTCAGGCGCTGCAACGGCAATGGCGTTCAGCGCCGCCCGCAGCGTCTCGCCCACCAGCTCCAGCCGGTTCAGGTCCCGCACGGCAGCGAGCACGTGCGTGCTGTCCGTGCGGCTCCGGCCACGGGCCTTCAACAGCCCATTCTCGCGGGCAGCCGCCAGCAGGCGGGTCAGTAGGCGCTCGGTGGCCTCATGCTGGAGCAGCCGGGCGCGGAACTCGCACAGCACCGAGAAGTCGAAGCCGGCGTTAGCCAGGTCAAGGGCGAGCAGGTATTTCCAGTCGATCCGGCCCCGGACGGCCTCGGCTGCCTGACGGTCGCTCAAGCCCTCGCGGAACTGCATGAGAGTCACAAGGGCGAGGCGCCACGGCGTATAGGCGGGCTGGCCGAGCTTGGGGTAGAGGTCGGCAAAGTCGGCGTCGGCGAACATGGGCCCGAGCTTGTCCCTCAGGAGCACATACGGGTTGCCGCGCCGGAATGCGGCACGCGCGATGCGCACGGTGTCGTCGGGCACGGACGGGAGCGGCTGCGACGGCAGCGACATGAGCGGCCTCCAAGGCGGAAACCGACCCAACGCCGCCGCTGGCCCAAGCGCTCCAGACTTCGCCAACAGTGTCCGTCCGTTTAGGATTGCAACGCGAAGCCGAATGGGTTGTAGACTACCAGTCCATGTTCGAGTGGGCGTCTTGCTGTTCCAAGAGGTGATCCACTAGTTCCTCCATTGCCTGAACGGATCTCATCGCTTCGGCATACCTGCCGTCACTCGCCATGGTTAGAACGAGGGGAAGCCCACTTTCTTGTATATAAATACGCGCCGGCTTCCGCCTTCCTGACCAGAGATGCCTTATAAAGGCGTCAATGGACTGCAAAGCCTCCTTGTCGTCGAATGCTAGATTTTCATTTAGCGAGAATCGGTTTTTTGCCTTGGTAAACTCAAATATAACTGGAACTGCTCCCACCTTTGAATGGAAGTGAAAAGCCTCGCCTTCTTTTCCAAAAGCCCCATGCGCGACGAAATTTCTGAGCTGTTGACGAACAGTTATCAATCTATCGAGATGGAGCTTGTTTTCCTGATCCTGTACATTGAGGGCGCTTTTAAATTTGAGGTTCCAGTCAGCACCTATTAGCTGCGTAAGCTGCTCTCCGGTCGTTATCTGAGACTGTAAGACAGCTAGGTGAACAAAGGTGTGCTCGGTCCAGCTGAAAAACGCGTCTATTGTTCCAAGCGCAAGCCAGCTTAATTGCTCAGACAGAGCCTTCCTCTCGCGGAAATGTGGAAAGCTCATAACGCTGCTCATTGAGTTTGAGTCGCTTTTTAGCCGGCGCCACAGAGAGAGTTGACGTTGTCGCCCGTCTTCCTTGATGTCGGCCTTCACCGCTTCAAGCTTCTCCCGGGTCGATAGGTACAGTTCCCGCGTATATAGGTAGCGCGCAAAGAGTGACTGAGCATTGTTGACTATGTTGAAGTGAGACGCCCGAATGGCTTCTTTTGCCACCCAATTGAAAAATGGGCGCGCAACCTTGACGCCCTTTTTTAGCAGCATCACGATGCGCTTTGCCTCCTCCTCCCCCTGACCCTCTCGACCAAAAACACTCAGACCAGACTTGCGATGTTCAATGAGGTATGCCTTTCCCTCAAAGTCGATCGGAACCGACCAGGCGATTTTCTCGAAACGACCAAGGTCCCTAAAATTTAATAGGTCGACCAGGAGAAAGAAGACTAGATAGTACGGCGGTAGGTTACGGCTTGCCTCCATTCGTGTGGCGGTAAACAAGAACTTCGGTTCTGCTTCGGTGCTTGTATCTGCTGGCTTTATCGGAGCGATGGCGCGTCGAGCATAGGCCCGAATCTTCTCGAGTTCGGGAGGCAACGTGATGCCTACCTTGACCTCCTCAGCTCTCCGTCGATGGCGCTCCAGGATCGCAAAGAGTTCGGGGGGCAGGTCGTTCTCAGGCAAAGCGGCCTACGTTCCTGGGTTCTCGTATGCAGGGCCTTTACCAGCCATAGTCGCGGGCCTGCTCTGCTGCGCTCTCCGCCTTGTGTTGGAAGTCTAGCTCAGCGCACTCGAAAAAGTTCTCTATGCCGTTCATTACGTCATGCAAATTTATTAGATCGAGACCTTCGGGCAAGGCGGGAACGTCCCCTCGAAACGTTTTCGCGTAACGGAATGTGGTTGAGGTTGCGTCGATCTTGGCAAATTCGCCAATGCATTTCGCTACAGCGATTGCTGCTGGGTAGTTCGGGTCAACCTGGAATATTGTGGCGATCTTAACAAAGAGTTGCCAAAGATCTGGCAGCCTATGGTCCTTTGTGCCTAATGTCACACCTGCAAATGGACCGTGGCTCTCAATGGTCGCCTTAAGTGCCAGTTCGATGTAATGGCGGTAGTTGAAAAGAGCTGGAAACACTAGGTTGTCTCGATCTGCGCGGTCAGATAACGCCTGTTGGATTAAGATGTCACCCGCTCGCTTGTATCCACGGAGCAAACGGAAGCTGCGTTCGCAAGCATCGTTAGCTATGTAGGTGTCGCGACCAGGTGTTAGCAGATGATCATTGGCTTCAGGCCAGCGATCACCGGGATTATCAAACACATCGCAGTTTTCAAGTCCGTCTCTAGCCATGATTACGCTACTTCCTTGAAGGGATTCCGATCGAGCTTGGCTGCCCTAATTTTCGCCCGAAGCATCATTGTCAGGTCGCCGTCGCGATTTAAAAGGTTCACAATTTCCCTCAACGTGCAAAGGATGAGAACCTTCTGCTGCAAAAAGTCCCGACACATGCTTATGGCGGCAGGAGTGTAGTCGGAGCTGGAGATAAATATGCCGCCAACGCCGTTCCTCAGCATCAGTCTGCTTATATGCGGGGACACCTCTGCGGGTCCTAGAGGTGTATCCCACCACTTCATCTCAGCGAGAAACATCTGAGTATCTATTTCGATAACGCCGTCGATCTGCTCAGCTATTCCGCCTTCTCCACCCTTGCGGCGGAAGTCCTCGGCAACAAGCACTTCATAAGCTCTGAATAGGTTGTTTAGGGCAGCTTCGAGCGCCTTGCCCCGACCATGTGGGTTTGTCTCTGCGAACAGGGCGAACAATTGTTTTTTTGCCTCTGCTATTCTGGCCTGCCTAGCGCGAACAGAGTTTGCTTTCTGCTCTTGCTCCATTCGGCGCGTGTCCGCTTCGCGATCGCGATCCTGCTTCATCCGGGTAAAGCTATCCTTGACCTCGACAACGCGGCGTATTTCCGCGACCAGACCTTTCGCCTTCATAACATCGTTTTCATAGCAGCGGCTGAAGTCCTCAAATTCGGTAACGCGCTTGAGCAACTCGCGCCTAACTGCCAGCAGCGCGTCACCTCCTTCGTTGACGCGGGTCAAAATAGTGCGCGCGGATTCGTGCTTCTTGACGCTATCGCGATTAGTTTGCAGGGCTGTCTCAATGTCAGCTGTCATGCTCGGCGGAACGCCTGCCCCCCGGAAGAACAGAACCACTTCTCGCTTTGATTTACAAAGAACGGCGATGGCGTCGACCATCAAGCTGAATAGCTCGGGTGGATACTGGAATGCTTCGGTAGTCATTCTTCGTGCTCAATACGTTGCAAAAAAGCTGGCTGCCTTCTCGGGATTATAGCCCCGACGATCATAGAGCTTTGTGGTGGATGGGTCCCGATGCCCCGCCGCTTTCTGAACGTCTTCCAGCTGCGCCCCGTTCTCCAGCGCCGTGGTGATGAACGTCGCCCGCATCGAGTGCGCCGAGTAGCCCCGCGCCAGGCCGATGCCGGCAGCATATTTCCGGAGAATGCGGTCGATCGCGTCGGGGTCCATCCGGTTGGCTGGGTCGTACGCCTTGGCATTGCCGCGCAACGGCCGGAACAGCGGCCCTTCATGCTCGGCCCCATGCCCGGCCTGCTGCAGGTATGCCCGAATGCGTGCCGCCGCCTGCGGGTTGATGGCGAGGGCTTCGCGCCGTCCGCCCTTGCGAATGACGCGCAGCGCGTCGAAGCCCCGGTTCTGGTGCAGGTCGCTCACCGTCAGCGCGGCGATCTCGGCTCGGCGAAGCCCGACCTGCAAGCCGACCGAGAGGATGGCGCGGTCGCGCAGCCCCGCCACCGTATCGAGCACCGGAGCATCGAGCAGAAGGCGGGCCTGGGCCTTGGAGAACGCGGCCGTCGTGCCTTCCTCGCGGTTGATGGCGGGGCGCGACACGTCGACCACGGGACTGCGGCCGGCGGCTCCATGCCGCACCAGGTGCTTGAACAGGCTCGACAGCGCGGCCAGGCGCCGGCGTACGGTCGACGGGGCTGCCTCTTCCTGCTCGCGCATGATCCGCTCCCACGCGATCACCGCGCGATGGTCGACCTGGCGCAGCTGGTCGGGCGTTGTGATCCCGAGCGTGCGCATGAAGTGCGCCACGTCCTGCCGGTACGCGCGGCGGGTACGGGCGCTCTTCTGCGACGCCAGCCAGACCTCCTCCTCGGGGATCGCCGCCAGGGTGTCGAGATGGGCGAGCTGGCCGGGTCGGGAGGCGGCGAGAGCGGCGTCGGTCATGTCCGGACCGTACCATCAACCCAGCACGTGATAAACCGGATTATCACGTGCTGGGCGGCTGCTCCTTCATCAGCTGCCGTGTCTATTGTCGTATCACTCTCTCAAACGGCGACCGTTCCACGGGTTGAAAACTGACCGGTGTACAGTTCCTCGCGCTGCCACCGGGTCCGAAAAGACAGGGATGCCCTGGGGGGCGGCACCTAGTGCCGGGGGCGCGAGCGACGCACGCGACGCTGACGGCCGTGCTCGACCCTCGACTTCGGCATGAGATCGGCTGTTTGAAAAGCGGAATGTAGAATCGGACGTTGAGCCGCCCGCAGTTCGGCGACACCATTGCGGGGTGACCCGCTCCCCCGCGTCGCGGCCGCAGCAGCCGCTGTTCAATACCCGCGTCCTCGAACGCGCCCTGAAGGCTCGTGCCACCTCACCCTCGCCTACGCAGCGCGCCGCTGCGGCGGACTGGGCAGAGCGTGCGCGCGGCTTCGCCGCGAGCCCGGTGAAGGAAGAAGCCGTCCGCAGCCTCTTCACGCAGAAAATCCTCGTTGAGGTGCTCGGCTACACGCCGGTGCACCCGTCTGATCCTTTCACGATGGCGGAGGAGGAGCCGCTCGGGGGTGGCTCCGTGGATCGGGCCCTCGGCCACTTCTCGCTGGGGAAGCGTGAAGTTGTTGCTCCCTTCGAGCTCAAGGGGCCGAGAACGCGCGACCTCGACGCCATCATGGCCGGACGCGCCAAGAGCCCGGTCCAGCAGGTGTGGGAGTACGCCACCGATGCACCAGGTGCCCGGTGGGTGATGGTCTCTAACTGCGTGGAGGTTCGCCTCTACGCCTTCGGTCGTGGAAGGGTGGCGTATGATCAGTGGAGCCTCGGGGCACTCGATCAGCCTGGCGAGCTGGAGCGGCTCCTGCTCCTACTGTCGGCCGAGAGCCTGCTCGGCGGCACGTCGGAGATCCTTCTTGCCGACAGCAGCCGCGCCGAGCGCGAGGTCACGGACGCCCTCTATGCCGACTACAAGCGAGTCCGCGAGAATCTGATTGAGACCCTCGACACGCACAACGCCGGCCTCGGACGGGAGCAGGCCATCGAGCACGCCCAGACGCTGCTTGACCGCGCGCTCTTCGTCGCCTTTGCGGAGGACACGGAACTGCTGCCGAGCGAGACCCTCAAGAAGGCCTTCGAGAACCAAAACCTCTACGCGCCGCCGCAGCCGATATGGGAGAACTTCAAGGGGCTGTTTAGCGCCATCGACAAGGGCAACGCTCGCCTCGGGACTCCTGCCTACAATGGTGGCCTCTTCGCGGCGGATCCTGCCTTCGATGCGCTCACCGTTCCCGACGCGGCGTGCGAAAGCCTCGCGAAGTTCGGCAGCTACGACTTCGCGACCGAGGTCTCTGTGCTCGTGCTCGGGCGCATCTTCGAGCAGTCGGTATCCGACCTGGAAGCGATGCAGGCCCTGGCCCGAGGCGAGCCGGCGCCCGCGGCGACGAAGCGGAAGCGGGAAGGGGTGGTCTACACCCCGGAGTTCGTCACCCGCTTCATCGTCGAGGCTACGATCGGCAAGGCCCTAGCCGAGCACTTTGACATCGTGCTGGCCCGGCACGGTGGCGTGCGGCGCCGTGATCCTGGCGAGGCGGAGACCCTGAGCTTCACCGGTCGTAGCGCAGCACGGAACGAGCGTGCCTTCTGGGAAGCGTACCAGACGACCCTGCGACGTTTCACCGTGCTCGACCCGGCCTGTGGCTCCGGTGCCTTCCTTGTCGCCGCCTTCGACTTCCTCAGCGCCGAGTACCGGCGTGTGAACGACCGCCTCGCCGACCTCGGCGGCGCCGGGACGGGCAGCCTGTTCGATCCCGACCATGACATCCTCTCGGGCAACCTGTTCGGCGTGGACGTGAGCCGGGAGTCGGTCGAGATCACCAAGCTCTCGCTCTGGCTCAAGACCGCCAAGCGCGGCAAGCCGCTGGAGAGCCTCGAAGCCAATGTTCGCGTCGGCAATTCGCTCATCGAGGACGCGGCCTACCACCACCGCCATTTCACTTGGCGCACCGCCTTCCCCGACGTGTTCGCCGACGGCGGCTTCGACGTCGTGGTGGGCAACCCGCCCTATGTGCGAATGGAACTCATCAAGCCGTTCAAGCCCTACCTCGCCGCCCGCTACGAGGTGGTGGCGGACCGCGCCGATCTCTACGCCTACTTCTTCGAGCTCGGCCTGCGGCACCTCAAGCTTGGCGGTCGCCTTGGCTACATCTCTTCTTCGACGTTCTTCCGCACTGGCTCCGGCGAGCCGCTGCGGCGCCACCTGACGACACGAGCAGCGCTGGAAGCCGTTGTGGATTTCGGTGACCTCCAGCTTTTCGAGGGGGTGACGACCTATCCAGCAATCGCGGTCATGCGGAAGCCGGACGTCGCGGTGGACAACATGGTGCCGAACGCCGGCACGCTGCGCTTCCTCCAGGTGCGCGGGCGGGTGCCAGAGGAGCTGTCGCGCGTGTTCGAGCAGGGCGCCGTCGAGATGCCGCGGGCGCGGTTGGGACCCGGAAGCTGGCAGTTCGAGGCCGACGCGCCGGCGCTGCTACGTGCGAAGCTTCGGGAAGGCCGTCCGACACTACGCGATGTGTATGGGGCGCCCCTCTATGGCATCAAGACGGGCCTTAACGACGCCTTTGTAGTAAATTGCACAATCCGCGATCAACTCGCTGTGGACCCGGCGCATGCGGCCCTCCTCGTGCCTTTCTTGCGCGGCGAGGACGTGAAGTGTTGGCGCGTCGAAAGCGAGGATCTCTTCCTCATCAACATCCCCAAAGACCACGTCCGGATCGAGGACTATCCGGCGATCGAGGCGCACCTCCTGCCCTTCAAGGCAAAGCTGGAGGCTCGGGCAACGAAGCAGAGGTGGTTCGAGCTGCAGCAGGCCCAGCTCGCCTACCAGCCGCGAATGCGCGGCCCCAAGGTGATCTACCCCCACTTCGCGGACCGGCCATCCTTCACGCGGGATACGAAAGGCTTCTTCTCCAACAACAAGACGTTTTTCGTACCTGACGGCGACGCGTACCTCCTCGGCCTCCTCAACTCCCGCGCCCTCTGGTTTGTGTTCAGCGGCTCCTCCACGGCAGTCCGCGGCGGCTACCGCGAGCACGCGACGCAGTGGATTGAGCAGCTTCCCGTGCCGGTGGCGGATGCCGCGGCGCGGACCACCATCACGGAGGCGGCGGACCGCGCGACGGTGGGGGCTACGGCGGCCCTCGGCGTTGAACGGGAGGTACAGCAGCGTATCCCGGATCTTCGCCCCCCTGGTTGCGATGTGAAGCTGACCAACCGTCTCCGTAACTGGTGGCGGCTGGACTTCGCAGCTTTCCGCGCGGAGGTAGTCAAGGTCTTCCGGGCCGACATCCCGCTCCGTGAGAGGGGCGATTGGGAGGCCTACCTTGATGAGAGACGGGCCAAGCTGCGCGACCATGTGAACGTCGCCAAGGCCGCAGAGCGCGAGCTGGAAGACGCTACCAACAACCTCTTCGGGCTCACCACGACCGAGGTAGCTCTCCTCTCCTCTTGAGCCCGAGTTTGGCAGCGCCTGAGGCGGCCGGGACCGCCCGATAAACCGGGCTATCACGTGTTAAGCGACACACAGTTACTTTGTATCATTTTGTCAAACGG
>JAABUZ0100009441.1_pt1 | contig 11160 bp, 11 predicted proteins | sample 5562091 | NCBI WGS metagenome assembly JAABUZ01 (sample SAMN12813069, study PRJNA571459) | rock metagenome | isolation source: Antarctica rocks | place: Antarctica: Victoria Land, Linnaeus Terrace sud | collected 2015-12-21
GGGCAGGCCGATCGATGGACTCGCCAATGGTTCGTCGGGCTGGGGCTTCACCAGCTGATGGGCACCATCCGCTATCCAGGGATCGCGTAAGCCATGCCAAGAAGATCATCGGTGAGCCGTGTGCGGGAAAACCGCACGCACGGACTCGAAAGGGGAATGAGGAACCGGACCCGCACGCGGGCACCGCGCCTCTGACTACCAATGCGCCACATCGATGGGCAAGAGTTCCGCACGATCAGCGAGGCTGCGGCCATCGCGGGCGTCAGCGCTCAAACCCTGCGCGTATGGGAGGCGAAAAACCTGCTCAGCCCCAGCCGAACTCGGGGCGGTCAGCGCCTCTACAGCGCCGACGCGGCCAACCGCGCGCGCGAAATCGCCCAGCTACGACAGGAGAGAGGCTGGAATCCGGCGGCGATCGCCACCGCGCTGGCCGGACGCCCCGACGGCTCGAGCGCCGGGGTCCCGCCGCGGGCCGGCGCGCGGCTACGCGACGCCCGCAAGGCCCGGAACATGACCATCAAGGAGCTCGCCACGAGCGTGGGGGTCTCGCCGGCCGCGCTCTCGGCTCTCGAGCGCGGGGAAGCGGCCGAGTCGAGCGCGATCATCGCGCGCATCGCGGACGCTCTCCTCGTCCCGATGAGCGCCCTGGCGAGCTCGAAGGCGCCGCAGGAAGCCATCATCCGGGCCGACACCGGACCGACGACCGTCAACCGGGGCGGGGTTACTTGGCAGGAGCTCGGCGCGCCGGGGCACGACATGGAACCGGCGATCCTCACCGTGCCGCCCGGAGAGGGAAGCGGCGGAAGCTACTCCCGCGCGGGCGAGACGTTCGTCCTGCTCAAGGACGGCGCGCTCGCGTTCACGCTGTGGAGCCCGGAACCACGTGCGATTGAGCTGAGACCTGGCGATGCGCTGACCATCCCGACACGCACCAGGTTCGAGTGGCACAACGCCGAAAGCGTGACCAGCCGCGCGCTGTGGGTGGAGAGCCTCATCACCCGGCCTGTGGCGGCGGCCACGGCGCAGGCTCGCCAATCCGTCCGCCCGTCATCCTGACCGCTCGGCGGACCACTTATAGGCACGGCGCGACGACGGTCAACCCTGGATCGGACGGTGCCGGCAGGTCGCCGGTCACCGTTCGGGCTCCGAGTGCAGGTCGGTAGCGCGAGCCACGGCCGGCTCCGGCTCCGGCTCCGGAGAGAGATGCTCGTGAATGCCAAGCCAGCGGCCGTCTGACCCGCGACGCAGAATGATCGTCTCACGCTCGCGCAGCTCGTCCGCTACGCCGACGAGTCGCGTGCGCACGCGATGCGTCATTACGGCGACATCTTCCGCGATCAGGCGCACATCGACTTCCTCCGAGCGGCAACTAAGCACATGGAATCCGTCAGCCTCCCAAGTGCGCCAGGCCGCCTCGTACTCCCTGCGCGAGCCAAGAATCCGCGGCTCGGTATAGAAGACGAACGATGCGTCAGAATCGAACCCGGCGAAGTAGCTCGCCACGTTGTGGGAGCCGAACGCCTCGACAATTTGGCACGCGGCGCGGCGCGCTTGCTCGGTCGCGTTACTCAACTGGAACCTCCCGTAGTGATCCGACATCGCCGCTCAGCAGCCTTTACCCGCTGTTGCTGCGGACATCTGCGGCACCCGTAGCAGCATAAGCGTCCAGTTCCGGGTTCGGGTCCAGGCCGGTGGGATTGAGGTGCCCGCACGGTGGCCTTTGCGTGAGGGAGCGTCGGCAGCGCGCTCGAGCTGGCGCAGCGTCTTCTGGGTGAGGGTCGGGCGTCCGTAGGCGCAGTCCTCGCCGCGGTCGAGGAGATGCCAGAACAGGACGCTGAGCTGCGCTGGTCCGCGTTGCTGATCCGGCCGTGACCGTCAGCCTGAAGCCTGCGCCAGCGTCAGTGGTCAACGGCAAGCCTGTCCGCCGTGGAACGCCTCGGTCACCAGGTCGGCCCCGGTCGGACGAGTCGGGCTTCCGGACAGCGCCGACGAGTAAACAACGACAATCCCGCCCGGCGACTGGTCGATGCACGGGCATACGAGCCCGAGGGAGTAGCCGGAAGAGCGCCGCGGGGTCATGGGAGGCCAGATCCCGATCCTGCGCCCAGCGGTAGAGCGTACGTATTGCGTTGACGATCGATCTCACGCGGCTTCCGGAAAGCCTTGGCGCAAGGGCATCAACGATCGCCTGAATGTCCCCCCGGCGGACGAGCGTGAGCCGTTTCGCGCCGAGCGACGGTTCGCCGTGGACGCGTAGGTCCTCCGCGCAGATCGATCGCGCTGGTTGGGGCGCCGGTCTCGTGACGCAAGACGCGCGGAGGCGTCAATAGCTCGGCGGGCTGATGATCCAAAGCACCTGGGCCGGTTCGGCGTACGGGTTGCTGACTCGGTGCATGGCGGAGCTCCGGTAGTCGATGCTGTCCCCGGGCTCCATGTCGAAAATCTGCTCCTCGACCTGGAGCTGCACTCTTCCCTCGAGGACCATGAACAGCTCCTCGGAATCACCGTGGGAGTAGGCCTCTCCGGTGGTTCCGGCGGGCTCGAACTCTCCGACGAACACCTCCAGAAACTGGAGGGGGCGCGGGGTGACCAGGTACTTCTTGCCCAGATGACCGAAGGCGAGTGCCGGCCGATCTCGTCGGCGCAGGATGCGTGGTCGCTCGAGCGCGTTGGGCTCAAAGAGATCCGACATGCTCAGGTCCAGGGAGGCGGCGATTCGCTTCAGCGAGGCGATGCTCGTCGCCGCCAGGCCTCGCTCGACCTGGCTGAGAAAGCTCGGGCTGACGCTGGCCTGATCGGCCACCTGCTTGAGCGTCCTGCCCCTGAGCTGGCGAATAGCCCGTAGACGGCTACCAACCTCGATGTCGTCGTCCTCAACCTCCAAACCCTGCTGAGCAGCAGGGTGGGGCGAGCCCGATTCCTCGGCGGACGTCCTAGTGCTCACGTCCGGTCCCCAACTTCGGCTCTAACCGCGGCGGTTCGGTCCTCGTCAATCTCCATCCCAGCCTCCGTGCTGCCCAGTATGACCCCGTAGACATGCTCGGCTCGTTCGCGTGAGATCCAGCCTTCCATTACGTCGTCTCGCACCGCGGTTGGCTCACGGGTGAATGGGTCGCCGTAACCGCCACCGCCGCCGGTGCGGGAGAGCACTTTCTCACCCGGGGCGATCTCGATGGCCGCGGCCATCGGCAGGTCCACGCGACTTCCGTCCACATCGATCTTCCAACCGTCGGATGGGCTTGCCGTCCCCCCGCCACGGACTCCTCTGGCTGGATTCTCGTGGCCCTCAAACGTGTAGGCAATCGTCATCGGCTGGTCCTTCGGGCCGTACACCACCTGCGAGCCCAGCGCCCCACGATGTCGGCCCGGTCCCTCTGAATCGCTTATTAAGCGCTTTTCGTGAACATGGATCGGATACTTCTGCTCGTCCACTTCGGTGCTGTCGTGGTACATCAGCGACGCCGCCACTGGCAGGTAGTAGGTCGGCCAGCCGTCTGCGCTGGGACCGCCTGGTCCGCCGGTACTGCCCAGGAAGATCTGGTTGACGTAGGCCGCTCCTGCCAACCGGGAGTCGCGTCCGGAAATGACGGCGTAGGAGATGCCCATGCCCAGCCCTCCCTCGGCCAGGCCAAACCCCTCTCCGAGCTCCGCGAACGCGGCCTGTGTCATACAGACGAGGCGATCGGCGATGTTCGTCGTGGCCATTGAGCACGAGTGAGGAAACTCCGGGATGCCGGCGATGCAACCCTCCCGGAGGATCACCTTGATGCGCCGGAAGCTGCCGGCGTTGTGGGGCACGTCGGGATCAATCGAGTTGAACACTCCGGTGATCACGTTGTTCGTCGCGCACGCGCGTGACTCGTTGAGACCGCCCGCGTAGTTGTCTGGGTTGTCGCGAAGGTCCAGCTCGATGTAGCCGTCCTCGGCGTCGATGCTGACCTTGACTTTGAGGGGTACTCCGTCCGGCACTCCCGGGTAGGGATCGTGCGTCGCCTGCCCGACGAGCTCCCCGCTCGGCAACAGTCCCACGGCCTGGATCATCCGACGCTCGCTGTAATCGAACCATTCCTGCACGAAGGCCCGGACCGTCTCCCGCCCGTATTGCTGGCAGAGCTCCTTCAGTCGCCGCTCAGCGATCCGGGCTGCGCCGAGGGTGGCCAGATAGTCGCCGTACCACTGATCGGGAACGTGGATCCGCCGGCGACACATGCGGATGATGTCCTCGACGTCACGGTTCGAGCGCTGCACGCGGACACACGGGAAGATCAGTGCACCCTCCTCGTAGATGTCGCGTGCGCCCGGCATATAGGTTGTCGGAAGGGCGTTTCCACAGTCCGCTTGGTGAGCCTTGGCGCAGGCGGTGAACATGTGCTCGCCCTCAAAGAAGACGGGTACTAGGATCGCGTGATCGGCGGGGTGCGTGTTGCCCAGGTAGGGGTCGTTGTGAAGGAAGGCATCCCCCTCGGAGTAATCAGGGTGAATTTCCGTCATCGCCTCGGCCAGAAATTCGGTCCCGATCACATGCACCGGCAGTCCCTCCGCGGACGCGAGCAGCTGGTTGTCAGAGGTGATCAAGGAGCAGGAGAAGTCTCGCGCGGTGTTGAGTACGGCTGACCGGCCAGACCTGAGCAGCGTGTTGGTCATCTCTCGCACGATGCTCTCGAAACGGTTTGACATGACCGCGAGCAGGATCGGGTCCATCGCCACTGCCTCGGCGTCGCTCATCTTGCTGCCCCTTTAGTCAGCAGGTAGTCACCACTGGTGGTCACCGTGGCGCTCCAGCCTGGATAGACGACTACGGTCGTGGTCGCCTCTTCAATGATCGCGGGCCCCGAGACTCCGTGCCCGGGAGAAAGCATCTCAGCGCGAAAGTGCGGCGTGTTGTGGGCCTCTCCCGCGCCGAACCATGCCGGGCGGGTAGCCGCCGGCGTCGGCGAACTGTGGTCCCGTCCGGACTCTTGTTCAGCGACTTCCGGTCTGCCCAGCAGCGCGGTGGCACGGCCTTTCCAGTAGATGCACTCGACGTGCTGCCCGGGCTCGCTCACGGCGAACACCCGCTCATGCACACGATGAAAGGCCTCGACCATGGCCTCGACATCCTCGGCGGTGTCGAAGCGACCCAGGTTCAGCGGCACCTCGAGTTCCCACGCCTGGTAGGGATAACGCGCCTCCACGAAGAACTCCCGGTGCTGTTGGTCAGCCGGCGTCTGCAGCCGCGTGAAGAATTCGTCCATCTGGGCCTGTAGTCGGGCCAGGCCTTCGTTCACGGCGTCAAACGGGAACCGGTTTGTGTCGGCGCGCTGGCTGATGCTGAACTCGGTGACGATGTCCGAGAACAGTCCGCCACAGGCTGACAGCGTTCCCGCCGTGCGTGGCACGAGCACCCGCTCGCAGCCCAGCTCGTCGGCGATTCGCCCTATCGTCATTCCGCCCGCTCCGCCCCCCGCTACGATCAGAGATCCCCGGGGATCGAAGCCCTCATTGATGGTGATGTCTCGGATCGCGCTGACCATGTGCTCGTTGGCGACGGTCAGGACCGCGTGCGCGGCGCGCTCGACATCTATGTCGAGCGGGTCGGCAACGTTGCGTTTGATGGCCTCGCGAGCAGCGCCGGCGGAGAGCGTCATCCGCCCGCCGAGGAAGTACGCCGGGTCGATGTAACCGAGGACGACACTCGCGTCGGTGACCGTGGCCTCGGTTCCGCCGTTTCCGTACGAGGCCGGTCCAGGTAGCGCTCCGGCGCTCTCGGGCCCAACGCGCAGCAGTCCACCAACGTCGATTTTGGCGATGCTGCCTCCACCGGCCCCGATGTTCTTGATGTCCACCGCGGAGAGGCCGGTCATGTGTCCGGTATAGGGCTGGCCAAGCCACGTCTCGCGCGTGAACTTCAAGTACCGGTCGCGCACCAGGCTGACATCGAAGCTGGTTCCGCCCATGTCGCAGACGATCACGTTGCGCTCGTCTGGGGCGTAGACCTTGCCGGCCACGGGCGCCATCGCCGGGGCTGAGTTGACCGAGTACACAGGCCGCGCGGCGACATCCTCGACCCTGAGGACGCCGCCAAACGATGTTCCGACTAGCAGCTCTCCGCCGAACCCCGCTGCTCGTAAGTCAGCTGCCATCTCATCCAGATGGCTTTGCATCAGCGGCTTGAGCGACGCATCGATGGCCGTCGAGGACGCGCGGCGGTACTCACGGATGATCGGATTTAGCTGATGCGAGAGTGTGTACGGAACTCCCGGCAGCTCCTCGTCGAGGATGGCTCCAACCCGGAGCTCGTGATGCGGATTGGCGATCGACCACAGCAGGCACACGGCGATGGCCTCGATACCCTCCTCCCGCACCCGGCTTATGGTCTGGCGCAAGTCCGCTTCGTCCAGGGGAAGGTAGACGTTGCCCTCAGAGTCGATGCGCTCCACGACTTCATAGGTCAACCGGCGCGGCACGTACGGGGCCGGGTAAGTGCCCCGGAAGTCGAAAGGGTTGTGCTTGCCCCCTTCTCTGAGCACGAGCGTGTCGGGGTGCCCAGTGCTGGTCAAGAACGCCGTCTTGGCCGTGCTGCCGGTCAGGATCGCGTTGGTGGATCGCGTCGTGCCGTAGATGAACATCGAACACTCAGACAGCAGCGTCTCGAGAGTGCTCCCCCGCTCACGGGCACCGAACTCCAGCGCCTCCGAGATGCCGTGGAACACCCGGTCGACGGTGGTGAGGGCTTTGCTCACCCACAGGCTCCCGTCTGACTCGTCGGTGACAACGACGTCTGAGAACGTGCCGCCAGTATCAACCGCAATGCGCTTACCCATGATTCTCTCTCCTGGCCCTGCGTTCATCCGGGCTTTTCTGGGTTCGGTGATACTACACAAAAGTTTGATGACGCTGCAAGCTTCAGCGCCGCTTTTGGCTCTATCAAAGTTTAGGTTGACGAAGCTCTTTTGGGCGGCTACCCTTGCGAACCCTCCGGCCGTCTTGAGCATCTTGATGAAGTGCCGGTCACAGCCAACAAGGGGAGCGAGAATGTCAGCGGATCATGGCCCGCGAGGCGAATCTCATCACGCCCGTAGCGGTCTGGGCGAACTTGAGCATGAGCTTGCCGAGGACGCTCTAGAGGGCCTCGATGAGTCAATCGCCCACGATTACTCAACGAGCGACTCGGGGATAGTGCCGCTCAACCGCAGACGGCCACCGTGGCACTTCATGGGCATCTGGATGACCTTCAGCGCCGGATTCTCATTCCTTTTCGTCGGCACCCAGATCTACGCCGGCGGGCATCTCTGGTCTCGACGATCCTGATCCTCGCCACCGGGATTCTGTCGTACCTGATCTACGCCATGCTGTCGGCCTACGTTGGCTCCCGCAGCGGACAGACGCACGCTCTGCTCACCCGGTCAATCTTCGGGGCCAGCGGATCAAGCATCGTGTCCGTGTTCGCCTTCGTCGGCGCGCTTGGCTTCGTCGGCTTTCAAGCCAACCTGCTCGCCCAGATCTGGGACGGACTCTACGGTTGGGGCCACGTCGAACTGCTATCGATCGTCCTGGCGGCGCTGATGGTGTTCAACAACATCTTCGGCTTCACGGGCATCAGCGCGTACGCCCGCTATCTGGTCACGCCGCTGCTGGTGCTCTGGATCTACTTCCTGCTCATCAAAGGGGTGGCGGTCGACGGGAGCAAGCTCGGTGGGACGCCGCATCTCACCGGGCTTGGATTTTTCCCAGCCGTCGGAGTGGTGATCGGGTTTTGCATGTGGGGCAACGAGCCCGACATCTTCCGCTACGGAAAGCCGAGCTTCACCTCTCCCTTCCCGGCTTATGTCTTCGGCCTTGTGTTCGGCCTCGGGGCGTGCGCCATTGGCGGCTGGTTCATGGCCGACCTTGCTCATACCGCGGACTTCGCGACGCTGGTTCGTTTCACCGCGCACTACTCGTTCTTCGGAGTATTTGCTCTCGCCTTCATCCTGGCCACGGTCAGTCAGGTCGCCATCAACGACGGCAACTACTACGAATCGATCAACGCGCTCCAGAACCTGCTCGGCGGCTGGCGCCGCTGGAAGCGTGTATACAGCTGCCTGGTCACGGCAGCGTTCGGAGCGCTGATGGCGTGGATCGTCAACTACGTGCTCCTCAGCGGTTTCACGACGATTACCGCGTTCCTGGCCATCACCGTTCCCTGCGCCTCAGTCATCATGGTCGTCGACCACTTCGTGCTGCCGCGGCTCTTCCGCATCTCCCGGCCGCTGATCCACGTACCCTCGTGGCGGGAAGCGGGGCGAGCCAACGTTCCGGCCATTGCCGCGCTCATCGGGTCGGTGATCTTCGGCGCCTACGCGACGGGAACCATGCCCGGGGCCAGCTCGACGCGCTACTGGGGCGATGCGCCGGCCGAGGCATGGGTGCTCGCTGGCGTGCTGTATGTCGTCTTCGTAGCCATCGCGCGAGCTGTGGTGGCACCGAACCTAAAGCAGGTTCTTGGTTTCAGCCGGGCAGCAAGTGCGACGGACGTTGTCCCTGGACAAATCATCGACATCGCCACCGAAGCGGAGACGCGGAACGAGACGAACCCCCCGCCCGCTTACCCCGCCCCGGCGGTCCGGTGAAGTAACCGGAACTCCGAGGACGGAGCTACGCCGAAAGCAGCTCGAGGCCGATGTCGGACGGCTCAAAGCCATTGATCGGGTTCATATCCATTGGACAGGCCGACAGTACGACCACGAGGTCAGCTCGCGCCGTGAGGGCGACGCGGTCTCCGGCGCGAGCGACCGTGGGACGAAACTCGAGGCTGCCATGCTCCGTCCAGGGGATATTCATAAACAGGTTCAGGGGAGCCGGGACAACCGGCGTCTCCATACCGAGGTCATTGAGCGCCAGACGGTAGTTCTCAGCGCAATTGGCATGCGGTTTTGTCGCGCCAAGAAGGCGATAGCGCTCCGCGTCACAAGCTGCCATCAATGTGTCGTGCACCCCCGGACTGGTGTCCTCGGCGAAGGTCAGGAGGGCGCGGCGACGAGAGCTGTAGAGATCATCGCCGACCCGGGGGACGAGTTTGGCCAGGGCGACGTGGGTGTGCTCCATTGACAGGTACTCGTCGGGGTCACTTGTGCTGACTGCCCACAGGTCCACCACCTGGCTGCCGCGCAGGTTGACCACGCGCAACTGTTCACCCGCGGTCAGCGAAACGGCGATGCCCTCGCCGGCCTTCAGCGTCCCTCGAGGGCGGATAAAGGTCATGCCGACCGCCGCCGACCAGGCGTCTCGGTAGGTGCATCCACACGGGCGAGGCGCCAGCGTGCGTTCTGCTTGTAGCTCCTCGGGATCAAATGACGTCTGGGTATCGTCACTCCCTCAATGCTCATGATCTCTCGAGGAGGATGATTCCAAGCTCCTGGTTGGGCATGGCCATGATGTCGACCAGCAAATGGAAGGTCCCGGTTGCGGCTATGACGTACCGAACCGTAGGATGTCGGCAGAGCTCTTGGGCCACATCGTCGATCAGTGTTCGATGCACCTTTTCGCCGGTCAGAGCCAGAGGCTTGACGCCGCTGAGGAAGTGATCCACGTCCCCGTGACTGAACCATCCCCGGTCGAGCGGCCGGCGCAGGTTGCGGCGCGCGGTCACCTCGCTCACTCCCAGCTTCTGGGCGAGCGCGATCGTGGTGATGCGCCCATCCGCCCGCAGCTCGGCGACGATCCTTCGCTCGACGCCGTCCGGTCGGGTCTGGCTTTCGTCCGTAGAAGTCACCCCGACCGTTCGTCGACGGCCCGAGCTGACTCGGGTGGCGCCGCTGCCAATTCGTGTCTTTGCGTGGCCAGCACTAGCGGTCATCGCGCCTGACCGCATCACGCGTGATCCTCATCTCTGAAATCCACGCGGATTCGAAGCCGCTGCGCTCGGCGATCATCGCCGACTTCGCCATGTCAAGAAGGCCGGGGCTACCCAAGAAGCGGAGGCCGACGCTCATCTCATGAGAACTCGGTCTTGAGCGCTTCGGCAAGACGATCACCGGCGGCTTTGAGGAATCGATGGCCGATCTCGGCTGTGGCCACGCTGGGATGCCAGAGCACGCCGCTCTTGGGGATGAACTCGAGCGGAGCGGGAACGACATCCCATGACGGGTGGCGCTCCGCCTCATCATCGACGACTCGATCCAGACGGACGAGGTCGGGACGCAGGGCGAGCATCATCGACGTCTCCATGATCGAAGCGTGCTCGACGTCCCATCCCGGGAATCCACCCGGGAACAGATCGTCCAACTCTGCCTCGGCGAAGGCCGGAAACGGCTCCTCGAGCAACAGGATCTTGAGCTGAGGATTCCCCTCGACGGCCATGTCGCAGGCTTCCCAGAGAAAGCCAGCGTTCTCGTAGTGCCAATTTTGGACACAAAGTTTGCGGAAGCCGCTGCGCCCCAAACCGAGGAGTACCTCACGGAGGGTCTCTACGAGCGTGTTGCCGCGAAGCGAGAGGGTCCCGGGGAAAGTTTCGCCGCCGCCGCTTAAGGCTCGGGACCGAGCACCAAAGCGAATCGGCGGTGCCACGAGCAGCGAAGTCTGCTTGCCGGCCTCCAGTGCCACCCCCACGGGCAGGATGCAGTCTGTGGCCAGGGGAAGGTGTGGCCCGTGTTGCTCAGTGGAGCCAATCGAGAGGACAACCGGTAGGTCGGCGGCCGCAGCATCACGAACCTGCTCCCAGGTCAGTTCCTCGTAGAGAAGCGACTGCATAGCGTGCTACTAGACAGTCTAAGGCAACAGAAATGCTCAGGACAAGTCATGCTCAAAGCGATACTGAGTCGAGCGATCGGCGCACGGCAGCCGGCATCCCGGACTTTCTCGAAGCTATTTCTAATTCGGAGGCGAGCCCGGTAGGCAAGGCTGAGCACCGACCACCCGGGGGTTCATAAACCGCGTTGGAAGCGGCAATCGGCGTAGCCCGGGGGTCGTACGGAAGCCAGTCTCAACCCGGACCCGAGCGGTGGGGCCTTCATGGCCATCCAGAGTCAGAGGGTCGATGCCGAGAGTCGTGTCTATCTGTTCCTGAATCTCGTCGGTTCGATAGCTCTCGGGGCAGCAGCGGTCGTCATGTTTAATCTTGGCGTCATCCTGCTGAACGTGGTCTGGGCGCTCGTGAGCGCCCGTGCACTGGTCATCAAGCGGCGGCGCACCGGACCTGTC
>JAABUZ0100009443.1_pt1 | contig 11159 bp, 7 predicted proteins | sample 5562091 | NCBI WGS metagenome assembly JAABUZ01 (sample SAMN12813069, study PRJNA571459) | rock metagenome | isolation source: Antarctica rocks | place: Antarctica: Victoria Land, Linnaeus Terrace sud | collected 2015-12-21
GTCCGTGAGACGGCCAGGGTTTTTTGCCTGTCGGGTGCGCAGGCGCCAGGCAAAAAAGTGCGACGGGTGCGGGTGCGCAGCCTCACCATGTTGTTCCCTACGCTACTCAAATGGCCAAAGTCTAGCTAACAGGAGGCGGACGTATGTCCTCCCATGGAGTACGTCTGTCAGGTGAACAAGGCAGGGCGCCTGCACGCCGCGCTCCGGGCTGGACGCGGGCCGCCTCCTCAGCGCGTGGCGCTGCGTTGGCCCCACGGTGAGGACGCCAGCCAGCGGTCCAGGGAGGAGGCAGGCAACGGCTGGCTCACATAATAGCCCTGCGCCGCGTCGCAGCCCAGCGCCCCGAGCTGCTCCCAGGTCTCCTCATCCTCCACCCCTTCGGCCACGACCACCAGGCCCAGGTTATGCCCCAACTCGACGATGGAGCGCACGATCGCCCGGTCCTTCGTCGCCGTCCGCCCCAGGCTGTGCACGAAGGATTGGTCGATTTTCACGGCAGCGACGGGCAGCTGCTTGAGGTAGGCCAGGCTGGAATAGCCGGCCCCGAAGTCGTCGATGGCCACGCGCACGCCGAGCGCGGACAGGCGCGTCAGCACGGCCTGAGCCTGCGGCGGATCGGCCAGCAGCACGCTCTCCGTGATCTCCAGCATGACGCCCCCCGGCGCGAGCGCGTACCGCCGTAACAGCCAGCCGAGCGTGTCGGGCAGCTGCGCGTCGTGCAGGGTGCGCACGGACAGGTTGACCGCCACCGCGAGGGGCCGCCCCGCCCGTCCCCAGGCGGCGCCTTGCGCCAGCGCCCGCTCCAGCACCCACCGCGTCAGCGGCACGATCAAGCCGGTCTGCTCGGCCAGCGGGATGAACGCCGCGGGCGCGAGCAACCCCTGCGTCGGATGCGCCCAGCGCACCAGGGCTTCCACGCCCGTGACGCGGCCCGTCCGCAGGTCCACCATTGGCTGGTAGTGCAGCGCCAGTTCGTCCGTCGCGAGGGCCCGGCGCAACTCCTCCGCGCGCAGCACGGCGTCCGCGTGGTCGTCGTCCTGCCGCGAGTCGTAGACGGCATAGCCGCTGCCCCCGCGTTTGGCCACGTACATGGCCCTATCGGCGTGGCGCAGCAGCACCGCCGCCTCCCGCCCCTGCGCCGGCGCCAGGGCGACCCCGATGCTCGCGCCGACCTGGACCGTCTGCCCCTCCAGCCTCACCGGGGCCACCAGCGCGGCCAGCAGCGTCTGCGTGGCCTGCACCGCGCCGTCCCGGTCGGCCCCCGGCAGCAGCACCGCGAACTCATCGCCCCCCAGGCGCGCCACCGTATCGGAGATCCGCAACGCGCCCTGCAGGCGCGCCGCGACCTGTTGCAGGAGCGCGTCACCGGCCTGATGGCCAAGCGTATCGTTGACCGCCTTGAAGCGGTCCAGATCCAGCAGCAGCAGCGCCAGCGCCGTCGCGTCCCGCTCCACCAGGCGCAGGGCGTGCGCCAGGCGATCGTGCAGCAGGGTGCGGTTGGGCAGCCCGGTCAGCGCGTCGTGCAGGGCCAGATGTTCGAGGGCGTCGGCCGCCTGCACCGCCTGCGCGCGCGCCCCCTCGGCGCGGACCTGCGCCTCCAAGGCGCGCGCGAGCGCATAGTACACCACGATAATCGGCCCCACCAGCAGCAGCGGAGCCCAGAGGGCTTGCGCCGCGGCGAGCGCGCCGACGACCCCGAGCAAATACTGGGTGCCCTCCTCCAGCCACGACGCCCGTGCCACGGCCGCGATGATCCCGAGCGGCGGCTCGCCGGTGATGGGCGCGAGCACGAGCGGCGCGGTCACGATGTCCCCGGCTTCCAGGACGACCGCCGCCGCGGCGAGGGCCAGCAGCGAAGGCAGGGCGGCGGCGGGCAGGTGGGCGACCACGGCGCCGAGCAGCAGCACCAGGATGCGCCGTCCGACCTCGCTCGCGGTATCACCCGCCCGCGTCCGCCGCGCGCGGCGCACCGAGAGCTCGCCCAGGAGCGTGGCCAGGGCGCCGACTGTGGCGGCGAGTGGTGGCGCGACGAGGACGACCAGCAGATAGAGGGGCGCGCTCGCCAGGTAGAGCTTGGTCTTGGGGCGGACATGGAGGGGGAACTGATACGCCGCGATGGTCGCGCCGGCCAGGCACACCGCCACCAGCAGGTCCCGCGCGGTCGGGGCAGCCGGTCCGGCCGTGAGCGCACTCCGCCAGGCGCCCAGCAGGACGAGCAGCCCGAGCGCGGCCGTCAGCGCCCCGATGAGGGGCTGGGGCCACCACCGGCGGAGCAGCCTGTGGAGCGCGCGCGGGCCGTGGGGCGCGGTCACCGGCCACGCCCCTGGATGGGAGCGTGGCGCTGCGGCGCACCCGTCTTACGGCGCGAGGGAGATGTGCAGGTCCTCATTGGTGGCTCCCGTCGCCGATCCGGTCGCGGGCACACCGCGGAGAGGGATCACCGTGGTCGTGGTCGTGACCGCGGCGTCCGACACGGACGCGTCGACCCGCGTCACGGTGTCATAGGTGTGCGGTGTGTTGTCGGCGCGAAAGGCCAGCGTCTCGCGCACGCCGAGCGAGGTGACGCTGACCACCGACGTGCCCGTCGGCGCGTGCAGGGTGTAGGCGATCTGCCGCACCGTGGAGGCGTCGGCGTCGGCCGTGGCGTTCAGGTCGAGGGTCGTCCCATCGGACAGGACGACGACCGGATCGCCGCCGCACCCCGCGATGATGGCCTGGGCGCGCGGCGCCAGGAGCGGACTGACGAGGAGACCGGCGGACAGCAGGGCGGCGCCGCCCAGAGGGCGGACCAGACGTCGTGCGAGGCGCATCATACGGGTGTCCTTTCACTGGTGGATGAGTGATCACGCAACGGCCATGGATCTCACGGGTCCGCGCCGGTCGCCGAGTGTCCATAGGTGTCCACCGTCCCCAAGTGTCCACGATCGCCACCCCTCGGACCCGAGCGCATCGTCCGTACCACCAGTATGACGCGCGCGCCACCGAAACGCAAACAAGACGCGCGTGGCGACCGCTAGCGCCGCCTACCGGCACGGCGCCTACCGCTCAGAGAGCGAGACAGTCGGGCTAGCCCCATGCGGCTAGCCCCATGCGGCTAGCCCCATGCGGGGATAGGCGGCCCCGGCGCAATGGCTGATCGTAGGCTCTGCACGGACCTCTCGCCGCACCGGCCGCCGTCCCACGGCGGCCGGCGATGCGGGACGGCGACGTGCCCCTCGCCCACCCCGCCAGAGCAGAGCGGCGCGCGCCGCTCACCGGGCGGCATCCACAGCGTCATGGTGTCAGGAGAAGGACATGCCATCACGATCCCCAGCCCGTCGCCGTCGTTCCGTCCCGTCCGCGCTTGTCCTGTGCGCCGGCCTCCTCGCCGGCGTCATGCTGCCGGATGCCGCACACGCCGCTGGCGCCGGAACCCACCCTCAGATCATTCGTCAGATCATCGGCGGAAGCCGTGATCAGCGCGGCGCCACCGTGTCGCCGGGCGTTGCGCAGGCGGCCGCGGCAGCGCCCCGCGTGCGCAACGCCCGGTGAGCAGGACCGCGCCGCTCCGTCGGCCGGCGACGAGGTGCGTCCGGTGGTTTCGTTGTTTCGTTGGGTTCTGCTGAGGTGACAGGTTAGGTGTGCTGGCTACCGTCGTCATCCGCGGCTATTTTTCGGCCGGATGACGACGGTAGCCAGCACACCTGGGCGACTACGTCGCGGCGCTGGGAGACGCCCTAATACTACAGCGACACTTGGTCCAAAACGACCTTCTGATCTTTCGATTAGCTGCTACTCACCCTCAGCGAAGCGCAGGATCAGCGTCGCTAATCAAAGGTGCTGGACAGCCAAAAAACGGAAGTGTCGCTATAGTACTAAACCGCAACGACGGCACCACCGGGCCGTCGGACCGGGAACGGTTCGGGCGCGAGGAGGCAGCGCGGTTCTTGGCGATGCTCGCGGGGGCAGAAGCGGCACGAGCGGCGCGCGTCGAGGAGCCGCACCTGCGCGTGGTCCCGCCGCTGGGGGACGCCGATGAGTGAGCCGCGAGAAACCAGATCGCACCGGCCCTGCCCCGTGACAAGCTCAGGCCTTGGTTGACCGCTTCGCTGTGGCCTTGGCGGCCGGCACCTCCACCGGCGCAGGCGCGGCGGCGGGGGTGCCGGCAGCGGCGGGCAGGAACATGAAGAGCTTAAGGGTCTTGCCGTCGCGCGTGATGGTCGCCCGCGCGGCGGGCCGGCCGTTGGCCATGGTCGTGCGCTCGACCTGCGCGTCGGGGACCTCGATGCTCTCCTTGGCCTGGACACTGTAGAACTGCATGGCGACCCTCCTGTGGTGTGAGTGGTGGATGTCATGCTTCACCATAGCACGTCTCGGTGGAAGGCGCGCACCCCGTCGTGCATGGATGCACGGGTGCGCGGAGCGCCGCATGCGACTCCCGAAGAGCTCGCGGGCGGCCCTGTCCCAGCAGCCTCACACGGCCCGACCGCCCGGCCCGACGGCACCGGACTCCCCAGCGCCATGCCTCCTCACGATAGCGTCCCGCCCATGACCCTCGCATGACCGCCCGCCGGACGGCGCTGCTCCGCACCTATGAGCCGCCATCGCTCTGCCGCACGCCCACGCGCGCGATGTCCGCGCCACGTCACCGCGCCGGGCGGGAGACCACGACGCCCGACGCCCGTCAGGGATGCCCGTGTTCGGCCGATCCACAACGGACAAGGCCAGCAAGGGTGATGGGCTGTGCCCCCTCCCAGCCTTTTGGTCGCAAGGCCGCGCACGCTGATCCGCAAGCCCCAGCGCCGAGGGGCCGCGTTCAGGACAGGGAAAGCGCCAGACCAGATCGCCAAGGAAGCGGCCCACCTGGCCGGCAACGCGCGCGCCGTGGCCTTGCACAAGGGACTGCGGCGCGACGCGCGGGGCACGACGCTGGGCCCGCGGCCGGTCCTGTACGGGAGTGCGAACGGCGAGGGGACGCCTGAACTGCCCCCGCCGCGCTCGGACGATGCGCTGACGCTGAGGAGCGCGCGTGACCCGGCGCGGATGCCGCTGCGAGCGATGCCGACGGGAGGGGGCAGCGCCGGGCCGCCAGGGGCGTCCCAGGCCCGCTCTTGCCCTGCCCGCTCCTCTTGCGACCGCGCCGGAGAGGCCTGACCCGCGCGGCCTGGGTGGACCCGTGGGAGTGCCGGGACCACGCGCCCGCGCCACGGTCACCCTGCTCGCGACCGCCCCTTGCCCGTTGGTGGCGCGCAACGCGTACGTCGCGGTCGTGTCCCCGCGCGCGAGCGCCTGCGTGCCCGTCGCGGCCACCGGCCGCCCGTTAAGCGTGATCCTATCGGTGCCGGTCACGCGCCACGTTAGCGCGCCTGTCGGCGCGCCCGCGGCGCCTTGCCCCTGGAACTCTTGGATATAGGGCAAGGGCACGGGAAACGCTGTGGGCGCGCTCGCCACCGTGGGGAGCCCGCCCGGCTCCGGCACCGTCAGCGCGTAGACGAACGCGCCGGCGACCAGCGCGAGCAGCGCGACAAACAAGGCCGGCGCGGTCAGGCGCAACCGGCGGCGCGGCCGACCGCGCCCTGGCAGCGCCGGCACCGCCGGCGCGAGGAGCCCGTCGGCGCCACGGCGGTATCGTACCGCGGCGCGGTCGCCGTCGGGCGGCCGCACCGTCAGCGCGGCCGTGGCCGACGCCTGCACCGCGCGGGCGTGGTGCGACACGACCCGCACCGTCAGCGGGACCCGTGCGACCGGCACGGCCGTCGCCGGTGGGTGGATGATCAGGGGCAGGCGGCGCGGCACCCGCGTCGAGGGGGAAACTGAGCCGGTCGACGCGACACCACGCGGCCGGGATGCCCTCCACAACCACCGTGTAGCGGTCGGCGGCCGCACCCGTGTTCCGCAGGGTGACGCAGAGCGCCAGGCGGCCACCCACGGCGACCGTCAGGGTCGGGGTCGGAGGCGCGACCGTCAGACGCGCCGACGTCGCCACCGCGCCTGTGTCCCCGCTCGTCTCTCGTCCGATCATCATGTCGCAATCATACGCCTTGTCGTTGGACTGGCCCAACACACACCGTGTGGCTGGTCGGGGAGCCGGATGACATCGCTGCCATCCGGCCCTCGCGGACCGGTCGGCGCCCGTTACCAGGCACACGGCTCACGCACCCCACGGGCGCAGCTAAGTGTAGGATTCCAGGTGAGTTGCGCCGTTGTCCATTAAAGCTGCGCGGATTGTCTCACGAACTCTGCGCCGATCCTACACGGCGTGCTCCTTACGGGCCTCGTCGGGTTCTCCCACGCCTGTTTCCCCCATCGACACGCCCCCCCCCGGGGCCCCGCCCCACCCTATCCCCCCCCATCTGTGTGGATCGGCGCAGGGTTTCTGAGATTTTCGAGAGTGCGTACTTGACATTGGCACCCGAGCGGGTGGACACGGAACGGGGTGCAGAGACAAGCATAGGCCTGTAAGCGGAGCACGTTCCACACGGCGAAAGCGGCCCCTCCGGAGGGGCCGGCATGGCCGGCTTCCACCCGTCGGCACGCGACCAACGTCAAGTACGCACTCTCGACGTTTCTGCAGGATCGGCGCAGGGTTTCGGGGACAATCCGCGCATCTCGCGCGGAACAGCGCCCCCTTTCACACCTGCAGGTGGCGCATGTCACCTGGAATCCTACACCCGGCATGGCATGGTTGACACACTCCTGTGGGAACTGTCACATTAACGTGTCGCAAGGAGACGTCACGCACGTGAGCGCGTGTTCTCCTACGGTGCGATCTGCGCTCGTTAGGCAGCGAGGCCCGCGACCTCTCACCAGGTCGCGAAACGAGCGGTCAGGATGGCCCGATGGCGGGCGGCGGGCAGGCGATGGCGGCCGGGGCAAAAATGCTCGCGGATGAGTCCGAACGGCTCCAGGAAACGCTGCGCCTGCTCTGGCGATTTGAACCGTCGCATCGCTCGCTCCCGTTGCCGCGTCGGTTGATGGGAGTTCTCCGCCCGATTATTCAGCCACTATCTTTGCACTTTTCGATTATCGTCAAGTAGATGCCGCTTTACGCGCTACATGTTGTGGTTCAACAGTTCGTATAACCGCTACATGTAGTGGCCAAACAAAAAGTGCAAAGATAGAGTCAGCCCTTTGTGCGCGCGGTGCTCCGTGTGCGGGAAAACCTCCTTCAAGGCAGGCGCATAACTGGCCAGCTTATCAGTCACTCTTCCCGCACAGGTTATCCTTCATGTGGCCAAGTCCACTCCGCCCGGGAGACCGTCTCATTCAGGGACTGGCGAAGGAGAAGGATACATGGTCAACGGGCTCTCGACCACTACTGATTCTGCATCCTGACACATCCGTCCCTCGGAGCACGTGTGGAGAGTGGCAGGACCACCTGCTGATCCTGGCCGCGTCGCAGCCTGCACGAGTATAGGGCATGCGTCAACCACGCCCGATCGTCCCAAGGACTGTCGCACCATAGGGGCGTAGGAAATGAGCCCTGCGAGGTATCTTACAAGACAGAGATGGGCAACGCGCCCTCGTCGTCCGTCGCTGCCACCAGACGCGGTGGTGCCAACGTGGGAGCAAGCGGCGTTCATCGACCATCTCTCTTTGCACGTTTTGTTTGGCCGTCACAGGTCATGGTGATACGCGTTGTTGAACCACACCATGACGTGCGCAAAGCGGCGCCTACGTGACGATTAGCGAAAGGTGCAAAGATCGTGGGCCACAAGGGCTGTGCTGGATCACTAGAAACAACGGGAGCATGTCAGTAACAGAAGTGCTCGTCGTCGAAGACGATGACGGGATGGCATCGCTGATCCAAGACTGCCTCGAAGAGGCAGGATTTACGGTGTTGGTCAGCCACGACGGGCTGCACGCGCTCGACCTCATGCACGCGCACCAGCCAGACCTCGTGACCCTCGATCTCTGGCTTCCGGGTCTCGACGGCGTGGAGGTCCTACAGAGGATGCGCCAGTTCTCCACGGCCTACGTGCTCGTGCTGTCGGGCAGGGTGCGCGCAGCCGACAAAGTGGACGCCCTGAACAGGGGCGCCGACGATTATGTCACCAAGCCTTTCACGTGTCCCGAATTGGTGGCCCGCATCAACGCGCTGTTGCGCCGGCCGCGCAGTCTGAGGTCGGACACGGGCAGGGCCCCGCGGGTCCATCAGTTCAACGAGTTGATGATCGACGAGGAGCGCCACGAGGTCACGATTGACGGTGCGCTTGTGACGCTCACGGCGCGCGAGTTTCAACTGCTCACGCTGCTTGCGACGCAGCCGGAGCGCGTCTTTGAGCGCGGCCACATCCTCACGCAGCTCTGGGGACACGACCACTACGACACCCATGTCGTCGACGTGCATGTGGGCAACCTGCGCAAGAAAATTGAGCAGGACCCCGCGGACCCGCGGTACGTCCAGACGGTGCGCGGCATCGGGTACCGCTTCAATCCGTAAGGGGGCGCTGCACCCGTCGCCGGCACGTCCCGGGGGCAGCCGTCGGTCCCGGGGTGGCCGGTATCCTCCGGGCGTGCAGCCCGCGTCCGTCGTCCGCGCTGTCCCACGTCGGCGCCAGCCCGCCTGCCTCTCGCCTCAGGCTCGACACCCGCACTTCTTGATCGCATCTTGATCTCTTTGATACACCTGCTTGACCTAAACTTGATAAGCCCTTGACCATGGGAGGTGTAAACTGCCAACTAGGCGGCTCGCAGCCCAGGCCGCTGAGATACACCCCATATCCGACGATTGATGCTATGCATATGAGCCAGCGTCTATGGTGTGCCACTAGTATCGATCGAGAAGGATGTAGCCGCATAACGCCGTGCGACGAAGAGGTCGGGGTGTCAGGAGGAGGAGCAGCACAGATCGGAGAACCATCTTTGCGTCCCCACGCCTGTATTTGTGTCACATCCGAGGGAGGGTAGAGAGGTTATTGTACGAGTTGTCGCGCGTGTGCAATGACGAGGCAGAGTGCTCGCCCTCGCTGTGCAGCGGACGTGCAGCCCAAGCCCATCTGCAGCGGACGTGCAGCCCAAGCCCATCTGCAGCGGACGTGCAGCCCAAGCCCATCTGCAGCGTCGCATACCTCTCATGCGGCATGCTTTTCAGGACGCGAAGTCGATTTAGGAGGGTGAGCATGCTCACTAATTTGTCCAGACGGCGATCCCTAACGCTGGTGCTACTACTTGTCATCGCCATAGCGCAACTCGCTCCCGGGCTCGTACCGGCGGGGTCCGCGCGGGCGGCGGCGAAGCCATCGGCGCACTCCCCATCCTCGACGGACGGCCAGGGATCAGGTAAAGGCCATAGCGCGCAAGCAAGCAAGAACAAAAAGGGCGCGGGCCTGCACGGATCCACCCATGGGTCCCGGCAAGCCCACCATCATGGGCGTGCCAACCAGCAAGGCAACTCCGGCACGATCAAGACCAACTACTCGGGCGCTTACACGATGCCCGATAGGCCGCAGATATCGTGCAACGCCCCGTTCTATGTTGTCGCCACGAACTTCGAGGCGACAACTGGGTCCATCCAGTTCTTCAAGCAAGGGCCTGGGGGATTTACGCCCTACGCTGCCGGCGGAGCCACGACGTACAAGGGGCAGGCCGATCCCCAACAGGCCGGGGATTACCGGTTCAGCAGCGGCCCGTACACTCTCTCCTCCAACGGCGTCTATAAGGTGAGTGTGTCGGACGGGAAGAACCCGAACGGCAAGACCCTCTATAAGAGCAAGGTGGTCCACGTCAAAGATTGCCCGTCAACACCCCAAGAGACGGCAACGATGACACCAACTGCCGGTAACGGCGCCCCAAGCGGTACGCCGACAGGGACGGCGACGGGGACGACCACGGCGACGGGGACAGGCTATCTAGAGATCTGCAAGATGGCGGGCGACAGCTACGTGAGCGGCTCGTTCACCTTCACTGTCTCCGGCCGCAAAGACTCTGCCACCATCCCCGCGGGCGCCTGCTCCGCGGCCATCGCGCTGCCGGCGGGCACGGTCACCATCGCCGAGACCGGGCGGACCGACACCGTCCTGACCGGCGTGAGCACGGACCCGTCCGACCGCTTGGTCAGCCGGGACCTGGGAGCGCGCACGGCGCAGGTGACGATCGTCGCCGGCAACGTCTCGTACGAGACCGTCGTCATCTTCACCAATAGCAGCGCCCCTACGGCGACGAGCACGAGCACGAGCACCGCCACCAATACGGCGACGAGCACGAGCACGAGCACGAGCACCGCCACCAATACGGCGACGAGCACGAGCACGAGCACGAGCACGAGCACCGCCACCAATACGGCGACCAACACGACACGGCCGACCAACACCGCGACCAACACCACGCGACCGACGAACACGGCCACGAACACGGCCACGAACACCACGCGACCGACGAACACGGCCACGAACACGGCCACGAACACGGCCACGAACACGGCCACCAACACCAACACGGCGACCGAGACGGCCACTAATACATCTGTCGCGACGAGCACGCCGACGCAAGGCGGCGGCATCCCGCGCGGCACGCCGACCGCCTCGGCGACGAGCACCAACACGGCCACCGCCACCAACACGGCGACGGCGACGCCGAGCGGGCGGCTGAAGATCTGCAAGGTGGCGGGGGACGGCATCGAGGCCGGCACCGTCTTCACCTTCACGGTGAGCGCCGCGGGGAGCACCAGCAGCGTGACCGTGACGGTCCCGGCCGGCCCGGCCGCGGACGGCGGCTACTGCGTGCTGGACGGGACCTACGCGGTGGGCGCCAACGTCACCGTGCGGGAGCAGATCCCGGGCGGCGACGAGGTGACCGACATCGTGGTGGCTCCCTCGGACCGCCTCGTCGGCTCGGCCGACCGCGGTAACGGCAGCGCCACGGTCGCGATCGGCGCGGGCTTTACCGAGGTGACCTTCACCAACCGGGTCCGCCCGACCCCGACCGCCACCAACACGGCGACTAACACCGCGCGACCGACTAACACCAACACGGCGACGGCGACGGCCACCAACACGGCGACTAACACCGCGCGACCGACTAACACCAACACGGCGACGGCGACGGCCACCAATACCGCGACCAGGACGGCCACCGCCACCACGCGGCCGACGGAGACGGCGACCAGGACGGCCACCGCCACCACGCGGCCGACGGAGACGGCGACCAGGACGGCGACGGAGACGGCCACCGCCACCGCG
>JAABUZ0100009444.1_pt1 | contig 11158 bp, 8 predicted proteins | sample 5562091 | NCBI WGS metagenome assembly JAABUZ01 (sample SAMN12813069, study PRJNA571459) | rock metagenome | isolation source: Antarctica rocks | place: Antarctica: Victoria Land, Linnaeus Terrace sud | collected 2015-12-21
CGCCACCGCGGCGGGCTGGGCTTCGTCGAGGCCACGATGCCGTGGAACCCCGGCTACTTTCAGATGGCGATCGCGACCAACGACTCTTTCTCCAAGGGAGCGGGGGTCTTTGGAGCCAATCCGGGAAGCCTGTCACCGCTCATCGTCAGGCGAGGCACCGACGTGCTCGAGCGCCTCGCGGAGGGTCGGGTGCCGTCTTCGATGGAGGACCTGACGGGCGAGCGCCAGCCCGTTGAGCCAAAGATCACGCCGTTTGACCTGGCGATGGGCGACGTGTGGGAGTGGGTTTCCCCGACCGTGGGCGGCTACGGCGATCCGCTGCGCCGCGAGGCGGCGGCGGTGGCGGGCGACGTCGAAGCTCACCTGCTCGACCCGGGCAACGCCGAGCGCGTCTACGGCGTGGTGGTGCGCGACGGGGAGGTCGACGAGGCGGCGACGGCGAAAACCCGTCGCGCGATGCAGTCAGAGCGTCTGGGCGGCACTGAGCCCGGCGAGGAGGTCTCCGCGCCGGAGGGGGCCCAGCGCGTCGGCGAGCTGCTCTACGTGGTCGCCGGGCGCTGGTGGTGTAATGGCGCCGACCTGGGCGCCGTGGAGGAGAACTACAAGCTCGGCGCCCGCATGCGCGAGCTCGCCGTCGACGAGGTGGCGCCCGAGTTCGCCGCGCCCGAGTACGCCGCCGATATGGCCGCGAAGGTCGTCTTCCGCGAGTTCCTCTGCCCGGTGACCGGGCTGCGCATCGACACCGAGCTTGCGCGCGCCGGCGAGCCGCCGCTGCACGACGTCATGCTGCGTTGAGCCCCGATGGCTCAGGCGTCCCGGTCGGCGCCGCCCAGGGACACTGTGCCCAGAGCGCCTCCGCCGTCGATGCCGATCGCCTGGCCGGTCACGTAGCCGGCCTCCTCGCCGACCAGGTAGGCGACCAGGGCCGCGACCTCGCCCGGCTCGCCCATCCTTCCGCTGGGCAGCAGATGGGGCGCGACCCGATCCACCACATCGGCGGGCATGGCCCGCACCTTGGGGGTGGCGATAAGGCCGGGGAGCACGGCGTTGGCGGTGATTCCGCGGGCGACGTTCTCGGCCGCTACCGTCCGCGTCATACCGATCAATCCCGCCTTGGACGCGCTGTAGGCCACCTGGCCGGGTGAGCCGGTGACCGCGGCCATGCTCGACATGACGACGACGCGGCCGTAGCGGCGCTGGCGCATCCCGCCCAGACAGGCCTGCACCACGCGGAAGGACCCGGTGAGATTGACGTCGAGGTCGCGCTGCCACTTCTCCCGGCTCATCCGGTGAGCGGGGGAGAGGATGTCGACGATTCCCGCGTTTGAGACGCAGACATCGACATCGTCCAGTGCGGGAAGCTCACCGTCGGAGAGATCTATGACGAGGTCGGCGGGCGGGCTCACGTCCAGGGTCAGGACCTCGAAGCCGTCGCCGCGAAGGCGGGCGGTGATCGCGCTGCCCAGGCCGCCGTTGGCGCCGGTGACGAGCGCGCGACCGTGGGGGAGCGAGCGGGGCATGACCCGGATGCTCGCTGCCCGCAACGCTCAGGACAACGGCGCCAGGCCCAAGCTCGATGGCTCTCAGTTGTGGCAGCAGACAAGGCGCCGTAAGCTCGGCGCGGGATGCCGGGGCTCGATCACGCTGACTCGGCGGTGGCGCTCGACTGGCCCGACCTCGTCGGTGCCCTGCACGACGACGTCGACGTGCTCGTCGAGCGCACCGTGCAGCGCATGATGCGCGAGCTGGGCTCCTTTGCCGAGCTCGACGCGGATGACATCCGTCCGATCGTGCGCGGGAGCCACGAGCGGCTTCTCGATCGGCTCCGCGAGCGCCGATCGCCCGCCGCGGGCGAGGACGGCGCGCCGTACCTGGCCGTGGGCGAGCTTCGCGCCTCCCAGGGGGTGACGGTCGACGACATGCTCGCGGCGTGGCGCTTCGGCCTGGAGGAGCTGCGCCGCCGCGCCCACGAGCGGGTACCTGACCTCGAGGGCGGTGGAGCGCCCCTCCTGCTGGAGCTCATCGAGCTCGCGATGGCCTGGGCGGACTTCGGCATGCTGCGGACCGCCGCCGGACACCGTCAGGCGGAGCTCGAGATCCACCGCCAGGCCCAGCACCACGTGGCCAACCTCGTGCGCCGGGTGCTGTTTGCCAGCGCGTCGCCCACGGACCTGCGGGCCGCGGCGGCCGCCTACGGGCTGGACCCGGCCGCGCGCTACCACGCCGTCCGGGCCCGCCCGGACGCGGCGGCGGGACTGAGCGATCTCGAGCGCCACCTGCAGGCCGAGCCGAACAGTGGCCGGCGCAACGGGCTCGTCGCGCTCATCGAGGGCGACGTGACCGGCTTCGTCGCGCGCGTCCCGCCGGGGCCGTCGCCGACGGCGATCGGAATCTCAGCCGCGGTACGGCTGCATGAGCTCGACTCGGCCTTCCGGCTGGCGACGCGGGCCCTGGAGACGGCCCTGGCCCTGGGTGCCCGAGGGGTCTTCGACGTCCCCAGCCTGGGCTTGCAGCCCGCCGTGCTCGCCGACCACGATGTGGGCCAGGCGATGGTCGACCGCTACGTGGCGCCCCTGGAGGGCAAGGGCCCCTCCGGCCGCGTCGTTTTGCAGACCGTCGAGCGCTACATCGTCAACGACAGTCGCCTCGAGGTCACCGCCCAGGAGCTGGGGGTCCACGTCAACACGGTGCGCTACCGGCTCACCCGCTTCGAGGGCCTCACGGGCTGCTCGCTGCGCGACAGCGAGGCACTCGTCGAGGTCTGGTGGGCACTGCAGCGGCGGCGTCTGGCCTGAGTCCGCCAGTGGCTTGTCCACTTGGCAGACGGGCCCCTAGGCCAACATGTCGCGGCGCGGCGGTGAGACCACGGCCTCGCCGCTGGCAACCGTCTCGGCGGCCTGGTTGGACCAGCTCAGCGCCATGGTCGCGCGATTGCGCTCGAGGTCGAGCGCGGCAACCTCGGCGCGGGCGGTGATCGTGTCGCCGATGCGCACCGGAGCCCGGAAGTCGGCCCCCATGCTGAGCGCGACGGTTCCGACACCGGGGAGCATCGTCCCCAGGACGCCGGCGGCGAGAGCGAGGGTCAGAGGACCGTGCGCGACGCGCTCTCCGAACGGCCCGCGAGCCGCGAACTCGGCGTCGACGTGAAGCGGGTTGAAGTCCCCGCTGATGGCGGCGTACAGGGCGACGTCGGTCTCCGTGATCGTCTTGGTGAAGCTCGCCTTGTCACCGACACGTAGATCGACGAGGGGACGGGATTGCATAGCCGGCGAGCCTACCTGCCGGATGGGGCAGCGGTGGCGCTCGCTGGAACACCACGAAAGGACTCGCCGGACAGATCATCAGGGCGCCCGGTTGGGAGCACCGACGTCTCGGGGCGCTATCGAGGCCCACAACCACGCGGCGTGAAATTCGTCGTCGCGGCCATGTTCGCGGGGGGGAGGGGGCGCGATGATCATTGCGACGATGCTGACCCCCGACGGTCTCTCGCACTGGACCCCGGCGCCGGAGGAGGCGCCCCCGCTGCGTGGCCTCACCTGCGGCGAGCTGCTCGACGAGGCTCAGCAGCGGTGGCCTGACCGCGACGCCCTCATCTACTGCGCCTATGAGCCCGGCGGCCCGACCCTGCGCTGGTCGTTTACGGAGCTGCGCGAGCGCGCACGCAACGTCGGCCGGGCGCTGCTCGCGGCGGGGCTGCATCACGGTGACCGCGCCGGGTTGTGGGCCACGAACGTTCCGGAGTGGCTGCTGCTGCAGTTCGGGGCGGCCTACGCCGGCGTGGTCCTGGTCCCCCTCAATCCGCTCTACCGGGCCTCCGAGGTTGCCTTCGTTCTCGTCCGGGCCAGGGCACGCGCGCTCTTCGTCGCGCCGGCAAACCGAGGCGCCAACCTCTGGGGCATGGCTGCGCAGGCGGCGCGCGAGGTGCCCACGCTCGAGCGACTCGTGGCCCTCGGCGAGGCGCCCGATGGCGCCGGCGAGTCGTGGGGGCGCTTCCTCGGTCGCGCGGCCGCGCGACCGCCAGAGGCGCTGGACGGCGTCGTCTCCGGCGACCTCGCCCAAATCCAGTTCACCTCGGGGACGACCGGATTTCCCAAGGGCGCCATGTTGCGCCACGGAGGGCTGACCGACAACGCGCGGCTGTTCGCCCATCGTGGCGAGCTCGGTCTCCACGCGCGCGTGTGCTCGGGGATGCCGCAGTTTCACTGCGGGGGCTCGGTTCTGGCCACGCTGGGGGCGATCGCCACGGGCAGCGCCCTACTGCCGCTCGTCACCTTCGACGCGCGCAAGGCGATCGACACGGTCGACCGCGAGGCGGCCACGGTGCTCGCCGCCGTGCCGGCGATGCTGCTGGCGATCGAGGCCGAGCTCGAGCGCGGCGGCGGATCGCTGGGCAGTCTCGAGCGCATCTGCACGGGTGGATCGTTGGTGCCGCCTGAGATCGCCCGACGCTGGAGGCAGCGGTGGGGAGTCACCTTCACGATCACCTACGGTCTGACCGAGGCGTCGCCCGTGATCACGCAGAGCTCGCCGTCGGACCCGCTCGAACTGCAGGTGGCCACGGTCGGGCGACCGTTGGCGCACGTGGAGTGCGACGTCGCCGACCCGGTCACCGGCCGCGCCGTCCCCTGCGGGGAGGAGGGCGAGGTCCGCGCGCGCGGGTGGCTGGTGATGGCGGGGTACATCGACGACGAGGCGGCGACCGCCGAGACCATCACTGCCGACGGCTGGCTGAGGACGGGGGACCTGGGCCGCCTGGACTCAGACGGCTACCTGCGGATCACCGGCCGCGCGAAGGAGATGATCATTCGTGGTGGGGAGAACCTGTACCCGGCTGAGATCGAGGCGGCGCTGCGGGCCTTAGACGGCGTGGTCGAGGCGTTCGTGATCGGCGTCTCCGATGAGCGCTATGGCGAGGTGCCCGCTGCGTTCCTACGCGTTGGGCCCGGAGTGACGCTCACCCTCGAGGAGGTGCGCGAGCGCCTGGGGGACCGCCTGGCCCGCTTCAAGCTTCCCGCCCACCTCCGGGTCGTCGACGCCTTCCCGTTGACCTCCTCGGGCAAGGTGCAGAAGTTTCGGCTGCGCGAGAGCTTTGAGGCTGAGGTCTCCTCCGGAACAGGCGGCCGCTGACCACCACCGTGGAGGGGGCTCAGGCGGCGGCCGGCGCAGACGGCTGGAAGCGGACTCCGGTGAGCTCTTCGGAGATCTCCCACAGGCGCCGCGCAACCTCCACGTCACATGCGGCTCGGTTGGGCGCGACCGCGGTGGGGTGCCCGCGCTGCTCGCCGATCCCGTCAGGCCCGATGAACATGCCTCCCTGCAGGCCAGGCACCGTCGCGGCATAGAGGGTGGGCAGGGCGCCCATCTCGGCGCTCTGGGCCATGAGCCGGTTGGTGACCGACATGATGAGCCGGTCCACGGTGGGAGCGGAGGACTGGAGGTTGGTGGCGGCGTAGCCAGGGTGCGCGGCGAGGCTGGCCACCGGTGATCCGGCGACGCGCAGTCGCCGGTCGAGCTCGAGGGCGAACATCAGATTGGCGAGCTTGGACTGGCCGTAGGCCGTCCAGCGGTTGTAGCTGCGCTCGCGTTGGAGATCGGAGAAGTCGATCTTGCCGATCCGGTGGGCGCCGCTGCTCAGGGTGACCACGCGCGGGTCCGCGCGATCGACCATCGCCGCCAGCAGCAGGCCGGTCAGGGCGAAATGACCGAGATGGTTGGTGCCGAGCTGAAGCTCGAAGCCGTCTGCGGTGCTCCGACGCGGCGGCGCCATGACGCCCGCGTTGTTGATGAGCAGGTCCAGCCCCCCGTGCTCGGAGGAGAAGGTGTCGGCAAAGGCGCGCACCGAATCCAGGCGTCCGAGGTCCAGCTGGCCGACCTCCACGTCGGCATCGGTGACCGAGTCGCGAATGGCGCGGGCGGCGGACTCGCCCTTGGCGGTATCACGGCAGGCGATCACCACCTGGGCTCCCGAGCGCGCCAGCTCTCGGGCGGTGACCAGGCCGAGGCCGCTGTTGGCCCCGGTGACCACCGCCACGCGGCCCTGTTGGCTGGGAATGTTCCTGGCGCTCCACTTCTCGGCCATGCTGCCCCCGTCTGTTGGCTGGTTGGCGGCCGGGTCCGGAGATCGCCAGCGGCGTGGACCTCGATCGCGGGACATCCAGGTTAGGGATAGCGGCCAGGTTCGACGTTGCGGCAGGGGGCGGGTAGAATCAGGGTTCCCGGCCCAAAGCGAGGACGCATGGCATCACGCAAGCCCGCCAGCGAAAAGGCTCAGCCCCCCACTCCCAGGGCCAACGCCGAGCAGAGACGCAAGGAGCGCCTGGACAGCCTGGCCGGCCAGCAGGCTCAGTTGCGCCGCGAGGCCCAGGAACGTCGCGACAAGAAAGCCGCCGGCTAGCCCGGCCGGCCGCCCACCAAGCTGGGCATGCTCATTCAGCGGAGCGCTCCTCCTCGGGACGCGAGGGAGTCGCCTCCATGCGGTCGGTGTCTCCCGAGGTCACACCGTCCTCTTCGCCGGCCTGCTCCTCGGCGGCGATTCGTCCCGGGTGATCCTTGGGGAGATCGTGCGGGCTGATCTCGTCGTGTGCTTCGGGGGTGTCGCCCACCGCGGTGTCGTCATCGCGGGGGGACGGGTTCGGGCTGTCCTCGTTCATGACGTCACCCTACCGGGGCCGGTCAGGCGAAGCGAGGCAGCAGCTCTGCCTCATAGATCACAAAGAACTCGTCGTCGTCCGGACCTATCTGCCGCCGGCGCAACACCCGCCTCTTAGCGCGTGGCCTGCTCGAGGGCGTAGAAAAAGGAGGCGTAGGGCTCGCCGGTGGCCTGCTGCAGGCCGATCTCACACGTGCGGTTGCTACACAGCGCGGCGTCGAAACGTTCACCGGCCAGCTCGGCGGCGGCGTCGGCGAGGGCCGCACTCGGCAGCTCGGGGTGCAGCAGCCCCCGGTCGCCGGCAAAGCCACAGCAGGTGGCGGTGATGGGTACGTGCACCTCGCCAGCGATCGCCCGGGCGATCGCCGCGAGTGAGACGTCCGTTCCCAGGTGACGGCTCGAGCAGGGGGGATGCACGACCACACGGCCAAGCGGGTGGCTCACCCGCAACCGGGGTAGGAGCTCCTCGTGGGCCCAGGTGACGGAGTCGATGACTGCCGGGGCGTCCTCGCCCAGCAACGGCAGCGCACCCTCGATCAGCCCCAGGGTGCACGAGCTGGCGTCCACGACGACGGGTAGGCGCCCACCATCGCTCCAGCGCCTCAGCGCGCCGGCGAGCTTGTCGGTCATGTAGGCGTGGCCCTCGCGGTAGCCCTTGGAGCTCCACGGCGTACCACAGCAGTGGCCCGCCACGTCGTTGGGAATCCACACCGGTCGCCGCGCCCGTTCGCTGACCGCCACCAGGGCACCGGGCAGGCCCAGAACCCCGGGCTCACCCCGTGGCGCTCCGAAGATCCGGTTGATGCAGGCGGGCAGGTAGACGGCGGCGGCTCCCTCATGGACCGTGGTGGGCAGGCGGGCGGGGGCGGGCTCGGGCATGCCCGCGGGCCAGGACGGGACGAGCTCGGCCGACACCGCGCCGCGCAGCGCCTCGCTGACCGCCCGCAGGGGGGCGTCCCCGGCCCGGCGCGCAACGGCGCCACCCACGCGCAGTCCGGCGCGAGCCCCCTGCTCGACCGCCGCCCAGTGGCGTGCCGCCCCCAGAGCGGCCCGCTCGGCGCGCTTTGTGTGCTCCTGGGCACGCAGCCGCCTGACCAGCGCCCCGGTGTCGATATCGACCGGGCAGGCCAGTCGGCAGGTGCCATCGGTCGCACACGTCTGCAGGGCGTCGTACTCATAGTCAGCCACCAGCGCCCGCTGCACGGGCGAGCCCTGCGCCTGGCGGATCATCTCCCGGCGGATGACGATGCGCTGGCGCGGGGTGGTGGTGAGATGGCGGCTGGGACACACCGGCTCACAGAAGCCGCACTCCACGCAGGCGCTGGCCTCCTCCTCGATCGCGGGGGTGCTCTGCAGGTGGCGGAGGTTGATCGAGGGATCGCGATTGAGCAGCACTCCGGGGCCCAGTACCGCGTGGGGGTCGGCGAGCGCCTTGACGCGCCACATGAGCTCGGTGGCGCGCGAACCCCACTCGCGCTCCAGGAACGGCGCCATGTTGACTCCCGTGCCGTGCTCGGCCTTCAGCGAGCCGTCGTAACGATCGACGATCAGATCGACGAGCTCGCCCATGAAGGCGTCATAGCGCCCGCGGTCGGCGGCGTCGCCCAGGGCCGGGGTGAGCATGAAGTGCAGGTTGCCCGCCGAGGCGTGGCCGGCCACCCCGGTGAGGAAGCCGTGGTGGCCCAGCAGCGCCTGGATGTCCTTGGCCGCCTCGGCGATGCGCTGGGGGGCCACGCACACGTCCTCGATGATCAGCGACGAGCCGGCGGGGCGCAGCTTGCCCACGAGGCCGAACAGCCCTTCGCGCACCGTCCACGCCAGCTCGATCTCCGCGGTCTCACGGGTGAACGCCGGTGCCCGCGCCAGCTCGTGGCGGCTCAGGATCTCCTGCGCTCGGGTGACGAGCGAGTCAAGACTCTCCTGGTCGGGCCCACCCAGCTCGACCAGCAGCGCCGCCGATCCCGGGTCGAGCTCCTTCCAGTGCTCCGGGGTGCCGGGCATCGAGTAGGCGGCCGAGATCAGCGCCGGAGCGACCATCAGCTCGACGGCGCTGGCGCCCGCCGCCACCAGGTCGGCCACGGGCGCGACGGCCGCGTCGATGTCTGAGAAGTGCAGCCAGGAGACGGCTTCTGCGCGCGGGCGGGCCACGGTATCGAGCACGGCCTCGGCGATGAAGGCCAGGGTTCCCTCCGAGCCCACCAGCAGGCGCCGGAAGATCTCCACCGGCTCATCGGCGTCCAGGAAGGCACACAGGCGGTAGCCCATCGTGTTCTTGATGGCGAACTTGCGCCGGATGCGCTCGGCGAGCTCGGGGTCGCCGCGGATCTCGTCGCGGATCTCGATCAGCCCCTGGGCCAGCTCGGGGGCGGCGGCAGCGAAGGTGTGGGCGGCGTCGGCCGCGGCGCTGTCGATCACCGCCCCCGAGGCGAGCACGAAGGTCAGCGCTGTCACGGTCTTATAGCTGTCGGCCACCACGCCACAGCGCATGCCTCCTGAGTTGTTGGCGATCACCCCGCCCACCGTCGCGGTGTGGGTGCTCGCCGGGTCGGGGCCCAGCCGGCGCCCATGTCGCGCGAGCACGCGGTTGACGTAGCCCAGCGCCGTCCCCGGTCCGACGCGTACGCGGGCTCCGGCGTCCTCCACCTGCACCCCTCGCCAGTGACGGCGAACGTCGACGAGGATGCCGTCCCCCTGGGCCTGGCCGTTGAGGCTGGTGCCGGCCGCGCGCAGCGTCACGCCGATCCCTGTGCGTCGGGCATGGGCGAGGACGCCGACGACGTCATCTGCGTCGTGGGCCATCACCACCGCTTGGGGCAGGCGCCGGTAGGGACTGGCGTCGGAGGCGTAGGCGATCAGGTCGATCGCTCGGGTGAGCACGCGATCGGCGCCCAGCAGCGCGATGAGCTCGCCGCGCAGGGGCTCGGGCGTGCCGAGGGCCAGCGCGTCGGGGGCGCGGTCCTCGGCGGCCACGCCGGCGCCGGGAGCGATGCGGTGCGTCGCGGGCGCGAGCAGCGCCACGTCAGCCTAAGCGCCGCATCAGCTCAGCGCCATCCCGGGTGCCACGGCCACCTCCACGAGCTCGGGGCGCCGCGAGACGATCGCCTGGCCCAGCAGGTCGCGTAGCTCGGTCGCATCGCCGGCGCGACGGGTGGGCATGCCGTAGCCGGCGGCCACCGAGCACACGTCCAGGGCGGGCAGGTCCAGGCCGGGGGCGCCCTGGACGTCTTCGAGGGTGGCAAACCACTTCAGGATGGAGTACTCCTGGTTGCGCAGGACCAGGACGGTCAGGGGCACGTCGTAGGCCACCGCGCTCCAGAACGCCTGGATCGCGTACTGGGCCGAGCCCTCCCCCACGACGCACACCACGGGACGCTGGGGCTGGGCCATCTGCACCCCCACCGCCGCCGACAGCCCGAAGCCCAGGCCACCCCCTGCGCCGAAGAAGTAGCTGCCCGGCCGTGACAGCCTCAGCCGGCTGCGCACCGCCAAGGTGGCCGACGGCGCCTCGAGCACGACTATGGCGTCGGGCGGGAAGACGTCGGCCAGGGCCGCGATGGCCGCCGACGGGCTCAGGGGATCGGACTCGGGTGGCGCCTCCACGGGTGCGCGCGGACCCGGCGCTGGCCGGCGAGATTGCTCGACGTGCTCGAGCAGGTGCTCGAGGGTGAGGCGCACGTCGGCGACGATGGCGTCGCCCATGGGCGCCCGGGCGGCCTCGTCGGGATCGTTGGTGATGGCGATCAGCTTGGTCCCCGGCGCCAGGAGCGGACCGGGGATGTTGGGGTAGTAGCTGAACACCGAGGCGCCCACCACCAGCACCAGATCATGGCTCTCGAGAGTCTGTCCGAGCGGACCGACGGCGGGCGGGAGGATCCCCTGAAAGTGGGGATGGCCCTCGGGGAAGCCGATGCGTCCCCCGCCAGGCGCCGGGCTGGCCCACACCGGGAGGCCCTGGCGCTCGGCCAGCGCCACCGCCGCGTCCCAGGCGCCGCTGGCGTCGACGTCGGGACCGACGACGAGCACCGGGTTTGAGGCCCCGGCCAGGCGCCGGGCCAGGGCATGGATCGCCTCCGGGTCGCCACCGGCGCGACCGTTGACGCTGCGCCCGGTGGCGTGGGCAACGGCGTCCTCGTCGACCTCGGCGTGCCAGTCATCCATGGGCACAGAGAGAAACACCGGACCGCGCGGGGGAAGGGCGGCCAGGTGGGTCGCTCGGGCCAGGGCGTGGGGTACGTCCTGGGCCCGCGGAGGCTCATAGCTCCACTTCACCAGAGGATGAGGCATGCGTACGGCGTCGCGGTTGGTCAGGTTGGCCTGGAGGGTCATCAGGGAGCGGTCCTGCTGTCCGGCGGTGATGACCAGCGGCGCCTTGTTGGCCTGGGCGTTGAACACGGCGCCCATGGCGTTTCCCACCCCGGGGGCGGTGTGGAGGTTGACCAGGGTGGGCCGTCCGCTGGCCTGGGCATAGCCGTCGGCCATGCCCACCACCACCGCCTCCTGAAGGCCGAG
>JAABUZ0100009447.1_pt1 | contig 11155 bp, 9 predicted proteins | sample 5562091 | NCBI WGS metagenome assembly JAABUZ01 (sample SAMN12813069, study PRJNA571459) | rock metagenome | isolation source: Antarctica rocks | place: Antarctica: Victoria Land, Linnaeus Terrace sud | collected 2015-12-21
GCCGGCACCGCCGGCCTCGGGGGCGCGGACTTGCAGACGAAGCTCCAGGCCGCGGGCGCGGTGGCCGTGCTCACGCACACCTTCTCCGGCTACCCGGGCGTCGATAAGGTCTTCGGGTCGCCGCGGCAGAAGCTCCCCACCTTCGACGTCGGCTGCGAGGACTACGGCCTTCTCACGCGTCTCGCCGAACACGGCCAGGGCCCCCGCGTCCGCCTAACGGCCGAGTCGGAGTTCCTCGGCGAACGCCCGGTGTTCAACACCGTGGCCGAGTTGCGCGGGCGCGAGAAGCCGAACGAGTACGTCGTCCTCTCCGCCCACTTCGACTCGTGGGACGGCGCGTCCGGCGCGACCGACAACGGCACGGGCACGGTCACGATGATGGAGGCGCTGCGCATCCTGAAGCAGGTGCTCCCCAACCCGCGCCGCACGATCCTCCTCGGCCACTGGAGCGGGGAAGAGCAGGGCCTCAACGGCTCGCGCGCGTTCTCCGAAGACCACCCCGAGGTCGTGCGCGGCCTTCAGGCGCTCTTCAACCAGGACAACGGCACCGGCCGCGTCGTGACGATGAACGCGGGCGGCCTCTCCGGCGCCGGCGCCTTCCTCCGCCGCTACCTCGGCGAGATCCCGAGCGAGGTCACGCAGTACGTCCGCTTCGACGACCGCGGCAGCCCCGCGTCCGGCGGCAGCGACAACGCCTCCTTCGCCTGCTACGGCGCGCCGGCCTTCGGCCTCACCTCGCTCTCCTGGGACTACTTCCAGACCACCTGGCACACCACGCGCGACACGTACGACAAACTCATCCTCGACGACGTCCGCTCGAACGCGATGCTCGCCGCGATGTTGGCGTACCAGGCGAGCGAGGACCCGGCGACGATCCCGCGCGACCGGATCGACCCGCTGCCGAACGACCCGCGCACGGGACAGCCGCAGACATGGCCGGCATGCACCAAGGCGTTGCGGCGGTCGGCGGATTATCGGCGGTAAGTAAGGACGGTTCGGCGCGTTAGGCCGTGACGGACAGGGGATACGACGGCAGGGGATGAACCGTCCGGGGATACGCCAGCAGGGGATACGACGGCAGGGGTGATAGAGCCGGGAAGAACAAGACAGACCGTCCCTGCTCCCTGCCGTATCACCCCTACGGTTGTATCCCCTGCTGGAGTATCCCCGGACGGTTCATCCCCTGCCGTCGTATCCCCTGTCGGTCACGGACAAGCGCGTCAGACCCTCACGCCACTCCCCACAAAATCCAACACCACGTCCGTCCACTGGTCCGCCTTCTCATCGTGCGGCAACGATCCACACGCCTCGAACGTCCGCACCACGGCATCCGGCCGGATCGCCCGATACGCGTCGAGCTCCTCGAGCGGCACCTCGCGCGCCTCGCGCCCCCACGTGAGTAGAATCGGCTGCCGCACGCGCCCGAGCGCCCCGCCGACGTAGAGGTTGAGCGCCTGGCCGATGAACGCCGCCGGCGCGTGCCGCGCCCCCGGCTGGTGCGCGGTAGCCGAGTAGGCGTCGAGCACCTCGAGGGTGACGCGCTTCGCGTCATAGTACGTCCGCCGGAGAAACGCGGCCAAACTCGGGCGTGTGACCAACGCGTTGTACAACGCCTGCCCGGCGAGCGGCGCGTCGATGATCGCGTGCGTCGCGTCGTTGACCGGCTTGGGCGGCGTCGCCAGCAGGGTAAGGCCCGGCGCACCGACGAGCACGAGCGCCGTCACCAGGCGGAACCCGGCCGCGACCGCGACCGCGTGCGCCCCACTCAGCGACGAGCCGACGAGCGCCGTCGGCTCAGCGATCGCCTCGGTGATGAAGTCGCGCACGAGGTCGACGTACAAGCGCGCCGAGTAGTCGACCGCTGGCCGGTCGGAGCGCCCGAAGCCGAGCAGGTCGATCGTCCAGACCGTGTATCCACCGGCCGCCAGCCGGTCGACGGCATGACGCCACTCGTACGACCACCCCGCGGCATGGATACTGTGCACGAGGAGGAGGGCCGGCCCCGCTCCCCGGCGCGTCCAGGCGATGCGGTAGCCGCGCCAGTCGTACCACCCCGAGTCGCCGCCGATCGGATTCGGCAGTGAGCCGGAGGGGCGGGCGACCGCGGCGTTGAGCGCGGCGGCACCGGCCACGGCGGTGACCGCTCCGGTGAGGGCGGCGAGGGGCTTCCAGTAGTTCCGAGCTTTCACGAGTTCCGGGCTTTCACGGCTTGGACGATTTCACTGCGTTAATCTGCGGCCATGCTGATCGAGGCCCGGAAGCAGCCGGTGCTGGAGCGCGTGTACGCCCGCTACGGCCGGCGGCTGTTGCGCCGCGCGTTCGCCCAGGTGCGCGTCGGTGGTGCCGCGTGGCCGGCGGGCGACGGGCCCGTGATCGCGTACGCCAACCACGGCGCGTGGTGGGACCCGGTGCTCGCCGTCTTCCTTTCGCACGACGTGTTCCGGCGAGATGGCTACGGCCTGATGGACGGGACGCAGCTCGTCCGCTACCCGTTCTTTCGGCGGGTAGGGTGCTTCGGGGTGATCGGCGACGGGCTGGCCATCGACGACGCGCGCGCGCTCGGGGAGTACGCGACCCGCGTCCTGCGCGGCGGGCCGGGGCGGGCGCTCTGGCTCTTTCCGCAGGGCCGGTTGTTACCGGGGCGGGCGTCGCTGCGCTTCGGCTCTGGCCTCGCGCGGATCAGTCGCGGGGTGCCGGACGCGCGGCTTGTGCCGGTCGCCGTTCGGTACGAATTCCGGGACGCCGCGCGCCCGGAGTGCGTGGTGCGCATCGGGGGCTCTGCCGCGCCGGAGCCCGTCGGTACGCGCTCGAGCGCGTGGGTCACGCGGCAGCTCGAGCGCGAGTTGAGCGACACCCTCATCACCCTCGACGCCGATCTCGTCTCCGGCGTCGACCTCGACGCGTTGGGCTACCGTTCGGTGCTCGCTGGCGGCACGACCGTCAACCGCGTCTACGACCGCACGCTGGGGCGCCTGGTCCGTCGCGGCGCGTAGCCGGCGCGTAGCGGGCATATCGCGCGCGCGCGCGGCTGCGATGGACGCAAGAGTGCCCGCCCCGCTAGACCGGTCCGCCCCCCACACCACCCCACACACGTGGCAGAGCCGACCTAGCGAGAACGGACACTCGACAGTGTGAATACTGTCGTCATGCTGCGTTCGAGATGCTGCCTGTCAGTGCTTATGCGCTTGCGACTGCCTGCGTATCGGTCCTACGTCGTTGGTCGTGAGCGGACGCGAGCGGGTACATCGCGGACGCGACACCTGCACGTGCCGCGAGCATCGCGATCAACTGCAGCGAGACAGGTTTCTCGAGGAAGTGCGTCGCGCCGAGCCGAGCTGAGGCGTGGCGATTGTCGTCGTCGGGGAAGGCGGTGAGCACGACGACCGTCGCATCCGGGGACAGCAGCCCACCGGCGGCCATGACCTGGAGCCCGCCGTCGCGGTCCCCACCCAGCCGGAGATCCGTGAGGATGAGGTCGAAGCGACGTGTCGTGAGGGCCGCCTTCGCCTGGTCGAGCGTGGCCGCCGTGGTCGTGTCCGTCCCGTGCACGTCGAACAGCTCCGCGAGGATGTCGCGGATATCCTGTTCGTCTTCCACGATGAGCACGTGTTGGCGCACGGAGCGAAATACGACGAGGTGAGATGGCTCTCGTCTATCCCCAAGGCCAGATCCGCACCAATCGGTGACGATTCTGTAACCATAGATCCCACAACGGTTTACAGAGAACGGTCCGGCGTCGCATCCATCCGAAAACGACCGAAAGCCGGACGGTCGGCACAGAACGGTCCGGCTTTCGGACACCACGCCACGCTTCGATCGTCAGCGCACGTCAGCCAATCCGCTAGCCATGGGCGGCGTTGGACGGAGCGACGGCGGCCCGGGCGATGACGCCGCCGACCGAAGCTTCTCGTTCAGCGTCGAGCGCGCAATACCGAGAAGGCCTGCCGCGCGGGTCCGGTTCCCCCGCGTCGCGCTCAGCGCCGCGTCGATCGCGCGGCGTTCGGCGTCGGCGAGCGTCATGACCGGGAGCGAGACTTCACGGTCGGGCGTGGCGAGCCGCGCCACGCCCAGGCCGAGGTGCTCGGGGAGGATCGCCCCACCGTCGGCGAGGATCGTGGCGCGCCAGAGCGCGTTCTTCAGCTCGCGGATGTTCCCCGGCCAGTCGTAGTCGACGAGCGCCGCGACGGCGACCTCGGTCAGCGTGGCCCCGACCGGCAGAAAGGTCCGCGCGAGCGTCGGGATCTGGTCGCGACGCTCGCGCAGAGGCGGTAGCGCGATCGTGAGCACCTGCAGCCGGTAGTACAGATCCGCGCGAAACTGTCCGGCCGCGACGGCCTGTTCGAGCGCGGTGTGCGTCGCGACGAGGAGCCGCGCGTCGTTCGTCAGCGTGGCCGTCCCGCCCACGCGCCGGAACGTGTGCTCCTCGATCACCTTGAGCAGCTTGGGCTGGACCTCGGGAGCGAGTTCGGCGACCTCGTCGAGGAAGAGCGTTCCCCGACTGGCCACCTCGAGCAGCCCACGCTTGGCCTGTCGCGCGTCGGTGAACGCCCCTTTCTCGTGGCCGAACAGCTCGCTCTCGACGAGCGCGCCGGCGAGCGACGCGCCGTTGATCTCGACGAATGGGGCGGCCACGCGCGGCGACAACTCGTGGATGCGCCGCGCGACGAACCCCTTCCCCGTGCCGGTCTCGCCGACGATGAGCACCGGCACGTCGTCGTTGCGCGCAGCGAGCGCGACGAGCCGGTCGAGCGACGGAGCGAGGGCCGGGGTCAGCGTGGCGGGCGCGCTGTCCTGCCAGAGGGCCTCCGAGTCGCGCGCGCGGAGCAGCTTCAGCTCGCGCCGCATCCCCACGTGTTCCGCGGCCCGGCGCACGGCCGCGTCGAGCGCCGCGAGGTCGATCGGCTTTTCCAGGAAGTCGGCCGCCCCGTCGCGCATCGCGCGCACGGCACTCGGCACGTCGGCGTAGCCGGTGAGAAAGACGACCGCGAGCTCGGGGGCGTCGGCGCGGAGCGCTTCGAACAGCGTCAGCCCGTTCGCGTCGGGCAGGCGAAGGTCGACGACGGCGACGTCGGGCGAGTGCGCGGCCGCGGCCTGGCGCCCTTCGGTCGCGCTCGCAGCCGTCTGCACAGGATACCCACGCCCGGCGAAGTACTCGGCGAGCGTCTCGCGCGTGGTCGGGTCGTCGTCGACGACGAGGACGGAGAACATGACGGTGAAGGGTCGGCCCCCGCACGGGCGGCGGCAAGAGGGCAGGGCGGGGTGGTGACACGAATCAGGCGACTTTCGCGCCTGACGTCGTGCGGGGCACCTCATCCGCACCGACCCGCCGCCCGACTCGTCGTGCCCGTTTCGTCCGCCACTGGGACGTGTAGCAACCCTGCGCCATTCCGGAACCAGCAGTTTGCGTGCATGTTGGGGCGCGCTCGTTGGGACTCGTCCCTTTCCGCCCCGCATGCCCTCCTCGCTGGCCCGCGCCGACGCCACGTCACTCACCTACCTGCTCACCGCCGCGCGCGCTGGGGAGGCGGGCGCGACCGACGCGCTGGCGCGGGCCGTCTACAACGAGCTCCGGACCCTCGCCGCCGGCCACCTTCGGCGCGAACGCGCCGACCACACGCTCCAGCCCACCGCGCTCGTCCACGAGGCATACCTGCGCCTCTTCCGCGGCGCGCGCGTCGACTGGCGCAACCGCGCCCACTTCTTCGGCATGGCCGCACGGGTCATGCGGCAGGTGCTCGTCGATCACGCGCGGCGCGCGCAGGCTGCCAAGCGCGACGGCGGATCGCCGGTTGCGTTGGAAGACGTGGTCGGCTTGGCCGACGCCGCGGGCGCCCCGCTCGACGTCCTGCGCGTGCACGACGCGCTCGAGTCGCTCGCGACGTTCGACGCCCGGCAGGCCCGGATCGTCGAGCTGCGCTTCTTCGTCGGACTCACCCTCGATGAGACCGCGGCCGTGCTCGGCGTGTCGCCCGTGACCGTGTCGCGCGACTGGGCCCTCGCGCGCGCGTGGCTCGCCGCCGAGCTACGCGACGGCTGACCGGCGCGCCCGCATGCCTGCCGCCATCCCGCCCACCGGTTGGGCGCACGTCAAGCGGCTGTTCGCCGCCGCACAGGACGCGTCCCCGACCGGGCGCGCCCGCCTGCTGGCCGACCCGGCGATCGATTCCACGGTCCGCGCCTACGTGACGCGCCTGCTCGACGCCGACGCCGCGCTCGGGGCGCGGCTCGAGACGTCGCACGTCGTCTTCAACACCGGCGACGGCTCCGGCCGCGGCGCGCGCGGATCCCAGACGCGCGACGCGTGGCCCGAGGCGCCGTCCCTCGTCGGCCGGCGTCTCGGGCCGTATGTCGTGCTGGAACGACTCGGCCAGGGCGGGATGGGTGCCGTCTACACCGCGGCCCGCGCCGACGACGCCTACCAGCACCGCGTCGCGCTCAAGACGCTCTGGCGCGGCGCCGACAGCGCCGTCCTCGCCCGCCGCTTCCGCTCCGAGCGGCAGATCCTCGCCGGATTGCAGCATCCCAACATCGCGCCGCTCCTCGACGGCGGCGCGACCGAGGAAGGGACGCCGTACCTCGTCATGGAGTACGTCGACGGCGTGCCCATCGACGCGCACTGCGACCAACACCGCCTCGGGCTTCCGGCGCGGCTCGACCTCTTCCGCCAGGTGTGCGCGGCCGTCGCCCACGCGCACCGACACCTCGTCGTGCACCGCGACCTCAAGCCGAGCAACGTGCTCGTCACGGAGGACGGCACCGCCAAGCTGCTCGACTTCGGCGTCGCCAAGCTGCTCGGCGACCCTCGCAGCGGGTCGGCCGGGGCCGGCGCAGCCGAGCCGGGGACGCTCACGGGGGCGGGGTTCTCGCCGTTCACCGCCACGTACGCCGCGCCCGAACAACTCGCCGGCGGCCGCGTCTCGACGGCCACCGACGTCTACGCGTTAGGCGCGCTGCTCACCGTGTTGCTCGCCGGGCGCCCGCCCTTCGGGGTCGACGGGCTCACGGCGGAGGAGATGCGCTGGGCGTTCGCGCGCGACGGCCGCGAGCCCGTCGCGCCGAGCACGTTGGCGCGGGTGGACGCCGACGGCGCGGCCGCGGCGCGCGGCTTCTCGAACGCCACGCAGCACGCGCGCGCGCTCCGCGGCGAGCTCGACGCGATCGTCGGGATGGCGCTCCGCGACGACCCCGCACGTCGCTACGCGACGGCCGACGCGCTGGCCGAGGACGTCCGGCGCTACCTGCGCCGCGACCGCGTGCTCGCCCGGCCCGATACGGTCGCCTACCGCGTGCGGACCTTCGCGCGGCGGCAGCGCGCGCTCATGGCCGGCGTCGGTGTCGCGGCCGCGGCGCTCGTCGTCGGCAGCGGCGTCGCGCTCTGGGAGGCGCACGAGAGCCGCCGCGAGGCCGCCCGCTCGGAGCGCGTCGCCACGTTCCTGCAAACGATGCTCGGCGTGCCGGACGCGACCACCGGCGGCGTGCTGACGCGCGTCGGGCGGCAGGCGACTGTCGCGCAGCTCCTCGACAGCGCCGTCCGCCGCGTGCCCGCCGCGTTCGCCGACGACCCGCGCGTCCGCGCCCGACTCTACACGGCGATCGGCGCCACCTACGTCGCGCAGGACCGCGCCCGCGAGGCGGCGGCCGTGCTCGACTCGGCCGTCGCCCTCGCGGGGTTTGGCTACGGCCCGCGCTCGCCCGCGTTCGCCGAGGCGAGCCTCGCGGCGGGGCTGGCGGCCTTGCGGGGGAACGGCTTCGCCGCCGCGGAGCGCCACCTCGACGCGGCCTGCGCGGCGCTCCCCGCAGGCGAAGCCGCGCGCGACGGCGTCTTGGGCGAGCTGCGCGCACGCGTCGTCGGCGCGCGGGCCACGCTCGCCCTCGCGCGCGGGCGCTACCGCGCCGCAGACTCGCTCGCGCTGGAGGTGCTCGCGGCAGAGCAAGCGCGCACCCGCGCCCCCACCGCCGCGCGCGCGTGGGCGCTCCGCGTGCTCGGCACGACGCGCCCGCGCGACGCCGACGCGTACTACGTGCGTGCGATTGCCGTCATGGACTCGCTCGGCGCCCCGCTCGCCGTCGAGCGGCTCGACGCGATGCTCGGGCACGCCGCACTCCTCGCGGAGGCGGGCGCGTTCGCCACCTCCGACTCGGTATCCCACGAGGGGATCCGCCTCGCGACGCTCGGCTACGGCGCCCGCAGCCGCGAGGTGGCGCACTTCCGGTCGTATCGCGCGATCACCGCGATGCGCCGCGGCGATACCGCGACGGCCGTGGCCGAGAGCGACAGCGCGATGGCCATCCTCGACGCGTTGCCCGACGTGGTCGCGCCGGTGCGGGTGGACATCGTCAGCGTCGCGCTCACGATCTTCGCCGCGCGCGACCGGTGGGACGACGTGCTCCGCGAGGCGGAGCGGCTCCGCGCCTTCGGGGTCGCGAACGGCACGCCGAGCGCGACAGTCACGGGCGCCCTGTGGGCCGGCCGCGCGCGGCTGCGGCGCGGCGACTCGGCCGCCGCGGCCGTGCGGCTCCGCGAGGTGCTCACGGCCTCGAACACCGACGTCGTGCCCGTGCAGGCGCGCCGCGAGATGCGCGCGCAACTCGACACGCTCGGGGCGCGCGGGTTCGACGGACGCTCCAGTGACAGATTTCCGCGCGAAAGCGCGCATGAGTAATGGGGCCGCCCGCCGACGCCGTGGGGGCGCGGTGCGGCGCGTCCCCGTCCTCTCCTTCGGAGTGCTCTCCCATGTCGCAGTTCTGCACGCCCACGCCCGCCGCATGGGCCCGTCGGACGCTGTCCGCCGCCGCCGCGCTCGCGGCGTTCGCTGACGCTGCCGCCGCGCAATCAGGCACTTACAACGGGCACACCTACCTCCTGACGTCCACGGCTTCGACCTGGCTCGACGCGCGCGCCGCCGCCGCCGCGCTCGGCGGTCACCTCGTCACGATCACCAGCGCGGGGGAGAACCAGTTCCTCGTCAACACCTTCTTTCCCACCGGAGGCGTGGCCTACTGGATGGGGCTCCGCCGAGTGGGCGCGCCGAGCACCAGCTTCTCAACACCAACGGCTTCGTGTGGGACGGCGGGGAGACGGTGACCTACACCAACTGGGACAACTCGGGAGGCACGCAGCAGCCCGACAACTTCGCCGGGGGCTACAGCCGCACGGATCCGGGCGAGCAATTCGCCGGCATCAACTGGCACCAAGGCGTCTTCCATAGCACGAACACGCTCGGCACCTGGAACGACCTGCCCAACGCTGGCTTCGACGGCGCCGTCCAGAACCCGCTGCTGATGCGTGGCATCGTCGAGATCGACGCAGTCACGACGACGCCCGAACCCGGCACCTGGGCGCTGATGCTCGCCGGCCTCGGCGGCATGGGGCTCCTCGCGGGCCGCAAGCGCGCGGATCAGGGCTGAGCGCGCCCGCGGCCGGCATGAGCCGCCGCCGCGGGAATCTGCGCATGCGGGACTGAGCCCGGCGCGGACCGACCGCGGCTTCGCTCGGCGCCGCCGTCGCCGAGTGCGGCGGCGGTGACCGGGCCTAACAGCTTGACGTCGTGAGCCGTCACGGCGCGGGGGGCAGGGTGACCGTCACCGTCGTCCCCGCCTCCGGCGCGCTCTCGATCGCGATCGCGCCGCCGTGCTCGTCGAGCACGCGCTGGCAGAGCGCGAGTCCGATCCCCGTGCCGCCGGCCTTGGTCGAGTAGAACAGCTCGAACACGCGCGCGAGCGACTCGGGCGGGATGGCGGGCCCGCGGTTGTGCAGCTGGCACCGCCACCCGCCGTTGGGCAGCGCCGCCGAGGCGAGCGTGAGCGCGCTCGCCTCGGGCGCGGCGTCGACCGCGTTGCTCAACATGTTGAGGAAGACCTGCCGCAGCTGTTCGGCGTCGAATCGCCACGCGCCGTCGCGCCCCGCGGCGTCGCGCCCCGTCGCGCGCCGCCGGTCGAGCGTGAGGCGTTTGGCGTCGAGGCGCGCGCGCTGCGCGTCGAGCACGTCGTCCCAGACCGCGTCGGGGTCGCCGGGGGCGAGCCGCGCCGGCGCGGGCCGCCCGTAGTCGAGGAGCGCCGTGATGATGCGGTTGAGTCGCTCCGCCTCGCGCAGGATGCGCCCGACGTTCTTTTCCACCACCGGGTCGCCGCCGGCGCGGAAGCCGAGCAGCTGCGCCGCGCTGGAGATGCCGAACAGCGGGTTGCGCAGCTCGTGCGCGACGCCGGCGGCGACCTCGCCGATCGCCTCCAGCCGCCGCTTCTGTTCGACGCGGCGCACGAGCCACGCGCGTTCGACCGCGACCGCGGTCTGGGCGGCGAGCGTGTCGAGCAGGCTGGCGACCGCGACGCGTGCGTCCGGGTCGCGCGCGGCGGCGTCGAGGTCGGGCACGCGGGCGGTCAGCGCACCGAGGGCGCCGTCGGACGTCGTCACCGGCGCGGTGAACTCGCCGTCGTCGCGCTCGACCGCGCGCCCGGTGGCGAGCGCCTCGAGCCACGCGGGCGCGAGGCGTCGTTCGAGGCGGTCGTCGGGCTCGTCGCCCCAGCCGGCGCGGTACGTGAGGCGGAGCGCGGCGGTGTCGTCGTCCGCCGCGGCCACGGCGACCGCGTCCGCGCCGAGCGCGCGCCGGGCCTGCCGGGCGACTTCGTGGTAGATGCGCTCGAAATCGAGCGTCCGCGAGAGCGCGATCCCCGCGTCGATGAGCGCCTCGCGCGACCAGCGCACCGGCGCCGGCTCGACGGCGGAACAGACGAAGGCGCCGTCGCCGAGCGGGGCGACGTCGACGCGCAGCACGCGCGCGTCGGGCGGCAGCTCGCAGCGCGCCGGGGACGACTGCGCGCGCGCGCGCTCGGCCGCACGCGCGAGCGCGGCGAGCGCCACCGGATCGGCGGCGAGCCGCGCCCACGCCGCGTTGCCGCCGGTCACGCGCAGGCCGCCGTCCAGGCCGCCGTCCGTGGCCGGGACCGCGGTCCAGACCGCGAACGGCAGCGCGTCGAACAGCGCGTCGCGCTGCGGGTCGAGCACGGCGGCCCCCGACGGGACTAACACGTCGTTAGTCCCGTCGGGGGCCGGCCGCCCGGCTCAGCGCCCGCGGCGCGCGCCGGACTTCGAAGCCGCGCCGCGCGAGGTGCCGGCGGGGCGGCCGGCGCCCTTGCGGGCCCCGCCCTTCGCGCCGGT
>JAABUZ0100009450.1_pt1 | contig 11153 bp, 17 predicted proteins | sample 5562091 | NCBI WGS metagenome assembly JAABUZ01 (sample SAMN12813069, study PRJNA571459) | rock metagenome | isolation source: Antarctica rocks | place: Antarctica: Victoria Land, Linnaeus Terrace sud | collected 2015-12-21
GCTTGCTCATCAGCAAGACGAGCCGTGATTTCTGCCTGCTCTTGCGGATTCAATTTGATGGTGATCATCCACTTCATATTCCAATTTCCTTGTTCTTCTACGGGTAGAGCTTTGACCGAGCTCTACCCTTTCTACAAAAAGAGGTGAGTTATTTATCTCAAATAGTTTTTTTCATTCCACCATCAATAATAAAGTCTGAACCAGTAATCGTGGCGGCACGATCAGAAGCCAGGAAGAGGACAAGTGCTGCGACCTCATCAACCTCAATCAAACGTCCTAGCGTCATGCTGTTCATTTGTGGGAAACGCTCGACAATTGTTTCTCGATCACTTCCTGATGCTTGAGCAATGGTATTAGCAATACCGCCCACACCAGTAAGCAAAGGTGTACGCACGGGACCGGGCGAGACTGTATTGACCCGGATACCCTTAGAGCCGAACTCCTCAGCAAGAGCCTTCGAAAGATTGGTTACAGCAGCCTTCGCCGAGCTATAATCGGCAATGGGTGCTCCTGGCTGATGCGCATTTAGCGAAGATATATTAACAATCGCTCCTCCTCCATGCTCAATCATAATAGGCATCACGGCTCTTGATGCTCGTACAGTACTCATCACATTTAATGCTAAAGTGCGCTCCCAGTCATCATCACTAATAGAGAGAAATCCTTTTGGATGAAACTGCGCTCCTCCAACATTGTTGATCAGAATATCAACGAATCCGAACTGTGTGACGGCATGTTCAATAAGTTGCGCCGGTCCATCAACCGTACTCAAGTCAACGGCGAAAGGAACAACTGGAAAATCAGTAGCAAGATGCGAAAGCGCACTACCTGGATTTCGACTTCCCGCAACTACGCGTGCTCCGGCATCGGCAAGAGCAGTAGCAATAGATAGTCCGATACCTTTACTAGCACCGCTGACTACAGCTACTTTGTTTCGTAAATTAAGATCCATTTATTTTGTTCTCCTAACCTAATGATATGTTGTAAGTACCAACACCGCTCTTAGGCAACGTGAGCACTTATCAAGGGCTTTGTTTTGGAACGATCATTCCATAATCACCGTAAAAAAAACTACGCGAGAACGGAAAGTGTGACAGTGACAATATCTTGCAAAGCTTGATAGGAAGCACCAGCCTTCGAGGTAACACTAAGACCTTGTAGGCTGTTCGTTAGAAAACGGGAAAGGGCGTACAAATCGCGGTTAGGGTCATGGAATGCCCCTTGCTCACGGGCAGATACAAGTGCATGATAAAAAGCATCCTCCATCTGCCCCAGATAAGCAGAAACAAGCCGTGCACTTTCTGGATCGTGAGGAGCAACTTCGGCACTGGAATTTGCCATTAAACATCCACGCCTTGGTTCATTGCTAAGTAGTTCCTTCACCACATTCTGGAACAAGTCCTGGATCGCTGCTTTTCCTGCACCAGGATGCTGAAGTTGCATAACCAGTTGGGCCACCTTCACCTCTTTATAACGGTTGAGTGAAGCAAGAAAAAGAGCATGTTTATCCCCAAAGGTATCATATAAGCTCTGTCGATTAATTCCTAGATGATCAACGAGATCTTGAATAGAAGTAGCTTCATATCCATGACACCAAAAGAAGCACATAGCTTTTTCCAATACACGCTCACGATCAAATGCTTTAGGTCTTGCCACCGTTTTGTTCCTTCCTCTTTCAGAGAATAACATATTCTGGAACGATCAGTCAAGCATTTTGTCAATCTCGCTCTTTACTGCTCAGTTAAACAATCTCATTGCGCATCTTGCGAGTCTACCGGTTCCAGGTAACGGAACAGGTTCGTTTTCAACTCTTTGATGATCTGCTCTTGAGAGGGTGTTGCAGAGGAGAAAGCCAGAGAGAGGAAAGCCAGCCTGGTCTGGAAAAAAATCAGGGCGTAGAGATGGCACTTTTCCGCATTGATGTGAGGAAAGCGCCTCATCCAGAGCTTTTCCAGGTGTTGTACCGATTCATCCTGAAGCATTTGAAACTCAGTAGGAAGTTGAAGAGCTGCGTTTGGGCCAATGAAGATCCTTGAATTCCCTTTTGCACCTCAGGGACGTGTTCCTCGGATTGAGGGCAAGGCAGCTCTTTTACCCTACATCCAGGGAGTTATGAATAATCTTGAAATTTTAAGCATCTCACGCCAAGAGATATACTTGACACAGGACCTGGACCTCATCATTGCAGAGGTTACGGGTGAAGGTCGCATCATTTCTACAGGACGTAGCTTTAAAGCGGGATATGTATGGATCATGAGAACGAAAAATGGGAAATTGATCCACATGCGAGATTATTGGAACCCACTTGCAGCTCTTGAGGCAAGAGGAGGTCCGGATACATCAAACAAGTCCTGATCAAATGTGTTATCCTTGACGTACTTTAGCCAATGACAAAGATAGAGCGCCGCCCGTAGAGAGCCACGACCCGATGATTATCAGGACGAAGCCAGCAACGGTAAGCAGGGTTAGTAGCTCACCGAGTACAGCTACGCCAAGCAAGACGGAGATGGCGGGATTAACGTAGGTGAAGACGATACCCCGGCTAGCTCCAACCTCTGCTATCAGCGCAAAGAAGAGAAGATAGGCGAGCGCTGTACAGATCAGTCCAAGAATGAGCAGGGTGATGATCACATTCAGGCTGGGTGCATGGCTGGGAAGTCGCGTCAGTGCCAGGGGTGCGAGCACGAGAGTTGAGACGAGACATTCGGCGGTGACTACGCCGAGGCTGGGCAGTGCGGCAATGGTTGGGCGCTTGACGGCAAGGGCAGCGGCGGCATAGCTCGCAGTCGCCAGCAGCACAAATCCCGCCCCCAGCAACCCCTGCTCATCTCTACCCACATCGAAGCCCAGCAGAGTTATCACACCCACCATTCCAATGACCAACCCGATCAGCCGCAGACCACGCACTCGTTCGCTAGCATCGAACCGGAGCGCAAGCAATGCAACGAGCATCGGCTCAGCAGCAATCAGCAAGCTGGTAAGCGAGGAGGCGATATGCAGCTCGCCATAGCTGATCAACAAGAATGGTATCACGATCTGTATCAGTGAGAGCGGAATAATAGTTTTCCAACGCTTATATACCGGTTTCAACTGCTTACGCTGAATCGCTACGGGGACGAGGACGATTGCGGCGATGACCACGCGAGCAAATACTATCGTGATTGGATCAAGCTCCCGTACAGCGATCTTAATAAAGAAATACGGAATTCCCCACACCACCGACATTGCGACAAATAGCAACCAGCCCTTGCGCGTCATAAATCCTCCGGCTTTAACATTAGTAAGAAACGTTTTCCATCTTTTCCATTTTTGCACACCTTTGTGCTTCGCACAAAGGTGTGCAAAAATGGAAAAGATGGAAAACGTTGAATGAAAATTTTTCTTCTTGCTATTTATTTTTTCTCCACATTTCGGGCAGTGCCCGAAATGTGGAGAAAAAATAAATAGCAAGAAGAAAAAACAAGCACCGAAGGTGCGAGAATGCGATAGCAAAAGGAGCCATAAATACCCTCAAGAGCTACCAGACAAAATAAAACCTCTGGTGAAAGGGACTCCATCAGAGGTTTTATTGAGGCTATATGAAAGACGGATGATAGTAGACAAGTGTAAATTGGATTAACGCTTTGTGTACTGTGGAGCCTTACGGGCACGTTTCAGGCCTGGCTTCTTTCTTTCTTTCATACGTGGGTCGCGAGTCAGGTAGCCGGCGCGGCGCAGGGCTAGCCTGAAATCGGGGTTCAAGCGAATCAGGGCGCGGGAGAGGCCGTGGCGGATTGCGCCCGCCTGACCGCTGCTGCCGCCGCCAAGGACGCGAACGGTGATTGTATAGGGTGTGTTCAGATCGAGTGCGCGGAAGGGTGCTGAGACAGCAGCCAGAAGCGCATCGCGTTGCCCAAAGTAGCTCTGGACCTCTTTGCCATTGATGGTGATGCTACCATCTCCGCTTGGGAAGAGACGTACACGGGCAACTGCCGTCTTACGCCTTCCCACGCCATAGTAGTAGTCCCCTCTTGCGATATCAGCCAAGGTAGGTTCTCCTCTTCTCTTTATTCTGCCTCAGTTTTTTCTGCCTCGGTCAGTTCTTTTAACAATGCTTCCGGGCCCGTCCAGATGACTGGCTTCTGAGCCTGGTGTGGATGAGTGGGGCCAGCGTAGATCTTCAGGCGACCCATAATGTCTGCACCCAGGCGGTTGTGCATGACCATGCCATGCACCGCATGCTCAAGGGCGCGCTCTGGATGCTTGCCTTCCAGTGTTTGACGGAGCGTGATTTTCTTCAAGCCGCCGGGATACTGAGAGTGGCGGTAGTAGATTTTCTGATCAAGGCGTTTGCCGGTGACGGCAATTTTATCCGCGTTGATCACAACTACAAAGTCCCCACTATTCAGGTGAGGTGTAAACATTGGTTTATGCTTGCCGCGCAAGATATTTGCGATCAGCGTCGCCACGCGGCCCAGAATCTGCCCCTCGGCGTCGATGACATACCATTTCGGTTGCAGATCAGCGGCCTTGGCGCTATATGTCTTCATCATCGTTCGTTACTCCAAACTTCTCCTGATAATCAACCCGTACCAGACATAGCCCATGTGGTGGAGCCGCTGTACCCGGGTGCGTCTTCTCTGCACGTTGCACAATTTCAATAAAATCGTCGAGACAGAGACGCTTCTGTCCTACTAAGAGCAGGGTACCGACCGTCCTGCGAACCTGGCCTGTAAGAAAAGCGTCGGCAGTAAAATCGCAATAGACACGTTCTTTCGCCTCCGGGCGGCTGCAACGTGCTTCGAACATTGTACGAACACAAGAATGCGGACCCGGTCGCAAGGGATTTGAAGCGTTGGGACTATGCCCGAAGGCCCCAAAGTCCTTGCGCCCTAATAGAGTCTGGCAAGCCTCCTGCATCAGATCGACGTCCAGGGGGTGACGGTAATGATAACTATATCTCGCATACAAGGCCGTCGGTACCTGCTCATTCCATATAGTGTAACGATACGAGCGACGCACAGCACTGAAGCGGGCGTGGAAGCGTTCAGGAACGGCCCGCGTCCAGCGCACCGCTATAGCATCGGGTAGGACACCATTAAGCGCCTTGAGCCAGACTGCGGGCGTCAGATGCGACTGAGTGGAGAAATGAATCACCTGCCCACTCGCATGTACACCAGCGTCGGTACGGCCCGCGCCATACACTACACTCTTCGCGCCAGAGATGCGCGCGATCGCCCGTTCCAGCTCACCTTGCACAGTCGGTTCATGCCTCTCAGATTGACGCTGAAAGCCATGAAAGTCAGTGCCGTCATACTCAATACCACAAGCTATGTTCATACTTCTGTCTAGGTGCAAGGGGCGCGATCAAGGGATCAAACGCTCCAACCAGGTTCTGTGCATGCGCGAGACTACACCAGGGCGATCTGCGCGATCTCGGCGGCATCGCCCTTGCGACGACCGAGCTTTGTAATACGAGTGTAGCCACCATTGCGACCGAGATAGCGTGGGGCCAGCTCATCAAACATTTTCTTCACAACCAGCTCATCAGGCAGCGCGCTCAAGATCATACGGCGGGCGTGCAATTCGATGACCATCGCCTCATAAGCCGCGTTCAGTGCTCTCTCAGCGTCATCCTCGTTAGAGATAATACCCAGGAGTTCCTGACGGCGAGCTCTCAGCTTATCTTCATGGAACTTGCGGCCCTGATCTGTCAGAGGAGCCTTCTGTACTGCTGCGCGCTCTTCGTTTGAAGCAACCTGCTTCTTCAGTGAGAAGCGGCCGCGACGCGCAAACTCCAACACTCTTGTAGCCAGATCTTCGTTAGGGACGACAGTGGCCAGGTGTTTGCGAGCAGCCGCGCGTCCCTTCACCGCTGTCGTAATCAACTTCTCGACTTCGCCGCGAATGGCGTTTGCGCGCGCCTCAGTAGTCTGGATGCGATCGTAACGTATGAGACCTGCCATCAGGTTACGACGGGCAGAGCGGCGGCGGGGCTCCGGCATATTCATCCGGTTGCCGGCAATTCGGTGCCTCAACTTATTCCTCCATTCCGTGGTCGCCGTCTAGATCGGCGCCGACAGCACTTGTACGTGCATTGGGCAGGAAGTTGCGGGCGAGCAAGCGTTCGCGCAACTCCTGTAAACTCTTCTCGCCGAAGTTACGCACCCCCAACAGGTCCTCTTCGTTCATCGAGAGCACCTGTCCGACCTTTGTGATGTTACTGCGCTTCAAACAGTTGTAAGCACGCACCGAGAGGTCGAGCTCCTCGATTGGAGTATCGTAGATCTTTTGGGGAATGGGCAAGCTGCTCAGAGGTGGTTTTTCAATCTCTGGCACCTGCGCACGATAGTTGGCAAGCAACGTAAAGTGGCGCACCAGGATATCCGCGCTCTGACGCAGCGCTTCGTCGGGCGTGATCGTTCCATCCGTCGTGATTTCAAGGACGATCTTATCAAAGTTTGTCATCTGCCCTACACGCGTGTGCTCAACATTATAATTTACCTTTTGCACAGGAGTGTAGATAGCATCGACGGGAATAACCCCGATCGGCTGATCTTCTTTTGAGTCGGCAGGAACATAGCCTCTGCCAGTCTCGACGACCAGCTCCATATCGAGGCGGGAGTTCTCGTTATCGAGAGTCGCGATATGCAACTCAGGATTGACGATCTCAACCGTGCTGGGAGCGATGATATCGGCTGCCGTTACTTCGCGCTCACCCGTCACCTCCAGACGCATCGACACAGGATGGTCCGAGAAGCTGCGCAGGCGCAAGCGTTTCACATTGAGCACGATATCAGTTACATCTTCCTTCACGTTTGCAACGTCCTGGAACTCGTGTTGCACACCCTCGATCCGAATAGAGGTCACGGCGGCACCGGGCAGAGAAGACAACAAGACACGCCGCAGTGAATTGCCCAGGGTCATCCCATATCCCGCCTCTAACGGTTCTATATCATAGCTCGCATAGTTTCCCAATGTCTTTGTATTTTTAATGCGAGGCAGTGCAATATCTAGCAAGGTTTTAACCTGCCTTTCTTTTTCTACCAGGTTGCTAAACTATCTCCGCCAACTCAACCATTTATCTCTGGTAAAATTCAACCACCATCTGCTCATCGAAGGGCAGTTCGAGGTCCGCACGTGAAGGGATCGTCACGACACGGCCAGACATCGCATTAATATCGAGGCTCAGCCAGGTTGGAACACCTTTTTGGGCCAGGAGCAGGGCACGTGTCTTAAAGTACTCAAGACCCTTGCTGCGCTCGCGTACGGTCAGTACATCGTTCGGTTTTGCGATAAACGAAGGGATATCGGTCTTGCGGCCATTCACTGCGAAATGTCCATGATTCACCAATTGGCGAGCCTGGGCGCGGGAATCGGCGAAGCCCAGACGATACACCAGGTTATCCAGGCGCATCTCAAGGATCTGCAAGAGATTCTCGCTCGTCTTACCAGGGCGATGGGCAGCAGTCACAAAATGTTTGCTGAACTGGCGCTCCAGAATGCCATAGGTACGACGCACCTTCTGCTTCTCGCGCAACTGTTTTGCATAGCCAGATTCTTTACGAGCCCGACTGGCTCCATGCTGACCAGGACGGGTATTGCGGCGCTCAAGCGTGCATTTGGTCATGCACTTGTCGCCCTTAAGAAAAAGTTTTACCCCCTCGCGCCTGCACAACTTGCAGACGGGGCCGGTATAACGTGCCATCTAAATCTATCCTCCTCACACGCACAGCGGAGTTAACAGTTATACACGACGCCGTTTGGGCGGTCTGCAACCATTGTGCGGAATAGGCGTAACATCTGTAATTGAAGTGACGGAGAGACCCGCCGTCTGTAATGAGCGAATTGCAGCCTCGCGACCGGAGCCAGGGCCTTTGACGAAGACATCGATCTGCCGCAGGCCGTGATCCATAGCCTTGCGCGCAGCCGTCTCGGCGGTCACCTGAGCGGCGTAGGGAGTGCTTTTACGTGAGCCTTTAAAACCCTGACCACCGGCGCTTCCCCAGGAAAGAACGTTTCCGTTAGGATCGGTGAGGGTCACAATTGTATTGTTAAATGTAGCCTGAATGTGCGCCTGTCCGCGCGGCACGGACTTCCGTTCTCGGCGTCTGACCTTACCAACAGGTTTTTTCTTATCTGCCATGTTTGGAATCTCTCTCCTACACTACTTCTTGGCCGCAGCCTTCTTCTTACCAGCAACCGTTCTTTTTGGACCGCGGCGGGTGCGTGCGTTCGTACGCGTGCGCTGACCACGCAGCGGCAAGTTACGACGATGGCGCATTCCACGATAACAACCGATCTCGATGAGCCGTTTGATGTTCATGTCCACTTCACGGCGGAGATCGCCCTCGACCCGATATTCGCGATCAATCACTTCACGCAGACGATTGACCTCTTCTTCCGAGAGGTTTCTCACCCGTGTATCGGGATTGATCCGTGTTCGATCCAGAATCTTGCGGCTGGTAGTCAGCCCTATCCCAAAGATATAGCAGAGCGAGATCTCGATGCGCTTCTCGTTTGGGATGTCAACGCCAGCAATTCTTGCCATTTTTCCTCCAGCTTATAGTTCAGTTTTCAAGTCCAGTATCTTATCCGAAAACCAACGAACCTTGTTCTAGCTTCGCTCAGGTTTTCGGAGAGGTAGTTCCCGACTTGAAAACCGAAATCATCTCTAGCCTTGTTTCTGTTTATGCTTTGGATCTTTGCTGCAGATGACCATTACGACACGATTGCGGCGAATGATTTTGCAGTTATCACAGCGCGGTTTCACTGAGGCGCTTACCTTCATAATCTTGCCTCCTGGCAATTTTCTCAGCAATGGATAGACAAAAAATTAAAATTATACCTGCTATTTCATTAGGCACACACAGTATGCAGCCTGAATTCAACACAGCATCGAGGCGAGACACAGCAAAAGGACATTCTACGGACGGATACATCATGTCCTTCCTGGCCGGACCTCTTCTTACAAAGAAACCGATAGGAGAAAAGGAGAGACAACGGATGCATGCTTTTTGTTTTTCAGCCGTTACACTCCGTCATCGTGCGCGCCATGTTATGCGCCCTCGTGCTAAGTCATAGGGGGACAACACGACCCTTACTTTATCACCCGGAACGATACGTATAAAGTTCATACGCATACGTCCTGACAGAACAGCAAGAACCTGGTGGCTTTCGTCAATCTCAACTTTAAACATGGCATTGGGGAGGGACTCCAGTACTTTGCCCTCGACCTCAATTTCATCCTTTTTTGGCATAACATCCTTTCCCTAGCGGCGGGACTACATTTGCTCATTCCTATACATATGCTTGTCGACCCTCTTCGTGTGGCAGCCTTCACACGTGAATGCATGGGTAGTACAGGCACACATGGAACAGATCGCGATGCGCTTGAAACTATAAAAGGGCAGCAGTATCTACTGCTGCGACCAACTATGAATTATAGCATACTTTCTTAAAGATGTCGAGAGGGAAATCTGACCTTTTCGCAGATTTCCCTTCGTCTTCTCTTAGAGGAGTAGGCTCTCAGTTGCGCACTCGATCTTGCAATACACGCAGCCCCTGCTGCATTCTGAATTGCTTCTTCGCTATAGAAACGTAGCAGAAAAGGTGAGGTAACGAGGGTAGCCTGAATAGATAAGCGTCCTCAGTTACTACTCTCCTCCCGCTTCTTCCTCATATACTCTCTCAACGCATCGAGCAACGCGTGATGCACCTGCTCAATGCCTTGATTTCCGTTGACTCTTACAAGTTTGTTCTGATCCTTGTAGTAGTCAAGCAAAAGAATAGTATCCTTAAAAAAGGTGTCTAATCTTTTTTTTACCGCCGGCCCTGTATCATCGGTTCGCTGATACAGCTCACTTCCATCAATGTCACAGATACCCGGAACCTTCGGAGGATTTGTCTCAATATTATAAACATGTTGATGAGCATGACAAATATAACGGCCAGCTAATCTGTGCAACAGAACATCCTGAGGCACATCCAGGTAGACAGTACAATCAATTGCTCGACCAACGCGCTCCAGTCCTTCATCCAGTGCCTGCGATTGTGCAATGGTACGCGGAAATCCATCCAGTAAGACGCCATCGCGTACATAGTCTGTCTCCGAGATACGAGCAAGCACCATTTTGACGGTGAGATCATCGGGAACCAGCTCCCCACGATCCAGGTAGACCTTCGCCTTTGTGCCAGTCTCGGTCCCCTTCTCAATCTCTTCTCGGAACAGATCACCACTTGAAACATGATGGACGTTGAGACCTTTTGCAAGCTTTTTCGCCTGCGTCCCTTTCCCTGAGCCTTGTGCACCGATCAGGATAATATTCACGCATTTCCTCCGCTGGAACGTCGCAGGGAAGCTTCGTTGCACCCCTGCGATAACGCTAGGCATACAAGGGAGAACAGTGAAGCAACCACTTTATAACCCCTTGACTAGGAAAGAAATCCTGAATAGTTACGCATCACCATCTGCGACTCAAGCTGCCGCACCGTGTCTAAAACCACACCGACAGCAATCAAGAGCGAAGCCGCACTAAGCAGTTGATTTCCACCCACACGAGCAATGAATGGAAGCACCGTGATGATACCCAGAAACAGTGCACCTGCCAACGTGATACGATTCAGGATATTCGTCAGATATCGACTCGTTGGTTCTCCTGGGCGATACCCAGGAATAAACGCTCCTTGCTTCTGCAGATTTTCTGGGATATTCTGCTGCTGCCACAATACATACGCGTAAAAGTATGTAAAGGCAACGACAAGCAAGAAGTTGATAACCCAATAATACCACGTGTTAGGATTAATAATATAGGTCGAAACCCACAGAGCCGCGTTCTTGAGCCACGGCGTACTACTTGCAGACAAGTATTGCGCGATGACAGTTGGGAAGAGCAGCATTGAGGAGGCGAAAATGAGTGGAATCATACCCGCACTGTTGATCTGCATCGGAATATACGTTGTCTGCGCCGATCCAACCAGCATACCACGTCCCACATTCCGTTTAGTAGGATACTGCACAGGTACACGCCGCTGCCCCAGGTAGATATAGATGATACCTACGATGGTGATCAAGCCGATCAGAATGAAGACACCGACGCTTACGATACCCGCGCCACCACCGCCAGGACCCACGGCCGCCAGGTAGCCCTGGTTGACATATTTGGGCAGGTTGC
>JAABUZ0100009451.1_pt1 | contig 11151 bp, 15 predicted proteins | sample 5562091 | NCBI WGS metagenome assembly JAABUZ01 (sample SAMN12813069, study PRJNA571459) | rock metagenome | isolation source: Antarctica rocks | place: Antarctica: Victoria Land, Linnaeus Terrace sud | collected 2015-12-21
GTCAGGCCGCTGTCGCAACCCCAGCAGCCGCACCGGACCCGGCTATCCACACCGTCAGCGCGGTTTCACCAGCTCCGCCGATCAGCGCAGCCGCACCGGCAGCGTCGGTAGCCACTCCGGCGGCAGCGCAGGCAATCAGCGCACCCGCGGCCGCCGTCCCACCCGCTCCCGCTGCATCGGTGCCAAGTCCGGTCAGTCCCCAGTCCCAGCCCAGTGTTCCCGCACCACCCACGACGCCTGCCGCGTTCACCCCCGCGCCGCTTGCGCCCGCACCTATGCCGGTGGCACCCGCGCCCTTCCCCTCACCGGCACCAGTTGTACCGGCTGAGGTACCCGTCCCTGGCGCTCCCGCTGCATCGGTGCCGAGTCCGCAGGGCAGTGTCCCGGGAACAACACCACCAACACCACCAACGACGCCTGCTGTAACCACTCCGCCACCGCTCGCGCCTGCAGCGCCCGGTCCTATTCCGGTCGCACCCGCCTCGTCTGCTCAGGTTCCTCTTGTGGTTCCACCGGCCAGTCACGAAGTGACCGCCTCTGCGCCGCCGCCAGTCGGCCAGAGCACCGGTGCACCTATGCCCCAAGCACCTTCGGCGTCTGAGTCGGCGACACAGCCGAGAGCTGACAGCTTTGCCCAGTACATCGGAACACCAGTACCAGCACCAGCACCAGCGACCGCGCCGGCAGCAGGTCCGGCGTCAGTTGCGAGACAACCGCTGACCGAGACGGAACGGCGAACCGCCACTCCGAGACTTCCGACGGGCAATGGTGCTTCACCGTCTTCGGTTGGTGCCGAAAACCGAGGTGGGACGAATCCGCATTCGGTGGATCAGCCGGATTTGAGCGGTGCTGACGAGCCCGTGGTGCCGCGTCGGCCCCGAAGCCGGCGGGCAGGTCGCACCCCGGAGCGCGAACCGCTCCGGCCGACTCAGCGGGACAGCACAGATGAGTCGGGCCGTCACAGCCGTGACGGACGCGATGGGCAGGACCAGTCGTGACTTACCGGGCGCGGCTGGTCGTGTGGGTAGTTGGGACGCTGCTGCTGGCGGCGTTCGGTTTCAACGTGATCGCGGGCAAGGTCACCAGTTCAACTGCGACCATCGCCGCTCGGCCTGTGGGTGACGTCGCGCCGGTGTACGTGCCGCAACCCTTGGCGTTGCAGTACGGCAGGTCGTTGACCGATCAGTCCTCTGCGGTGGATGTCGCGGTTGCCTTTCTGGTCGTGTACTACAACGCCGACCCGAAGGGTGCAAAGACGGAGCAGGACCAGTTCGCCGCGCTGCCGCACCTTGACCCGTCCGCTCGCGGGGCGGTTCAAGGTGTGTTGCAAACGGACTGGGGAATGTGGAAGGCCGGGGGGAGCCGCTCGACGTTGGTCAATCCAAAGGGCATTACATCGCAGATCATCAATGATGATCAGGCTGGGACAACTGTTCAGCTCACCTTCGAAGAAGCGTTGACGGATGCGCGTGGTACGTCCAAAACGACCACCGTCACCGCTACCATTGCCCTTGTCAAGGCCGATGATGGCTATGACATCACTGCTTTCAATCACCAATGAGCACACGGAGACGAGGTGCAGCTGTGGTAGTTCGATCGTCGGCGGCCGAGCCCACACGAGCAGGTCGGCCCAGCTCTTCCAAGAAGGTGCCGGCGAAGCCTCAGGTCAAAGTGTCGGTGGCCCAGACCGGCAAGGGCAGTCGAGTTGTCGCCCGAGACGCAGCAGCGGGCGGATGGTCATGGCGGTCTGTGCGGTCTCACGTGTCGGTGCTGCTTGCCCTGCTGCTAGCGGCGACGGTGCTCCAATACCATGCAGCGACATTCTCCAACCCGTCCATGACGACCTACGGCCCTGCGCTGGTGGTGTCGGCTGTCTTGCTGCTTGCCTCTGTGCTAGCGGTGTACGCGTGGCCGACCCGCACAGAGCGGTGGAGGACAGTGGTTTGGGTGTACGTCCTTTCTGCTGGATTCGGCGCGGTCGCCTTTCTGCTGTTCAAAGGCCGGGCGGGTCTGTTCGCTGCACTGCTGTCTGGCCTATTGGTGTTGCTGTTGCGGGTTAACGAAAACGGTCGCCGCTGGTGGGCGGCGTGGCGGAGCAAGCGAATCTGATCGTCGTTTCCAGCCGGACACTTGAAAGGAACCAGTCATGCACGATCGCCCGGAACACTTCACCGAATCAGCTGCCATGCAAGCGGATTGGCTGATCCGTAGCTTGGCACCGGCCGCGTTGGCTGCCGCAGGGCTGCCCGACGACGCGTGCGATTTGGAGTTGTTGCCGGAGTTCACCCCGGCGATGTTCGAGTGGCCTGGCCTGCTGGATCGATGTAGCCGGATCCTGACGTTGGCTGCTGGATCGTTGTCGGAAGTGTTCCTCGTTGAACACCGGGCCAACCCTGCCGACCTGCGGGTGCCGTCGATCGACGTCCTCCAGGAGGGAATCGGAACTGAAGCGGCTGACATGGCCGACGCCGCTCGGATCGCGGTGCTACCGCACCTGGTCGGCAATGAGGCGTACGCCGTTGTCACCCAGACCGCCCAGCTCCTGCACTTCCGGGGCGGATCTGGCAGTCCGGCGATGATCCTGCTACGAGATATGGCGGTCACCAGTTTGCTGGAGCTGCAAGACCAACTGGACCAAGCGACCGCCGAGGCAGCCAGGAGCCGGCTCCGGCCACAACGACGGACGAGTTGACCGATCAACCCCCATCTGGCAGGAAGGCTTTGAGACGATGATTCCCGATCGGTTTACCAACGGAAGCTCGTTTACCGCCGTTGTAGCGGGACGTTGGCCTGAAGCTGACGACGGCACAGCCAATGGGTGACATCGGGCCGATCCGGCGGCGAGTCATCGCCGTCCCAGACCAGGACCCCATCAGCCCAGGCGCACCGGAACCTGCTTTGCCGCAACCAGTTCCGGTTCCGACACCTTCACGGTGAACGCGGAACTACCCGACCTGATCGTGGGCGCCTACGGTCTGCGAACGTTTCGGGTTTCCCACGATGGACAGCTGTTGCCAGTTGTCGAGTTGTCTGCTGCGTGGCGGGACGGCGTATGCCAGGCGAGGTGTCGCCGCAACCGGCGACACGTGGCTCCAACGGAACGGTGCGGATGCGGGATTTACTGCTTCAAGGACCTGACGACGCTGCGGCGGCAGTATCCGATGCAGGCGCTGGTCATTGTCGCTGTGATCAGGCTGGAGGGTGACACCCTCGAAGGAGACAAGGGCTACCGGACCGCCGCTGCCCGCGTTGTCGCCTTATGGGTTGCGCCAGGGACTATTCCGGAATCGGTCCTGGCGAAGCTGAGGAACAACCTTCCCACTGTGACTATGGCCGGCGATCTCGAAGCGATGATCGGCCGATATCCGGACCTGACCATCAGCCCCGCGCAAAACAGTCGTCCGTCCAAGGCGCTGGCCTCTCCGCTGCGGTGGGCTGGTAGCTCCGGTGCGGTTCCACCGAACGGCTTGCTGACGGGCCTGTGGCCGGTACTTCTTCGGCTGATCATGCTGTGGGTTGTCCCGGCCTTCGTGTTGATCAACTTGATGCAGTGGGCCACCGACTGGGAACGCAGCGCCGTACCTATACCGAACCTCGGAACGACTCACTGGGAGGCAGACGCGGATCTCTACGCCACGAGCCGGGTGTTCCGCAGTATCGGCATGGCCACGCTCGATGCCACCACGTTGTACGTGGAATTCGCGGTCTTCACCGCCATGCTGCTGCTGATCTGGCTGTTCAGCCGCAGCCTGGTCTGGGTGCATCTGATCGGTATGGTTTTGCGGGTTACGTGGCGGTGGGTGACGTTGCTCCTACTCGGTGGCGCCGTCGCCGCCGCCCGCGTTCCGGGAGCATTTCCCCTTTTGCCTTTCACCGTCTCGGCTTTCAGTTGCGTGCTCGCGCTCCTTGCCGTCAGCGTCGTGGATCGCCGGTGGACACGCCTTACCGGTGTCGGCGGCCTACCTCGTCGGAAACAAGGCGTCCGCGTAGACCTTTCAGGATGGAATTCCGGCCGCTACGTCGTCGCTGTGCGGCTCGGCTCGGAAACGGACCCTCGGACGGACGGACGCCGCTAGACCGCAATCGGGGTGCCTGCGGATCCGACGCTGCGGTTGATCGGCTGGAATGCCATCTACTACCAAGAGGGAACACACAAACTCGAGCGGCGAGGCGGCTTTACGGTCAGCGACGACGGCGCGGCTGAGACTCTTTACCTGCGAACGCGTCTGGGTTGATCCAGCGGGCTCGGCGTAGCCAGAGGAAGGTGGCACCTCCCGCGCCGACCAGGAAGCCGATGAGGGAGAACACGAGCATGAATTTGTGGATGAGTCCGCCCTGCCACCAGTGGTAGGCCAGGAGGTAAGTCGCTGTCGAAAAGAGGCTTCCTGCGATGAATGCGGTGGCTGCACCTTTGTGCCACCATGCTTTGAACGTTTCGGCGGGGTTCCGGTTCCACGCCCCTTTGAGAGAGCGGGCACGGGGCGTGGAGGCACCTGTGTCGGCGTCGGTGCTGGCTTCCAGTTGCAGGTATTCCCACAGATCCACCAGAGCTTCGTAGCAACCCTGGGTGTCATAGGGCACGGATGCGGTGGATTCGCCGTCTACTTCGGCTTCGATTTTGCCTTCGGAGACCAGTTTTTCCCAGCCGGCGGCCAGCTCGCTGTTGACCGTGGCGGTGGGTACGGGGACGTCTCGCATGATGATGGCGTACAGGTCCCGCGCGAAAATGGTGACCAGTGGAGGTGGATTGCGCAGGCGCAAAGCCTTCTTCAGATCGAGCATGCCGGGATGGCCGTAAGAGATGTAGTCACGCATGATCGCGACCAGGGCCAGGTCGCCTTGAGCGACGGCGGCCTGCCGATCGGCGTCGGCGGTGATGGAGGGGGAAGGACTGTCGTCGGTGGCCACTGTGGGTTTCCCCCTGTTGGGATGGCGGCCCTGGTGGAAGGCCTGTCGGTTGGTTGATTCGACACACGGCCGCTTTCTGGGTGGCAAGAGCAGCCGCGCCTTAGTGTATAGACGGGCCGGGCGGTTAGGCCGTGTCCGACACCAAACCTTTGTGGCCTCACCAGCTGCTTCCAAGCGGAAGGTCTGAATACGTGACCGTCACCGAAGTTCACGATGTGGCTCGGGCGGCCTGGGCGGCGCACGGCTCGCCGGTGCTGGCGGGTTTGCCGTGGATTGACAAGGGGAGCTGGTGTGCGCGGTGCGGTCGCGGCGGGGTGTCGGTGGATGCGTCGAAGGTGGTGTCGGAGAAGTGGGCGGGGTGGGACAGCTGGCGGCGGTCGGCGAACGCTCGGTTGTGCGCGGGCTGTGTGTGGGCCTATCGGGCTCCGGGGCTTCGTGCAGGCATGTTCTGGGTGACGCAGGAACCGCGGTTCGAAATAGTCACCGCGGGACGGGTGTGCGAGCTTCTCCGGCAGCCGATACCCGAAGATTCCGCTGTGGTGGTGCCGCTGCGCTTCAATCGTAAACACGTTGTGCCGCAAGCGCAGTGGGGCACAGTGCGAGTGGATGACGTATCGTTGCCGTGGACTCGGGGCGATGCGGATCGGTTGGCGGCGGTGCTTCGGCTCCGCAGCGATGGATTCGGTGGACGGATGCTTGCGCTTACGTCGCCGCCGTGGCCGGTGCTGTCGAAAATCGGGTTGCCGCGGCGAGCTGAAGTGTTCGCTGACTGGCACCTATTGGACCGGTGGCGCCCTGCGCACCCGGGGTTCGACCTGGCTGTGGTGTTGTCACGCCCGGCCGACACGATCGGCCGTAGGTCGGTGAACGGACGTGAGACGCGCGGAGGGCGTTAGCCTTGTCGGGTGTCTACCAACACAACCACCATTTCTGCGGTGCCCACCCCGACTGATCGGTGGATCGGCGCCGCCCGCGCTCACTACGGCGATGCGCTCCCGCCTTCCGCGGGCGCTACCGACGTTGCGGAGCGGCTGCTGTTGCTGCTGCACTACGGCATCGATTGGCGCGGCGGCTGGTTAACCAGCTACCGGGACTCCTATTGGTCCGGGTCGAAGCCCGGCAAGTTGGAAGACCGAGTTTTCGCGGCCGCGATGACGTGCCCGGATCTGCCGACCTGGTGGACGCGGATCTGCGCGGACCTAGGGTCGGGCCCCTCAAGCGGAGCGCAGCGACTGGAGACGCTCCGCCTGATCCGCAGTGACCTTGGTCCTGAGGTGATGCATCTGCTGCGAACCACGATCTCAGATCTGCTGCTGTTCGTGCGGGCGGTGACCGACGCGGTCCGCGCCGCCCGCCGCGCCGATCTGCTGGAACATACCGACTCCGATGCCACCACCGACGGTGGCGTGTGATGGCGGTTCTGGTCCGATGGTCTGGGGTGATGACCGCGTTGTCTTCCATCGCGCATGGCGGTGAGACGCGGGGCACGGTGACGATGTTGCGGCGTGAGGCAGTTGTGACCTCCGCCGGCCGGTTGGTGCAGGTGCCGGTGATCTCTGGCAATGCGATCCGACGGAAGCTGCGGGAGGCGGGTGAGGAGTTGCTTCGCGGTGTGCTGCGGTATGAAGGTGAGATCGGTTTGGCCGCAGCGCATACCTTGCGCAACGGTGGGTCGTTGGCGAAGGCGGCGGGGGAGCCGTTATCCGGGGCACGGTTGGCGCGAGTACGCGCTTTGGTGCCGCTGTTTTCGATCTTCGGCGGAGCTGCGGGCGGAGCGATCCACGATGGGTGTCTACAGGTCGGCAAAGGGGTCCCGCACTACGACGAGACCGTGGAGTTGCTTCCCGCGGAGGACGTGACATTCCGGCTGAGCAGTTTCGCCGGGACACAGCTGGAGCGGTACACACGGCACCCTGATCCTGATCAACGCCGCATGGTCGATTTGGTGCCGCTGGAGGTCGGAGCGGACGGACTGCCATTATTGGCCGTAGACGGCGGCGAAAGTGCCGATAGCGGCGCCCGGGCGGGCATGTATCTGGTGGAAACTTTCCCTGCTGGCACCCGCTTTTCGATGTGGTGGAAGCTGGCCTGGGCAACACCGCTGGAGGCGGCATTCTTCGCTGATGTACTCGCCACGTTGGAAGGTCAGGCGCAAATCGGAGGTCGGCTGCGGTCCGGGCACGGCCTGGTCCGGTTCAACCTGACCCGCGCAGTGCTGGCCGGGCAGGACGAACCATTCGACTGGCGGAGCTATTTGACGCAGCGGCGGGATGAGGCAGTGGACGCGATCCGGCTTCTCACGTGACCGACGGGTTAGTGTGCGAGCCGGAGATGACACCGATGTTGGTGATGGCGCGGGTCGCTGGTGGTGTCGGTTTAGATGCCCGGTGGGGTACCGCCCTGGACGGGCTGTTGGCGGCGGCGATCTGGGCGGAGCGGAAAGCCGAGCTACGCGGCCAGGAGACAGCAACCGTGCCGTTGGCTGCCCAACACACCCCGGAAGATCTGCCGCTGCCGCTGGCTCGCTGCGAGAGCGGCGGCATGTGGCATTGGGCTGCCACGTTCGCCGAACCGGTGACGCCGTTGGGGGTTGAGGAAGGCACCAGCGACGTCCGGTGGATGCACACGGCTTTCGATCAACGTCACGCCGGCCAGGTCGCCGACCCCGCGGCGTTGCCTGAATCCATTCCGGCGCACTACGGCCGGTTCCTGAAGTACCGACTGCCATTGGTGGTCACTTTGTGCCGAGAGGTCACATGGCGCGCTGTCGGCCGTCCCGCCCACGTGAAAGCGCTGTTGGACACGGTCACCGCGTTCGGAAAGAAACGCGCCCACGGTGAGGGTCACGTCCTGCGCTGGTCTGTTGAACCTTTCGAAGTTCCGCAGCAGCAGTGGTGGGACTGGGCGCATCTTCACCACCGCGGCGGCGGGTTGGGCCGAACCGCCCCCGCCGAATGCCTGCACGACCGTTCCGGAGTGCGTTCCGGCGGCTTCGGGATCGGCGGGATCCGACCTCCATACATTCACCCCGAGCGGCGAGCGCAGCTGATGCTGCCCGTTCCGTTGGACGGCGGGTGGTGACCCAGCGGGCGGCGGCGCTGGCGCAGCTCCGAACACCCACCCGCGACCTTGCCGCCCTGGAGGTGCGGGTGCAGGAGCACGTAGCCGACCATCTGGGATATCTGGCCTTCTCCGGCGGCAAAGATTCCACGGTGGTCCTCCACCTGGCCCGCCACGCCGAGGTGCCAGTCGTCTGGTTCGACTCCGGACTGGAATTTCCAGAGACCCGCACGTACATCGAGCACCTCGCCGACCTTTGGGATCTGGATTTGCGCGTCGAACATCCGTCCCGCAACGCCCTAGACCTGTTGGTGTCCTCAGGTTGGTGGGATCATCGGGCACCCGGGGACGGCGCCCCGCTGTCGGTGATGCGGGATACCTTGATTGCTCATCCTGCTGAGCAGGCCCACGCGGAGTTCGGCTCCGGGGAACTGTGGGGCCTCCGCGCCGAAGAATCACCGGGGCGCCGCAAAGCGCTGCTGGTCAGTTTACGCCGCGAGGTCGTCGCTTCCTGCCGGGACTGCTCTTCCCCCGCTCTTCGACAGGCCCGACACGGCGGCGTGATCAGCAGATCCGACGGGACGGTCGCCTTCTCACCCGTGTGGGATTGGAGCACCACTGAGATCTGGGCGTACCTGAACCGCAACGACATCCCCGTCAACCCGGTGTACGAAAGGTTCCGGCGGCTCGGGGCCCCGGAAGACATGCAGCGTGTCTCACTACTGGTGGACGGATCCGCGTTGGCGATCGGCCGCGCCGTCTGGCTCCGCCGCGGCTGGCCGCAACTATGGCAGCAACTGGTCGAAGTCCTGCCGCGGCTCCGCGAATTCGCCTGAACGTTGTTGGAGGTTCGGGGAACGCGTTACCCCTCGGGGACGAATCGCCTGCCGACGAGCTGGCCCGCACGCTGATAGGACACACCCATGACCTTGCCGATGTCACGCAATCCGAGTCCGGCCTGTTGGAGTTCTCGTGCTGCGATGCGGACCTCCGCGGCGGCGGCCGCATTTGCGCGTGCCGCCTCCTCCCGAAGTTGTTCCGCTGACCGCAAGTGCGCCGTGATGTCTTTCGGCAAGTTCCACTCGATGCTGACGGTGAACGAGTCCGGTGCGACCTCCAGCATGACTGCGACCAGGTCGCGCACCATTTCCTGCGCCTCGGCGGCTGTTCGGGCTTGGGTGGCCTGCTCGAGTTCGGGGACTTCAATGAACCAGTAGCGGTTGTCACGGGTGGCTATCGCGCGGTAGTGCTTCATCTTTTCCACCAGTCCTTGCCGAGCTTCGTCGCTGCTTGTTTGAGAATGACTTCCGCCATCCGGTTCGTGATCTCGTTGTGCCGGGCTATAGGGATCATTCGCCCGTCCAGGTCGTACACGGTGTGGTTCGCGCCCTCGCGTGCGACGCCGAATGACACGCCGCGCGACGCAGCAGCTTCGGTGATCATTTTGATCAGGTCTCGCCGCTTCGTCACATCGTAATTCTAGTGTGGTATTGACGCTGCCGTCAATCCTGGCCTTGCCGCACGGTGCGACGGGACGGTCGCCTTCTCACCCGTGTGGGATTGGAGCACCATTGAGATCTGGGCGTTACCTGGCCTGCAACGACATCCCCGCCAACCCGGTGTACGAAAGGTTCCGGCGGCTCGGGGCCCCGGAAGACATGCAGGGTGTCTCACTACTGGTGGACGGACCCGCGTTGGCGATCGGCCGCGCCGTCTGGCTCTGCCGCGGCTGGCCGCAACTATGGCAGCAACTGGTCGAAGTCCTGCCGCGGCTCCGCGAATTCGCCTGACGTTCAGACTTTGCGGCCGGTGGGTAGCCGGCCCGGCGGAGGGACGAACGGGTTACCGCCGTTCTGCGTCCGCTCGATCTCATCCAAGAGCAGCAGGAGTGCCTGCCCGAACAGGCCGCCCAGCGTCTTGGACACACCGAGCACCCGGCCGTCGTTGGCTGCGGCGACGGCGCCGCGCGCTCGGTCCCAGAGGTCGTCCTCCAGATACATGGACCGGGCACGGAGAACGGAGACATCATCGGTGATGTCCGCCGGTGATGGTCCATCCGCGTCAGGCGTCTCCAAATACTCGGAGGTGTCGATCGGGGCGATGTCTGCCGACGGCGGCGCTGCAGGTCGACGTCGACGGCCCGCGGCAGTCGCGGCTACGGCGACGGTGATGGGCGCGAGGCGGGCACGAGGTGGCATGGGGGACGGTTCCTTCGGTGGGTGCAAAGCAGTTGGCAAGTCAGTGGGCCATTGTCGGTCAATCGCGGTAGGATTTCCGCGTGGGCAAGCCCAAGCGGAATCCTGACCGCTCCCTAGCGCCAGTTGCCGTGGCGAACATCCTCGGCATCGGGGTATCGATGCTGGCCGGATGGATGCGGGAGGCCGGTGTTGACACGGAGGGCTCTCTGACAGAATCCGACGCCCGAACATGGAGGGCCAATCCGGACAAGGCTCCCGACTGGCTGCGGCCCAAGATAATCTCGGCCTATCTGGTCCGCGAGGAGCGGCAACGGAGCCGTGGAGAGCGGGACCAGCGACGGGCTGAACAGCATCGGCAGGAGGTGTACGCCGCCTGTGATCTGATCTATGAACTCCTGCGGACGGGAGACCGAAAACTCCGTCAGGGGCACTGGTTGGACCGGCACCCGGTACATGCCGAGGCCCTCATGGAGATCACCTGGCGGGCCATGAAGGACTCCGGATTGGCTTCGCAGGGCGAGCCCGATTTTACGCACCTGAGTTTCGAGGAGCGCGAGGCTTTGCGGATCGAGGGCTACGACGTTCCCGAGCCGACAGGACGCTATCTGCGAGTGGCGGGGGGCTCGGGTGGCTAACGAGGGTCCCTCGGACTTCATCTCTGCTACGGCTGCCGCGCACCGTCTTGGAGTGTCCACCCGCACCCTGCGCCGCTACACCCAGGAGGGGAAGCTTCCGGACGTTCGTGGCGGTGGCGGACGACGAATATTCCGGATCGGCGACCTGGACGCGATCACTCGACGTAGCGGCGACACGCGGTCGGTCGCGTACGCGCGAGTCTCATCTCGCCGCCAACAGGCCGAGGGTGATCTGGACCGACAGGTGGCGCGACTCCAAAAGCATGGCGGCGGTGACCTTGTGGTGTTCACCGATGTTGCGTCGGGGCTGTCGGACAAGCGGGCGGGATTGCGGAGGGTTCTGTCCGAGT
>JAABUZ0100009452.1_pt1 | contig 11151 bp, 12 predicted proteins | sample 5562091 | NCBI WGS metagenome assembly JAABUZ01 (sample SAMN12813069, study PRJNA571459) | rock metagenome | isolation source: Antarctica rocks | place: Antarctica: Victoria Land, Linnaeus Terrace sud | collected 2015-12-21
TGCTGCTCGGGAGTAGGCGTCGCTCCGAACTGATGACTGCTCAGAGTCTGCATTTGCCGGTTGATATTTCCCATAATCTGCGTGGACATTTGATCCGCATGGAGAAGCGTCAAGAGCTGCTGAGCTTTGGTGCGCTTGCTGGCATCGTCGGCATGAGCCACGACGGCGATAGGGAGAAGGAAAAGCAGGGCAACGACGATGCGCTTCATGGAAGAGCTCCTTCCCTAAAGTGTACTTGAGGGCGCGGCATTGTTGATGGTGAGGGGAGCGATCCCGGTTCATCGACCTGAGGCCTTGAGCCAGATAAAAGGACGACATCGCCCGTGTCAGGTTGAAGATCAAGGCCGAAAGTATTTGCGACGGGTGACCTAACCGCCGCTCCACTCCATTGTCTAATCGGGCGAATGGACAAGGCGGACAAAGACGCCATACGGAAGGTGCTCGCGGGAGACCGGGACGCATATCGCGTGCTGGTCGACAGCCACTTCCAGTTTGCGTTTCGAATCGCTTTCCGGATCACAGGGGACGAGGCGGATGCAGAGGAGGTCGCGCAGGAGGCGTTTCTGCGTGCCTACAACAAGCTCTCGACCTTTCGGCAGGATGCCAGCTTCTCGACGTGGGTGAACAGAATCGCGATGAATACCGCTATCAATCTTGTTGAGCGCCGCACCCGGGATCTTACGCACACCGCGGAGCGGATTGGTGATGGATCTGTTGGCGGCTTTGCTTCCAAGGAGGTGCCCGACCGACAAGCCGGGCCGGAACGCACGCTGCTGGACGGTGAGGCTACGACGATGCGTCGGGCTGCCATGGACGCCCTGACGTCCATGGAACGGACCGCTTTTACGCTTCGCCACATGGAGGACATGCCCATAAGCGAGATCGCTACGGCTTTGAATGTGCCGGCGAACTCTGCCAAGCAGGCGGTCTTTCGAGCAGTGGGCAAGCTGCGCCGGTCACTCGCGCCGCTTGCCGGAGGAGTCCGATGAGACACATACCCGAAGAGGATCTGATTGCGTTCCAGATGCGCGGGAGCCAAGACGAGGGTGCGATTCGTGAGCATCTTGAGGTTTGCGAGGCATGTGCGGCCGTGTCGGAGTCTATCGGGGAGACGCTGCGGGTGTATTCGGCGGAACCGGTTCCCCAGGCAAATCTCGAGCATGCCTGGCAAAGGCTGCGCGGCAGTCTCCCGGTGCTGGCGCCCGCGCCACGGCGGCACTTCGGTCTGCGCCTGCCGACCTCCGCAGGTCCTGTCTTCGGAATCTTTGGGGCGGCTCTTCTGCTTGTGATCTTCATGGCTATGTTTGTCGGCGTTCGGATCCATCGTGGAGCGCAACGACCGCACGCGGACCTTGCCTTCCACCGTCCTGGCCCCTTGACGGAGCAGCCGACCGATCCCGCCATCGCGAATCATCTGGACAGTGCTGAGCGGCTGCTGACGGAGGTGAACCATGCCTCGGGGCCGCTCGAAGAGACGACGCGCAGCCAGGCTCACGATCTGCTGCTGAAGAACGCGGTTTACATGCATAAGGCTCACGACCAGGGAGATCTGGCGGAGGCGTCGGTGCTTGAGAACCTCGGTCGCGTGCTTACGACGCTCGATCACGAGCCTGCTCTCGACAGAGGCTGGCATATACGTTTTGAGATGAATACCGACGGACTGCTGCTGGATATACGAGTTCTTCGGCAGAATGACGCGCGGCAATAAGGAGCTTCCCCCATGACCCACCCATTTCAGATACACGCATTTCGCACTGCACATCTCGCCTCTACCCTGGCTCTGCTGTTTGCTGTCTCGTTACCTATAGGCGCTGACGCGATCGAGCCTCCTGCGTCCGAGGAGGACGGGGCCTACGTTTCGGGGACGCGGGCGATGAATGAGCACCGTTGGGCGGATGCGGTCGCGTCGTTCGACCGCGTGGTGGACGGAAGGTCCAAAAAGGCGGACGCGGCTCTTTACTGGAAGGCCTACTCGCTGAACAAGCTGGGCAACGGCCCGTTGGCGTTGGCCACATGCTTTCAGCTTCGGTCGCACTACGCGACGAGTCCGTGGAACAAGGACTGCTCCGCTCTGTCCATCGACCTTCGTACGGATGTGAGGATTCCCATGCCGCCGATGCCGCCCGTTCCGCCGGTAGGTCCGTTTCATTTCGACTTCGATGGTGATGACGGGGGCAGGCAGGCAAAGGGATCGGACGGAGACCTGAAGATCCTCGCATTGAATTCGCTTCTGAATCGCGATCCTGCGCAGGCGATTCCGCTTCTGCGAGGGATCCTTCAAGGTGATCAGCCGGCCGGTATCAAGAAGCACGCGATCTTCGTACTGGCGCAGAGTAAGGCGCCAGAGGCACAGAGCATTCTTCATGATGTTGTCATGGGCAAGATGGGTCCGGATCTGCAACGGCAGGCGATCCAGATGACGGCGGTGTTCCAGGGCAAACGCGCGAATGACAGCCTGGCTGAGGTCTACCGGACGACGCAGGATGCCAAGGTGAAGAGGTCGATTATCTCCGCATTTTTTATCTCGCAGGATGCGCCGCGCATGGTGGAGTTGGCACGGAACGAAAAGGATCTTGAGATGAAGCGCTCGATCGTCTCTCAGCTTGCCATCATGCCGGACAAGGCGGCGACGGGTTACATGCTGGAGCTGCTGAAGTAGAGCTTCTCGCCCACACTCGTTGTTGCCGTCTGTTGATGCTCTTCCAAGGAGAATACCCATGCGACTTAGAGTTTGTGTCCTCGCCGTTTCTTTAGGGCTTAGTGCTGTACGGATCGCATCCGCTCAGCAGACGGAGATCCTTCACGCACAGTTGACGACCCACGCCGCCAATCACGGGCTCGGGTCGGAGCTCGATGCGATCGAGAGATCGGGCGGTCCGGTGTGGGTGGGGTATTCGATCCCTGTGATGGATCACTTTCAGAGCGGATGGAACTCTGATCCGGTCGCTTATCTGGAAGGGGAGGAGCACTCGGGGAGCTACAGGAATGCCACGAGCAACGACGCGCAGGATCACGCGGTGGTGCTCCTCAAGGTCGTTGGCGGGGCGGTAGACAAGCTGCGCATAGAGAGCCCGAACCGGCAGCTGGACGCGGGTGGGCTGCGGTTTGTCTGGCTCACAGATGTCAAGCCACTGGACAGCATCGCGATATTGAAGGGGGTGGCGATGGCCGATGAGTCCAAGCGACTCCGTGACAGTGCTGTCCTTCTGATTGCGCTGCACAGGGCGCCTGAGGCGACCTCAACTCTTGTCGCGCTGGCGGCTCCGGCCAACGATCTCGAGCTGCGGGAAAGGGCGGCGTTCTGGCTTGCAAATCAACGCGGCAAGGAGGGGTTTGCCGCGATCCAGCGACTTGCGCGAGAGGACGCCGACCCACGTTTTCGCGAGAAGCTCACCTTCGATCTCACGCTGTCGAAGGAGCCTGCGGCTCTGGAAGAGTTGATCCGGATGGCGCACGTCGATGCATCCTCGCAGGTACGGAAGCAGGCACAGTTCTGGATGGCGACAAGGGGCGGCAAGCAGGTTGCCGGTGACCTCCGAAGTTCGACGGCGAACGATCCGGACAAGCAGGTGCGGAGGTCGGCGGTGTTCGGGCTTTCGCGGCTGCCGGGCGACGAGGCGGCAACGCAATTGATGGAGGTCGCGGGATCGAGCAAGGATCCGGAGGTGCGGAAGCAGGCGGTCTTCTGGCTGGGGCAGTCGAGTGACCCGCGCGCGCTCGAGTATCTGACGAAGCTGCTGCAGCTGAACAGCACGCGCCAGTAGGTCTATGACTTCGGCAAATCTGCGGACTTGGATCAAACGAGGCGAACGTCCACGGCGCGCATCCCTGCCGCATGGGCGGCGGCGAGGCCCTCGTCGGAGTCTTCCAGAACGACGCAGTCGGAAGGTGAGGTTCCCATGCGACGAGCCGCTTCGAGAAAGACGTCCGGTGCGGGCTTGCCGCGCGGGACGTCCTCGGCGGCGACGAGGTGATCGAAGAGCGAGAGCAGACCCGTGGCGCGAAGGCTAGCCTCTACGTTGGCACGGCGGCCGTTCGAGGCGACGGCCATTGGCAGCTTGCCATGCCACTCGCGCGCGAGGGAGGCTACGGCCTCGACCTCTCGGAGGTGCTGAAGGCTCTCCTGAAACAGACCGGTGTAGCGAGCGAAGATGACGGTGCGGTCCAGGGGCGTCGTGGGGTTGCCGAGTGCCTGGGCCTCCGCTTCGAGCGAGTCAAGCAGACCGTCAGGGGTGAGGCCGGCGCGAGCCATGTACCAGTCGTGCGGCATGCTGTGACCCTGGGGTGCGATGGCCTGACGAACGGCTGCGAGATGCGCGGGAGCGGTATCGACGAGGGTGCCGTCACAATCGAAGATGAGGGCCGAGAAGGGGGATGGAAGAGAGATGGGCATTGGTCTGTTGTCTCGGTCCATTCTCGCAGGCGTCGAGTTGTTATCAGCGATATCTCTCGCAAATGGAGCGAACGCAGAACTTGGTATGCTTTCGAGCGGCGACGCGGTCTGCTATGCGAACGGAGGATGACGTGAGGGTGGTTGCATCGTGGCTGTTGCTGGGAGCTCTGAATATCGGGAGTGCGGTGTACGCCTCGGGGCAGGCGTCGCCGCACGATGCGGGTGCGAGGATGTTTACGAATCCTCTGAAGAGCTCAGGACCTGACCCCTGGGTGGTGACGCGGGACGGATGGTATTACTACATGAACTCGACGAGCGGAAATCTGACCATCTGGAAGACGCGACGCATTGAGAATCTGGCAAACGCGGAGAAGAGAGTAGTCTGGACGCCGCCTGCGGGGGAGGCGTACTCGAAGGAGCTGTGGGCCCCGGAACTCCATTGGCTGGACGGCAAGTGGTACATCTACTTCGCCGCGGATGCGGGTCACAACGAGGATCACAGGATCTACGTGATCGAAAATGCGTCGGAGGATCCGACGAAAGGGACGTGGACGCTGAAGGGAAAAGTCGCGGATGCGATGGACAAGTGGGCCATCGATGCGACAGTCCTAGAGCCGAGCAAGGCGACAGGCGGCAAGATGTACATCCTGTGGTCCGGGTGGGAGGGCGACACGAACGGGGTGCAGTCGATCTATATCGCTCAGCTGAAGAACCCCTGGACGATCGAAGGCAAGAGGACGCGAATATCAACACCGCAGTACGCGTGGGAGAAGGTCGGCGACCTGAACGCGACCGATGGCAGGACGATCCAGGATCTGCCGCATGTGGACGTGAACGAGGGACCGGAGGTGTTGGAGCACGGAGACAAGGTGTTCCTCGTCTACTCCGGCAGTGCGTGCTGGACGAACTATTACGAGCTGGGGATGGTGACGGCTTCGCTCCGGTCGGATCTGCTGGATGCGGGAAGTTGGACGAAGGCGGCCGCACCGGTCTTTCGGCAAAACCCTGAGGGTGGAGCGTTCGGAACGGGACATAACGGCTTTTTCAAGTCACCGGACGGCAAGGAGGATTGGATCATTTATCACGCGAATCCCGGGCCGAATGAGGGGTGCGGCAACATGCGATCGCCAAGAGCTCAACCGTTCACGTGGAAGCCGGATGGCACGCCGGAGTTCGGCAGACCCGTTCCAGCCGGGCAGGCCATCGCCCCACCGACGGGCGAGCGTTAGTCTCACTCGTATGCTGAGGCAAGCGAGACTGCCTGTGCTTGTTACGAATGATTTGGTGCGATGCGGGAGGTCTGATAGATAATGCGCCTATATGCGTAGGCCTTGTTTTATTGTTGTAGACCGTGAGTATCCGGGCAGCCTCTCGACGCGCAAGCTGGTCATTGAAACGGCGAAGCTGAATGTGCTCACTGCTTACAGCGCGAGGGAAGCCCTGGACATCCTGCAGAGGTTCCCGGCTGTGAACGGGGCTGTTATCGATTTAGGAGTGACCGACATGACCACCGAGGATCTGGTTCGCGGGCTTAAGAAGCTCCAACCGAAGCTGCCGGTGGTTGTTATCTCGGCGCCAGGTTTCGAGGGGTGTCCGGACGCGGATTACCACCTCGAGTCATTTCAGCCGGCGAAGCTGCTCGAAGTCTTAGCGCAGCTTCAGCCCCAAGAGCTTGCCGAAATTGAGAGGCGGAACGATGAGCTGAGCCGGGATCAGGGCGCCACGTAGGAGCATTGTGGAGAAGAGGCGCGCCTGATGACCTTGAAGTCTCTGCTCAGGAGGCCTAGTCAGCAGTAAGCTAGTAAAGCTCCTGATGGGCCAAGAGGAGCGACGAGGCGGACGATGCGCTCCAAGTTGACACGGCGAAGATTCATGATGCTGGCAGCGACGGCGGCCGCTGCGGGTTCCTCGGCGAAGCATGCCCGAGCCGTTGGGCTCCTAACAGGGGAAGAGAGCTCTACGCCCAATTGGCGTAACCAGGGTGTTCTGAACCTGACGAACAGCCCCTACGCGAAGCTAAAGAACATCGCAGTGAGCGCGGTCACCATCGAGGAGGGCTTTTGGTCGAGACGGCGCGTCACCAACGTGCAGTCGAGCATACCGTCGATGCACGACGAACTCGTCAGCCATGGGCGTATGACGAACTTCGAGCGGTTGAAAGGTACGTCGAACGAACCGCAGAAGGGTCCGGTGTACTCGGACTCCGACATTTACAAATGGCTAGAGGCGGTCGGCTTCGCGCTCCAGACGGATGGCCATCTACCTCTTCGACAAACTGCGGATGGGATGATCCGTGAGGTGGTTTCGATCCAGGAGCCGAACGGATACCTGAACACGTACTACCAGGGTGACAAGGCGAAGCTGCGCATGGTGCCCGAGACCACGCAGATGACCGGACATGAGCTGTATAACCTCGGGCACATGCTGCAGGGGGGATCGCGTACTACCGCGCAACGGGCGACCGGACGCTGCTCGATGCGGGTCTGCGCTTCGTGAATGAGTATCTTCTGTCGAACTTCGGACCGGGCGAGACGCAGAGGCCGATCGTCGCGGGGCATCCGGAGATCGAGATGTCGCTCGTGGAGCTTTATCGTACGACCGGGGATAAGCGGCATCTAGACCTTGCCGGTTACATATTGCAGGGCGACAAGCGGGTTCCGCTTCGGCGTCAGCAGATCGTCTACATGTACTGCGGTGTTCCGTTCACGTCGCGGACCAAGCTGGAAGGTCACGCGGTGCGTGCGATGTATGCGTGCTGTGGCGCGACGGACTTTTACCTCGAGACGGGCGAGCCGGCTTACTTGAAGACGCTCGATGCGCTCTGGCACGATCTGAGCGAGCACCAGATGTATGTGACCGGGGGCGTCGGCGCGCGCAGTGAGGGCGAGGCCTTCGGAGAGCCGTACGAGCTGCCAAACGCGCGAGCCTACGGCGAGAGCTGCGCGGCTATCGGGAACATGATGTGGAATTGGCGGCTGCTGGCTGCAACGGGCGAGGGGAAGTACACAGACGTCATCGAGCGGGCGCTGTACAACGGCATCAACTCGGGGATGTCGCTTGACGGGAAGACGTACTGCTACCGTAATCCGCTGGCGTTTGATCCGACAACGGGCGATAAGATCCGGAACGCCTGGTATGACACGACCTGCTGCCCTCCAAACATTGAGAGGACGTTGGCCTCGCTGCCGGGCTACTTCTACTCGACCGCGAAGGACGGGATCTATGTGCATCTCTATGACAACTCGGAGCTGCGGTGGAGGCTGGACAGCGGCACTCATCTCCAACTCACGCAGAAGACCAACTACCCATGGGATGGGGACGTCAGGCTGACCGTGGCAGCGTCAGAGCCTGAGGAGTTCACGGTCTATGTGCGTGTGCCTGGGTGGTCGAAGAAGACCGCGGTCAGGGTCGACGGAAGGCCGGTGAGCGGTGTCGTTGCGGGACAGTACCTGGCGCTTAGGCGGCGATGGTCTGGAGCGAACGTGATCGAAATGGCGTTCGACATGGAGCCGCAGATCCTCCGGGCCAATCCCGCGGTGGCGGACGATACGGGACGTGTGGCCATCCAACGCGGACCAATCGTCTATTGCATGGAAGGCGTGGACCAACCGGGGGCGGACGCTAAGAGCTTCCCCCTGTATCAGGCGAAGCTCGATGGTTCTCTAAAACCGAGCTTTGAGAAGAACACGCTGGACGGCATTGTGATGTTGGAGCATGCGGGGCAGAAGGGCTCGCCTGAGGTTGGCGGCAATAGCCTGTACCAGGCCGCATTGAAGACGAAGGCGTGGCAGCCGACCTCTCTCAAGCTGATTCCGTATTATGCGTGGGCGAACCGAGAGCCCTCGGCCATGCAGGTCTGGATCCCGGTGACTCAAGGCTGAGCTTAAGCGGAGCTTCGTACGAGTCTGGCATCCCGCGATGTCGCGATCTTCACTTGCAAGGGCCGGGGTGTCCGAGTTTTCCAGCGTGTGACGCGGCAGAACCGCCTATACTTTATCGCATGTTGAAGACGGTGATCTTGTGTGGGCTGATGATGGCGACGGTGTTTGGTGGTGAGCAGGTGGCGGCCCAGGGGCGGGCCGAGTTGCTGGTTGTGAACCAGGTCGATCGGAGCTTGAGCGTCGTCGATCCGGCACAGGGGAAGGTAGTGGCGACCGTGCCTGTGGGCGGGGTGACGGGGCACGAGGTTGCCGTAAGTCCGGACGGCCGGACAGCGTTTGTGCCGGTATATGGCGACTCCGGTGTGGGCAAGCCGGGGACTGACGGGCAGATGGTGGCCATCATCGATGTGGCAGCTCACAAGGTGCGTGGGACAGTGAACTTCGGGCATGGCGTACGGCCGCACTGCCCGGTGTACGACGCCGGTCGCCATACCTTGTATGTCACGACGGAGCTGGACCAGAGTGTGTCCGTAATTGACCCACGAACGCTGAAGATTGTAGGGTCCATTCCCACTGGGCAGCCCCAGTCGCACATGCTCGTCATGTCACACGACGGCCATCGTGGGTACACGGCGAATGTTGGGCCCGGCAGTGTATCGGTGCTGGACATGGAAGGCCGGCGGACTATTGCGGTCATCCCGGTGGCCGGCGATGTGCAGCGGATCTCCATCTCCAAGGACGACAGGATGGTGTTTACCTCCGATCAGGCCCAGCATCGCCTGGCGGTGATCGATACGGCGACAAATAAGGTCGCCCGCTGGATACCGTTGCCCGGCATCGGCTACGGCGCCGCCCTGACGAAAGATGGGCGGTACCTGGTAGTTGCGCTGCGACAGTCGGGCAAACTGGCGGTGGTCGATGTGCAGAAGCTGTCTGTCGTGCGGACGATGGACGTGGGGAGGGGGCCGGTCGAGGTGCTGATGCGACCTGATGGACGCGTGGCGTACATCTCCTGCTCGCCCGATGCGGCTGTGGCGGAACTGGCGCTTGATGGGGACGTGAGCGCCTGGCGTGTGAATCGGATGATCAAGGCAGGAGCTGGCGCGGACGGCCTGGCCTGGGCGGGGCAGTAGCCATCGAAAGAGAGTCAAAGGGAGAGCTAGGGATGAGGAGAGTCGGCGACTGCTGCAGGGTGGTGGTGTGGCTGGTGATGCTGCTGTGGGCTGGGCAGATCCGAGCGGAGGTGAATCCTGAGTGGACGACGCCCATTGCACCGTTCCGCATCGTCGACAACCTGTACTACGTCGGTAGCAAGGATCTTGCGGCTTACCTGCTGGTGACGCCCGGGGGCGACGTGCTCATCAACTCGAGTCTCGAGAGTTCGGTGCCGCAGATCAGGCGGAGCATGGAGCAGTTAGGGTTTCGGTTTACGGATATCAAGGTGCTGCTGATCAGCCACGCGCATTGGGATCACGATGCGGGGAGCGCGGAGGTCAAGCGGGAGACAGGGGCGAAGTACATGGTGATGGATGACGACGTTGCGGTGGTGGAGAGTGGCGGTGCGAAAGATTTTGCATATGGGAGGAGTGGGACGCGGTATCCGGCGGTTGGGGTGGATCGGGTGCTGCATGACGGGGACGCGGTGGAACTAGGTGATGCGGTGCTGGTGGCGCATAAGACCCCAGGGCACACGCGCGGGTGTACGACATGGACAATGCGATTGATGGACGATGGCCAGCCGCGGGATGTGGTGATCGTCGGGAGCTGGAACGTAAATCCGGGGTTCCGGCTGGTGGACCGGCCGGGGAGACCGGCTTCCTATCCGGGGATTGCGGCGGACTACCGAAGCACGTTTGCGACTTTGAAGGGGCTGCCGGGCGACATCTTCCTGGGGGCGCATGGGAGCTACTTCGGGATGTTCAGGAAGTTGGAGCGGGCGAGGGCCGGAGCCAAGGACGTCTGGGTGGATCCCTCCGGGTACAAGGCTGCGGTTGCGGAGCGCGAGCAGGCGTTTGAGTCGGAGTTGCGGCGGCAGACGACTGATGACGGGCGATAACTGGTGACGGCCGGCTTAGGAGATGACGGCAGTAGCGAGCGAGTGGGCGAAGCCGAGGACGGGACGCAGGAGAGCGGGATTCGCGTGCACGGCTGCACCAAAGGTCAGCACGGCGAGGTAAAGGGCGGGGAGCAGCGGGAGATCAGCGGTGCGGAAGTTTGTGTTCGACATGGGCCAGGCCTCTTGGGTGTATCTGCCAGGGGTAGAAGCACGTTGGGGGCCAGCCGGTAAGTGACTGTATTGCTAGAGATGTGCGGCTGAATCGTTGCGAGAGAGAAGATGTTTTCCCTTGGGTGGCGAATCTGGTGCCTCTAGCGGCGATACATACGAAGGGTTCGGCTTGAGCTTCTGTCGGTACCCCCTCCGGGGTACTTTCTGAGCAAAGTATTCCATCCAATCAAGATACAGCTAGACCTCTGGTATTCAGTTTCGCCTGCTGACGTTCTTCCTCTCTCCTTGGAGCAGAAGCATGTGGCCCTGAGGTCGTTCCTTTCTGCTCCCTTGAGTTTAAAGGTTTGAGGGGAGGAATTGCGCCAGGCGAAAGTGGTTGACGGAAGCAGCTTGGGGACTTTTCGGGGTGGACACGTGCTCGGTTGGTAGCGGTGGGTGCCGTAGTGAAGATGGGGCGTACCGGCTCCCGTCAGGAGTGGAGTCCCGGTTTCTGGTGAGTGGATGCGCCTAGCGGCCGACTAATTACTCGCCAATGGTTTTCGGGCGAAGTAGTAGAGGCTGAAGGCCAGGGCGGCGAATGCCAGGACTGAGACCCAGTCGTGGTGGAGGGGGTTGGTGTCGGTAAAGCGGGGGATAGAGCGGTCGGTGGC
>JAABUZ0100009456.1_pt1 | contig 11145 bp, 10 predicted proteins | sample 5562091 | NCBI WGS metagenome assembly JAABUZ01 (sample SAMN12813069, study PRJNA571459) | rock metagenome | isolation source: Antarctica rocks | place: Antarctica: Victoria Land, Linnaeus Terrace sud | collected 2015-12-21
GGTTTGAAACCACTCCCCGAGAAGCGGTTCCGAAGGGCCACAAAACCTTCATCTCACGCACAGCACCGCGTCAATGACACTTACCTACCTACGAGCATCACCTCCACGTTCGTGGCACACATCCTCCCAGACGGAACTCCCGTTGAGCCACGTCTGCCCAGCGGTATTGAGAGGTTCATCGGCACGCGTCACGGCAGACATCAGCAGCCGTCTGTTTGCAGTGCGGAGTCGCTGGATCAGCCTGCGGGTAGCGGTAGTGCGGCGAGCCGGGTAAAGGCCTCGGCATGTTCGTCCGGCCAAGCGCGGAGTTCGGCGGTTCTGGAACCAAATCGCGCTTCGTGTGCAAAGCTTGCTGACTCGGGCACAGTCGATCACCGAAACCCGTAAGTTTTGCAGAAGCCAGCGTGACGACACCTGTCGCCGCGCGGTCCACCTCAGCCGTCACGACAGCTCCTAGGAGACATCCAGTGGCGCCGCCGGCAGCTGCTCCAATGCCGAAGCCGGTTACTACGTCGCTTCCGATGACCTCGAGGCAGCCAAAGAAACTTGAACATTGCCCTGACGGGTCAGTCTCATTGATCGGGTCATCGGTCGCATACGCGTATCGATTGCCTTCGGCAAGATCCCCAGGCCGTTCGATGCTGTCTTGCTGGGTCCATCGAGTGTCAGGTTGTAATAGCGCTCTCCATGGTGCCAGTGAGCTGCTCGGCGGCGCCGTCGGTGACGCCGGTGAGCCGGCCGGCGGTGTCGTAGGCCCGGGTGGTCTTCGCCCCGCCGGATAGGCCAGGGCGGTCAGCTGGCCGGCGGTTTCGTAGCCGTAGCCCACGGTCGCCGGCGTGGTGGCGCCGGTCGGGGTCCGGGCGGTGCTGGTGGTGAACGGCCGGCTAACCGGGTGGGAGATCAAGACCGCGGCCGACAGCCTCGTGCGTCTTCCTCATCAACAGCGGGCGTACTCCGAGGTGTTCGATCGGGTGTGGCTCGCGGCGGACCGACGGCATATTGAGCCCCGCGCTTGAGATGGTGCCGTGGTGGTGGGGCATCGTCAGCGCCGACCAAACGGAGTCCGGACCGGGCGTAGTCGAGCAGAACTCGCAGCCCAGGCCGGTCGGTCGTGGCGGCAGACTTCCTGTCCAGATAGATCCGCTCGGCCGGGATCCCGGCGGTGGTCAGTGCGTCGATCTGCCTGTCGAGGTCCTGCTTGGCGGTCGAGACCCGCGCGTAGCCCGGCTCCACGCCGAGCACCGTACCGCTAGTCCTGCCCGTACGCGGGTTCCGGCACCCGGTTGTGGCACTGACCTGTGGGACGCGACGCGCCGCTCCCCCACAGCCCTCGGCGGACGAGCGGCGGGGTGTTCCACTTCCTAGGAAGTGGAACGGCAACGCTGGGCTGCTGCACGGGCCACCCCTGTGGTCACGCACTGCCGGTCCTGGGAGACAGTGGGCTCATGACCGTTGACGTTGAGTTTCCCGACCCGATCTTGAGTGACCCGCCGGGCACGACCGACGGGCGGATGCCCGCACGCGAGCTGCCGCCCCGGGCCAAGGTGGGCCAACGGGTTCGGCACGAGACGCACCTGTGCGGCGGCACGATCAGCGTCGTCGGTGACACCGCATGGGACCGCTCAAGCTTGTGGGTCTGTGACCTGTGCGGCCACCACGCCCGGCGTAATGCTGTCTGGACCGGGCCCTGAGCGCCGCCAGGCGAACACCGCTCGGGTAGTGCGTGCAGTTGGGAGCTGCCCTGGCCGGTCACGACCTCAGGCCGTGCACTCCAAGCAGACACCTCCGCCCCGCTCCGCCAGCTGGCTGCGGTGCTGCACGAGATAGCAGCTGGTGCAGGTGAACTCGTCGACCTGGGCGGGCAGCACCCGGATGGTTAGATCCTCGCCGGACAGCTCTGTCCCGGGCAGGTCGAACGCGGCCTCGAGCGGGTCGGTGTCATCGCCGAGATCGGCTGTGGTTTCCGCGCGGCGTGCCTGCAGCGTCTCCAGGCTCGCGTCGTCGGCGGTAGCGGTGTCGGTCGTGCGGGGGGTGTCGTAGTCGGTAGCCATGATCTCCGTCGAAAGTTGCCGGCGCGTTTGTCCGTGGCCTCAACGCCAGAGCGACGCGCTATGTGCCCTCTGTCGGCTTGGGGCGCGCCCACCGTTCGTGTAGCGCTCACTGGTGAGAAGGGACCAGGGCAGACTCGGGTGGTGCTGTTGACCCTGTCCACGTCCATGCCAGACGCCACCGACCTGGGCTTCCTGCTGCACAAGCACCCCGATAAGGCCCAGTCGTTCGACGTCGCGGTCGGTAGGGCACACGTGCTCTGGCCGGAGGCGGCACGCGAACGCAGCACGGTCGCGCTGCTGCTCGAGGTCGACCCGATCGCGCTGGTGCGAGGCAAGGGCAACCGAGGCGAGGGTGGCTTCTCACTGTCGCAGTACGTCAACGACAGGCCCTACGCGGCTTCCTCAATGTTGTCGGTGGCGTTGGGCACGGTCTTCCGCACCGCGATGACGGGTCGCTGTGACGCCCGGCCCGAGCTGGCTGGGCTGGCAGTGCCGCTCGACATCCACATCCCTGCCCTTCCGGCCCGGGGCGGCAGCGACCTGGTCGAGCGTCTGTTCGCTCCGCTCGGCTGGTCGGTGACCGCGACCGTGATCGGCCTGGACGAGCAGGTGCCGGCGTGGGGGGAGTCGCCGTACGTCGACCTCCGGCTGTCAGGGGTTATGCCGGTTTCTACGGCGCTGACGCAGCTGTACGTGCTCATGCCGGTCGTGGACGACAGCAAGCACTACTGGGTGAGTGCAGCTGAAGTCGACAAGCTCATGCGTGCCGGGGGCAGCTGGCTGGCCGGCCACCCGGAGCGCGATCTGATCACCGGTCGCTACCTCGGTCACCACCGGACCCTCGTTCAGGACGCCGTCAGCAGGCTGGCCGAGGTCGACGACACCGAGCCCGGCGCACTGGGCGAGGGGTCTGCCGACGAGCCGGAGGACCGGCCGACGCCGCTGGCGCCGCTGGCGCAGCAGCGCAAGGCCGCAGTCGTGGCCGCGCTGCGGGAAGAGGGTGCCGCGACCGTCGTCGACCTGGGTTGCGGCGAGGGGGCGCTGCTGCGCGAACTCACCGCCGACCCGGCCTTCAGCAAGGTCCTCGGCGTGGACGTGTCGCACCGGGCCCTCGAGCTCGCTGCCCGACGCCTGCACCTGGATCGGATGCCGGACAGTCAGCGGGCCCGCTTGGAGCTCCTGCAGTCCTCGGCGACCTACCGCGATGACCGGCTCACCGGCTACGACGCCGTCGTCCTAATGGAGGTGATCGAGCACCTTGACCCTCCGCGGCTGCCGGCGCTGGTGCGCAGCGTCTTCCACCACGCGCGGCCCACGTCGGTGCTCGTCACGACACCGAACGCCGAGCACAACGTGCGCTACCCGCTGCTGGCTGCCGGGGCGATGCGGCACCGCGACCACCGGTTCGAGTGGACCCGCCGGCAGTTGCGGGACTGGGCCGAGGCGACCGCGACGTCGCATGGCTACACGGTCCGCTACCTGGGCGTCGGGCAGGACGACCCGGAGGTCGGTGCTCCGACCCAGATGGCCGTCTTCCGGAGAGCCGCGTGACCGAGCTCGCCGTTCCTGAGCTGTCGCTCGTCTGCCTCGTCGGTGCGAGCGGATCGGGCAAGTCCACGTTCGCCCGGCAGCACTTCACCCCCTTCGAGGTCCTGTCGAGCGACTTCTGTCGAGGACTGGTGTCCGGGGACGAGAACGACCAGTCCGCCACGGCCGCCGCGTTCGACGTCCTTCACCACATCGCCGGCAAGCGGCTCGACGGCGGTCACCTGACCGTGGTCGACGCGACGAACGTGCAGCCAGAGTCCCGGCGTCAGCTCGTCGCGCTCGCCCGCGAGCACGATGTGCTCCCAGTAGCCGTCGTGCTGGACCTGCCGGAGCGGGTCTGCCTGGACCGAAACGCCACCCGCGCCGAACGCGATTTCGGCGGCGCAGTGGTGAAGCGCCAGCGCGACCAGCTCCGCCGCTCGCTCAAGCACCTGGGCAAGGAGGGCTTCCGCAAGGTCCACGTCCTTCGCAGCGAGCAGGAGGTCGCGGACGCCGTCATCGTCCGCGAGAGGCTGCTCAACGACTTGCGGCACGAGCAGGGACCGTTCGACGTCGTCGGCGACGTGCACGGCTGCCTCACCGAGCTCGTGTCCCTGCTCACCGAGCTCGGGCATGTCCTCATCCACGACGAGCACGGCCGGCCAGTCGACGCGGTTCCTCCCGGTCAGCGCAAGGCGGTGTTCGTCGGCGACCTAGTCGACCGCGGCCCCGACTCACCCGGCGTGCTGCGGCTGGTCATGGGCATGGTCGAAGCCGGCCACGCGCTGTGCGTGCCAGGCAACCACGAGAACAAGCTCGTACGGGCGCTGCAGGGCCGGCAAGTCCAGGTCAGCCACGGCCTGGAGACCACGCTGGCGCAGCTGTCCGCGGAGCCGCCGGAGTTCCGTGCGCAGGTGCAGCAGTTCTGCTACGGGCTAGTCTCCCATCTCGTGCTCGACGACGGCCGTCTCGTGGTCGCCCACGCCGGCCTCAAGCAGGCGTACCACGGGCGTGCCTCGGCACGGGTGCGCAGCTTCGCGCTGTACGGGGACACCACCGGCGAGACCGACGAGTTCGGCCTGCCGGTGCGCTACCCGTGGGCCCGGGACTACCGCGGCTCGGCGATGGTCCTCTACGGCCACACCCCGACACCTGAGCCGGAGTGGGTCAACAACACCATGTGCCTGGACACCGGCTGCGTGTTCGGGGGGGAGCTCACCGCGCTGCGGTACCCGGAAAAACAGCTCGTCGCCGTCCCCGCGCAGCAGGTCTGGTACGAGCCAGCCAAGCCCTTCCCGGCACAGGTCGCGGGGTCTACGCCGACCGCCGCACGCCAGCCGGACGAGTTGGCGATCACCGACGTGCTGGGCAAGCGCGGCGTCGACACCCGCCTCGCGGGCCGCGTCACCGTTCGTGAGGAGAACGCCGCCGGAGCCCTCGAGGTGATGAGCCGCTTCGCCATCGAGCCCCGCTGGCTGCTCTACCTGCCGCCCACGATGGCCCCTACGGCCACCACCCGAGACGGTCACCTGCTCGAGCACCCCGACACCGCCTTCGACTTCTACCGACGCGGCGGCGTGGAGCAGGTGATCTGCGAGGAGAAGCACATGGGCTCACGCGCCGTCGTGCTCGTGTGCCGCAGCCCGGACGTCGCCGCCGCCAGGTTCGGCGCCGGCGACGGCGCCACCGGCGCGGTCTACACCCGCACCGGCCGGGCCTTCTTCCCGTCCGCCCTGACCGAGCAGCTCCTGACCAGGCTGCGGAAAGCGGTCGACGGCACCGGCGCGTGGGACGAGCTGGACACCGACTGGCTCCTGCTCGACACCGAGCTGCTCCCCTGGTCGGCAAAGGCCGAGGACCTGCTGCGCCACCAGTACGCCGCCGTCGGCGCCGCAGCCCGCGCCGTGCTGCCCGCTGCCGTCGCGGTGCTGGAGGCCGCCGCTTCGCGCGGCCTTGACGTCACCGACCTGCTTGCCCGGACCACCGCTAGAGCCAGCAACGCCCACGCGTTCACCGACAGCTACCGGCGCTACGTCTGGCCCACCACCGGCCTCGAGGGAGTGCAGGTCGCACCCTTCCAGCTGCTGGCAAGCGAGGGACGCACCTGGACACACCAGGACCACGGCTGGCACCTGGCCCTCGCCGACCGTCTGGTGCAGGAAGCGCCGTCCCTCATCCGATCGACGAGGCGAATCACGGTCGACACCACCGATCCCACCTCGAGCGCCGCAGGCGTGCGCTGGTGGGAGGACCTCACGGCCTCCGGCGGGGAGGGCATGGTCGTGAAGCCGTCCGCGAACCTCGTGAACACGGGCCGCGGTTACGCCCAGCCCGGCATCAAGGTCCGCGGCCGTGAGTACCTGCGGATCATCTACGGGCCGGACTACACCGAGCCCGCGAACCTCGAGCGACTCCGCGAACGCGGCCTCGGGCATAAACGCTCGCTGGCCGCCCGCGAGTACGCACTGGGCATCGAAGCGCTCGAGCGGGCAGTCCACCGGGAGGCGCTATGGCGGATCCACGAGCCCGTCTTCGCAGTGCTCGCCCTCGAGTCCGAGCCGGTCGACCCCCGCCTGTAAACAACACGTGCGGCTCGTGCCGGGTGCGGCCCGCTGCCCAGCACCTGGACCAGCCCTCCTAGCGGAGACAGAGCCGTCACAGCGGTCACCTACCGCTGCCATACGCCGGCCAGATATCTCTGCCGGTCACACCCCCACGCAAGCACCCACTCCGAACTGCTTTGTTCCAGTAAGCTGGCTACCGGGACCGCTGCCATGGTCGGGAGGTCGTCCTGCCGTGATGGGCTGACTCATGAACATCGCAGAGGCCACCGACGCCGACAGCGAGCAGATCATCGAGCTCTGGCACGAGGTCGGACTGGTCCGGCCGTGGAACGACCCTCGCAACGACCTGCGCCTCGCCCGCGAACACGTCGGCTCGAAGGCGCTGGTTGGACATGCCGGTCGGCAGGTCGTCTGCTCTGTCCTGGTCGGCTTCGATGGGCACCGCGGCTGGCTGTACTACCTGTCCGTTCGGCCCGCCCACCAGCACCAGGGTCTGGGACGTGTCCTGGTGCACGCCGCGGAGGATTGGTTGATCGGCGTGGGTGCGCCGAAGGTGCAGCTGATGGTGCGCGTCGATAATCATCAAGTCGCCGCGTTCTACCGGCAGCTCGGCTACGGGTCCCAGGACGTGCTGGTCCTCGGGCGGCGGCTCGACTGAACTGAACGTCGTTGCCTCCGGCACCATGCATGCCGGTCAACGATCGGCGCGCTCCTGTTGCGCTGATCGGCAGGATCCGCCGACCCCCACCGGCACCCCTCCCCCGCTCCCTCGCAATGAGAACCAGCAGGTCGGGTGTGACGCAGGACTGGTTCCGGTGGTTCGTAAACCCTCCTGCGGGACATCCCAGGCTCTCGCCGCCGCCCGGAGATGTCACTTGCAGCAGTAGTTGGCGCGGTTCTGGCAGCGCTAATGTGGCCGCTCGCCCGCTGCACGGGACGCCGGATCTTGTCCGGTAGGGGATGTGCTCGCATGCACAGTCGATGACCTTGGTGGTCGGACTGACCGACTACGAGGACGGGAGCAGCGGGGGTGGCACGTCGTCCTGCTTCGCGCCGCGCACAAGGACGAGGCGTCCGCTTGCCTAGGGTGGCGCTGTGGGTGATGGGGTGGTCACGCAGGCTGACCGGTTGCGCTCGGTGCGCTACGACATTCGCGGGCCGGTGTTGCGCCACGCCCGGGCGCTTGAGGCGGCCGGCCACCGGGTGGTGAAGCTCAACATCGGCAACCCAGCGCCGTGGGGACTGGAAACGCCTGACATCGTCGTCGAGGGCCTGGTGCAGAACATTCAGGACGCCGAGGGCTACAGCGACGCCCGTGGCATATACCCCGCCCGGCTGGCCGTCGCGCAGTACTACACCGGGCGTGGCGTGGCCGACCTCTCGCCGGACGACGTCTTCCTCGGCAACGGCGTCTCCGAGCTGATCGTGATGAGCCTGCAGGCGTTGCTCAACCCTGGCGACGAGGTGCTGGTGCCCAGCCCGGACTACCCGCTATGGACCGGCGCAAGGCAGAGCAGGTGCGGGTCGATCGCGGTGACGATCTCGCGGACGGTGCTGTACGCCGGCGCCGGCCAGCCCCGCTCGGCGGCCAGAGCAGCCGCCTTCCGGGTGATGGTCGCCACCGAGGACCGCGGCCGCGTCAGGGCCAGGCCCTGGATCACCTCGACCAGCTCGGTCTGGGTGCGGAGCCGGCCGGCGTCGGCGCGGGGCTGGCGGCCCAGCGCGGCCAGGCCGCCGGCCCGGAACGCTGCCAGCCACCGCTGCGCGGTCCGCGGGGCGACCCCGGCGTCCCGGGCCGCACGGGCCAGGGGGACGCCGTCCTGCACGTGCGGGCGCAGCACCTGCCACCTGCGCATCCCGATAACGGTCCCCGGCGTCCCGGTGGTCGGCACGGCCGTCAGGTCTGCTCGACCGCGTGCGGTGCCTGCTGGTGGCGGTAGAAGGTGGCGCGGCTCCAGCCCACAAGCCGGGCCGCGTCCTGCGCGGTCCGGCCCCTGGCGCGGGCCTCGTTGGCGATCGCGAGCTTGTCGGCGATGACCGCCGGGTCAGCCGGGGGCCGCCCGAACCGGGTGCCCCGGTCCCGGGCCGAGGCGATCCCGGCGTTGACCCGCTCGACGATGAGCTCGCGCTCGTACTCGGCCAAGGTGGCGAGCATGTTCAGCATCATCCGGCCCGCCGTCGTCTCGGGGTCGATGGCATCGGACACCGAACGGAGGTGCACGCCGCGCTCACGCAGGAGGTTCACCGTGTTCAGCACGTCGATCAGCGACCGCCCGAGCCGGTCGACCCGCCACACCACGACGGTGTCGCTGGGCTCGGCGTAGGCCAGGAGCTTCGCCATCCCCGGCCGCTCGACGCCGGCCCTGGTCCCGGAGGTGACGTCGGCGAACACGTCGCGCTTTTGCACCCCGGCGCCGAGGAGGGCGTCCAGCTGCAGGCGCGCGTCCTGCCCCGCGGTGCTCACCCTGGTGTACCCCAGCAGCCTCACCACGCCATCGTGCCTCAAAAAGTTGGTCGCGAGAGGTATCGAGACGATTCGTGGCGAGACGACTTCCCGAGGCATCCACAGCCCAGATTTGTACCCAACTGGCTCGTGTCGCCGAGCACCTGCCGGTTGTCTCAGCAACCTGTAGCTCACGAGACGCACTACCGAGCCCTCCGCCTCAGCTGCTCCTGCGGCCGGAGCGGTGGCCGCAGTCATGGCCCTCACCCGCGTGAGCCCCCCGTTCATCGCCGACGAGTGCACCCAGCTGATGGGTTGGCTGGACCAGCAGCGGGTTCTCGTCCACTGGAAGTGCGAGGGGAGTACCGCACCTTCCCAATAGACGGGCTACCGGGACGCGCCGCACGCTCCCTGGCTCGCCAGTCGTGCCTGCCGTCCCGCGACCCCGTTGTCGGGATGGACCTCTGTCAGTCCTCGATGATGTCGCGGCCCTGTTCGCGGAGGAGCCGGATCGAAATGAGCATGTTGTCGAGCGTCTCGCGGTCGTGGCCCTGCCAGTCGTGGACCTGCCGCGTTACGCGCAGCGGTTGCCGCGACCGGTAGGACTGCGTGAGGTTGCCCGGGAACTTCTTGTTGGTGACGTTCGGATCGTCCTCGAAGGGCCCCGTGGGCTTCACCTCGTACACGTAGCCGCGCTGGTCCTGACCGGCCAGCGCCGCAGCGAGCTCGGCCCCCCAGGCTGCGGTGTTCATCAAGGTCGTGAAGTAGATGCTGTTCATCACGCGGCCTGGGTGGAAGTTCGAGACGTGCCCGGGCACCAGCTCGTCACCGATCTGCAGCGCTACGCGAGTGCCGTGGAAGAACGGCCCGCTGAGGCGCCAGCAATCGTCGAAGGTCACCGCCGTGTAGTTGCTGCCGTCCACGTCGCTCATAACGTCGTCTCCCGTTCGTCTCGACTGCCCACCTTCTCGAGGCGCAGCTGTGCAGTCTGCGACGGCTCCCCCCTCTTGCGGCAAGCCCGCCCACCCGTGTCACAGTGAGGTGGCAGGCGGGGCTCGGACGCGGTGGCTTGCTCGAGCAGGTCGGCGGCGCGGAGGAGGCGGCCGGGGTCGCGCAGCGGGTCCTGAACCGGCTCGGCGAGCCCTACCAGGCCGACGGCGGGTGCTGCAGCCCTCGGCGAGCATCGGGCTGGCGGTGACCGACGACCCGGGCGAGACGCCGGACACGCTCATCGCGCACGCCGACGCGGCGATGTACGTGGCCAAGCGCGCCGGCCGGGCGGCCGCTTTGGCTGTTCGACCCGTCCGGTTGCGCCGCTGAGCGCGCCGCGGCGATGGCTTACAACGAGTTCGACTCTGCCCTGCACGCCGCGGTGGACGAGCAGGGGAACGGCCGGAGCGGGCACAGCGAGCTGGAGGTGCACTACCAGCCGATCGTCGCTCTGGACGGTGCCGGCCATCCGGGCCCAGTCCTGTACGGGGTGGAGGCGCTGCTGCACTGGCGGCACCCTCGTGCGCCAGACCACCCGCACCGCGGGCTGATCCGGCACCTGGACAGTCGTACGGTTCCCCTGGACCGGACCGACAAGACAAGGACTGGGGGTGCATCCATGTCACGCGTGCGCCGTTTCGATCACATCGGCATCACGGTCGCGGACCTCGACAAGGTGACGGCGTTCTTCGTCGGGTTGGGTCTCGAGCTCGAAGGCCGAATGTTCATGGAGGGCGAGTTCGTGGACACCGTCATCGGCATCCCCGACTCCCGCAGCGAGATCGTGATGCTGCGTCCGCCCGACGGAGGCGCCGGCCTGGAGCTGTCGCGTTTCACCCGGCCCGACCACGGTCCCGGGTCTCCCGCCGGATGTCCAATGAACTGGGACTGCGCAACGTGGCCTTTGAGGTCGACGACCTCCAGGGGGCCATCGACCGGCTCGCCGCGGACGGCTACGGCCTGGTCGGCGGCGTGGGCCAGTACGAGAACGTCTGGCGCATGGCGTACGTGCGCGGACCGGAGGGGATCATCGTGTCCCTGGCCGAGCGGATCGGCTGACGCCGCCATCGGGAAGAACGATCGTCTGCTCTGTTCCTATGGTCGGTCGGCGGCATGGGCCCCGTAGCGCTATCAGAGCCAGGCCAGATGACGCTGCAGATGACAGGCGTGTCGCCGCCCGGAGCGACTGTGCCGCCAAGGGTTCGGCTACCGGACAATGATCGCTACTGCCGCCCCGACTGTTGACCGTGGCAAATAGCGCTGCGAGAACCACGCCACTTACCGCTGAAGGTCACACCGCGCGCACCCGCTCCACACGTCGAAAACTGGCGTCGGCAATCAACGTCGGCAAACCCCGCCCTACCCCTACTGTCGACACCATGCTGCTCGGGTACGCACGCGTCTCCACCGACGAGCAGAACCCCGCCCACCAGCTCGACGCCCTGAGCCGCGCCGGCGTCGCCACTGACGACGTCTACCTCGACCGAGCAAGCGGCGCCAAAGCCAGCCGTCCACAGTTCGACCTGCTCTTGCGCCACCTGCGCGCCGGCGACACCCTCGTCGTGACCCG
>JAABUZ0100009457.1_pt1 | contig 11144 bp, 10 predicted proteins | sample 5562091 | NCBI WGS metagenome assembly JAABUZ01 (sample SAMN12813069, study PRJNA571459) | rock metagenome | isolation source: Antarctica rocks | place: Antarctica: Victoria Land, Linnaeus Terrace sud | collected 2015-12-21
GCTGGAGAAGGAGATGCCGGTCTCGGGGCCGGCCTACTTCCCCTGGGGTGACCCGCATGGCTACTCCTACGGCCCACACCCCATGACCGCGGTCGGTGACACGCTGATCACAGGGTGCGCTACCCTCGGCCTGCGCGTTTCGGTCGGCGGCCCCGTGGCCATCAACGCCGGCTCGCACGGCGACCGCCCGCACTGCATCTACCGCGGCTTCTGCATCCAGGGCTGCAAGGTGGGCGCCAAGCAGAGCACGCTCATCAGTCACGTCCCCGACGCGATCCGCCACGGCGCGGAGATCCGCGATAACTGTATGGTCGCGCGCATCACGATGGGACCCGATGGGCTCGCCAGGGGCGTGACCTACTTTGACCGTGACAAGAACGAGCGCGCGCTGCGGGCGAAGCTGGTCATCGTCTGCGGCTACGCCATCGAAACGCCGCGCCTGCTGCTCAACTCGGCCTGCCCCGGCTTCGAGGAGGGGCTCGCCAACTCCAGCGGGACCGTCGGCAAGTACCTGATGGCGCAGGCCGGCAACGTGATCATGGGGCGCTTCCCCGAACTGGTCCGCATGTACAAGGGGCCACCGGCCCACGCGCTGACGGAAGAGTTCTACGAAACAGACCCCGCGCGCGGCTTCGCGCGCGGCTTCGCGGTGCAGACGGTGGGGCCGTTGCCGATCGCCTTTGCCAAGCAGATGGCGGTCGCCAAGGGCGCCTGGGGCTGGGGCCTGCGCCGCGTGATGATGGACTACAACCACTGGACGGCCCTGGGCCTGCTCGGCGAGTTGCTGCCCTGGGAGGACAACCGGGTCGAGTTGGCCGACGAGCGCGATGAGTACGGCCTGCCCGTGGCCAGGGTCACGTTCAACCTGCGTGACAACGACAAGCGGCTGATCGCGTTCGGCCAGGACAAGGTCGAGGAGATCATGTGGGCGGCCGGGGCCGAGGAGGTCGTGCAGGAGGCGCGCTTCGCCCATTTGGTGGGCGGGGCGCGCATGGGCGCCGACCCCCGCGCCTCCGTCGTCGACGGCTTCGGTCAATCGCACGACATCGCCAACCTGTTTGTCTGCGACGGCAGCATCCTGCCCACGCAGGGCTCCGCCAACCCCGGTCTGACCATCCAGGCGCTGGCCGCGCGCACGGCCGATTATCTCATCACCGAGAAGGACAACGTGCTGGCCGGGCGGCGCGGGTCCGGCCGGACGATGCCGATCCGGCGCGAGCTTTCACCGCACGGTACAGCGGGGCGCGGCGTGCCGCGCTTCAAGGGCGCGTCCGGGGAGGCCCGCGTATGACACTCGGTGTCGAGCGCATCGCACGCCTCAAAGCGGCGCTACACGAGGCTAACCTGGACGCGCTGGTGTGCGCCCTCCCCACGAACGTGCTATTGCTCTCCGGCTACTGGCCGGTTGTAGGCGCCTCCCTGGCCGTCGTGGCGCGCGATGGGCGCGTCGCCGTTCTAGCCCCGGACGACGAACGCGAGCTCGCCGAACGCGGATGGGCGCCCGACGTGCGCACGTTCCAGCCGGGCTCGTTGACGCGCCTCACGCGCCTCGTCGAGGTCGTGCGCGAGCCACTGGCCGTCCTCGCGGAGAGCATGGGGATCGCGGCGGGTCGCGTCGGGTACGAGGCCGGCGCGTTGGATGAGCCGGCCTCGTACGCGTCGATGGCCGCGTACGGGGCCGCCCTCCTTCCGTTGCTGGGCGAGGCGTTGCCGTGGGCGACGCCTACCCCCGCGGCCAACACCCTGGCGCGCCTCCGATCGACGCTGACCGGGGATGAGATCGACAAGGTGCGCGCGGCGTGTATCGTCGCGCGGTCGGCGTTCGCGCGCGGCGCGCACGGGCTGAGGGTTGGGCTCCGCGAACCCGAGGCGGCGGCCCTGTTCCAGGCGCCGCTGGCCGTGGAGGGGCTCGCCCGCGCGGGAGTCGCGCGGGCGGGAGGCTTCGTCTATTGCATGTCGGGTCCCCATTCCGCGCTGGCTGGCGCCGCCTACGCGCGCACGCGGTCCCGGGCGCTCGACGCGGGCGACCTCGTGCTCGTGCATTGCAACTCCTTCGTCGACGGCTACTGGACCGACATCACGCGGACCTACTGCCTCGGGGCGCCGGACACGCGGCAACGGGAGATGTACGAGGCCGTGCTCGCGGCGCGGGCCGCCGCGCTTGATGCCGTCCGTCCGGGCACCCGCGCCGCCGACGTCGACGCGGCGGCCCGCGCCATCCTCGTGGAGCGCGGCTTTGGGCCAAATTTCACGCACGCGACAGGGCACGGCGTCGGCTTCTCCGCCATCAACGGCAACGCCCTGCCGCGCCTCCACCCTGCCTCGGACGACCAACTCGCGGCCGGCATGGTCTTCAACGTCGAGCCGGCGATCTACGTCGAGGGCTATGGCGGGGTGCGGCACTGCGACGTGGTGGTCGTCACCGCGCGCGGCGCGGAGGTCCTGACGCCGTTTCAAGCGGGTATTGAGTATATGACGATTGCCGGGAGCGCACAGTTCAAGGGAAGGTAACATGACCATCACCACCACACCTCCGTATCACTTCGGCGTCAGCGAGTTCACGACCTGGCCGTGGAGCTTCGAGCAGGATGTCGAGACCTACGCGCGGCTGGGGGTTGAGACGATCGAGGTCTGCGAGTTCAAGCTGGACGAGGACGAGGGGCGCGCGGCGGAGCAACTGGCGCTCGTCGGCGCGCACGGCCTGGCGATCAGTTCGGTGCAGCCCGCCGTCCGCACCCTCTACCCCAGCCAGACACAGCCCAACCCCAGGGATGTGCGGGCACGCGTGGCGCACTTCCGGGCCACGATTGAGCAGGTCGCCCCGTTCGCGCCCGCCGCCCCATTCGTCTGCAACACCGGCATTCCGCCGCACGGGAACATCCAGGAGGTCTACGACGCGTCCGTGGGCGAGTACCGCGCGTTAGCGGAGTTTGCACAGGAGCACGGAGTGCGCGTGGCGCTGGAGCCGCTCAACGCCGCGATCATGAACGTGGAGTCGGCGATTTGGACCCTGGCGCAGGCCATGCGGATCGTCGTGGCGGTCGACCACGACGCCTTCGGCATCTGTCTCGACGTGTGGAACATCTGGCAGAACGCGAACATCCTCGGTGAGATCGAGGCGTGCGGCGACCGCATCTTCATGGTACAACTCAGCGATTGGCGCACGCCGCGCTCGTTCGACGACCGCCTCATCGTGGGGTAGGGCGAGATTCCACTGTCGCCGCTCCTGCGTGCCATTCACACGGGCGGCTATCGCGGCGCCTACTCCGTGGAGATCTTTTCGCGCGATGTGCCCGACGCGCTCTGGGACGCCGACCTCTCGTGGGTCATCATTGAGAGCCGGGATGGTTTCGAGCGGGCGTGGCGCGAGGCGCTCGCGCCGGCAAGCTCCCCCCCGGTCCCACTCGTGAGCGGTCAGGAGGGCCGCGGCCTATGACACGCTACAGTGACGCCGTGCCGATCACGCGGATCGAGATCGCTGCCTTCACCATACCGACCGACGCGCCCGAGGCTGACGGGACCTATGCCTGGACCGCGACCACCATCGTCGTCGTCGAGGCGACCGCGGGAGATCGGCTTGGTCTCGGCTACACCTATGCCGACCTCGCCACGGCCCGGCTTATCCAGGACATTCTATGCCCTGTCGTGACGGGGCGCGACGCGTTGGGCGTGTCCGGTTGTTGGGAGGCGATGGTCGGCGCTATCCGCAACCTGGGCCGCCCCGGCATCGCCTCCATGGCTATCTCCGCCGTCGACGCCGCGCTCTGGGACCTCAAGAGCCGCCTGCTCGATGTCCCGCTCGTGACACTGCTCGGGGCGGTGCGCGCCGGCGTCCCGGTCTATGGCAGCGGTGGGTTCACCTCGTACTCCGTCGAGCGGCTACAGGCACAACTCGGTGGGTGGGTTGATCAGGGCATCGCGCGCGTGAAAATGAAGATTGGGACCCATCCCGCCGACGACCTCGACCGCGTGCGCGCGGCGCGCGGCGCGATCGGTCCCGACGCCGCGCTCTACGTGGACGCCAACGGCGCCTATGGCCGCAAACAGGCGTTGGCGCGGGCGGATGCCTTCGCGGCGTGCGGCGTGACGTGGTTCGAGGAACCAGTGCCTGCGGACGACCTGGAGGGTCTGCGGCTCATGCGCGACCGCGCGCCGGCCGGCATGGATATTGTCGCCGGCGAATACGCGTACGATCTCGCCTACGCCCGGCGCTTGCTCGAGGCGGGGGCGGTCGACATCTTGCAGGCCGACGCCTCGCGGTGCGCCGGGATCACCGGCTTCTTGCGGGCCGGGACCTTGGCGGAGGCCCACAACCTGACCCTCTCGGCGCACTGCGCCCCGGCGCTGCACACCCACGCGTGCTGCGCCATCCCGCGTCTCGGCCCCCTCGAGTACTTCCACGACCATGTGCGCATCGAACGGATATTGTTCGACGGCGCGCTGACGCCGGTCGACGGGGTGTTGCGCCCCGATCTCTCGCGCCCCGGACTGGGCCTGGGACTCAAACGGGCCGACGCGGCGCGCTATCACGTCTAGGCGCGCGAGCGCACCGCATGCGAGGAGAGATGGACATGACCCCCACGGGCATACAAGATAACCTGCACGGCGCGGACCGGCGAACCGGTCCTGGTCACACGAAGATACGCGGCCGGGCACAAACAGGGAGCGTGTCCCGCCGGCGACGGATCGCTCTGTTCGCCGCGCTCGTGGCGCTCGCGCCGGCTCCCGCCCTGGCGCACGTCAAGTGGTTCGAGAATGAGTCGCGCTATCCGGTGCGCGCCGATCTCGTGCTCGGCAGCCGCACCGGCATCTTGATGGTCGTGTGCATCGTGGCGCTGGCGCTACTGTACGGCCTGCAACGCGTCGTAGGTGATCCGCACTGGCCCGACCTCCGCGTATTCAAAGGGATGGCCATCGGCGCGCCCACGCTCCTCGCCGTGCAGGCCGCGATCGGGCTGGCCTACGCCGCGGTGCAGCCCACCCTGTTCGCCCCCAACCTGCGGCTACACCCCACCGTGCTGGGGCTGGCGCTCGTCATCACTCAAATCTGCATCGCGTTTACCTTCATCACCGGTATCGGCGATTGGATCGGCGCGCTCACGCTGATCGCCTTGGGACCGCTCGCCTTCCTGCTCTTCCCGCCCTTCGATGTGATGGACTTACTGTTCTGGGCCGGCATCGGCGTCATCGTCCTAATCATCGGTCGTCAGGCCGTGGAGGGCGGACAGGCGCGGCCCTGGTTCCAGGCGCGCAGCGCCGCGTGGCCGGCGCGGGCGGTCGCCGCCTTGCGCGTCATCACGGGCGTGGCCATCATCTCGCCCGCCTTGAGCGAGAAGGTGTGGAATCCCGCCCTGGGCGCGATCTTCCTGGCGCACCATCCGGCCTTCAACTTTGTGCGAAACTACCTCGGGCTGAGCTGGTTCACCACGGATCGGTTCGTTCTGGCGGCGGGCGTCGCCGAGGCCCTGATCGGCGTGCTGCTCATCAGCGGGTTCCTGACCCGCGTGGTGATCCTCGGCATGTGGCTGCCGTTCAACCTGGGCGTGCCGTTTCTGCCTCCGCAGGAGCTCCTGGGGCACCTGCCAATCTTCGGGATCATGTACTTTCTCCTGGTGCATAGCTCGGGTATCGCCCTGGGTGAATCTCTCCACCGGCCTGGCTTGCCCGGTTCTCCGTCAGAGGAGACGGAAAGGGCGGCGACGGGCGCGCCGCGCGTCGCCATGGCCGCGCGCCACGAAGATGTAATCCTTCCGTAATGTTCGTCATAGTCGCGTAAGACCCTGCCGCTATGATCGAAAGTAGACGCCATCTTCAAGGCGTCATTCATACAAGCCCCGAGCCGGGGTAACGAGATCAAGGAGAGACATGTGACACGACCAACGATCAGGGGCCGGACGTGGACAGCGCTCGCGCTCACCCTCGCGCTCCTCATCCCCGCGGGCGGCGCCGTCGCGGGCGGCGCCCCGCCCCCGCTGGCTCACACCTCTTCCCGTTCGGGCGCGGCCGCGGGACTGGGACAGATGACCGGCCTGCTCCCCCGCGACCACCTGTTCGAGGAGAGCGCCATCCAGGTCAATCTCAGCAACCAGACGGTGCGCCTGCCGCTGTACCCCGGCGATGTGCAGGGGAAGAGGGTGTGGTATGTCCTCCTGGATTCCTCGGACGCCGGCGCGGCGCACGACCTGGGCGTGAACTTCGCGCCCAAGCTCGCCAACATGGCGATCGGCTGCCCCGCCTGCGTGCAGACGGTGACCCTCGGGAGCCCGACGCCGCAGCAGAACCCCTTCGGCCTAGCCGCGGTGCACTTCCAGGGCGCGCCCGATTTCAGCCCCACGCGGGTGGCGGTCCCCGGGCCGCACGGCTTTCCCCTCGCGACGCTCCAGCCCGGCGCCGTGGCCGGCCCCGGCTATAGCCCGTTCATCCGCATCGCGGGATCGTCGACCGTCTACAGCGCCCCCATCGTGGCCACCGGCGACGGCCCCTTCGACGTCGTCCATCACACCAACACGAGCGATCGCGCCCTCGGTATCCACATCGCGCCCGCGACGTCGCCGCCCGGACAGTTCCTAGAGTCGTGGGTCGACATGTTGTTCATCAAGGGTTTCGACGCCGGCCAGCCGATCGTCTACCTGAGCACGGACGCCGGACAGCCCCTCACCGCGGTGCTGGAACGCTCGACCTACGTGCCCGCGCTCGACCGCGCGCCGTACAACGGCGGCGACGATTTCCTGGGGTCCGCCCGCGAGCGGCTCTTCGGCTTCATCAACGGCCAGACGGGCGCCAACAACACCCAGGCGCAGGGGTTCGTGCACCTAGTCGTCGACGGCCTGGCGGCGCGGGACGCCGCGGCCACCGATACGGCCCTGATCGACGCCCTGCGCAACGGCGGAGACCTCCTCAACGTGTTCGGCGATCTCCCCACGCTGAGCGACCCCCGGCATGCCCAGGCCTACAGCCCCTTGTGGGACGCGCAGCTCGGCCTGTGGACCGACAAGGCGGTGCGCCTGGGACTCAACAAGCGCCAGGTCGATGAAAACGTCGTCTTCAACCTGGCCGCGACCCGGCCCGACCTGTTGACGGGTGTCGACCCGGCCACGGGGATGCCCAAACCGTACGGCTCCGCGGGCGTCGACATCAACTGTGCGATCATCGGGTTCACGGCGAAGCCTCCGACCGCGAACCTGGCCACGCCGGCCCCCCACTCGCAGTTTCCGCCGCGATAGCGCGCTGGGGCACAGCGACAAGTTGCCCCGTCCCCCCGTCACACGAGCCGGCGGATCGGGTGCCCGATCCGCCGGCTCGTGTCGTCTCATAACGGTTTGTTTGCGCGGAGACGTGTCGACTGGGAGCGCCGGCATCCCGCGCGTCAACCTCCCTGAGGGCGGCCGAAGGGAGAGACACTTGTAAGCCTGTCGTAAGAATCCCTTAATGACCGGGTGTCATCCTACGAAGTGAGGCCGCGACGGGTGCGGGAAGAATGTCGGGGGGAGAGCATATGCGGATTCACACGCGACGCGGGGCCATCGGGCTGCTGGCCGGGCTGGCGAGTAGCGCGGTCTTGGCGGCGACGCTCGGCAACGGCGCGGCCGCCCTTGTCCTGGGCGGCCTGTTGGGCGCCGGCTATGCCCTGGCCTTTCGCCCGACGCCGCGCGCCTACGCCGACAGCGGCATGACCGCGGCGGCGCTGGGCGTACTCCTGTGGGCGCTCGTCAGCGTCATCGCGCTGCCGCTGCTCGCGGGCCATCCACCACAATGGACCGCCGCAGGGATGCGCGCCATCTTCACCTGAGTTCGTCGGCTGGGTCCTGTACGGCGCGCTCCTGGGATTGCTGACGCAGGCCTTGAGCGACCTCACCGCCTGGCGACTGGGGCCCGAGCATCACCCCTCCCGCGCGCGGCCCGCGGTCGCCGCGCGTATCGTCATCGTGGGCGGCGGCTTCGCCGGCGTGACTACGGCGCGCCGGCTGGAACAGGCCTTCGGCCGGGACCCCTCGGTGTCGATCACGATCATCAGCGAGACCAACGCGCTGCTGTTCACGCCGATGCTGGCCGAGGTGGCCGCCGGCAGCCTGGAAGCGACACACATCAGCAGCCCCTTGCGCACCGGGCTGCGCCGCACCGCCGTGGTGCGGGGACGCGTATCCGACATCGACCTGAAGGGGCGCTGTGTGCTGCTGGCACCCGATGCGCCCGGGGCCCGGCAGCGTACGGAGCCCTTCGACCACCTGGTGTTGGCGCTGGGCGCCGTGTCCAACTACATGGGCCTGGAGCACGTCGCGGCCGCGGCGTTCGATTTCAAGACGCTGGCGGACGCGATCCGCATCCGCAACCACGTCATCGACCTGTTCGAGCGCGCCGACCGCGAGCCGGACCCCGCGACGCGCCGGCCGCTGCTGACCGTCGTCGTCGCCGGCGGCGGCTTCGCGGGCGCGGAGTTGGCGGGCGGCCTGAACGACTTCGCGCGCGGCATGCTGCCCTACTACCCAAACGTGCCCGCCGACGAGGTGCGGATCATCCTGGCGCACTCGCGGGAGCGCATCCTACCCGAATTGAGCGAGACCCTGGCCGCCTATGCACTGGAACGCATGACGGCGCGCGGCGTGACGTTCAAGCTGGACGAGCGCGTGGCCGACGCGCGCGAGGGCGCGATCGTGTTGACGTCCGGCGAGGAGATCCACGCCGGCACGATCGTCTGGACGGCCGGGACGGCGCCGCACCCACTGCTCAAGGAGTTGGGAGTCGAGCGCGACAAGCGAGACGCGGTCGTGGTCGAGCCGCCCCTGGCCATGCCGGGCCGTCCGGGGCTGTGAGCCCTGGGCGACTGCGCCGCCGTGCCCGACTTGGTCACCGGGGACGGCAAGACCTGCCCGCCCACGGCGCAGTACGCGCTACGCGAAGCGAAGACGCTGGCGCGCAACATCCACGCCGGCGTGCGCGGTCGCCCCCTCAGGCCATTTCGCTTCACCGCCCTGGGGACGCTCTGCGTCGTGGGCCACCACACGGCCTGCGCCGAGATCAGGGGGCTGCGCTTCTCCGGCCTGTTCGCCTGGCTGCTGTGGCGCGCGATCTACCTGGCCAAGCTGCCGGGGCTGGAGCGCAAGGCGCATGTGCTCGCCGACTGGGTCGTCGAGCTGTTCTTCCCGCGCGACATCGTGCAGACCATCGACGTCGGCGCTCGAGAGGAGTAGGCGATGCGTCCCCCTTTCTTCAATAACGGGTTTGGCGCGTGCCTCCTGGTCGGATGCCTGGGCGGCGCCCTGGCCTCGGGCTTCTTGCCCCTCGGTATCGTGCTGGGCGGCCTGTACGGCGCGACCTTCGCGCTGCTGGCGGCCTCGCGGGCGAACAATCCCGGGGCGGGGCTGCTGTGGGGCCTGGCTACGCGCTGGTGCTGTGGCTCGCCGTCCCCGCGGGCCTGTTCCCGCGGTTGCGGGGCATGCCCCACATGGCGATGCTCGACACGGCCCGCGCACACTTCGGCGACCTCGTCGCCTACCTACTCTACATCGGCCTGCCCCTCGGCCTCACCTTGGGGCTCTGGCGCAGCCAGCGACCCGGCGGCGGAGCGGAGACCAGCCCGAGGGCGCGATTCAGCCTGCCGCGCGCGCTCGTGGTCGGGGGGATAGCGGGCCTCGCGGGCGGGTGGGCCTTCGCGCAATGGATGGCGCAGGTCAACTTCTTCGTCATCGTCGCCGGGCTCGTCGACTCCCCGTCGCGCGGCGTGGGCGTCGCGCTGCACTATGGCATCGCGGCCGCCATCGGAGCAGGCTTCGGCCTGCTCTTCCAGCGCGACGTGTGGGGCCTCGGGTCGAGCCTGGGCGGGGGCCTGGCCTACGGCCTGCTCTGGTGGTTCCTAGGACCGCTGACGCTCTTGCCCCTCTTGCAGCGCCATGCGCCGACCTAGACCTACCAGCACGCGGGCACGCTGTTCGGCTCGCTGGTGGGACACATCATCTACGGCCTGCTGCTGGGCGTGATCTACGCGGCGCTGGACCGGCTGTGGGTCGGCTTCTTTATCGACGCGGACCCGCTCAACCGCGAGCCCGAGGGCCTGGGGACGCGCACGCTGCGCTCCCTGGGTCGGGGCGCGGCAGCCAGCCTCGCCGGCGGCCTGCTGTTCAGCGTGGTGATGCTGGCCACGGGCGAGCTGCCGCGCGTCGCGGCGCTCGTCCATCAATCGTCCCCGGTGCTCGGCTTCGTGGTACACCTCGGCATCAGCGCCCTGATCGGCATGAGCTACGGCCTGCTGTTCGGGCGCGAGACGCCCAACGTGGGGCTGGCCCTCGTCGGGGGCCTAGTCTACGGGCTGGCGTGGTGGTTCCTGGGTCCGCTGACCCTGTTCCCGATTCTGCTTGGCGATCCATTTACGTGGACGGTGGGGGCGGCCGGCGCCGCGTTGCCGTCGCTCGTCGGGCACCTCTTGTATGGCGCGGGCCTGGCTGTGACTTTCCTGCTGCTGGAGCGCCGCTACGCTGCCTGGTCCGATGGCTCCGCCGCACCGCGTGACGATGCGCACGTCGCGACCCATGAGGTTCGCCGTCGTCGCCCCGTTGGGACGGCTGCGCCCGCACTGGGTCTCTTCGTCACGGGACTGGGGTGCTGCTGCTCATCGTGCTGACATAGGGTACGGAAATGGGCATGTGTTGTGTGCGCCGTGAGGCGCGTTGTCGTATCCCTGGCGCAGCCAGGAGGAACTCGGAGGAATGTTCTTGGGTCACCCCGCTTACCTAGCGGCGAAAGCCAAAGGGGACCATAGCATGCTGGGCAAGCGGTGGCGGTCCGAAGACGTTGTAGGGCTGGGTGCCGCACGACCCGCGTGCCAGGGTCAATGCTTGATGGCGTCACGCCCCATCTCCGCTCGGAGCACGTGCCCTCCCACCGGACGAACGTGTGACCACCGGTGCTGCGGTATGCCTCGGTCTGAACTGTGCACCGGGGCAACCTCCATGCCGCAGGCGATGACCAACGAGGTCATGCAAGGGGATGAGTGGGCGGCCTACAGCACGCTCGGACGGACGATAGCGACGTACCGCGGGATGGCCTACAGCTCGCGAGGGCCAGGGTCACGGAGCCCCGACAGTCGGCGTGGGCGTCACGCCCCACCAGGGAGGACAGGACAGCTGTCCGCAGGGCGACGCGGCATCCCG
>JAABUZ0100009461.1_pt1 | contig 11141 bp, 5 predicted proteins | sample 5562091 | NCBI WGS metagenome assembly JAABUZ01 (sample SAMN12813069, study PRJNA571459) | rock metagenome | isolation source: Antarctica rocks | place: Antarctica: Victoria Land, Linnaeus Terrace sud | collected 2015-12-21
CAGGGCGGGCAGGAGCGGCTCAATCTTCTGCCACTGGTCATCGGTCAGGTGCGTGAACAAAGTGCTGGCTCCAGAATAGTTCTGGAGCTATAACAAACCGTTTATGAGATGAGTTCTAGTAACCACCTTATTCTCACGAGTGAAGCCTTCTCCAAGGACTACTATCTTGGAAATGTGGGGAACAAACTCATGACCTACGTTGTTCTCGGTGCCAGTACAGCCGTAGGTACAGGTGCCGAGCAGGTGGAACAAACATATCCTTACTTGATCGCCTCGCATTTCGCCCGTCGTGGCTTCCGAGTGCATGTGATCAATCTGGCACGGAATGGGGCAACGTTAGAGCAGATCGTTCGAGTCCAGTTGCCTTTAGTGGCGGAATTCCGCCCGGACCTGCTTACGGTTTCCGCAGGAGCCAACGACGCTTCCCGAGGCACCCCGCTTAATCAATTTCGGGCTCAAGCGCACCAGTTGGCGGACGGGCTTGTTCGCACTCGGGCTAGCCTCGTCCTGATGTCGAACACACCCGACCTCGGCAGTCTTCCTGGAATCCCAAGGTTACTAAGACCTGTGGCGCGATGGAGGGCACGATCACAGAACGCGATCCTAGCCACGATACTTTCCCAATACTCAATCCAGGTTGTTGACGTGTATGGTGGCCTGACATTGGGCAGTGCTCGCCCAAAAGAATGGTACGCCGCCGACGGTCTGCACCCTTCGGCATCTGGTTACGTACGATGGATCCATCTATTTATAGCACAAACAAATGAAGAGACTTTTTGAGCTACCCATGGTGTACGACGTTGTAAATGTGTGTACGAAAAGGCGGTGTCTTAGCCATACTGCCCCTATTGATAAATGTAACTCTGCTTGACTGGCCTGACTGATGTTCAGTCTCACCCGCACGATAATTTGCCCGTACTTGGACGGCGTATCAGGGACAGTGATCCGATAGTGATTGTCCAGGGCATTTGCAAACGGGCGGTCTGGCGGTGCCGGACAGCATCAAGATAATCAGCAGGATGATGGTGGGCAGATACAAGCGCCGGGGATCAGTCTAGCGCGAGGCCGCTGGCGTGTCGGGTTGTTCCTCACCCCGAGGCAGGCACACCCGCTTCCCTTACCCCGCCCGCCTGTCACAAACTGTGGCAGGCGGGTTTACTATATGGCCATTTCGTGGGCTGTGGCCTCCTGGTGGCCGAGCATATCATCTTTCCCTTATCGACGGCATAGATGTAGTCGATCCGGACGGGAACCATTTCTTGCCACGAGCAGCTTGACAAGCAAATCCTCATGCACTACGGTACGCCCACCGACCTCGCTCTTGCCTGTTCCTCGGAGCCGCGAAGCTCCGATAGAGGAGGGAAGACTGTGGATGGTCAGACGCTGCTGGCGGCGCGTGAATTTGCCGCCTACGATTTTCTTTTCGAGCACATTCTCCAGAAGGACGATAGCGAAGGAACAAAGAACTCGGCAACGCCCGGAGAGCGGGTTCCCCCAGACATTGTGGGCGAAGAGTTCCTGGCATTGCACCCTCTCTTGGCGGAGGCCGTAGTTCGCAGCGAACTTCAAGAGGCCGACGTGCGGCGGCTGCTCTCATTCGAGGAGAGCGTTATCGGTGAGATGGTGAGTTTGCTGCGCCGGCTCGCGGGCAAATAGCGGCCTTTCCACAGCATCATTTTGTCCGCGGCAGCCGCCAGGATATTCTGACTTGGCAGTCCGTTGATTAATCATGCTATCCTGAGCCGCCGACGTCAGTCGGCGGCTTTTTTTATGCCATATAGGGCGTCCTCATAGGTCAGCGGATAGTCGAGCGTGTCGAACGCCCCCGAACTTCTACACGTTGCGGCCAGGTCCTGGATCTCGCTGACGGCCGTGATATTGTGGTGCTCTGTGGTCATGTTCTGCAGCTCGTCAGGGTCTGCTTGGGAGTTCTCGATCAGGTCGTTGACGTACTGGTCGCCGACGATGTACCGGTCGCGCGGGCCAGTCCGGTCCATCCAGTCAGCGGAGAGCATCTCAGCTGAGATGCGGTACTGCCACAGCATAGCTGCGTAACGGTTGTCGATATTCGAGTAACTGTAGGCAATCCCTAGCTCTTGATGGAAACGAGCCAGCTGTAACCGATGTGCAGCTTGCAGGAAGGCTTTAGACCCAATAGGCCGTTGGACGCCTTTTGAGCGGTCACGCTGCCGACGGAGGGCCTCCAGGAACAAGGCAATGCTCGGACCCATATCACGATTGGCCTCGTCTTCTTTGTCCGTTTCAAGAGCGCGCTTATTCACGGCCATCAGAAAAATGGCATAGGCCGCCTCTTCCTGCGCCTGAAACTTTTCTTCCTCGCCAAGCGGTTGTTCGAGGTGGGCGTCTAAGTTGCGGACGATCTCGGCATACAGCCCGTCAGCCTGTAAGCGTCGGAGTCTCCCGGCACGAACGTAGGCATCAACTTCAGCCTCGAGAGCTTGTTGCTTGTCTTCCGAAGAAGGTGTGCGGCCGATCTCATCGCGTATCTCATGGGCGATCAACTTGTTGATCGCCGCTCCGACCGCTTGCGAGGCCGGCTTGAGAAAACTCTGGCGGCCGTTTGGCTGGGCAGGCATGTCCGCCGAAAAGACTTGGTTGAGTAATTCTTGCGCGCGTTGCAGGAAGATCAGCCGCTCGTCCGGCTTGACCCGGTCAGTCACGATCAAGTTCTGGTACGTCCGCGCGATGCGGTAGCGCGTCTTCAGGAGCTGCGCGATTAGCCCTGTACGCTCATAAATGCTCGCGCTGGCGTCGTAGGCTGCGAAAGCGCTTCGATAATCGAGGCTTCCGTCTTCTTGGGTCGTCGTGCAGTACAGAAGACCCAGATCATCATAAGCTGCGGCCAACCGTTCATAGGCTGCTGTGAAGCGTTCCTCCGATTTAAGATGGAGTTGAACCCCAATAGCGTCGTGTCGCAGCGGGTTGATGGCGGCCACCGACACGGCATGGCGCCTGTCCTTCCCGTTTCCGACACTGTTTAGGCCATTCTCACTCTTCCCCGTCGTTTTTGGTTTGGTACGGCTTTTGAGTTCGACAGGGTCTAGCTTCAGGGCCGTGGCAAGGCGATAGAGGATTGTGTCTGACGGGTTCGTTGCTCGGTTCAGTTCCATTTTGGAGATGTAGCCCGGCGAAAGGCCAGTCTTCTCAGCCAGATCAATGACACGCATTTCAAGGCGCTGCCTTTTCCAGCGTATTAGGCCGCCCAGAGTTCCATCAGCCTCATTTGCCAATCTTTTTACAGCCATTGTTTTCTGGTGATCTTGAAACCACTTCTTCTCAACCCAACGATCTGTATCTAACATCAAAATTCACGTTCTGATTGTACCGCTTTTCAAGACGCGGCGCATATCTCACGACTACAATAAAACTGAGGAAATTATTTATAGGAAACATTCCTTATGAACAGGATGTGCTATAATAGCCGAGAAAGGAACCCAGCGGTGCGAAAACGGCTATTGCGACCCTTGATCGGACCAGTCGCACGGCTCATTTACGACGATGCCCCTTTGCTTGAACGATCAGGGGCGGTTGCAGCATTTGTAACATCCCCACCTACACCGTTTCATGCACGGGCAGTCTTTCTGGAAGAGCAAGAGGGAATCACGATGCCCAAGCTTCTGCCAGCGCATAATGCGCCCACTGACCTGCCTCCAAATGACTTCGGCAAATTGCTCCTGTCCGCCGAAGACGCCATCGAGGCCTTGATCAAGACGATCCCTGCTACCCCTCTGGGATACCCCCAGCGCGCCGCTCTCGTGAGCGCGAGCAATCGTTTGGCCTGCACGCTCATGTCGGCCTGTTCTTCCTCTTATGAACTGACCCTGCCGCATCCCATCTTTAGTGTTGCCATGGATATCTCACGGCAGATTACCACCAAACCCGACTCTGATGGGATGCACGGTCTATTCGCCGACAGTTGCGGGCACAACAATGGTGCTCAGACCTGACGCCAGACAATCATGCTGTGCCTGAACGTAGCGGCGATCAGGCACGGCAGTCTAATCGTGTAAAGAGGAGACTGCTCAATGGCAACGACCCGCACGGACACTTCCCCGCCTCGTACTGTGTGGACGGGCCGCAGCCGCTGGCGGTCTCCTTCCGTACCCCACGCCTGAGCGGAACGGAACGGCGCGGGGAGAGTGACGCGGCCCGCGCCTGGACGCGGGTTTTGCAGTTGCTCCCCGTACAGCAGGCGGTCCCGCGGATCGGCGGCGGCGAGCCGTCACGAAACGTGCGTCCAGCTTTCTCTGTATGATCGTCACCTCATGTGGGGGTGCCTCGTCGATGTAGGCGGACACGGGCCGGCCGTTCCTGTCGTTGATCAGCATCAGCTTTGTGCCTTCGCCGCGCTTGGCCTCGCCGCTAATGCGGTTGAGCGAAGTCCGTCATAGTCCCCTTCCTCGCCGACATGATGGTTCTCCTATTAAACTTTTCCTGTAGATCATTCGCGTCCTGATGGGTTCATTATGTCCCCCGACCTTATGGTATTAGAATAGTTGCGGTCATCTGTTCCCCCAAGATTTAAGGCTGGTGTTGCGCCTTGATCATGTACAATTGTCAACGCGCACCAGTATATGCAAGCTTGTCTCATGGTTGTATACGCTCTCCCCGAAGAGCACCGCAGCCTTTCGGGGCCGGCGGCAAATCCCCCTTTTCGCCCACCCGATTGACACGATTTGGGAGTATTGCGTCTTTTTGAGGACGAATCCTTCTTGGACTTGCTGATGAGTTTGTTGACTGCATGCCGTGTCCGAGGGCCGAGAAGAGCAACCCATGTCCCCCTACTTCACGACCGTTAGAACGACATCTTTGCCTGAGCGGCTCCCTGCCCCACTGCAAGCAGTTATAGAGGCAGTCTGAAGGCTGCCCAGTCTTTCGGAGTTTACCCCTTTTCTTCAGGACGTAAGCTACTTGGGTGGGGTGCGCCGGCTGATTTCGGCGCTGTCAGCCTAGCCCTGCTTGTGCCCGTCATCCGATCCGCCGCGTGTATAGGCAGCGAGGCTCCCCGTGCCGCCTGTGGCTTCATTCCCCTGGCCTTATTTCTGGGGCTGTCACCCGTCACCGGCTGGCGAGCGACACTTCTTCCTTCACGCTCACCCCGAGCGCCTGGATAACCGCGCGGGCCCGCGCAAGACTCGCCGAGGTGTAGTCGGTCGCCTCATACTTCTGCACCTGCTGCTCCTTCACCCCTAGCCGTCACCTACTGCTGCCGGACGACCGCTCCAGTTTGTGTTACAGGTTCTTGCTGCAGTGTGCCAGATGAGGCGTTTGCATTGCCGTCAGGCAACGCTCAAAGCGGTGCTGAGTAAAACCTTCCAGCCTAAGAAATTCAGGCTCTCCTGTTTCCGTAAACAAACCCGAGGGGCAACATCGCGGTGTGGGCATCCTTGTAGCCTTCGGGTGGTGTACCATCGCGGCCGGAAGGTAAGCTATTCACCCAGAGCGTCTTGCTTCTGCTGCATCCCAATTGGCGAATCCACCCTCTACGACCGGGTCATGTCGGACGCCCAGACCGCTGGCCACGGCCTGCATGATGCGCTTCGCCTTCTGCGTCTCCGGCGCTTCGCAAGCCTGCTTGAATTCTTGTTCGACGAGGCGGGGAGGCGTGAACAGGATGCGGCTCTTGGCGAGTGCCTGCCCCCAAAACTCTTCCAGGAACGGCACGAGCAACAGCCGCTGGCTGGCCTCGCCTGCCAGAAATTGCAGGCAGTAGAAAAGAACGGCCATCTGTCCCCGGCAGGCCTCCCTCAGATTGACGCCGTGCTCAAGGCTCGCGCCGATGTATGCCAGCACCTTTAGAGCAGTATCGTCCGCGTCGTAGCCGTTGGCCGTTGCCACCATCGACCTCATTATGGGCGAGCGGAGGAAGCAGCCTTCTAAGAGCGAAGCGGCCTCGCGCCATGCATCGGGTCGGGTCGAGATGGCCGCCATCTCCTGGCACAGCGAAGCGCAGGCGGAGACGCTCTGGGTGAGGTGCCCAGCCGCTGCGGCATCCCGCCGGGCCTGAAGGGTAAGGGTCCCGAGATACAGCGCGAGCGGAACGAGAACGAAGCTAAGCGTTGCCGTTTCCGCCCTCTCCCAGTATTCGCCTCCTTGCCCTCCGAGCAGCGCCTCGACATCCATCTCGGCGATCAGCGGCGCGTCGCCGACCTGGTTGCGTAAGCACATGGCGGCCGTGAGAGTGAAAGTGGCTTCGCGCACGCTGTCGAAGAATTCAGAAAAGCGCCCGCCGAGAAGAGATAAAGGCAGCAGGTCAACTACCGTCGTGGCCAGGATGATCGCTGCCCCCGGTGTGTTTTTCGCCGTTTCGATGGTCCGGTTCGCCCAGTACGCGGCCCGATCATCCTGCCCCACCGCCAGGGCAAGCCGCGCCAAGACGGTAGGCAGAAGAACATCTGCGTCCGGCTGGTACGCTTTTGCGAACTCCGCTTCCTTGGAGTCGTGAAAGTTGCCGAGCGGGGGCAATACATAGGGTTCGCCATCCGCCAGCCCGAGGGTCTGACCCCGCACGTGCCCGGCCATGTAGCCCGCCGTGTGGCCGAAGAGGGCGAACAGTGCCTTCCACTCGTTGCTGTCCTGCTTCAGCGCCAGCAGCCGCAGGGCGCCAGCGTCCAGGGCGGCGAACGCGCCCGCCTGATCGCCCTGCTTCCACTGACCGATCGCGAGGTCGCCCTGCATCTTCACCAACTCTATCTCGGGCAGGAACGGCATGGCCCCCACCACATCCACGGCGCGGGTGAGGATCGCGACGGCCTCCCCTACTTTGCCCTGCTTGTCCGCTAGCCGCGCGAGCGCCAGGAGCGTCATCGCCCGCTCGTAGGGCAGCGAGTCCGGGAGGTGCTCGCAGGCTTCCTCCGCCCTCGTCAGCCACCGCTGCGCCTCGTGCTCCCTTCCGTCCAGGTAGCTGAGTCTGCACCCCATGGCGTCGCAGAGCGTGAAGCGGATGCGCGGGTCGTCAGACAGGCGAGCGAGTCCGTCTTCCGCAACGGCGAGGGCTTGGTCCGGGTTTCTGACGTGCTCACAGAGAATCAGGATCTTTGCCCGTATGGCGGTGGCTTGCAGGAACTCCGCCCCCACTGCACGGGCCTTGCCCTCGATGGCGTCCATGTCGGCCAGCAGTCGGTCCCAATCCTGCTCCGGGAGGGGTTTCCGCGCCTCCGTCAGCCAGAAGCGGTCCATAAGCAGGAACAAGCCTTGGTCGGCGAAGTGCGGGTCCGTGAGCGTCTGCCGCCGCACCTCGGGCGACACCTGGCCGAGCATGTCGAGCCAGCGCATCGCTTCCACTTTGGTCCGTATGCCGGTGAGGTTGAGCCAGAGCATCGAGCCGGCGGTGAACTTCGGCGGGAGGTCGAACGGACTGCCGTCCGGCAGGACTGCCTGCGGAAGCGCCGCCGCCGCCCGTGCCAGACACCGGCAGCTCGCCTCAAAATTTGTGGGAGCAAGGTGGGGAGCCGCGAAGAACGCGGCGGCGAGCAGACCCGTCGCCTCAGACCCGCCCGCTCGCTCAACGAGCCGAGCTAAGTCTGCGGCGACGTAAGACGTGTCGGTGCCAATCTCCACTCCGAGCAGGACCTGGAACGCTCTCAGCAGCAGCCGGCTGTTCAGGCTTACTACATCGGCGACCGGCGTCCCCCACAGCAGCGCAAGCAGCCCGGTCTTCTTCGCCTCGGGCTTGCTGAGTTCACCTGCCTGAACGGCCGCATGGATCTGGGCCAAGCCGAGGACCAGAAGGAGGACGGCCTGTTCGTGTTCCTGGGCGGCGGCAAGGTGGGTGATGGCGTTCTGAAGGTCGTTTGTCGTGACCCGCTCTTTCTGCATATTCTGCTGCGCCAGAACGCGGTGGCAGTCCTGCCTGACCCTTTCCGTCAGATCCTCGCTCCTCAGGACGCTGATGAGCGGCGACACCCTCAGCATTTCTCCCGTCTCGCGCTGCAGCCACAAGCCCGTGAGGGCGGTTATCCGCTCGCGTGGATGCGGCACGGCAGGATCAACCGAAGCCAGTTGCCGAACCGTTTCCATGTCAATGGCCCCGAAAACCAGATTAAGGCGGTAGAGCAAGTCGCGGCTTTGCTCGTCCGTGACCGTGGCGAGCAGCCTGCCGATGGTTTCCTCGTTGACGTCTCCCGCAAAGCGCCCGTGCATCAGGTCGCTGAGCTGCTGGTCGGTCCAGCTCCATCCTTGCTCACGGAGATAGACAGCAACAGCAGACAGCAATGCGGGGTGGTGCCTAGACACGTTGTTCAGGAAGCGCACCTTCCTGATGTCCCCCAGGACTTTGGGCGGTGCGCCATAGCCTTGCAATATCTCCAGCGCATCCACCTCGGAGAGCGGCGGCGCGCTCTGCGGAGACACCAGCCCTCGCGCCGACCGAAGCAGCGTTCCTGGAAGCTGATTCACGGCAGTAGTGATCATCTTGGTGCCGGCATCACGACAGGCGCGTGCCAGCAGTTCCAGACGCTGCGCGAGCGCGTCGCCGCTCATCATTGGCGGCAGGTCGTCCAGCACGAGCAGCGCCCCATCCCCGAACCGCCGGCAGATGGCGACGTACCAATCTTGGCGGTTGGACAGTAACCGCTCTTCATTGAGGAAGAGGAACACCGCGTCAAGCGCTGCTGCTGCCTGTTCGCTGCTCAGGCCTCGGAACCGGAGCCACACGGGACAATTGCCGGCCCGCGCCGCGAGCAGGAGGGCGAGATACGACTTCCCTATGCCGCTCCCACCCGCCAGAGCAAGCCAAGATGCTGTAGTGAGTTCGTGCGCGAGGGTGCCGACCGCCTGGGTGCGGGGTGAGACGTTCTCCTCCGCCGGCGGCGGCTCAAAAATGGGGATCGATGAGCTGAGGGTGAGCGCCTGCATTCGGCTGAGATCGATGATGCGCCCGATCTGCTGCGTGATGGTGTCGAGCATCCCTGTCTGGCGGCCCATATGCGCTTGTAAGAAGGCAATCCTGCGGTCAAGGAGGCCCATCTGGCTCAGGAAGCTGTCGAAGAACTTCTGGTCGGCTTCACCTACGGGCTGCACGAGGACTGCTTCAAGGTCCTGCCGGGTGAGTTGCTTGCCGGTTCGTCGCGACAACGTTTTGAGGACGTACAAGAAGAGGCGTTGATACTGCGCGTAAGCGGCTGAAGCGTCCGCCGCCAAACCGCGCTCCAAAAGGACCTGCTGGATGCGGTCGCTCATGTCCTCTGCCTCTGCGGCACCCAAGCTCCACTCGAAGGTTTGGATGAATGAGCGGAAGGTGGCCTCATCTTCAGTGGCGAGGAAGCCCTGGAACTGATCCCAGGATTTTTCGGGAAGATCCTCCGGGCGGGTGGCGAGCGACAGGATCTTTCGGATGCCGGCAACGAGATTGGCTTCCTCAACACCAGTTATGGGTGTGGCACCAGTACCTGCCGCTCGAAGAGATTGCCACGCGCCGATGCCGGTGAGGGAGCCGGTGAACGGCGACAGTTTCTCTTTGCCTGGCCGGGCGTTGGTGGTGAAGCGGAACAGCAGCTTCTGACCAGGGTTGGCGCGACGGTGCTCGATCGCGTTGGCGAGGGCTGAGAGCAGTCCGCCCGTCTTGAGCGTGACGTTGGTTTCGCGGTGCTTGATCTGCTCCAGCAAACGCACCCCGTCGCCCGTCTGGAGGTAGCGCGTTACGGTGTCAATGTCTTCGCCGCACTCCAGTTGCAGTTCCTGTTCCGTATTCAGATCAAGCCAGCGCTCGATGATCATGTCTGCTTGGAACACGAAGCCCCGAATCGTGCTCCACGCATCACGATCCCGTGGAGCGGAAAAACTGGGAAGATGCACCGAGTTGTCGTTACCACCCCTTATAGGTGTGGATGATGAAGCCATGTAACAAGCCCTTGGAACTATCTACTCTGATCCAACTGTGTAAGTCGTTGTTCTGTGATTATACTCGCTATGCAAGCCGAAAAAAGAACTGAAGCGCCATAAGCATGCTAGCCTTCCCGGACTGCGCTGCTACTGTGGGCGGTCCATTCCCACTTGCCGGACGCCCTGGCCGTGATCCGCGCGTGGGGCTTCACCTACAAGACCATCGCCTTCTGCGGGATACGCCTATCTCGGCGGCGAGGCGTACCTGTCCGCGGATGCTGAGCCTGGGGATGTGTACCAGCAGGACGGGCACACGGTTCTGGACGGGCTGGCAGATCCGGACCGTCAGAGGCTTGCGACTCTGGGAGTCGAAGCGGCCCCGAGACTCAGGGAGGGTCTGGGGCGTTTGCTCGGCGCGTCGGGGGCTTTGCGACGGGGCGGCTTGCGTTCGAGTGGGAGTGGCTGGTATCTGGCCTGGCTTCCTTGGGTGGGTCAGGCGTCTGCTGGACGGCGAGGCCGTTCGCGGTGTATGCCTCATTTACCGAACAAATACCAAGTGAGCAACCGACGTTGTACGGGTGGAACGCTCGCAGGACGCCTCAGGAAAAAAGAAAATCGTAGGCTTGTTTCCTCATCGCCCATTGGAAAGGCTATGGCAGGCTTTTAGATATTCAACGTCGAACGTCTGTTTAGTTCGCCCCTCGGAGTGCGCGGCGGTGGCTGAGGCAACGTCGAGCGGGGTGGCCGGCGTCAGATGCCATCCGCATTGTTTCAAACCGCATGGAGGTTCGCTATGGCCATGTTTCGCTATGCTCGCTCCGTCAAAGGGTTGGCAGACGCTTACCTTCTGGAGTCCAACGCGGGGCAATTCAAGTGCATTTCCTGCGGCTCTCCAATGATTGCAAAAACACAGGGGCTAATCCGTGAGAAACATTTTGCCCATAAATACGACGCCGCTCTCGTCGGTCCGTGCAGCTCCGAAACTTACCTGCACATCGTCGCGAAGAACGTTTTTTATCTGACCTTCCGGGAGAGCCGCCGCACAGGAAAGCCGTTTCTTGTGGAACTGGAGCGCAAGCTCCGTTGCCCCGTGGCGGAGGCCGCAGGCAAAGAGTGCCTGAAGAGCTCCGAGAGACATGCGGCCGATCTTGTGGATCTGTTCGACACCGTCAGAGTAGAAAAAAAGCACGGGGCGTTCATACCCGACCTCCTGTTATCCAACACCGAAACGGGCTTGGTAAGTTTTGTCGAGGTGTTTGTATCGTCGGCCTGTACGGAAGAGAAGAGGGCACTCGGCA